>Ga0194051_1001143_pt1 | contig 14377 bp, 14 predicted proteins | sample SepL2320m_MetaG_FD_161275 | JGI IMG/M metagenome (GOLD analysis project Ga0194051, IMG submission 161275) | Anoxic zone freshwater microbial communities from boreal shield lake in IISD Experimental Lakes Area, Ontario, Canada - Sep2016-L239-20m | ecosystem: Environmental > Aquatic > Freshwater >... | reverse complement strand
TCGGTGGCCGAGTTTGTTCGCTCGATTCCGGGCGGACCTCCGAAGTTCCTGGTTGCCAAGCCCGGTCTCGATGGTCACTCCAACGGCGCCGAGCAGATTGCCGTGGCCGCCCGCGACGCGGGTATGGAAGTTGTGTACAGCGGCATTCGCTTGACCCCCGAGCAGATTGCTGCGTCGGCTCGCGACGAAGACCCCGATGTGATCGGCCTGTCGATTCTCAGCGGTTCGCATCTGGCGTTGGTGCCCGACGTGATGGCGTGCCTTGCGGCGCTCGGTGTCGATTCGCCAGTAGTGGTGGGTGGCATCATCCCCGAGGCAGACCAGCGGCGACTCGCAGCAATCGGTGTGGCCCGTTGCTACACGCCAAAGGATTACGAACTCAGCCGCATCATGCGCGACATCGCCGAGCTTGCCGCAAGCCATCGCTCAGGTGTCTGAGCGATCGCGCCACGGCGGCGTCGACCGCATTCCACTGCCGCTTGATCAGGGCGGGCTGTGGTTGTGCGGCAAACATTTTGTTGGCCCCGATGCTGAGGCTGCAATGCAATACGTTGGTGCCACCACGGTTGTGTGCCTCAATCAGCGCGCCGAACTCGAGGTCCGCTATCCCGACTATGTCGCGTGGCTGCAGCATCAGACACCGCAGCGAGCGGTGTGGTTTCCGATCCCCGACCTTGGCGCGCCACCGATCGATGCCGTCGCAGCGTTGATCGTCGATCTGCACAGCCGCATCGCGCGAGGCGACACATTGTTGGTGCATTGCGGTGCTGGCATTGGTCGCGCCGGCACGATGGCTGCGGCGTTGTTGATGGCAATGGGCTTCGAACGCGAGCGGGCCGTGGCGCATGTTGGCGCGCATCGTCCGATGGCCGGACCCGAAGCTGGGGCGCAGCGCGAGTTACTCGAGGCATTGGCGCAAACGCTGCCGTAGTCGTAGCCGGCAGTCCTCACGATTGCGCTTGGGCGTTACGCAGAGACGCCGAGTTCGCGGTGTACCCATTGCTCGAGTATGGGGCCGCTCTCAAAGCTGGTGATCAGCGCATAGCGAGCACTGGTGCCAGGGTGCACAACCACATGCCACAGTCGCTGCGTGTCGACAACGAATCGGGCGCCGCGGTGCAGCGGCACACGCACTTCGGTGGTGGGGTCGGGCAGACCATCGGCGCCGTTGTCCATCAGCAACATGTAGCTGTCGGGGTTATCGGTGAGCTCGACCCATGAGCGCACCACCCATCCCTCGTTGTCGGGATTGAAACGGTTGTTGTCGTCGCGATGGATGCTGCGGATTGCCTGCTCGCGGTCTTGTGGCTGCAGCTTGATGATGCGCACTCGACCGAAGTTGGCGCCCACATCGGCGACGTAGTTCTTGAGTGTGGGGGCGAGCTCGGCGTTCGAGGTCCACAGCGCGTCTTTGTCGGTCTTGCCCTTGTCCCAAAAGCCACGGCAATCGAGTTCGCCATCGGCAGAAGCAAGCGGAGCAAAGTTGGTGTCGCCGCCGCTCTTCCAATCGAGATACTCAAGCGACTCGTACTCGACAGCCGGAACCTCAAACGGTGCTGGCGACAGCTGAACAAAACCGGTGGCATCAAGTGCAGGCAACCGCGGATGCGGAGTGTGCAGCGGAATGCTGACTGACCAGTGCTCCTGTGTGGGCCAAAACGTCGTCATGTACGCAGTGTAGAACGCGGCAGCGCGGTCACGGAGCAGCTGTGGTGGTGGCGGTGGGCACGGCCGTTGCGATGGTGGCCTTCGGTGTGGTGGGCGCAGGTGGCGTTGTGGTGGGCACGGTTGCGCCGGGCTGGGGAAGGCTGATCACTTGCCCTGCCTCAATCTTGTCGGGATCGGTGATGTTGTTGAATGCAGCGAGAGCGGCCGCGCTGACCCCGAACAGTTTTGCGATCTCTGACAGCGAGTCACCCGACTGGATGACATAGGTCTTGGGGATCGTGGTGGTGGTCTCGGGCAACGTAGTGGTGCTCGTAGTGGTGAGGATGGGCGGCAACGTATCGTTCGCCGAGCGGCCCGTATCGGCGCAGCCCGCGAACACTGCGGCGCAGGTGATGACTACGAAGAGTCCTGCGGCGCGCTCGTAATACCTCATTGCGGTCATGCTACGCGTAGATTCAACGAGGTGCAGTCAAACTCTCCTTCTGACGCCCCCGTTGGCTATTACCCCGGTGCGCAAGCGCCCGATCGCGATTACTTCGTTGCTGCAGGTCAGTTGAAGATTGCTGTTCACGAATGGGGCGACGAGCGCGCCGATCCGCTGTTCGTGGTGCACGGCGGTTTCGATTTTGCGCGTACCTACGATGTGTTCGCGCCGTTGCTTGCTGCTGCTGGTTGGCGCGTCATCAGCTGGGATCAGCGCGGCCACGGCGATAGCGATCACACAGAGCTCTATTCGTGGGACGGCGACATGCGCGACGCGATGGCCGTGATGGATTCCATCACCACCAAAGCAGCGCCGGTGCTCGGCCACTCAAAGGGTGGCGCGCTGATGATTCAGCTCGCCGATGCTCAGCCGTTTCGCTTCAGCCATCTCGTGAACATCGATGGCATTCCCTATAAGCGCCGCATCCCCGATGTGTCCGATCACGAACGCACGCGCATGATGACCGGCGATGTGCAGCGTTGGCTCGACGACCGTCGCACCGTGAGCACCGCTACACGCAAGCCAGGAACACTCGAAGACCTTGCCCGTCGCCGCGGCCGAATGAACCCTCGGTTGTCGCATGAGTGGCTGTGTCATCTTGTGTCGGTTGGAGCGCGCCACGACGCCGACGGGTGGCGATGGAAGATTGACCCTGCCATGCGATTTGGTGGGTTTGGTCCGTGGCGTCCTGAGTGGACGATCTCGCGGTTGCCTGGCTTGCCGATGCCGTTCTTTGGCATCTTGGGTCGCGAACTCGAAGAGATGGGTTGGGGCACGTTGCCGCGTCACGTTGCCGCGTATCTTCCCGATGGTGGGCGTTGCGAAGTACTCGAAAACGTCGGCCATTTCGTTCACATTGAGCAGCCCGAACTTGTGTCGCGCATGGTCCTCGATTTCCTTGGTGGTGTCGCATGAGCCGCGTATCGATGTTGCGTCACGGCAAGGTCTCATTGGCGTTGCACCACTTGCGTGAGGGCGAAGGTCGCTCGCTGCTGTTGTTGCACAGCCTTGGCGATCACGCGCCAATCGCAGAACCGGCGTGGTGCAGTGATTGGGTGGGTCCCATTGCTGCGCTCGATTTCACCGGCCACGGCCAATCGACAGTGCCTCGCGGCGGCGGATACAGCGCTGAAATGTTGTTAGCCGATGCCGATGCCGCGCTCGCTGCGTTGGGTGAGGTCACCGTGGTGGGCCGAGGACTCGGTGCCTACATCGCGCTGCAACTTGCTGGCGCTCGCGCTGCATCGGTGCGCGGCGCCGTGCTGGCCGACGGCCCTGGTCTGGCCGGAGGTGCGGTGCAACCCACGTCGACGAGCTTTTTGGCGCTTGAGCCTCGCGCCACGCCGCCAGATCCGTATGTGTTGTTCGAGATGTCACGAGACCTGCGTCCGCCCGACTACGCAACGCTGTTCGTGCGCATGGCGGTTGAGGGCTCAGACATCGACGAGCCAATCACGGTGGCAGCAGTGGTGCGCCCGCCGTGGCTTGCAGCTGTGGCCGACGAAGTTGGCGTAGCCCAGTCCAGCGTTCGTGAGGCCTTGGCTGTCTATTCGCTGGTGCCGTAGCGCCCCGCCCACACGGGCTTGATTAGATGTCGCGCCAGCTCACGTAATGGGCGAGCTGTGCCAGTTCGTCGCGTGCTTGCGCGTTCAGCGGGATGGTGTCGAGCGAAGCAAGCGCAATGTCGGTGAGGTGGCTGATGTGTGCCTCAAGCTGAGCAAGCGCGCCAGTGTCGATGATGACCTGTTGCACTGAAGCGATCTCTTCGTTGGTGAGCCCGGGCTCACCAACGAGTTCGAGCACCGCAGTCTGGGCGGGTGTGGCCGCTGCGCAGGCCAGAGCCATCAGCGGGGTGGGCTTGCCTTCGCGGATGTCGTCGGCCACGGGCTTACCAGTGACGAGCGTGTCGCCGTAGACGCCGAGCACGTCGTCGCGCATTTGAAATGCATCGCCCAAGGGAAGGCCAAACGCCGACAGGGGAGCGAGCAATTCGTCGGCCCGTTCGGGGGCAGCGAGCAATGCGCCCAAATGCAGCGGGCGCTCGATGGTGTACTTGCCGCTCTTGTAGCGACAGATCTGCGCAGCTTTCTCCCAGCGGCGTTCGCGGTGCGCCGAGCCAACGATGTCGAGATACTGACCGATGTTCAGCTCAATGCGGAGTTCGTTCCAGATGTCCCAAGCCGGGCCAGAGGCGCCGCGCATCAATTGATCGGCGTAGACAAATGTGAGGTCGCCCACGAGGATTGCGACACCCTCGCCGTAGCGACGTGGCTCGCCCGCCCAGGCGCCAGCGTGACGCTCTTCGTGCACGGTATGCACAGTGGGCTCGCCGCGGCGGGTGGCCGAGCCGTCCATGACGTCGTCGTGGAACAAGGCAAACGCATGCAGCAGTTCGAGCGCTGCGCCGGCATCGATGATCTGTTGGTCCTCTGGGTCGCCGCCAACGCCGACAAAGCCCCAGTGGCAAAACGCTGGCCGGAGTCGCTTGCCGCCACCGAGCACGAGCCCGCGAATAGCGATGAAGGGATCGGCCAAGGTGGGGTCGAGTGCTGACCAGCGGGCGTCTTCGATATCGATGATTGCCCGCAGGCGCGTGTCGACGCGAGCAGCAATGTGAGCGAGCGACGCCGGCGCGACAGGAACCACGTGGTCAGGCTAGCGGCCGTTGTGGGGCGAGTCTCGCGGAGCGCTATGGCTGTGCTGGATCAGGCGCCCAGCTCGGCCACGACATGCTCAATCTGCAGCTTGGCGTTGCCGATTCGTTCGCGACACAGGCGGATGAGTTCGCTGGCGCGCTGCACTTGGCTGGCGAGCCGATCGACGTCGACATTGTCTCGTTCGAGTTCGGCCAAGATCGCTTCGAGTTCGCTGAGCGCTGCCGCGTAGCCGAGCGAGTCGATTGCCGCGTTGGCGTTGGCGTTGGCGTTGGTCGAGTCGGTCATGGTGGGTCTCCTAGAGATTGGGGTGGCGGCGTGGGCTGAATGGCGGCGATGGTGCTGTGGGCTTGGCCGTCGGCGAACGTGGTGATCATCGTGTCGCCAACCGCGAGATCGGCAGCGCTGCGCACAACGCGGCCGTCGGCCGTGCGGGTGAGGCTCCACCCACGCGCCAGCGTGTGCGCCGGATCGAGCAGTCTGACGCGTGCCTCGATTTGGCTGAGCGTCTGCAGTTCTTGGTTGGCCAACTGCACGCCGCGCCGACCAAGGCGGGTGCTGGCGGCGCTCAGCTGGGTGCTGGCCTGATCGAGCGAGCGGGTACACGACATGGTGACCCGATTGGCCCGGTCGGTGAGGCGCTGATCGCTGCGCTCTACGGCGGCCACGGTGCGTTGTTGAATGCGCCGAGCGGTCTCAAGCAGACCCGACGATGCTTGGCCTACCTGGCGCGTCGCAAGCGCGCACAGCGAGGTCCACGCGGACTCACTGTGTTGAGCGAAGGCCTGCACACGCTCGATGAGCCCGCCTGCGCAGGCGGTGGGAGTTTTGAATGCCAGATGCGCGACTTCGTCGGCGATGCTCTTATCGATCTCGTGACCGATGCCAGTGAATACCGGCAACGACGATTGGGCAATGGCCATCGCGATGGACTCGGCGTCGAACGCAGCGAGTTCTGATCGGGAGCCGCCACCACGAATGACGACGATGACATCGAGGTCGGTGCGCGCTGCGAATTGGTTGATTGCTGCGGTGACCATGCGCGCGGCCTGGTCGCCCTGCACGCGCACGTCGATGACGTTGAGGCTGAAGCCGTAGCCGCTTTGTTCGAGTTCTTTGGTGAAGTCGTGCCACGCCGCGCTGCCCTCGCTGGTGACCACGCCGATGCGCAGTGGCACAAGTGTCAGCGGGCGTTGCCGGTTGGCGTCGTACGCGCCCGATGCCACGAGTCGGCGGATGATTTCGTCGCGCTCGATAGCCATTTCGCCGAGCGTGTAGCGCGGATCGATACCCGACATCTTCAAGCTGATTCGGCCGGTGGGCGCATAGAGATCGACCGTGCCGAAGACCCGAACTTTCATGCCGTCGCCAAGCTGCAACCGGTGTGTTTGTAGCAGCGGCCGAAGGCGGGCCCTGTTGTTGGCGAACAACGACACGTCGAGCACGGCTTTGGCGTTGTCTCGGTTTTCGACGATGCGGAAATACACGTGAGGGCCACGTTCGGCGTAGCCCTGGATCTCGCCGCGAACCCAGACGCCTTCGCCGAAACGATCTTTGAGCGTGGCGTTGATGGTGTCGGAGAGCTCGCCAACCGAGAAGGTGTATTCAGCGTCGGCGGGGGACTCGAAGTCGAAGGCTGGCTGAGTCACCTGCCGATTCTGCCCGAAGGAGGCGGCCACCGTTGGGTTAGCCCGCGACAGTGACGCGAATGGTGTGCCAACCCGTTGCGCCGTCGGGAGCGACGTCGGCGCGCTGTTCGGTTTGCGTTGCGCCACTGCCGTCGGTGGCTCGGCAGCGAATCAGGTGTTGGCCGGGCGTTGCATCCCAACTGATCCACCATTGCCGCCACGAGTCGTTGCTGAGTGACGGACCAAGGGCGGTGACTTGCCACGAGCCGTCGTTGATTTGCACTTCGACCTGCTCGATACCCAGTTCGGGAGCCCACGCCACGCCAGCAATGGCAACCGTGCCGGCGGCAATATTGGTTCCCGGCCGATCAATGCGGGACTGGGTCTTTACTGGCGCGAGCGCAGACCAACCGCGTGGCACCCAGTAACCCTGTTCGGTGTCGAAGCGGGTGAGACGAATTTCGGAGAGCCACTTCGTGGCTGACACGTAGCCGTACAGGCCGGGCACGATGAGCCGCGCCGGGAAGCCGTTTTTGATGGGCAACGGTTCGCCGTTCATGCCGAAGGCAACGATGCAATCGCGACCATCAAGAGCGGCAACCGGAAAGCCAGCAGTGAACTCGTCGACCGAGACGCCCATGATCTGGTCGGCTTCGGGCTTGATGCCCGAGTCGGCGAGTAGATCGTCGAGTCGGCAACCAATCCAGCGAGCGTTGCCAACCAGATCGCCGCCAACTTCGTTCGAGACACACGCGATGGTGATGTCACGCTCGATGAGTTCGCGATCGAGAAGTTCGTCGTATGTATACGTGCGCTCACGATCGACGAGGCCGGTGATGCGTAGCCGCCACGATTTGAGCGAGACGTTTGGAAACGAGAGTGCGGTATCGATGCGGTAGAAGCTGTTGATGGGAGTGATGAGCGGCGAGAGGCCCTCGGTTGTGAGGGCGGGATCGGTAGGGAGTGGGGGGAGCGACGTTTTAGGTGCGGGCAAGCGCACGCCAACTCGCTCGAGCGCGGTGTTGAAGCGACCCTGCATGCCGCGGCCAGCAGACCCAACTACGGCTGCGGCTACCGCAATGACACCGGTGGACACGAAGAACCGACGGCGGTTGAGCCCAGCTGCGGGCAGCATGCTCTGCGCTGCCGTAGCCGCGGCCGTTGTGGGCGATGCGCCGGACCTGGTGCGTGGTTGGGTCAGGCGGTGGCCGTAGACCAGCACCCCGGCAGCGACTGCACCCGCCACCAACGAAGGCAGCACACCGATGAGTTTGGTGTTGCGGCCAATGCCGCTGGCGCTGCCGCCGAGCACACCGAAGAGCACCGCGAAGGCGATGCCCAAATCGGTGCGGCCGCGAACCGTGACCACGCCGACGATCATTGCGGCGATTGCAATGACCACGAAAATGGTGGCAATGAGAACGGCTTTGTCACTGGTGCCGAATGATCGGATGGCCCACTCTTTGAGACCCTTGGGAACGAGATCAATCACGCGGTCGCCCACGCTGACGATTGGTGAGCGCAACTGCCGCGACATGCCGGCCACGAGCTCGCCCGCAGCCAGACCTGCCCCGGCAGCGACGAGGCCGGTGAGGATGCCCCACCACAGCGGAACACGAGGTGCGCTGGACTCGGCGGATGGCAGCGCAATGGATTGTTCGGTGCCGGCAGAATCGGCCATGTTGGTTCCCCTAGGAGATCAACGAACTCAGCTGAATGAGTTACGCGAGTTCGTCGATGTGTTCGTCGATCTCCAGCACCGTAGTGCCGAAGAGCTCGCCTTCTACTGCGACCCCACGATTGAGTCGTAACGCCTCGAGATCTTTGAGTGGCCGCTCGAGCGCCCGGCGCCGTGTGCCTGCGAGTTCGTGAAACGAGCTGGCCACCGTGTCGAACTGGCGCTTCACTTTGTCGACCGCCTGGCTGTACTTGGTCCACTGTTGGCCGAACTGGCCAAGTATCTGCAACATCTCGTGGCTGGTTTGCTCGATCATGAAGTTGTCGAACGCTTGGCGAATAACACCGAGAAACGCAAACAGGGTGAGCGGCGAACAAATGACCACGTGCTGTTTCATTGCTTCGTCGATGAGATCGGGGTCGGTCTCGTGGATGAACGCACTGAGGGTTTCGTTGGGTACGAACAACAACACATTGTCGACCGCGGGCCGAGTGTCGGCTAATGCGTATTCGCGCTTGGCGAGCTCTTTCACGCGCATGCGTACATCGCGCAGGAAGGTGGCCCGATGTGTGCTTCGCTCGACGTCGGTTTCGGCATCGAGATAGCGAAGGTACGCGGCCATAGGGAACTTGACGTCCATGAAGAGCACGTGACCCTTGGGGAGCAGAAACGTGAAGTCGGGGATGCCCTGCTCGGCGCCAGCCACTGCGGTGCGTTTGAGGTATTGCTTGTGCTCAATGAGACCAGCCGAACGAATGATGTCTTCGGCCATGCGCTCGCCCCATTGACCGCGGTTGTTGGGGCTAGCCAGCGCTTCGCCAAGGCTTTGCGTGGTGCTCGAGAGCCGTCGCGTGATTTCGACGTGATCTCGTAGTGACTGATCGACCTGCCCAAAGCGTTGCGAGGTGGAATCGCCTAGTTGGCTGATGATCGACACCAGCCGGTCGATGTCGCTGCGAACCTCGGTCTGGATCTGGCCAAGACGAGCATCGATGATGTCTTTCTTGGCCGACAGATCGGCAGTGGCTGTGGCGCTTTGGGTGCCGAGTTGCTGCCTGCTCATCAGCACGAGACACACAAGCAGCACCACGATGGCGGTGACGGCGACAGTAAGGGCAGTGTTCATTCGGCGATCATGCCCAAGGGGTGTTACAGAGTTTCAGCGCCAGAGCGCTTGAGCGCTTGAACGACTAGTTGGTCTGCTCTTGGCGGGCGTAGAACCCACCGAGGGCCATCAATTCGTCGTGGGTTCCCTGCTCGACCAACTGGCCATCATCGAGCACAACGATGCGATCGGCGTCGCGAATGGTGGTGAGCCGGTGCGCGATGACCAGCGCAGTGCGGCCGCGCAGGGCGTTGTCGAGCGCGGCTTGCACAAGTGCTTCGTTCTCGTTGTCGAGGTGGCTGGTGGCTTCGTCGAGAATCATCACGGCGGGGTTCTTCAGCAGCATGCGCGCAATCGCCAGGCGCTGCTTCTCGCCGCCGCTGAAGCGGTAGCCACGCTCGCCCACAATCGTTGCGTAGCCATCGGGCAACGCGGCAATGGTGTCGTAGATGCGGGCAGCGCGGCACGCTTCGTCGAGCTCGGCAATGGTTGCGTCGGGCTTGGCGTAGCGCAGGTTCGATTCGATGCTCTCGTGGAACAGGTGCGGATCTTGCGACACCACACCAATGGCAGCGCGCAATGACTCGCCGGTGAGCGAACGCACATCGTGGCCATCGACCAGCACGGCGCCACCCGTCACGTCGTACAAGCGCGTGATGAGCGATGCGAGGGTTGTCTTGCCGGCGCCCGATGAGCCAACGAGCGCAACGGTTTCACCGGGTGCGATGGTGAGCGACAGGTTGCGCAGCACATCGCGATCGGGGTCGGCTCCTTGTGGACCGGGAGCCTCAAGCGACGCAATAGAGACAGCCGAAGCAGCCGGGTAGCGGAAGGTGACGTTGGCGAACTCGACCGAACCCTTTGGATTGGTGAGCTCGGTGGCCGTTGGCGAATCGACGATTGCGACAGGCGCATCGAGAACCTCGAACACGCGCTCGAAGCTAACGAACGCGGTCATCAAATCGACGCGGGCATTCGTGAGTCCGGTGAGTGGTTGATAAATGCGTGACACCAATGTGGCCAACAGCACCAATGTTCCGGCCGAGATGGTGCGCGAGATCGCAAGCTGACCGCCGAAGCCGTAGACCGCGGCAGCGCCCAGCGCGCCCACCAGGCCGAGCGCAACAAGAAACACGCGTCCGTACATGGCTGCTTTGATGCCGGTGTCGCGTACGCCGGCTGCGCGCTTCGCGAACGTGTTGACCTCGCGGTCGTGGCGCCCAAACAGTTTCACGAGCATCGCTCCGCTCACGTTGAAGCGCTCGGTCATTTGGGTGTTCATTTGCGCATTGAATTCCATTTGCTGGCGGGCGATGATCTGCAGTCGCTTGCCCACGCGCTTCGCCGGAATGATGAAGATGGGTAGCACCACCAACGACAGCAGCGTGAGGCGCCATTCGAGCGCAGCCATCGCGCCAAGCGTGGTGGTGAGCACCACCACGTTGCTCACCACACTGCCAAGGGTGCTGGTGACCGCCGACTGAGCACCGATGACGTCGTTGTTCAACCGACTGATGACCGCGCCGGTTTGGGTGCGAGTGAAGAACGAGATGGGCATGCGCTGCACTTTGTCGAACAAGGCCACGCGCAGGTCGTAGATGAGGCCTTCGCCGATGCGGGCCGAGTACCAACGCTGGATGATTGCGAACACGGCATCGCCGATTGCGGCCACCACAACGATGATGGCCAAGATCGTGAGCTGTCCGCGATCTCGGTTCGGGATTGATTGGTCGATGATGCGCCGGAATGCGAACGGGGCAACAAGCGACAACAATGCCGACAAGACAATGGTGAGTACAAAGCCATTGATGCTGGCGCGATACGGCCGAGCAAAGACCCACACTCGCCGCAATGCGCCCTTCTTCAGCCGGGCGCCCTTTACGGCTTCAGCGTCATTTTGGAACATCATGTGGGGACCCATTCGCATAGCCGCCAAGGCTACGGCCGCGACTCAAGGCATAGGCCGTACGTGGCTTTCGGCCTTGCTCGTAATGATCCACGTGGTGTATCGGCGCCGATGCGTGCGCCTTGTACGATCGCCACATGCGTTCGAAGCGATTCGTGGTCCCATTGATCTGTCTGGCTCTCATCGTCAGTGCGTGTGGCGATGGTCGAAATGACGGCGCCGCTGATCAAGGCGATGTTCCTCGCACCGATTCGCCCACAACCGCTGCCACTACCGACGACACCGAGAACACCGACAATCAGGCGTCGTCAACGACCGAGGGCTCTGCGAGCGGAACCCCAAGTACCGAGTTTGCTATTGATCCATCGAGCAACCCCTTCGACTGGAAAGATCTCGGCTCCGCGAAAGATGGGGTGCAGACGGGCACTCTTCGGGTTCCGATCGACTACAAGAATCCGTCCAAAGGCACGTTCGATCTCCACGTGGCACGGCATTTGGCCACCAAGCCCAGCAAGCGCATTGGCTCGTTGTTGGTGAACCCTGGCGGCCCTGGTTTTGGCGGCAGTGAGTTCGCGGTGCAGGCCGATTCGGTCTACAGCGAGGCGCTGCTCGAGCGGTTCGACATCATTGGCTGGGATCCGCGTGGCACTGGCGAGAGCACGCCTGCCATTGATTGCGTCGACGATTACGACCGTTACTTTGCGAGCACCGACATCACGCCCGATAACGAAGCCGAACGCCAGCAAATCATCGACCTCGCCAAAGAGTTCGAGACGAAATGTGCTCAGAAAAACGCCAAGATTCTCCAATTCGTGGGCACCAATAGTTCGGCTCGAGATATGGACTCGATCCGTCGGGCGCTCGGCGAGGAAAAGATCTCGTACTTCGGATTCAGCTACGGCAGCGAACTTGGTGCAGCGTGGACCACATTGTTTCCCAGCACCGTGCGCGCCGCTGTTCTCGATGGCGCTACTGACCCAACATCTGACTTCCTCACGAGTGGCTTGCAGCAAAGCGCAGGGTTTGAGAAATCGATCAACACGTTCTTGCAGCGGTGTAGCGCCAAGAAGGCGTGTCTGCTCTATAACGGTGGAAAGGCCGAGAAGGCGTTCGACGATCTGATGCTGTCAATCGACAAGACCCCAATCGCCAGCCGCTCCGGCCGTCCCAAGGTGACGCGCGGCATGGCGCTTACGGCGGTTGCCGAGGCGATGTATAGCGAGGCGTCGTGGCCCGATCTCGAGGCGGCGCTTGCCGACGCAATCCGCGGCGACGGCAGCGGCGTGCTCGATTTGTACGACGCCTACTTCCAGCGCCACAACGATGGCACCTACGACGATTCGCTCGAGGCGTTTCAGACGATCAGTTGCATGGACGCAGCCGAGCGACTCACCGTGGCCGAAGAAGACGCTTCGGCTGCATCATTCATCGCCGCCGCACCGCGTTTTGCCCCGGGCACCACGGGTTCGTACTTTTGCACGTTCTATCCGCCGGCTCAGGATCCCCGAGTGACCATCACCGGCAAGGGCGCCGGCCCGGTGTTGGTTGTGGGCACCACCGGCGACCCTGCTACTCCGTTGTCAAGCACCGAGAACATGGCCAAGGCACTCGAGCAAGGTGTCTTGTTAGTAGTGACCGCCGATCAGCACACCGGCTACAGCGTGAACCAGTGCTCGCTCAACGCCGTCGACAACTACTTGCTCAAACTCACCCTGCCTGCCGCCGGCAAACGCTGCTAGCACCATCGCTGAAAACTGAAACGGTCCGAACCCGGTGACAGGTTCGGACCGTTTGAGGACATCATTCGATATCCGTTGGCGGAAGGGGTGGGATTTGAACCCACGGAGACGCAGAACGCCTCAACGGTTTTCGAGACCGGCCCATTCGTCCGCTCTGGCACCCTTCCGTCCGCAAGGCTAGCGGCACGAATCGCCGTGGCGCGCCCCATTTTTCGGGTTCTGGCGCCTCTCAATTGTTGAGGTTTTGGCTGGGTTTGGTTCAAGATCGTGGGGTTGCTTGCCGATAACTCCTTTGTGGCGGACCTTCATCTACTGAACCCGAACCCGTTCGCCCAGACACCAACTCTGGCGTCGTTGGTTCATGATCGGCTTGACCCGCAGGCCATTTTGAACGCGATCGTTCGGTCGGTTGCTGGCGTTACGGGGGCCGCGTTGGCTACTGCTGATGGACGCAGCGTGGCTCACTCTGATCACCTGGTGCACGACCCAAGTCGTTCGGCAATGATCGCCGCGACGATGGGCCTCGCGGGTCAGCTCATTGGTGTTGTCGGTGGTCGTGAACTCGAGGAGGTCATCGTGCGCGCTGAATCAGGAATCGTCATTGTGTATGCCGTGGGCAATGAAGGTGTGCTCACCGTGTTGTCACGAGCGAGCACGAACCTGCATCACATCAACACCGAGGTCAGGTCGCGCATCGAAGTGTTGCGCACCGCGGTTCGGAACGGTCGCTAAGCCATGTCGATGCTCGCTGAACACACATTCAAGATTCTTGTTACCGGGCCATTTGCGGCCGGGAAGACATCGTTGATCCAGTCGATTTCGCAGAGCCCGGTGGTGACCACCGAGGTGGCTACTTCGGGCGATGAGGCCGACGTGAAGGCGCTCACCACGGTGGCAATGGACTTCGGAACGTTTGCGCTTGAGGGCGCCGATGAAGGCGAAGAGACCATCAATCTTTTGATGTTTGGCACGCCCGGGCAAGACCGCTTTCGGTTCATGACCGACATTTTGAAAGCCGATGTCGATGTGGTCACCTTCGTGGTAAGCGCCGAGGCTCCGGAGAGTTTCGAGGAGGCCGCCGAGATGCTCGTGCTGGTGATGACGGGCCTTGAGGCGCCGATTGTGATTGCGGTGAATCGGTGCGACAACCACGACCGCGCTCGCGAAGTGGCCGCTGCGATTGGCGCAGATGACGCGATTCAGGTCATCCCATGTCAGTTGGTGGACCCCGCTTCGGGACGAGAAGTGATCGCCGAAGTCCTTGTGGCGTTGCTGCAATCCAGTGAGTACGAGTTGATGAGCCAAGGAGTCCAGCAATGAGCATGACGCGTGAGGACGAACTCGCCCCTGAACAGACGTCGCTGAGGGCTGCGTGGGAAGTGATCGAGGAAGCCCGCGGCGCAAAGATCACCGGCGAGTTGGCGATCACCACGGCGTCGTCGAAGACGTTGGTCTACCTCGAGTGTGGGTCTGTGTATTTCGCACATGTCGAAGGCGAAGAAACGCTTGCGAATC
>Ga0194051_1001141_pt1 | contig 14407 bp, 16 predicted proteins | sample SepL2320m_MetaG_FD_161275 | JGI IMG/M metagenome (GOLD analysis project Ga0194051, IMG submission 161275) | Anoxic zone freshwater microbial communities from boreal shield lake in IISD Experimental Lakes Area, Ontario, Canada - Sep2016-L239-20m | ecosystem: Environmental > Aquatic > Freshwater >... | reverse complement strand
AATGGATCAGTCACGGCGACGTGACACACGGCACCCGGGCCGCATGGCACTCCACTCTGAGCGCGTTCTTCAAATGGACAACCCTCACCGGTTTGCGGCACGACAATCCGATGGAACAGATCAGGGCGGCGAAACGCCCCAAACGGGCACCCCGCCCCATCTCCGATCCATCGTTTCGGCGGCTACTCACCGAATACCCCGACGACGACCTGACAGCCATGCTGCTGCTCGGCGGCTACCAAGGGCTCAGGGTGTCGGAGATAGCGCGGATGCACAGCAGCCTCATCGACCACGACGCCAAAACGCTGCGGGTTCGCGGTAAAGGCGGTCACGAATATGTGGTTCCGATCCACCGCCGGGTGTTGGCGTACTCCCGGAAGATGCCGCGCGGGTATTGGTTCCCGTCGCAACGCGGCACTCACCTGGGCGGCAAAACGGTGTCGCAGCGAATACGGCTGCACATGATTCGCTGTCGGGTATCCGGTACCGCTCACTCGTTGCGCCACTATTTTTGCACCGAGCTGGTGGAGCGGGGCGCGGATCTGCGGGTGGTGCAGGAATTAGCGCGGCATTCGCAGTTGTCGACGACGGCGATCTATGTGGCGGCTACCGATACCCGACAGCGGGCCGCGCTTGAGATGCTGGGCTGAACGCAAAAAAGCACCCCACCCGAGGGTGGGGTTTGTACGTTTACGGATGTGTAAACATGTGCTACATCGTGGAGCCGGTGCGATTCGAACGCACGTCCATCGCGGTTCCGCCGTGCGGATTTCGACGCGATGTAGAACCAGTCACGGCCCCTGGGTTGTACCGTTTCTGGTACAGGGTTTAGTCGGTGTCGATGTCTGCGTCTTCTCGCAGCTCGGATGCGGCCCGGAGCAGGCCGTCGGTGATCCAGTCGGGTTGGTCGGCCGGCGCCCACACCCAGGCGGTGGATTCGATGGCCCCGTCGGAGTTCATTTTCTCGAGGCCGAGGGCAAGCACGAACTGCCCTAACACCCAGTTGTCGCCTTCGTCGTTGAGGAGGCGTTGGATGGCGGCCCGGAGGCGTTCTACGGGGGTGGTCATTTGTTGAGCTTGACCGCAAGTTGGTGGAGCGGGTCGGCCCGTTTCGGCCATTGCCGTAACAGGTGCATGGCGATGTAGAAAATGACGCCGTTGGTGATGAAGGGGTGTTTGGCGCGGTAGCGGTCGACTGCTTGGGATAGGAGCTGGTCGGTGGGGGCGGCTGTTTCGTAGATGACGATGCCGGCGGCTAGGGCGAGCCATGCGATGTCGGCGTGCTTCATGGTGTCCCCTAGACAGACCTGACGATGCTCAAACGTTCGGGTTCGATGCTGATTCGGGAGTGGCCGCCGCAGACTGTGCATCGGCGCATGGCGTAGGTGAGGACGTTGGCGACGTAGCGCCTGGGGATGGGTTTGGTGTCGTTTCCGCAGCGATGGCAGGTGGTGAGGGAGTCTTTGCCGTCGACAAACAGTGCGGGATGGTTGTTGATGAATGGGCGTAGGAAGTCGTACAGGCCTTGGGTGGCGATCACGTCGCCCGAACAGTAGGCCACTAACCGTTCCCGGTCTTCCACCGATTTGTTTACAGCCCGTTCCATCGCTTCCCGGTCGTACCGGTCAGTTTTGGATGGGATGCCGGCTATCTGACAGAACGCATCCAACGATTTGAACGGTGCCCCAGACTTGAACTGCTTTCGCAGCACTTTCAAAGTGTCAACGGTTTTGAATGGTGGCAGTGGTGGCAGGCCGCCCTCAATGAAAAGATCCCCGGCCAGCCAGGGCACGTCGGCCTGGTCCAGGTTATGCCCGACGATGATGTCGGCTTGGGCCATGAGTTGATAAATGTTTTTGAGGAACCGTTTCCGGCCCCCTGTGTCCCATTCAGCGAGTTCAATCAGTTCGTCGCTGTCATACCACTTGGCACAGCAGATTGTGGTCCGTGGGTGGCGTTCCACAGCCTCGTAGTGGATATACCGGTTCTTTAAATCGCCGCGGTCCCACCAATACTGTTTGGTGATCCCGGGCAGGCGTTCCACATCCAAGATGAGAATCTTGTTGCGGACGCCCTCTCGCATGACCGTCAACCGGTCAGCCAAACTCATAAGTGATGTGCTCGAACGTGATGTCTTAAACCGGTGATCGACACCCTCAGCGGGTTGTCGGTGCTGCTGGTGGCCACTTCCCACAACTGCGTTACGGAACGGCCCGAGGTGAGCCAATTTTGGAAGGCTTCGACGTCTTTCGGTGAAAGGGTTTTCAGCCAAGCGCACGTCCGACACCCTTTGTTGCTGAGGGTGGGGATTACTGCGTCAAGCCGATTTGCTAGGGACACTAGGTGCTCCTTGGTTGGTGCCTACTATCGGTTGAGTCGGCGTTCCACCTCGTCGCGCAGCTCGGCGATCTGCTGGCGGCGGCGGTCTTCCTCGCTGGCGAGGTCCTGGCGTAGGCCGCGGACGTCGGTCCCAAGGGATTCGACGGCGTTGATGGCCCGATCCAGGTCGTCACGCAAGTTTGTGGTGTGCGCGTTCTTCACCTGGTTTTGGACCTCTTTGATGCCTTTGTGGTTACGGGCAGCGAAGTAGGAAGGAATGCCGGCCAAAATGATGGCCCCGATGACGACGATAAAGTGGTCGAACACGTCAAGCCAGTTCGATGCGTCGGCTGGAAAGTTCACCGGAGGTCATCCCCGCACCCACCGCCACTCGGGGTGAAGAAAGCGACAGGCTGCTCAGCGACCGGCTCGACAATCACCGGGCTGCTACCCGAGGTCCACCTGTCTGCGGTCATTAGGATCGCCAGAAACGCGGACCCGGCGGCCAAACCGACGGCTTGATGCCAGGACGCATTCCAAATGTTGAGGGCTGAGCCGCCGAGGGCCGCCGCTAACGTTTGGCAGAACGTTCTGACGCAGCGGGTGAACGCATCGGACCAGAACGCCGAGGTGATGAACGGTGTGGTGAACATGATGTCCTATGCGGCGCGTAGGTAGTCGATAGCGGGCTGGGGTGAATAGTTGATGTGAGGGCCGGTGCCGTGAACGAAGAACATGCCGGCGTCGATGACCGCTTTGAACATGCCGGTGGCTTCCGGGACGGGGTCTTTGGCCAGCTCAAGGAATTGCGCCAGAAGGTTGTCGGGGCCTTTAAACACTCGGGTTCCCATAATGATTTTGTAGATCGCGGTTTTGTCTTCCCCGGACTGCCCTTCGCAGTCGGTGTACAGGTCGCCTTTGTGGGCGTAGTTCCGCCACCAGGCCGGGGTGTCTTGTTGGAGTTGGTCGGCGATGCCGTGGGAGGACATCGGTGCCACAGGTGCGCCTGGGTCGGCCCACACATGGCCGGCTTCCCGCATCGGGTTACCGAACGTGACGGCTTTAACGACATGGTCTTTGGCCCAGTTGAGTCGGGCGCCATCAGGTTTGATGTCGAATTCCCAGCATTCGGCGGTGATGATGGCGCCTTGGCTGTAGCCAATCATGGCGGCACCATATTTTTCGATGCGTTCGCGGTGCAGCTCAAACTGGTTGCACAGTTCCTGCCGGCCAGCCTGGGCGGACTGGTTCATGGGGAACGGTTGGGCGGGGTAGCCGATGGGCTGCCACTTGTAGCGGTCCTCGACAGCCCTGGCGACGTCGGCGTCAGGTCCGATCCACCACGGCACCCCTGTCCCGCAGACCGTCAGCAGGACCGGCCGGGAATCAATTGGCGGTGGCGGGGCCATGTAGCCGCACACAATTTTGGTGGCACGGTCAATGATGCCGGTCGGTTTCTTCGCCAGTTTGCCTTGGGCGAAGTAGGCGGCCTGCAACTTGTAGATCACATCGACCATCTGCTGGTCATACTCTGGGGTGTCGGCCAACGATGCGGCGTAACTAAACTTTTTCCGAAGATGGGCTTTTATTTTTCGGATTTCGTCGGAGGAATCGCCGAGCCCTAAACCCACCCATGCGCCAGCAATTTTCATCTAATTTTGTTCTCAATTTCTGCTACCGCATCGACAAGGGTGTGGCCGCCGAGTTGGGGCCAACCGCGGCCTCGGGGGCCGAACAGTTGTTCCCAAATTTGGATGATCATTTCCGCTTGGGACGGGTACGAGAACGCCGGTTTCGGCGGTGCCACCGGCGTTGTCGGCGGGGTGGGTGGTTTCACAGGCGGGATGCCCGGGGTTTTCGGTTTCAGTTCGTTGTAGGCCGCCATGAGGTGTTGTTTGAACACATCGACGGGGAAACCGTCACCGACGTCGGTGTGGCTTCCGATGCCCAGAACTTCGGTGACGTAGCGGTGGTCGATAACCCCAGCATTGATGCGGGTGTATGGCCGGCCAATAGAAACGACGGGCGGAATGTTGTATTTGATGAGGTCCTGGGCGACGAGGCGAGCCGTGATTTGGATTGCTCGACCCATTTTGTCGAGCCACTGCTGCGCCGACCATGCCGCCCTAGACGCCCCGAACACATAGTTGATGCAGTAGTTGTTGGCGTCCAGCACTGACCAGGATGCGTCGTCGGTGTCGACGAGGTCGTAGACGGTGCCGTCGTTGTCAATGACGTAGTGGTACGACACTGAGGCGTTACGCATGTAGTTGACCAGTTCCATGCCGCCGGCACCCTCGGTGGTGTGCAGGACGGCGTAGCGCGGTTTCTGTCCGTAACGGGGCTGCCAGTTCGGCCAACCGTCAATGAGATTGATTTCGTTGAACAGGGGTGCGGGCATGGTTTCCTTTCACATCCACAAGTTGACGAATGCGGCAGCAGCCATCGCCACGACGGAGAAGTACAGTCCGAGCGCGGTGGCGGTGTCGGCCAGCATTACCAGTCGGGCCAGTAATCGTCGTCGCACAGTGTGTTAACGACGGTGTAAACAAAGACGAAGGAAGCCACAAAGATGACCGCGCAGCCGCCCACGACCCACTTCATGGCTTGAGAGTGTTGTTAGACGGGGCCGGGAAGATCAGGTCGCAGTCGAGTTTCTGCGGGGCCGGGACCGCCGTCGGGGTGACCGGTGCTTGGCAGGCCGCAAGGATGAGGATGGTGGCGGCCAGGGCTAGGGGTTTCATCAGTAGCCGGTGGAATCTGATTGCACACAAATCCATTTGACAGCCACCGTGTCGTACAGGAATCGGACCAGATGGGTTTTACTTGCCGCCGTCGTGGCGAGCAGTGTGCCCAACCCGGAGGTGGAGAATGATGCACCCCAGGTGATGGTGCGTGGGGTGGCGTCGCCTTTAATTCTGACGATCAGTTCTTGGCCGTCGGTGGGGGTTCCGGTGACGGTGACACCGGTGATGGCGACAGCCAACGCGGTGATGTTGTATTGGTCGTACAGGCCGCAGTCGATGGACGGGGTTGCGGTGGAGGTGGTGGTGCCGATTCGCCGGGTGATGCGTTTATTGGTCAACGTGTTAGCGGCGGAAACTGTGTCAACAACTACACCTTCGACAGATAAAACGCCGGCAGCGGATCGGCTCAAGGTGGTGTCGGTGGCGGCGCCCAACTCGATGGTGCCCAGGCTTACGACGCTGGAGGTGGAGACAACAAGGTTGGTGGCGGTAGAAGCATTACCGGTGAGGGCAGCGGTGATGGTTCCTGCGGCGAAGTTGCCTGAGGCGTCACGCTGCACCAAAGTTGACACCGTGTTGGCTGTCGCTACACCGGTTCCGGTGGTGGCCCCGTTGATCACCGCAGTGGTCAGAGCCGGGGAGGTCATGGTTTGAACGCCGGTGAACGTGTTCGCGGCGTCGGTGCGGGCCACAGTGGCACTTGTGGTGGGGAATGTCATGGTGGTGCCGTCAGTGCCAGCCAACGTTAATGTGTTGCTGACTGTCAGCGACTTACCGGAAGCAACGATGCCGCCCTGGTAGGTGTCTTCCCAATGGGCCGCCGTGGTCGGTGTTGCCTGCAACGCCGTGAACGTGGCTTCGGTTGCCGTAGCCATGATGACAACGGTGTTAGCCCCGGAGCTTTGAACCGTGACAGCGCCAGTTGAATTGTTGATGATCTGGTATTGAGCCCCAGCGGGAACCGACGTGGTCGGAAGTGTCACGGTCTGGGCGAGACTTCCCGTGAACAACTGAATCTGAGTGCTATCCACGGTCAACGTGGTAGTGCCCGCGGCCGTAGCGGTGCTGGTCAAACCGGCGAGGAAGTTGTCTGCTGACACGTTGGCGTTGGAATCGCGTAATGCCAGAGTGGAAGCGGTCGCGGCAGTTGCGACGCCGGTTCCGGTGCTGAGCCCGTTTAGGACTGGGGTTGTTAGTGTCGGGCTAGTGAGCGTCTTGTTGGTGAGCGTATCTGTTGACGACACAGATATGAGGTCCACACCCTCGACGGCTACCCTTCCTGCCGAAGACCTCGATATTGTCGTATCCGAGGCATTGCCAAGCTCAATGTTTCCGGTAGTAACCAAGTTGCCGGCCTGGGTCAGTTGCAATTTTGTCGAATAACTGCCGGACGTGTAAGTTTCGAAATCAATGCCAGCGCACCCACCGAGCTTGAGGCTATCGGTTGATAGCTGGGTGTTGTAGATACGGGTCTGTCCGACCTTTTCCAGTTGTATGTCGTGCGTGTGGGCAACAATGCCGTCTTTAGTGACCCCGAATAAGCGGGCTGCGGCTGCGGAAGTGACCCGGAACGGGTCGGCAGTCTGAGATCCCGACTGTTGAACATTCAGGGCGATATTGTCGGGGTGGTAAACATTATTGACGGTGAAAGTGGAGCCAGAAACCGAAGGCCCCATTCCGCCAGTGCCATCTGAGGTGACCTGAAACTGAAATTGTCCTGATGGTCCTTCAACCCTAAACAGGGTTGTGCCATCTACAGTCGTGGGTTTCGCGCACACCCGAAGCGCGAACGTATTCGGGGTAATCGGCAAGATCCTGCCGTTGAGGACACTATCGCCGCCCTCCACATACATGGAATAGTTTTCCGTACCAACAATCTGCGATCTCACGAACAGCGAATACGCCGTACCAATGGTCAGTCCAGCGGGTAGCGGATAGGGGATTTGATCGACGAACACCATTTTGGAGTTTCCGACGGTGCCGGTTGCCCCCGCATTAGCGTGTGCGTTGAATACCCCAGAAATTAACTGATCAATGCTGTTTCCCGTGCCGTCAACGGTGCATGTTGCCTCAAAGGCGCACAGGTTTCCGGCATTCGTTGCCTGTGTCGCAAACATTTCGGCGGCAAGGGCGTCATGCGTTACCGCTAAAGCAATGTTTTTGTGCATGTTTCCGGTGACACGATGAATCGCATAGATGGCTTGGGTGCCAACCACTGGGGCTGTTTTTAACGGGGCCACAAAGATGGTGGTATCAAAATTGTTGCCGAACGGAAACGCGTTCCATTCCACCCTGCCGGTGTAAACATTGACCGCTGCCGTCAAAACCGGTACAGCGTTCACAGCATTAGCCATGTCGTTGGCTGCGGCCGGGGTGAACACTTCACCGTTAACCCAATTGTTTTTTAACGTCATCACGCCACCTCGTAATCTGCTGCCAGCTCGGCATCGGACAGTTTCCGTAAACCGCCATCCAAAACCAACCAATCCCCCAGGGCGGCGATGACTTGGCGGATCGGATCGTCGGCGTTCAGCTCCAGCACCCAGGTGGAGTCGGCCGGCGATAGTGATCCGCGCCATCCGTCACTGGACAGCACACTCAACGCATCAAGCATGTCGGCCTGGTCGACGAGATGCCACGCAGTCAACTCCACAGGCTTACGAGTCACAACCACAGACATTGCGGGCCTTTCCTTCTAGGTGACAGACGATTGACGGTCAGCGGCAGCCCACACATCGAGGGCGGCAGGCGTTTTTTGAAAATCCGAAGCAGCACCAATCCGGGTGATTCTGCTGCGAGATGCACCCGACTGGGATGCCACACCCACATACAAATTCCCGGTGGCCGCACCGCTCACATCGGTGTACTGGATTTGCACATACCCGTTTCTGATGGCCAACATTTCACTCAAACTTGAGTTGGTGCCCAACAAGAATGTCCACTGGTCGCCGCCCGCAGCGGTACACGTTTCAGTTTTCCAGGGCGCGTACCAAGTCCCGGACACACATTTACCGATAGCGACTTCGCTTCTACTGATCCGGCAGTACACAAACGTGTTCCCCGACGAGTTCATGCGACCTAACAGGTAGGTGTACGGGGTGCCGGTACTGTCACCAGTTTCTGGTGCGGCCAAAAACAAGGCCATGACTGCCTGGATGCCGGTAAACAACGGTGTGTTGTAGCGGTCAACGTGGCGGCGGGTCAAGTTACCGGACCTTGTCCAAACCGCCGACCCGGAACCATTCGGGCCGAACGTGCCAGCACCGGCCCCGTCGGATGTGCGGGTCCACGACGCCCCCAACGTCGATGATGCCGAACCGGAAAACGGATCGTTGACCGCCACACCGCTGGTCACCCCGGATGCCAACGATGTGGCTTTCGTGACGGTGTTGGTGACGTTGGCGAAGTTCGCCGATTCCTGAGCCACCGCCACAGAACCGAAAAGATTGAAGAAACCTAGCCGAGCCCCCCCGAACCTGCCCGACATTTCGGTGTTCAAATCTGATTGCCACGAATACTGGGTTTTTGTGGCGAACGCCGCCAACCCGGTATCGGTGAGCGCACCGTCAGGTAAATAGCCGTCAGGCTGAGTCATCGGAATCCATCAACTGGCGGCGCTGCTTTGCCGACATTCGCGACCACAACTCTTTCATCAGCTCGGCCTGCTGCTGATTGACCAGAGAATCCACCACCGCTTCCACCGGGCGCACCGGATCACGATCCGGGGTGTCCACATCAACCCACGACCCCGGGGAGGTCAACCAGTTCGGGTCGGTCGCGGCCGGCTTCTGATACTTCACCGTGGGCTGTTCGACCGGGCGGACACCGCAATCCCACAGCCGTTTCGACACGAATTGCAGATAGTCGACCGGCAGGACGAGCTGCGCCCCTTTCATGTACGGCATCGCCACCAACATCCACAGGAACGCTTGATACGGATTGGTGGGGTCGCAGTTCTCGCGGGTGGGGAAGCTGTGCGGGAAAGACGTGAAATCGGCGGGCAGGGACGGGGCAGTCATCACCACACTCCTAAATTGTGTAGACCGGCAATGAGCCGTTCGATTCGGCCTAGTGCCCGTTGGGCGGGGTCTTGCCAAATCCGTTCGTCGCCAATATTGATGGTCCATTCCGGCGGTGATTCCGGCGTCCACCCCAAGTCCAAACGTCGGCACCTGTCCATATGAATTTTGTTGTCCGCGGCCAACACCAATCCGACACGGTCATCAAGGAAGAAGTGGCCTTGGCCCGCATCGCCAATGAGATACGGTCGGCCGTCGGCCACAGAAACCTTCCAGGACACCACGGTCTTGGTGGCCCATAAACCGGCCCTGAGCACTAACAGCGAGCTGATGGTGTACGCCTTGCCGGCGCCGTCTTGGAAGTAGGAGAACAGTCGGTCCCAGCCGGTGTTGTTGGCCCGCTCATTGGACTTGTAGGACTGCCACGCCAAGATCGTGTCCTCGTAGATGGGTGCCAACAGTGCGTCGATGCTGCCGCCCAACGACCCGATCTGCACCAAGTTGCCGAGGATATCTCCGATTGCTTGTATGGTCGCCGAGATCGTCTCATTGACGCCGGGGGCGCTGTGGCCGCCCACCGATACTTGAACACCTTTGGTGGGTGAATAGATCCACGACGATGTTTGTACCGCAGATGTTTCACCCTCATAGAAGATGACGTACGGTTTCGTTTTGTCGGTGTAGCGTTTGTTGACCGAAAAGTATTCGCTGGGGGTGGCGGCGTCGGACACCAGTTCGCTGGTGGAGTCCAGGAAGTCGTCGGCGAACTCGTTGATGGTGCGTTTGAGGCCCGAGAAGATGGTGCCGCCGTTAGCGGTGCCGATTTGGATGCCCGACTTGTCAACAACGTCGATGACGAGGGTTCCGTAGCGCAAATCTGCGCCTTCCCACGGGTCGTCGTCGCCGGGAAGGTACCTTCGGCACACCACCGACAGCTCACTATCCTCAAGCATGTAGTGGGCCATGTCGTGCATGGATTCCCACCGCGATGTGACCACACCCCACACCACACCCGATGCCATCGCTTGTAGGAATGATTCCGGTTTGACGACGGTGTGCCAGTTGGAGATATCTAAACCCATTGTCGCCCAGTTGGAGATGTCGAGCGGGTCGTCAGGCCACGTCAAAAACGGGTTGTGTTCCCGCCAGATCGCCAAAAACAGGGTCATTTTCAGAATCCACGTGCTGGGGCCGGCGAGCAGCCATGCGCGCGGGAACTGAAAAGAATCGGGCAAGAACGGGTTGGGGACGCAGTAATACCATTTCATCGCTTTTTCGTAGTCGTGAACCCAATCCACGACCAGGACGCGGTCCCCGTCGGAGCGTTGCTCTACCGAAAACTTGTCAAGAATTCCTGACCATCGGGCGCCGCAATAATCGACCGTGATGCCGACGGTGCGTCCTTCGCCGCGGTCGATGCGTCCTTGATAGTCGTAAATCCACTGCGCTATCGGTGACTCGAACGGGAACTCTGTCTGCCCCGGCCCGGTGTCGTTGGAGATCCACGAAAACTTGGCTGAGTACTCCGAGCCCATGACGTGCTGGCAGTTCCATTCCGCATCCCAGATCCGGCCTACGGGCTGCTCACGCCGGATGCGTTCTTCGACCAGCTTTTGTGTTTCGGTGGCATCCCAAATGGTGTCGCACAATGCATCCCCGGCGGTTTCGCCGAACATGAACGGCAACGTGACCGGAAAATGGTCGGCGGGAACATAAAAACCTGTTCCGCTCACGACCCGTTCCAGCCGTAGGCGCGTATCCACACCTGGCCGTCGCCACCAGCACCACCGGCATGAATTCCAGGCCAGCCACCCGCACCGCCGCCACCAGGATGGTTGCCCTGATTTCCGGGACCTTTCTCAACTTGCGCCCCGGCATAGTTTTTGCCGTTGAAAGACAGGTCGGCCAACGCTTCACCATGCACGGTGTCTCGGTCCCGTCCGCCGGCACCGCCCACAGAAGTCAACGTGGTCATACCGGAAGCCACCACATAGGTGTCGTTGCCTTTGATGCCGTTCGCCCCGCCGAAACCATCCGATTGGGGTTCGATGAATCCGAAGCCGCTCTGGAATCCTTTCGCCCCGGCCCCGCCGGTACCGACAACACCGGCCAGATAGCGGGTTGCGTACGGGATGTCGACGCCACGAATGACCGTCTTGTAGGCCCACGATGATGCCGAACCTCCCGAACCGGAAACGAGCAGGCCGCCGGATTCACCGCCCCCACCACCACCGACAGCAATGATGTCGATGCGTTCGGCCCACGTCGGGATTTGGTAGGAGAACGATCCCGGGTAGGAGAACCGCAACGTGAAGTCTTTCGGCGAACCCGTGTTGAGAACACTGACCGCTTCCAAACCGTACGGGCGGGACCAACGCCGCGGCTGCACCAACTGGGCTGTCGCCCCACCCACATGACCCTTATACGAGACAGGGAGCTGAAACTCTGGGGTGTAGGGCGGGATCGGATAGTTAAAAATTTTGGCGGCGCCCTGCTGACCTAAAATGTTGGTGTTGTTCAAGTCCCGGTACATGAGCTGGGAGCGGTCCAGGTCGATGACCGCGCCACCATTAGCGTTGGTGATGGTGATGTCGTTGATCAGCCGGTCTGACTGATCCCCACCGGGGATGCGTTCCCCCGGATCGCCCACCCACTGAAAATCGGGCAACGTCCAAATACCGGGCGTCAACACCCATTTATGCCACATCACCTGGTCGGTCGGATTGGACACCGTGACCGTTCCCGACGCAGAGGTGGCACCCGAGGTGAACTCCGACACCACGTTGTCCTCATACCACATGGGTTCCCCGGCCCGCAGCTTCATAATGAGGTTGCCGTACTGCTGAGCAATGGGGTCGACAGCCGAGTTGAAATCAGGTTGCTCATACATCAACACATCGAGTTTGCGGGTGCCCGAAATTTCGGTGACCACCTCGAGGATGGTTTTCTTCGGCGTCACCGACCACTGATCATCCTCATAGAAGAAGATCTGCCGGAACAACGATTCATTCCACTCAAAACTGTTGGTGGAATCGACGACGTGGAAACCCAATTCCATGTCACGTTGCAGCCGTTTCACAGCTTTCTGGGTGGACCCAACCTGGAAAGCGCCGGTCTTCCACGTCGACTTAATGGGTGAGTCGTAGATGCCTTGAACTTGGCCGGCCGCCAACCACACACCCTCAGCCCCGGCGTCCTGGCCGTGAACATGAAAAACGGCGTTGCCGCGGCGAACCCGAATAGCGATGATGCGAGGATCGGCCATCAGCCAGCCGGCCTGTTCGTGTACTGCATGGCAGCTAAGCGGCCTTGCTTGCCTAACTCACGGCCCAAACTGTCCACATCCTGGGTGTACACATTGTCGATTTTGAACATCGGTTGTTGACCGGGTGGCGGGGCATTAGGGGAAGCTAATTGTGTCGACAGGAACGAATTGGCATCCGAAATCATGGGGTCCGGTGACTGCGGCCCAATGTTGCCCATCAGGTTGTTGATAGCTCCGGGACCACCGGTAGGGTCGCCGCCCATTCCAGGTCCGGGTAAAGCACCCATTGTGGTGCCGTGGTCTTTTGTTTTCGGGTCCAACAAACTTCCTGTCGGGTCGGCGGCCTGCTGAGCCCCACCCGACATCAAGTTTCCGAGCGCCCCGGTGATTTGTTGTTGCGGCATGAAACCGGTGTAGTCCTGGTTTAACCAGCGTGGCTGACCGAAAGGGGTGACCTGTTCCATCACCGAATCAGCCAGAATTCCCAGCAGGTCGAAGCCGTATTTGACGCCACGTTTGGCGGCATCGGTACCCAAACCTATAGCGGTACCGGCCGCCGCCCCACCACCTGGACCCGATACACCCGCAGCGCCCACCGAGGCTGCGGTCGATGCCGCCGACGCCGCCTGGTCGATCAGCCCGTTGATGACCTCACCGCCCATGTCGATGAAACTGGAGATTGCGGACGTACCCGACTTTGATGTGGAGCCCGCCGCGGCGGGAATAGCGCCCGCAGTGCGTTTATCGTCTAGCACAGCCCCACCGGTAGCCGCGTGGAGTGCTTTGCGGAACGAGTAGACACCCGACTGGCCGCCCAAAGCAGAAACATCTTTAGCGGTCAAAACGTGCTCTCCGTTAGACAACATCGCTGGGATGCTGTCCGAGGTGCCCGAACCGGGTCCGGTGATACTGCCACCAGAAGCGTGTCCTGGCTTTCCCCTGAAACGGGGAACTGTCGGTGCGGCTGGCGCTGCGAAGATTGGGTCGCGGGATGCACCAGGAACACCCATACCGGGTGCGAACATCTGATTTTTTGCGTTTTGTCCCGCCTCAGAGTTGGGTCCGTTCGCATTAATTGCGCTATCAAAAGAAGCTGCACCAATCGCCCCACCCGCAATGATGGCCGCGATAGCCGCTAACGGCCCGTACGCGGCAGCCGCTAACCCGGCGGTGGCCCCGAGAATGCCGTTCAATACGGCGATGGATGCGGCAAGTCCGGCGATACCGGTGATTCCCTGCCACGCCACAAACGCGGCCACAACGGCGGTTGCACCGCCTGGAATCTGATTGAGGAATTCGACGATGCTTCCCAGTACGTCGACGACGCTTCCGGCGGCGGCGGCAGCATTTACAAAGAAGTCCCGAATTTGGTCGCGGTGCGCGTTGATCCACGCATCGAGCCCGTTCAACATTTCGGTGATGCGGTTGATGGCGTTTTTCATGCCTTCGGTCGGGTCACCGGATGCGCCACCAAAAATGGCGGACAGGAAGTCGGCGCCCACCCGGGCGATGGCGGTGTGCATCTGTTCCACAGCACCACTAAGAGTCTCGGCGCCGGCCCGAGCAAACCCGCCGGCGTGAGCCTCAATGGCGGCCTGCAACATGTCCAACGAGATGTTGCCGTCGGCAACCATCTTGTCAAAGTCTTTACCCGTCGCCCCTACAGCTTCCTGAACCCACGAGGTGGCTGGCAGTCGTGTATCAAGTTGGCTCAACAGTTCGCCAGTGACATTGCCCTTGTTGACAATCTTCTGGAAAACGTCGCCCATATCGGAGAGGCTTGTGCCGCCGTATTCTGCGGCGTCGGCAACGGTGGTCAAATACTTGTTGATGTCGGTGACACCGGAGCCGATAGCGTTTGTTGCCGTGGTGAAGGCTTCATCCAACGAAAATCGGGTTCCGGTAAACAGGTCGGTGACACCGGTAATAGTTTTCTTCACATCGACAAGGGGCTTACCAAGATCCCCGGCAATCTTGTTCATCTGCTTCAGCTTGACGGTGGCCGAGTCAATCTTTTCGAGACGCCCAAAGCCTGCGGTGAGAGCCGAAGTGATACC
>Ga0194051_1001139_pt1 | contig 14415 bp, 12 predicted proteins | sample SepL2320m_MetaG_FD_161275 | JGI IMG/M metagenome (GOLD analysis project Ga0194051, IMG submission 161275) | Anoxic zone freshwater microbial communities from boreal shield lake in IISD Experimental Lakes Area, Ontario, Canada - Sep2016-L239-20m | ecosystem: Environmental > Aquatic > Freshwater >... | reverse complement strand
TGTTTGGGCCGACGTGCGATGCGCTCGATACCATAAGCCTGGCCGAGCAGTTGCCAGAGTTGGAACTGGACGACTATCTCTACACCGAGAATATCGGCGCCTATTCTGCCGCGAGCAGCACGCACTTCAACGGATTTCCTCCCGCACAGGTGCTCCATGTCAATCGCTAGGCTTTTCAAAGCGTGCAGACAATGGCGCTGCAGAAGTGTGCGTCGGCAGGAATTCTGACGAGCGGCAGAACATCAAGGACGCACGGCTTCGATGAGGTGATAATTCTTGACCAGTTCACTGGCGACGTTGTGCCACGTGTGCGGCAGGTGTTCTGTATACCAGCCCGGCTGCTTGGTAACGATCACGAGCGTGCCCCCTGGAGCAAGTGCGTGCCAAGCCGCCTCGACAAATCGTTCGGCGATCTTGAAGTCTGCATAGTAAGGAGGATTTGCCAATGCGAAGTCGTAGGTGCCTGCCTCCGGCACACTGCCCTGCGCTTCAAGCGCCACCGAAAGATTCGGTAAAGCATTTAATTCAGCACCCAACTGCGTGCACTCAACCGCTCGTGCCGCACTATCAAAGGCGTGCACGCAAATAGTGGAATCGCGAGCGGCGATTCCCATTGCTACGCAACCCGACCCGCAGCCAATATCTAAAACTCGTGCCTGTGGCGCAGGATTAATCGCTGCCAGTAGATGCCGAGCCCCAGGGTCAATCCGGCGGTGGGCAAACACGCCAGGTCGCGTGACGGCCTGCAGGAGTCGATCCCGATCCCGAAACACAAATGAACAAGAAAAATTCCGCACGCGGGGCAGGGGACCAGTTTTTTCCACGATGTAGGCCACGGTCTCGCTGCCGGGTCGCACGCGGACGGTTTCCCCAGTGGTCGCCAACTGTTCTCGCAGCCAGCGGTCGTGCGGATTGTCGATCGCCGTTACGAGCGTGCCACCGATCGCCAGATTCAGCATGGCTGCCTGCAGAATGTCACGGGACAACTCTGCGTCGCCATCCTTGGAAAGCGGCACGACCGCTAGCTCATACGGCCCGGCGGGCATGTCGGCCACACAGGCTCCCTGCAGGCCGAGAGGCGCTGCACCCCACGCAGCTTGGGCTGCGTGCATCTGGAAGAGATCGAGAAACCAAACCGCAACCTGCGACTGCGGGCGCTCAGTAGCCAATGCAACAGCCGCTTGCGCGCGGCCTGTGGTGGTGCAGATAATGCGCGCAGCAGAAATGGCGAGAGCGACTTCAAGCGCATGCGACTCGGCCGGGCGAGCTGGCAGCATGTGGGATAGAGATTGCATGTGCGGCATGGGACACGTTTGAAACTGCATCGCAGGGCTGTCTATTCGGCTCGTCAGCGCAGCTTCCGTTCTAGGAATGTGTAACCCAACGCATCCATAAACGCTTTCTGTTTATTGTTTGCAGCGCCACCGTGGCCCCCTTCAATATTTTCGTAGTACAAGACAGGCTTGTTAAATGCTTGGAGACGGGCTGTCATTTTGCGAGCGTGTCCGGGGTGCACTCGATCATCGCGAGTGGATGTGGTGATCAGAATGGGTGGATAGTCCTGCGATCGTTGCACAGTATGATAGGGCGAAAAGTGGCGAATAAAACCCCACTCACTCGCCGCATCTGGGTTGCCATACTCCCCCACCCAGCTCGCGCCAGCTAGGAGCATGTGGTAGCGACGCATGTCGAGCAGCGGCACCTGGCAGACGATCGCACCAAAAAGATCGGGCCGCATGGTGAGCATATTACCCATGAGCAGTCCGCCGTTGCTTCCTCCTTTGATGCCTAAATGCTGTGGCGATGTCACCTTGCGAGCAATCAGATCTTCCGCCACAGCGATGAAGTCTTCGTAGGCTCGCGGCCGATTTATTTTCAGAGCTGCTTGGTGCCAGAGTGGACCAAATTCGCCACCACCGCGAATGTTGGCGATCACGTAGACATTCCCTTTTTCCAGCCACGATGCTCCGGTGATCGGTTCGTAGCCGGGCAATAATGAAATTTCAAAGCCACCGTAACCGTAGAGTAGCGTCAAAGCTTTACCGTCGGCCGGCAGTTTGTCGGGACCGATTTGAAAATAAGGGATTTTTGTGCCGTCTTTGGAAACGGCCTCATGCTGATCGATCCGCAGCCCTTTGGTGTCGAAGAATACGGGCGACTGCTTGAGTGGCTCCGGTTTTGCTTGGCCAATAGTACCTAAGGAAAGGGTTGCCGGCTGGAGCGAGCTGGCTGTCAAAAGGAAGAAATCATCCGACTCAAGATCATCAACAGCCGTTGCAATAGCGGTGCCATATTCGGGCATACCCGCGAGCGGTTCCTGCTGCCATGCACCGTCTTGGTAGCAGAGCGTGAAAAGCCGATTGCGAACATTGTCGAGCGTGGCAAGAATCAGCCGATTTTGCGTGGGAGTAAAGGAAACCAGTGACACCCTTTCACGCGGTGCAAAGACTATGTGCAGCTGTCGTTCGCCAGCTAAAAACTTTTCAAAGTGGGTGGCCAAGAGCGCACCAGCCGGATAGGTTTTGCCAGCGATCAGCCAAGGACTGCGGAGCTCGATCAGTAGCCACTCACGATGGACAATTGCTGAAGCATCAGCCGGTTTCTCAATGCGCAACAGTTTGTCATCACGGCGAAGAAAAAGCTGACTGGTGTAAAACGTTTGTTGCTGCAAGACAAAGTCGCGCTCAAAGCCGGGGGTTTTGTCACGGTAGGCGGCCACGCTCATGTCTTGGGAGAGTCCCTCAAAAATAACCTTTGCCGTGGCAAGAGGTGTGCCTCGCGACCATTCCCGTACCGTGCGTGGATAGCCCGAGGCTGTCAGCGATTCGGGCCCAAAATCGCTCGCTACAAAGAGGCTGTCGGCCGTGCGCCACGCCACGCTGCTTTTTGCCTCCGGCAACGCATAGCCGGAGCTTACAAATGCTTTCGTTGTGAGATCAAACTCACGAACGACAGTGGCATCTGCACCGCCCCGCGACAGCGATACGAGGCAGAGCCGGTTTTCCGGTTCCAGTGGAACGGCTCCGTGCCAAACCCAGTTTTCGCCCTCCGTAGCTGCCAACGCATCGAGATCGAGCACCACGTCCCATGCTGGATCTGGCGACCGATAATCGTCGAGCGTTGTTCGCCGCCAGACTCCCTGCGGATTTTTTTCATCACGCCAGAAGTTGTAGAAGTGGGGACCGATCTTGTGAATCAGTGGGATACGGTGTTTGGAGTCGAGAATGGAAAGGATGCGCTTTTCAAGCGTGCCAAAGAGATCACTACTTGCCAGCTCTGCGGTGCTTTCGGCATTGCGGGCGCGAACCCAGTCGAGCGATCGCTCCGCTGCTACATCTTCCAGCCACAAAAAGGGGTCGGCAGGTGATTCAGCAGGCTGGTCGGCCGAGACAGGTAGTGGCATGGTGATCGCAAGGCTCCACACAAAAAAGAAGAACAAACGCGAGAAGTAGCAAAGTGCCATAGCAGTCAATCCCGATCGTGCAGACTTCACAATAAAAGCACCAATGGCGTGTCTGTTTAGGAACGTGTCTGACCGGTACCGGTAACGATGTATTTGTAAGTGGTGAGCTCACGGGTGCCACAGGGGCCACGTGCATGCAGTTTGTCGGTTGAGATTCCGATTTCAGCACCCAAGCCCATTTCGCCCCCATCGTTAAACCGCGTGCTGGCATTGACCATCACGACGGCTGTATCGACTCGCGCAGCAAACCGATCGGCGGCAGTCTTATCGGAGGTAATGATCGAGTCAGTGTGGCGTGATCCATACCGGTTGACGTGGTCAATTGCCGCGTCGAGCGAGTCCACGACAGCCACTGAAATCTTAGGCCCCAGATATTCCGTCGCAAAATCGGTGTCCGTGGCTATGCCAGCATTTACAATAAGCTTTCTCGTTTCGGCATCGCCCACAATTTCAATACTGAATGGTGCAAGTGCTTGGGCAATGACTGGCAAAAACGCAGCGGCTACGTCCCGGTGTACCAGCAGTGATTCAACGGCATTGCAGACTCCCATCCGCTGGCATTTTGCATTCACGGTGATGGCTTGAGCCATTGCAAGATCGGCTGCACGGTCGACATACACGTGACAATTACCGGTGAAGTGCTTGAGCACCGGCATCCGTGCCTCGGCGCAGACCCGTCGAATCAGCGTTTCTCCACCGCGCGGGATGACAATATCGATGAGATCATCCATTGCTAAAAACGCTCCAACAGCGTTACGGTCGGCTGTGTTTACCAATTGCACGCAGTCGACCGGGAGCCCATTGGCCTGGATTGCCGTGCGCATGCTGGCAACCAGACGCGCACTTGAATGGGCAGCCTCCTTGCCACCGCGCAGAATGATGGCATTGCCGGCAGCCAGTGCCACTGCGGCGGCATCCGCTGTGACATTCGGTCGCGACTCATAAATGAAAAATACCACCCCCAGCGGCACGCGGATTTTACAAATATCCAGCCCATTGGGTCGGGTGGAACGCTCCAATATTTCACCCACCGGGTCGGGCAGACAAGCCACAGCACTCACCCCAGCCGCAATCCCCTCGACGCGGTGGGCATCGAGCAGCAAACGGTCGACCTCGGCTGCGGTCAGACCAAAATCAGCCGCAGCTGCCAGATCGAGTTTATTCGCGGCCAGAATGTCTGCCACATCAGCACGAATCTGTGCGGCTGCCGCCTGGAGCGCAGCGGCTTTTTGGGCAGCTGGTGCGCCGGCCAATTCGAGAGCGGCGTTACGGGCGCGAGTGGCAATATCTCGGCAGTGTTTTGTGAGATCTGGCGACAGCGCTGAAGCGGGGGAAAGTGTGGCCATGCAAGGCAGTCTCCAAATGAAAAGATTGAACCGCTATTGTAACAAAATGGGGTCGAAGCATTCAGCAGTCGATCAGTAGCAAAACAATTCAAGAGCGCTGCGCACCATTCCAACGGCATGAACGCGGACGATTTGGACACCTTGGGCAGCGAGAACGCAGGCGGCTCCTGCCGAACCACCATCTCGCTGGGCAACGGTGGCGGGTCGTCCAATCGCACGGTCAATCATTATGCCGATGAATGCTTTTCGTGAATGGCCAACCATAATCGGAACGCCAAGGTCCAGAAAATCTGCTGCGTGCTTCAGAAGCGTAAGGTTGTGAGCATGCGTTTTGCCGAACCCGATCCCCGGGTCTAGGCAGATCTTTTCCCGCTGAATACCGGCCGCGAGTAGTGCCTCTCGACGGGCTGCCAGATAAGCATGGACTTCAGCAACCACATCGCTGTAAGTCGGCGCTACCTGCATCGATTGTGGTGTGCCCTGCATGTGCATTGCACAGACCCCTACGCCGGTATCGAGAGCAACCCGGATCATGTCGCGGTCGCCCGCTAGCCCCGTTACATCGTTGATGATTTCAGCACCCGCTTCAATGGCCCGGGCCGCGACAACCGATTTCGATGTATCGATCGACACTGCAACGCCCGCCCGCTCAACAAGCTGCCGGACCACGTCACCAACACGACGCCACTCCTCGTCGGCCGCCACCGCCTGCGAAAATGGCCGCGTGCTTTCGCCACCCACATCGAGGATGTCGGCACCCTGCGACACCAGTTCGAGCCCGTGGTTGACGGCCGCTTCAACACTTGCGTGTTGCCCACCGTCGGAAAAGCTATCGGGCGTGACGTTGACAATCCCCATCACCAGCGGTCGCTTGAGCGCGGAGCCGGGGTGCGGTAATTCCAACTGCAGCGTGCGCAAGTGCCAATGTGTTGGGCGGCACGGGGTATTCAAATGAGCAGACATAACGCCGAATGTATCAGCCCGGCCGCACCTGCCCAAAGGGCCTCTACCAAGGCTCTTCCATAAGGCCGACAATTTGCTGGGCCATTTTGACAATGCCTTCTTGCTGCGTGCTCACAACCGATCGTCCATATTCCGGTACGAGCATGGCTGCTTGACCAACATCAACACTCGCCGCCGGCAGCGGCACCGCACCGGTGGCCAGCACTGCGCCGCCGCGATCAGCCCACGTGACGAGCACTTGGATGTTCATCTCCACCTGCCGTGACTGGTCGGTCGGGCTTTCTACCACCATGCGCTTGGTGTCGGCAACGATGCGTCCAGTCAGCACACTATCGGCCTCGGATGTTCCCACAACCTTAAACGGAGTGCGTTTTTCAATTTCCTTGCAGACTGCCTCGGTCAACCGTTGCCCCATGTCGATGCCCGGTGTTGTTCGAAAACTCTCCGCTTGAAAAACGGGCACATACACAGTGCGAACATTGGGTGCATAGAGCGTGTTATTACCGAAACGATAACCCGCACAGCCGATGCAGAGCGTCACGAGAAAAAGCAACAGTTGAAGGTTGCGGTTGAAGCGGGCGTGCATGGCAGTGGCGTTCTTTCAGCGGATTGGAGCAGCAGCACCGGAGCTGTCTTCCCGGGCGATGACGGCACTAGACTCCGCCATAGCGTCGAGTTCTGCCTCCTTCAGAGAGTCAGGATTGAGAACGCGAGTCAGCATAGGAAAAGGATTGTCGGACACATCGTCGACGCCGTTAAGAATGCCGAGCTTATCGCGAGCCTGCTGGGCCAGCATTGTCTTGGGATAATCGCGTGCGATCAGCGAGTAGTAAATGCGTGCTGAAGTGTAGTGCTTTCCAGTCGCATAGAACTCCGCCCGCGACCAGTGCCGCCGCGCTTGCTGGGCGGCGATTTCGGCACGAGTTTTGAGCACGCGTTCTTCTTCATCTTGGGCAAGTTGATCGGGAAACTGCACGAGGGTCTGATCGGCCAAGAGTTCTGCTTCGTCAAGCACGCCACCCTCATAGCCGGCCCCTTGATAGGCCCGCAGTTTTGATTGCAGTCCTAAGAGATGAGCCTGCATGAGAAAATCACTGTCGGGATACTCGTTGCGGAGTAAGCCGTAGAAGTAGTCTGCATCTATCCACTGTCGGTCAACGAAGTGGGCATTGGCCTGCGCCATAATACTGTCGTCAGCGAGGGCCCCGCGGGGATCGTTGATACGCACGTGATCGAACGCCTTAATCGCCCGGCCGCGTGTATCAAACAGCGGCCGACTGCGATCGACTAGATTGGGAATAATCGTCAGATAGCCATTCTTTTCGTCAAGCGCAATCCAGTATTGGGCTATGACAAACTGTCGCTGTGCAATTCGATCAAGATAGCGCGTGTTGGCATACTTTTTGACTAGTTCGTCGTAGCAATCCTCAGCCTTGGGATATTGATCGGTGAAAAACCAGCATTCCGCCAGTTGCCAAAGAGCATCTTCTTCAACGACGGAGTCGGGCCAACGATCGATAGCGACTTTATATTTGGCACTCGCTGCAGCGTATTTCTTTTCGCGAAAAAGGGTGTCTCCATCGGACATTGCCTGCCTGGAGATTGGCTCGTTTGGTCCATGACCGATCATTTTCTTCCAGCGGCGCTTGATGTTGTCCCCTTTGAAGTAGTCCCAGCCCGCATCCCCTTCAGTGGGTGTAAACTCGGAGGAAATGACAGCGGATTCAGTGTCGTCGCTCTTTTCGTCTGCCAGTTTTTGTTTGACTTCGACGGCATCATTCTTAGCCCAAGGCCACGTGGGTGCTTTAAACGTTGCGCAACCGGCCGTTAGGGCGTTGCACAGCAACAGTGCCGCCAACGTCGTGAGTCGGATAGACGGTGGCGTCAATGATGATCGGCGTGTCGTGGGCATGGGTCTAAAGTGCCTAGGAGGATCGCGTCTTACGTGAACGCAGCGAGGACAAAAGCAGTGGAGCAATCTTGAGTCTTCTGCCAACAAGATGGGCGAAGTAGGTGTTCATAATGGCACGCATTTCTCCACGAATTGCATCCGATACGGCAAGTGTGCGCCAGCTATTTTCCGATTCGGCCAGCGATCGCAAGGCTTGCATGGCGTCTGTGGATACCGAGACAACAGATCGCTTGCCCCGGCGGCATCCGATGCATAGCGATCCACCGTCGAGCATGCCGAAAGCGGTTCGTCCTCGATTTTCCAAGAGCATTCCACATTCTGCGCAACCTTTAAGCATCGGCGCGTGTCCTGCCATGCGCAGCATTTCAAGCTCCGTTCGGATAACGAGTGTTTGGATCTGATCATCGTGACCGTCATAGTCCGAAAGTTCCCGCAGTGTTTTTTCAGCACCATCGAATAGTTCCGTTTGCGGATCAGCATCTGCTGTGAGCACATCCAGCAGTTCTGCGACATACATGCCGCCATGAAAGGCCAACAAACTTGAACCAACTCGAAACCTGCTCTCAAGCCGCGCCTCTGCCAGCAAGTCGAGACCGTCTGAGGATTTACGGAAGACGAGTACCTGACAGGACGAAAGCAGGTCAAGTGCGGCATCAAAGGCACTTTTTTGTCGCCACGCGCCCTTTGCCAGAGCCCGCAACTTGCCGAATTCACGCGTAAAGAGCGTTACCACAGCGCTGGTTTCACTAAATGGAACCGTGCGGATCACGATTGCTTGTGCATTGTCAGCAGCCATGGAATCAATCGTTTCTCCGGTGTGGAAAACAAAGGTCTTTTCATACCCCAGCCGAGCCAATCAGCCCGTGGACGCGAATGCTCTAGCGCCGCAGCCGCTCGACCCTCACGAGATCGATACGGCGTCGCGAGGCCGCCAAAACCCCTAGCCTCACGCCGTGCGACTCAATCTGTTCACCCACTTCAGGAATGCGTCCGCACTGATGGAATACCAACCCCCCAACAGTATCGAAGTCGGCTTCTTCCGGCAGTGCGATCTGCATGCGCTTATTTAAATCAGCGATGCGCACCCGGGCCAATGCCTCGCAGATATCGGCTGACACTACCCGGATACCATCGCAGAACGCTTCGTCGTGTTCGTCGGCAATTTCCCCCACAATTTCCTCGAGTGCGTCTTCGATTGTGACGAGCCCGCAAACCCCGCCAAACTCATCGGTGACAACCGCCATGTGGGTATGAGTGCGCTGAAAGTCGCGCAAGAGTTTTTGTACGCTCATCGATTCGGGTACAAACGAAGGAAGTCGTAAAAGAGGACGGATCTCATGGGGCACAGAGGCTACCGTTTGGTCGGTTGGTTTTGTCAGATCGCCGACCAGTTTCGTGAGCAGTTCGCGCGTGTGCAGGATGCCCACAACGTCGTCGGGCGAACGATCCCAGACGGGCAGCCGTGTGTGAGCGCTCTCCGAAGCCATTCGCAGTGCCTCATCCCACGGTGTTGCCAATGGAATAGATATTATTTGTGTGCGCGGTGTCATGATTTGGGAAACACGTACGTCATCAAGCTTCATGACCCCCTTGATCATATCGCGGGCGGTATCCTCTAGGCGCCCATCGCGATGGGCCTCATCCACCACCAATCGCAGTTCGTCTTGCGGCCGATCCGGCTGAATCTCTTCGCCACGGCGTCCAAACCAACGGCCCAGCACTGAGGCCAGCACCGCCAGCCAGCGAACGGTTGGTGAGATCAGGCCAACCACCGGTCGCCACAGCCCCCACGTAGCCAACACGATGCGTGGCCCTGCAAACTTTGTCACGAGCATCGGTACGACAACCAGCACCAGCCACACCACGGCAATCCAGCCTGTCACGGCTGAAAAAGCCAACGCCCCAGATCCACCAGTGGCATCGATCAGACCAGCAGATGCCAACAACGTGGCCACAACAGCGGCAATCACAACAATCGAAGCCGCCATGAAGGCAATTGTTTCACTACCCGCCACGATTTCGTCGTAGCGTTGCGGGCAACCCCGAAGCCGACAGAGTTCTTGGAGTCGATGACGCTGCGCGCCGCGAATGGCACGCGCCTGTACGGCCGCAATGCTTGCCAGCAGCAGCAGCAGCAACGCCGATTCAACCCCCAATGATTCAGCAGAATGCATCAGGCTAGGGTTCCTCTTGTTGTGCGGCTGCGTTGTGGACAAGGCAGGCCGATAGCACGCATGAGAGAGCGTTCGCGGGCGCGCATCGCACGGCTTTGTGCCGGTGTTGTATCGTCGTATCCGGTGAGATGCAGCAGGCCATGGATCACGTAGAAGATGAGTTCCTGTCGGGGAGTTGAGCCAAAGCGGCGACTGCACGAGCGGGCAGTTTCCGTGCTGACAATAATGTCTCCCTGGAGTGGCGCATCGCGAGTGCTGTCTGACAGATTAAATGTCAGCACGTCGGTTGGCCCCGATTTGTTGAGCCATTGCTTGTGGAGCGCTGCGATACGAACATCGTCGACGAGCACAACGCCAATCTCGGCACGGCTAATTCCCTCGGAAACCAGCGCTCGACGCACCAACTGTTCGAGCCTCACCGTGCTGATGCGCAGAACCTTCTGAAGATCACTGACACCGACGGAAAGATCAGATTGTTTTTGGCGGTCACCCATGCCGCGAATGCGTGCAGATGCCACTAAGCCGTCCTTTGGTCGGGATACTTCACGCGACCGTGATAAACAGCTGTTAGGCTTTTAACCAAGCTCTGCTCGATGAGATCGAGTTCTTCAAGCGTCAAGCCACACTCGTCGAATTGTCCGTCGAGCAGTCGTTTCATCGCCAGGTCGTGCACGAGGCTTACGATGCGAGCAGGTGTTGGCTCAGTCAAGGCTCGGCTAGCGCTCTCGACTGCATCAGCGAGCATCATAACCGCCGATTCGCGAGAACTTGGCTTGGGTCCTGGATAGCGATAGCTTTGTTCATCCACCTCGCTGCCGTTGGGATCCGCTTGCGATCGTTCCGTCGCCCGATGGTAGAAGTATTCGACGAGGGTTGTCCCGTGGTGTTCGACGATGAGATCAATGATCGGCTGTGGAAGATTGTATTGCCGGGCGAGTTCTGCGCCCTCTTTGACATGAGCAATGATCACCAGTGTGCTCATCGCTGGCACTAGTGACTCATGGCGGTTGGCCTGCTGCCCTTGGTTTTCTACAAAGTAGGCCGGCTTCAGCATCTTGCCGATATCGTGAAAATAGGCTCCTACTCGCACCAATAAACCCCGTGCACCAATAGCCTCGGCGGCAGCCTCGCCGATGCTCGCCACGTTGATCGAGTGGTTGTAGGTTCCCGGAGCGCGGCGCACCAGTTCCTGCAAAAGTGGATGGGCAATGTCACCCACTTCCAGCAGGCTGAGATCGGTGAGCACTCCAAAGGATTTCTCAATGAAGGGCAGCAGGCCGGTCATTAGAAAGCCGGCCAGCAGCGCCCAGACACCCGTTCTGCCGGCCTCGTAGAGCAGTTGCCAGTCGAGTTGTCGTTCTTCAAGAAGACTCGCTCCGAGTTGCGTGGTCATTGCCACCGCACCAGCCCAGAGTCCGACGTAGATCAGCTTGCTGCGACTGCGAATACGTCCCATCCAAAACACCATGGCAGCGGATGCGGCGGCTAGCGTGATGTAATCGGTAAGCCCACGACCCAGTCCTATGACAACCACGAGCGCTACCTCTGCCGCTAGAAGCAGCGACAAATCTTCGTCGTATGCAATTGCTACCGTCATGGCAAAGACTAAAAGCGGCACAATTTCTGCGCGCCATGCTTCCTCGGCGGAAAGCATGCAGAGCACAATTGTGGCAACTGAAAGCCCCAGCAGTGTCGCGATGTGCCCGAGGTCTTCGAGTAAATCGTGATGATGCATATGAATGTAGAATCCAGCCAGCGTGAACATTGCCACAAAGAGTCCAAACAGCGATGCTGCCCGAACGACCCGCTGAGCCGGATCCTGCTGCCGTACGAACTCGTCGTGCTCGCGTCGAAGGAGCACAAGTTGTTCCGAACTAATCGGCGCACCTGGATTCACAAGCAGTTCACCAGCAGCGTAGCGCACAAACTGCGGCAACGTTCTCTCGGCGGCATCCTTTTTGGCTTTGGCTGTCGCATCTCTGTCAATCTCCAGCGACCCGGCTAGCTTCTGATCGATCCAATCAAAAATACGATCAGCAAAAGCCCCCCTGCTCAGTTCCTCATTCAGTATTGATTTCAACCGCGACTTCGCTTCTCCCAGCAAAACGGTCGCCACCTGTACGCGAGTCATGTCGCCATTATTGCCCAGCAGATGAACGTCGATTTCCGTTTGGCTACCCTCATCGATGTCGTGTTGAATCTTTTCGAGTACCCCAAGATTTTCAATATCGAGAAAAGCGAGATCGATCGCCTTCTCAAATTCAAGATGCTTGTCTTTTGTGTCGAGTTGGGAACGAAAGGACTGGAATATTTGTTCTGCTTTTGTCAGCACCGGTTCTGCTGCCGCATCAGTAGTCGCGATGGTTTCCGCGGATTCTTCCGGTGAGTCGGTTGTTTGAGACGGAGCACTATCGTTGGGTGCATCGGTAGCAGCGGAGTTTTCTGTCGGTTCAGGTGCTACTGGTGGTTCTGGATTTTCAGCCGGGACGGCTTCCGTCTGTACCGGCAGTTTTGCGAGGGCCTCGGCGGCTTCGGGGTCAAATTCAAGCCAATCATCTCGTGACACGGTGGCTAGGGAATCCGCAGCCACTATCTCTGTGACCCTATTTTTGAGTCCATCGCGCAAACGCACGACTGAGGCTTTGTCTTGCCAGTAAACCACGCGCACCTGCGCCACCGCTCGCTCCTGCGCGGTGCGAGTCCGATCTGCATCGGGCTTTTCAAAGGGCACCCGTGCCACGATGCCACGCGAAATCACCGAACCTTCACGAAACGGCAGCGGCTCGGTCCAGCCATGCATCAAAATGAGCAGCACGGCCGCAGCCGCCAGACAAATCGCAATTTGTATCAGCACCTCCGACCGTGAGACTCGCTCAACGAGCAGGCTCCAGAATCCATGCGGAACCTCAACGGTTGATCCGCGTTTGGTGCGTCGCCGGTAGTGGGATGGGGGAATACTCATGGGGCGTCGTACGCCTCAACGATGCGCTGGACAAGCGGATGGCGGACAATGTCTTTGCCACCGAGGTGCACGCAGCAACAACCACGCACTCCCTGCAAGCGAGTCATCGCATCGACAAGACCACTTTGCCGATTCTGTGGTAAATCAATCTGTGTGGTGTCACCCGAAATCACCATCTTCGAGCCGATCCCAAGTCGCGTGAGAAACATTTTCATCTGCGCAGCGGTCGTGTTTTGTGCCTCATCCAGAATGATAAAGGCATTATTGAGCGTGCGGCCTCGCATGTACGCCAGCGGAATCATTTCGACAACATCCTGTTCGGTGAGCCGCTTGAGTACTTCATAATCCATCATGTCGTGCATCGCATCCAGCAGAGGTCGCAGATAGGGATTAATCTTTGCCTGCAAATCACCGGGAAGAAATCCGAGGCTTTCGCCCGCCTCAACGGCAGGTCGCACGAGCACAATTTTCTGCACCTGTTCGGCACGCAAAGCCGAAACCGCCATTGCGACAGCAAGAAATGTTTTGCCGCTGCCAGCGGGGCCGGCACAGAGGACAATATCATGTTCGCCGATCGACTTGGTGTAGGCAGCTTGCCCCTCCGATTTCGGCAATATTTGCCTGCCAGGCCGCTGCACTTCAATCGGTTCATACGCGACGAGTGGTTTCTCACCGGTGGCAACCGACAACAGTTGCGACACGTCTGCGGCATCAATCGCGCCATGCTCGCGAGCAATGCGGTCGAGTTGTTTGAAGACCTCGGTAGCCCGCAGCACAGCCGGTTCCTCGCCTTCGATACAAATTGAGTCATCGCGGGCAGAGACTCCGACTCCAAGCGCCGAGCGAATGCGTCGAAGGTGTTGGTCTCTCGGCCCGAAGATGGCGAGTAGCCTCTTGGAATCGATAACCGCGATCGTCGTGCGAGGCATCGAAACCCGTGGCGAATAAAGTCGCCGACGGTATCGAGGAATGGGAGTGGAAAAGTACTTCCCTACTATACATCCGGATTGCCGACTTTTCATAGGCAGTCACTCACGGAGGATCATTATGCAGTCAAAAATTGAGCTACAGAGGCAGAAAATCAACGCGGTTCGCAAGCTATTGCGGTCTGCGGGACCGCTTTGCGGGACTGTTGCCTTGATCGCAGGTCAGGTAATCGCACCGAGGCATCGCTGGTGGATTGTAGCGGTGGGTGTGCGAAATCCTTAGCAGGAATGCAATTCTATCGATGGAATAGCTAATACGAAAGTGGGGTACTCGATTCCGCATCCGATTGGCAGTTCTAGTCGGCACGGTTCCCGAAAGCTGATCAGACTACTGGGAAACGCGGTCGCTATGGCTGTCCACACCGCCGCAACCCAACTGCCAAGCAATCGTCAGGCCGAGAGTGATCATCACCATCGGCTGCCACTTCAATCGTACTTCTGCGCGGCGGGCCGACATGGATACGGCTCCTTTGAATGACTCGACTGCTCTCCGGGCAATGCCAACTGACGGAAGACGCCATTGAGTGTGAACGAGTGTGAACGAGTGTGAACATTGGGCTCCGCGGGCCTTGAGTGGAGCCCAAAAATCCCCCCGTCGCTCGCAGGAAG
>Ga0194051_1001135_pt1 | contig 14421 bp, 15 predicted proteins | sample SepL2320m_MetaG_FD_161275 | JGI IMG/M metagenome (GOLD analysis project Ga0194051, IMG submission 161275) | Anoxic zone freshwater microbial communities from boreal shield lake in IISD Experimental Lakes Area, Ontario, Canada - Sep2016-L239-20m | ecosystem: Environmental > Aquatic > Freshwater >... | reverse complement strand
CGAAGATGCCGGGCGAGACCAAACAGCGATTGCTGGCGGCTGCCGGATAGATCGGCGCGATGCCAGCTGCGCAGGTTCGACCATGAACCTGCGCGTCTGGATCTGGTTGCTGTCGCTCTCCGTCCTGTGGGGCGGTTCGTTCTTCTTCGCCAAGGTGGCCATCGGGGAGTTGCGTCCGCTCACCGTAGTGTTCGCCCGCGTCGCGCTGGCAGCGCTTGCGCTGGACCTGGTGCTTTCGTTGACGCGGCGGAGCCTGTTCCGACGCGACACGCCGTGGCCGACGTTGATCGTCATGGGAATCCTGAACAACCTGATCCCCTTCAGCCTCATCTTCTGGGGCCAGACGGAGATTGCCTCGGGGTTGGCGACGATCCTGAATGCCACGACGCCGCTGTTCACCCTCGTCGTCGCACACCTGCTGACGCGCGACGAGAGGATGAACCGGGCCAAGGTTACCGCCTTGCTCGCGGGCTTTGCCGGCGTGACCTTGCTGGTCGGCCCGAATTTCCTGCTCGGCGACCGTGCCGGCTTCTGGGGCCAGATCGCCTGCCTGGGGGCCGCCCTCTCCTATGCCTTCGCCGGCGTCTACGGACGCCGCTTCCAGGCCATGGGCATATCGCCGATGCAAGCCGCGGCCGGCCAGGTGACAGTGAGTGCCGTGTTGATTTTGCCGATCATGTTGATCGTCGATCGCCCCTGGACGTTGGCGGCGGCCCCCTCGGTCACGGTCTGGGCGGCACTGGCCGGCCTTGCGCTGCTGTCGACGGCGCTCGCCTATGTGCTTTATTTCCGGATCCTCGCGGCGGCAGGCGCGACCAATCTGCTGCTTGTTACCTTCCTGATACCGGTCATCGCCATCCCGCTCGGCGCGATGGTCCTGGGAGAGCGCCTCGAGTTGCGCCACTTCGTCGGAATGGCTCTGATTGGCCTCGGTTTGGCCGCCATCGACGGCCGGATCGCGGCCCGGCTACGCGCCGCGAAATAGCAGCCCGCCAGCACAATTGCGCGCCCAGAGGCAGCTTGTTAGGGTGATCGCGAACCCGGCCTGACCGCCCTTCCTGCGGTTCTGCGCCATGCCCGAATCGAGCCGAAAAGAGTTCATCCAATGGCCAAATCGACCGCGACGCTCACCGACAACGAAACCGGCAAGTCCTATGAAATGCCGATCATCCACGGCTCGATCGGGCCGCGTCTGGTCGATGTCCGCAAATTCTACGGCGACTCGGGAATGTTCACCTACGATCCGGGCTTCACCTCGACCGGTTCGTGCGGTTCCAAGATCACCTACATCGACGGCGACGAAGGCATCCTGCTGCATCGCGGCTACAACATCGCCGAACTGGCCGAACAGAGCGACTTCATGGAAGTCGCCTACCTGCTGATGAAAGGCGAGCTTCCGAACAAGGCGCAGAAGGAAAAGTTCGTCAAAGACATCACGATGCACACGATGGTGCATGAGCAGCTGAGCCAATTCTATCGCGGCTTCCGTCGCGACGCCCATCCGATGGCCATCTGTTGCGGCGTCGTCGGTGCCTTGTCGGCCTTCTATCACGACTCGCTGGACATCCACGATCCGCACCAGCGCATGGTGGCGTCGTATCGTCTGGTCGCCAAGATGCCGACCATCGCGGCGATGGCCTACAAGTATTCGGTCGGACAGCCTTTCGTCTATCCGCGCAACGACCTCAGCTACGCCGCCAACTTCCTGCGCATGATGTTCTCGGTGCCGGCCGAGGAGTACGAGGTCAACCCGGTGATCGAAAAGGCGATGGACCGCATCCTGATGCTCCACGCCGACCATGAGCAGAACGCCTCGACCTCGACGGTCAGGCTGGCCGGTTCGTCGGGCGCCAACCCGTTCGCCTGCATCGCCGCCGGCATTGCCTCGCTCTGGGGGCCGAGTCACGGCGGCGCCAATGAAGCCGTGATCAACATGCTGAACGAGATCGGCGGCAAACAGAACATCCCGGGCTTCCTGTCGCGCGTGAAGGACAAGCAGGATCACACCCGCCTGATGGGCTTCGGCCATCGCGTCTACAAGAACTACGATCCACGCGCCAAGGTGATGCGCCAGACCTGCCATGAGGTGCTGACGTCGCTCGGCGTCGAGCACGATCCGTTGCTCGAACTGGCCATGGAAATGGAGCAGATCGCCCTCAAGGACGACTACTTCGTCTCCAAGAAGCTCTACCCGAACGTCGATTTCTATTCCGGCATCATCTTCCGGGCGATCGGCATTCCGACTTCGATGTTTACTGTCCTGTTCGCCGTGGCCCGCACGGTCGGCTGGGTCTCGCAGTGGAATGAGATGATCGAGGATCCCGACCAGAAGATCGGTCGGCCACGCCAGCTCTACAACGGCCAGACCGAGCGCCCCTACAAGCCGCTGCACATGCGGAGCTAGTTCGCATTCCGGGGAGGAAAGCGAGAGGACATGGCGAGATCATCATTCGGACCGAACCGGGCGGCGACCTGGACGGTCAGCCAAAAACCAAGGCCGATGCCGCATATCGTGCGGCTCGGCCGGCCGGCCAACGACAATCGCCGCCGGCATGGCGTGCTGAGAGGCTTCCTGATGGCGGGCCTTGCAGCGGCGCTGCTTGCGCTCGTGGTATCGGGCACGCGCCTGATCTGAAGGGGCCGTCCGCTTACTTGCGTTCGATCAGCTCGATCTTGTAGCCGTCGGGATCCTCGACGAAGGCAATCACCGTCGTGCCGAACTTCACCGGACCGGGCGGGCGCGTCACCTTGCCGCCTGTCTTGGTCACCTGCTCGCAGACGCCGTAGACGTCGGGGACGCCGACCGCAAGGTGACCGAACCCGCTGCCGAGCTCATAGGGCTTGGCCTGATCCCAATTGTAGGTCAGCTCCACCGCGCAGTGTTCCGACTCTTCGCCGTATCCGACGAACGCGAGCGTATACTTGCCATCCGGCACCTCGCGCTTGCGCAGCAGCTTCATGCCCATCGGGCCGATATAGAAGGCGATCGACTTGTCGAGATCCAGGACGCGGATCATCGTGTGCAGCATGCGATAATTGCTTGCGGTGTCGGGCATATCCGTCTCCCCTACCTGTCGCGAATCATGGCGGCGAACGTCGCTTCGGCTGCGAGCTTGCCCTCGACCATTGCCTTGCCAGAGAATTTCCAGACGTTGGCGCGGCTCTGGATCTTCTCGACGTGAAGTTCGAGCCGATCACCGGGTATCACCGGCCGGCGGAACCGCACGCCATCGATCGACATGAAGTAGACGAGTTTGCCCTCGGATCCGGTGCCGAAAGTGGACACGACCAGAACGGCGGCCGTCTGCGCCATCGCCTCGACGATCAGGACGCCCGGCATCACCGGTTCCGACGGGAAATGGCCCTGGAAGAACGGCTCATTGACGCTGACGTTCTTGATCCCGACGGCACTGCGGTCAAGCTGCATGTCGACCACGCGGTCGACCATCAGCATCGGGTAGCGATGCGGGATCATCTGCAGAATGCGCTTGATATCCACGGAGGTGGCTGTGGCGGGACTCGCCTGGTCGGTCTGAATATTCATGTCACCGCCATCGCCGTTCAGAATCGCGATCCAAAACTGAACCGGAAGTTCTGGGTCTTGTCCCAAGGCTCGTAGACGACCGGGAAGGTGTAGTCTATGCGGATCGGGCCGAACGGCGATATCCACTGAATGCCGAAGCCTGTGCCGACCCGCATCAGCGAATTGTCGAGGATCGACGCGCCAAAGGCCGACGCCTGGTTACCCCATAGCGAGCCGGTATCGACGAACGCCTTGCCGAGAATACCAAGCTCCTTGGGGACACCGAAAATCGGGAAGCTGAGTTCGGTCGTGGTCGTGTAGAAATACTGGCCACCCAGCGCGTCGGTCGTACCGGCATCGCGGGGGCCGACACCGCCGACGGCAAAGCCGCGCAGATTGTCGCCACCAAGGAAGAAGAGGTTGTTCAGGCGGATGTAGGTGTTGTTGTATGGCAGCACGAGCCCAGCCGAACCGCCAACCGTTAGAACGACATCATCAACGATGCTGTGGAAGTATGCCGCATCGGCAGACGTACGAACGTACTGCTCGGTGCCGATGGCGCCGGCAACGGCAATCGTATTACGCAGAAGCCAGCCTTTCGTCGTGAGGATTCTCGAATCTCGCGTATCCCAAGAGATCGTCTCGGATATTTCGGAAACCGTCGAGAAGCCCGCTTGCGCCTGCACGACGTACGACGCCCACGGCATCACGTTGTAGATGTTCGTCTGCCGCAAGGTATATCGGACGATCTGCCGGGTGTGCTCGCTGTAGGCCCAGCCGGTGCGTAGCGCGAAGCCGAGGCTGGCGTCGCTGTAGTTGGCAACCGCCTGCCGGTTGTTCGACGTCCTGAAGATGTCGAAGCCCGCCACCATATTGCGGTCGAGGAAGTACGGCTCGGTGAAACTGAGATCGATATTGGTGCTCAAGGTACCCAGCGAAAACCCGAGGCGAATTTCCTGCCCTTTGCCAAGGAGATTGCGCTCCCTCAACGAAATATCACCCACGATGCCCGCCGTGGTCGAATAGCCGGCACCGAACGAAATATCGCCGGTACTCTGCTCGACGACCTGGACTTCGAGATTGGTCTTGTCGGGCGCAGAACCTGGCGCTGCGGAAACGTCAGCCTTTTCGAAGAAGCCAAGAGCCTTCAGTCGCTCCTGGCTGCGCTTCAACTTGGCGGAACTGAAGGCGTCGCCTTCAGCAAGCCGGAACTCGCGCCGGATGACCTTGTCCAGCGTGCGTACATTGCCGGAAATGTTGATGCGCTCGACATAGACGCGAGGACCTTCCTGGATTTCGAAAGTCACGTCGACCGTCTTCAGATCTTTGTTGCGTCGAATGTTTGGGCGAACTTCGACGAACGCATACCCCAGAGACCCGACCACATCGGTCAGGGTAGCGACCGTCTTCTCGATGTCACCGGCGTCGAACCAGTCGCCCGAACTCATCAGGAGATAGCCCTTCAGGACATCGGGATCGAGGCCCTGAAACCGGGTCAGGATATCGACTTCGCCGAACTTGTATCGCTCCCCTTCGCTGATCGTGAAGGTAATGAAGAACCCGTCACGGTTGGGTGACAGTTCGCCGACCGCCGACACCACGCGGAAGTCGGCATAGCCCTCCGAAAGGTAGAATTTGCGCAACAGCTCGCGGTCGAGGTTCAGGCGATCCGGGTCGAAGCGATCGTCCGACGACAGGAAGCGCCACCAAGCACTCTCAGAGGTTCGAATTTTGCCGCGCAACGTTCCGTCGCCGAAGGCCTCGTTGCCGACGAAAGTGATGCGCTTCACTCCCGTGACATCACCTTCGTTGATCTCGAAGACCAGATCGACGCGCCCTTGCTCCAGCTTGATGATCTTGGGTTCAACCGATGCGTTGTAGCGACCGCCACGCCGGTAGATGGTCAGAATACGCTCTACGTCGGCCTGTACGCGCGCGCGCGTGAACACCTGCCGAGCACGCGACTGCACCTCGTCGCGCAGCTTGTCGTCGTCGATCTTGCTGTTACCCTCGAAGGCGACCCGATTGATGATCGGATTTTCCGTAACCTTGACCACCAGGGTCGAGCCCTGCATGTCGATCACGACGTCCGAGAACAGCCCTGTCGCGAACAAGGCTTTCAGGGAGCGATCGGCAGCCGCGGGATCGTAAGGCTGGCCTGCCTTGAGCTGCAGATAGGAGCGGATCGTCTCCGGCTCCGATCGGACATTACCCTGAATCTGAACAGCGCTAATCGTGCCTCCCGCGGGCGCGCCGCGCTGGGCGTGCGCCGTCGAGGCGAATGCGAGAACTGCTGCAACGGCCAATATGGCCCAACGAACGATCAAACTCACTCCCGGCACCTTCCAAGACCTGCCGATGGCCACATTCAGGAACGCCGTTTCATAGACCGGGATCAAAGACTTAGCCACCCCTTTTGTCCCCTGATTCAATCCCCACCGACGAGCACATAGTCATCGCAACAGGAGGGTGATGTCGTTGAATGTCGCGATCAGCGCCATGCCGATCACCAAGGCAAAACCGACCCGCAGACCGAGTTCCTGTACCCTGAGACTGAGGGGTTTGCCCCTTATTGCCTCGTAAAGATACATGGCGAGGTGGCCGCCATCGAGCATGGGCACCGGCAGCAAGTTGAAAACGCCCAGGACGACTGAAAGCGCGATCATGAGGTTGAGAATTCCGCCCCAGCCGGCATGCGATGCTTCGCCGGCCGCCTTGGCGATGCGGATCGGTCCACCGAGCTCGTCGACCGGGCGGGTCGCCGTCAGAATTTGTCCCATCGACGTATAGAACATCGTCGTCATGTCCCAGACGGCACTGACGCCTGCGCCCATGGCGCCCAGCACGCCGTAGTGACGGAGTTCCGTAGTGGCCACGGGCCGGACGCGCAGCCGGCCAACAATACGCTCCTTGCCCGCGCAATCGGCGACCTTGTCGGCGACGGGCACGATGGTCGTCTCCGCGCTCCGTCCGTCGCGCGCATATTTCACGACCATCGACTGGCCTGCGCGTGCGCCGATCAGCTCGGGGATACGTGAAAAATACTCGACGGGTTTGCCGTCTATCTCGAGCAGCAGATCCCCTACCTTCAACCCGGCCGCTTCGGCCGGGCTGTTCGGCAAAAGCCCTCCGACCACCGGCCGGATGAGTTGGTCCAGGCCCAGTTCACCGTAGCGCAGCGTGTTGTTGTAACGGTCGGTCCGTTCGCAGAATTGCGGAACGATCTCGCCGTGCAGCAACTGGCCGCCGCGGCGATACTCGACCGCCATCGGCTTCGCCAAATAGAGGAACTGCGAACCCATAATGTCTTCGTACCGGTCGACTTTCCGGTCAGCCAGACGAACGATTTCATCGCCGGTTCGCAGACCTGCCCTTGCAGCCGGTCCATCGACCTGGACTGCAACGGTCGCCGGCGAATACGGCTCACCTGCGACAAAGAACACAATCGTCAGCACGACGACCGCGAACAGCAGGTTCGCCGCAGGTCCTCCCAGCACCACCGCCGCGCGTGCATACAGAGGCTTCGAGAAAAAGGCGCCGCGCTTCTGCTCTTCTGAAAGCGGCGCGTCGGAGGGCGTTGCGCTGGTCGCGTCGTTGTCGCCCAGAAACTTCACATAGCCGCCCAGCGGGATGGCCGACACCTTCCAGCGCGTGCCGCGGCGGTCGGTCCAACCGAACAATTCGGGCCCGAAGCCGATCGAAAAAACCTCGGCATGAATGCCAAAACGGCGGGCCACCCAGTAGTGCCCATACTCGTGAATGAACACGAGCAGCGTCAGCACCAAAATGAAGTAAGGCAGGTAAGTCGTGAACAAGCTTATGACGCTTTGCATGGCTCACCAAATCACTAAAATCGCGCTATTTCAATTGCTTAGGGAACGCTTCCGACAGCCTTCCTCGGCTCGCCTGCGGGCCTCGAGATCAGTCGCCTGAGCATGCTGGAGCGACTCCAACATAGTGATGGCTCCTTCCCAGCCGACCAGCACATCCTCGACGATACGGGCAATATCGAGAAACCCAATGCGCCGCGCCAGAAAGGCTGCAACGGCTGCCTCATTGGCGGCATTCAGCACGATCGATGCAAGTCCTCCCGTAGCAAGCGCCTCACGTGCCAAGCGTAGGGACGGAAAGCGGCCGGAATCAGGCGCCTCGAACGTCAGGGCCGAGAGGTTTGCGAAATCGAGCCGGGCGGCAGGCCCGTCGATACGCGATGGCCAACCGAGGGCATAGGAGATCGGTACCCGCATGTCCTGTGTTCCAAGCTGGGCCAGCACCGAGCCGTCGCGATAGCCCACCATCGAATGGATGACCGATTGAGGATGAACGATGATCTCGATCTTCTCTGCCGGAAGCCGGAACAGCAGGTGAGCCTCGATGAGCTCGAGGCCCTTGTTCATCAGCGTGGCCGAATCGATCGAGATCTTGTCGCCCATGTCCCAGTTGGGATGGGCAAGCGCCTGCTTCGGCGTCGCATCCGCCATGTCGGCCAGCGACCAGTTCCGGAACGGGCCGCCCGATGCCGTCAGGATCAATCGGTCGATGGCCTGACGTTGCTGCGGCTCAAAGACCTGGAAAATCGCATTGTGCTCGGAATCCACCGGCAACAGGACTCCGCCCGACTCTTCGACCGCCTCGATCAGCAGGCGGCCAGCACAAACCAGGGCCTCCTTGTTCGCCAAGGCCACGATGGCACCGCGTCGAGCCGCGGTGAGTGTCGGTGCAAGGCCGGCGAAACCCACGACCGCCGCCATCACCCACTCCGCCGGCCGGGACGCCGCTTCGGTCACCGCCTCGGGGCCTGCCGCGGCCACGATCGACGTGCCCGCCAGCGCCTCCTTCAGCGCGCGGTAGCGATCAGGATCGGCCACTACGGCAAGCTTTGCCCGCAAACGCCGGGCCTGTTCAGCCAGCAACTCGACCGAGGAGCCGGCAACCAGAGCCTCTACTAGATAACTCGCCGGATCGCGGGCAATGAGATCGACGGTGCTCTGACCGACCGAACCGGTCGACCCAAGAATGGTCACACTGCGCGGCCTTTCGTGCGACGGCGCGGACCGGGGTTTCAGGTCCAAGGCCAGGCTCCCCCGACCGTCAGACGCACGAGCGCCACGGCGACGAGAACGGCGACCAAACCATCGACACGGTCCAGCAGCCCGCCATGTCCAGGTATCAGATTGCCGCTATCCTTCACGCCGGCCCCCCGTTTGGCTGCAGACTCCGCAAGGTCCCCGAGCTGACCGACCACGGCCAGGCAGGCACCGATCACGGCAAGCGAAAGCGTCGTACCCAGCCCGAACACATACCCCATGGCCGTGCTGACGGTTGCCGCCCAGGCCATGCCGCCAATCAGGCCTGACCACGTCTTGCTCGGACTGATGCTCGGGGCGAGCTTTGCCCCACCCGCCGAGGCGCCAACGAAATACGCTCCGATATCGGTCGCCCAAATACAGGCGACAATCCAAATGACCGTCTCCCGGCCCAGAACCGGCTGATGGCGCAGCCACAACAGCGCGACCAAGGCAGCCAAGGCGTAGACGTAGGCAAATAGTCGAATCACCGGACGGCCTCGGGTCAGCCGCGTCCATTCCCAGACCATGAGAGGCGCGGCAATCGCCGCCACGAGATCGATCCAGGGAAAACCGAACCAGATCGCCGCCAGCAGCAGCGGCCCCAGAACCACGGCCGACAGGATCCGCAACGGCAGACCGCGAAACCGGCTATTGCGCCCCGGCGACGGGGCGTCAGCCGCTGACGCCACCATAACGCCGCTCGCGCCGACGGAACTCGGCAGTCGCCCGTTCCAGGTCTTCCTTGCCGAAATCGGGCCACAGCGTGTCGACGAACACCAATTCCGAGTACGCACATTGCCACAGCAGAAAATTGCTGATGCGCTGTTCCCCGCTCGTTCGAATGAGAAGATCCGGATCGGGCACGCCCGCAGTCAACAGCTCGCGCTCGAAGAGATTGGCATCTATGCGATCGGCGGCAAGTTCGCCTGCCGCGACCTGCCGCGCCAGGCTGCGGGTTGCACGCAGGATCTCGTCGCGCGAGCCATAGTTGATGCAGATGTTGACGTCGATGCGGGTGTTGCTTTGCGTAAGGCTCTCGGCGTCCGCGATGTCGCGTACGATGTCCGGGGCTAACCCATCGCGATTGCCGATGACCCGCAACCGGGCACCGTTCTTGTGGAGTTCCTCTAGCTCGTTGCGCAGGTAATGCCGCAGCAGGCCCATCAGGTCTCTGACCTCGTCGGCCGGCCGAGTCCAGTTCTCGGTAGAGAAGGCAAACAGCGTGAGAATCGGAATACCGAGTTCCCCTGCACCGCGCACGATGCGACGCACCGCATCCGCTCCCCGGCGATGTCCCGCCACACGCGGCAGCCCGCGCGCCTTCGCCCATCGCCCGTTGCCATCCATGATGATGGCAACGTGGTTGGGACCCGGCGACGGGTCGGGATTGGCGGGTAGCGGGGCGGTCGACATCAAACCGTCGTGATCTCTTTTTCTTTGTGAGCGAGGGCTTCGTCGATCAACTTCACGTACCGATCGGTCAGCTTCTGGATCTCGTCGGATTTTTGCCGGTGCTCGTCCTGCGAGATCTTGTGATCCTTCTCGGCCTTCTTGAGGGCCTCCATGCCGTCACGTCGCACGTTGCGCACGGCGACGCGGCCGTGCTCGGCGTACTTGTGGCCGAGTTTAGCGAGTTCGGCACGCCGCTCACTGGTCAGTTCGGGAATGGGAATGCGGATCATCTGCCCGTCGGGTGCCGGATTGAGGCCGAGGCCGGCCTCACGGATAGCCTTGGCCGTCGATACGACCAGGCCCTTGTCCCAGACACTGACAGTGAGCAGGCGCGGCTCGGGCGCACTCACCGTTCCGACCTGGTTCAGCGACATACGCTGGCCATAGGCTTCGACCATTACTGGATCAAGCAGATTGACCGATGCGCGACCAGTCCGGAGGCCGGCGAACTCCTTCTTCAGGGCATCCATGGCCCCGTGCATGCGTTTCTCGAGTTCCTTGACGTCCGCGCTCATCTTCAGCCCTCGCTCTTGATGATGGTGAAGGTCCCCTCCCCGCGCATCGTCGCGGCGAATGCACCGGGCTTGTGGATGTCGAATACGATGATCGGAATACGGTTCTCGCGTGCCAGCGAGATGGCCGACGCATCCATCACCTGCAGATCGCGCGACAGGACGTCCATGTAAGTCAAAGTATCATAGCGCTCGGCGTTCTTGTCCTTGCGCGGATCCGCGGAATACACACCGTCGACCTGGGTGCCCTTCAGCAAGGCATCCACGCCCATCTCGGCGGCGCGCAGTGCTGCTGCGGTGTCCGTGGTGAAGAAAGGGTTGCCGGTGCCCGCGGCGAAAATCACCACCCGGCCCTTTTCCATGTGCCGCGCGGCGCGGCGGCGAATGTAGGGTTCGCACACCGTGGTCATCGGAATCGCCGACTGGACCCTGGTCTGCAGGTCCTGACGTTCGAGGGCACTCTGCATCGCAAGTGAATTGATGACGGTGGCCAGCATGCCCATGTAATCGCCGCTCGCGCGATCCATGCCAGAGGCGGCCGCGGAAACACCGCGAAAGATGTTTCCCCCGCCGATCACCAGACAGACCTGGACGCCCATGCTGTGCACGGCCTTCACTTCCTGTGCAACCATGGAGACCATGGCGGGATCCAGCCCATATTCGCGATTGCCCATCAAACCCTCTCCCGAGAGCTTGAGAAGGACACGGCGATAGCGAGGACCGGATGGCATCAGATGCCTCTGAAAACGCGTTCTTGGGCGGCGCGGGCTTCCCACCCGCGCACCAGTACCGAATTCATACTACTTCTTGAGCTGGGCAGCCACCTCGGCCGCGAAATCCTCCGACTTCTTCTCGATCCCTTCACCCAGCGCAAAGCGCAGGAAGCCTGCCAAACGGACCGGCGCCCCGACCTGCTTGGCCGCCTCGTCGACGACCTTGGAAACGCGGCTCTTGCCGTCGATGACGAAGAGCTGCTCGAGCAGCACCACTTCCTGGTGGAACTTGCGCAGGCCACCCTCGACCATTTTGGCGATGATGTCGGCGGCCTTGCCGCTCTGGCCGGCCTTATCAGCCAGTACCGCGCGTTCGCGTTCGATGGCTGCCTGATCAAGATCGGCGACGGTCAGGGACTGCGGATTGGCGGCCGCCACATGCATGGCGAGCTGCTTGGCCAACGCTGCCAGCTTGGCCTTGTCGCCGGTCGATTCGAGCGCCACCAGGACGCCGATCTTGCCGAGGTCCGGCGCCACGGCGTTATGCACATAGGCGGCCACGACACCGTCCGACACCGAGAGCGAGGCGGTGCGGCGCAGCGACATGTTCTCGCCAATGGTGGCGATCATATGCGTAAGCTCACCCTGAATGTCGCGGTCTGTACCCGGGAACGGCGCGGCGGCGATCTTGGTCATGTCGCCTCCCGTGTCGAGCGCGGCGCGAGCGGCGGCGGCAACGAACTTCTGGAAAGTGTCGTTACGGCCAACGAAATCGGTCTCGGCATTGACTTCGATGACGGCGCCACGGTTGCCGCTGGCGATCACGCCGACCAGACCCTCGGCCGCGATCCTGCCGGCCTTCTTGGCGGCCGCCGAAAGCCCCTTGGTGCGCAGCCAGTCGATCGCCTTCTCGAGGTCTCCCTGGACTTCGCTCAAGGCCTTCTTGCAGTCCATCATGCCGGCGCCGGTTTTTTCGCGCAGTTCCTTGACGAGCGATGCGGTGATCTCAGCCATGTCGTGCTCCGTTTGGTGCAGGCTATTTGGTGCAACAAGGGCCGGTCTTCCGACCGGCCCCATTGAATCCTCGTCGAGAAGGGCCCGACCTACTCCGCCGGCGCCGCTTCGACAGCAACGGCATCGGCTGCAGCCGCCGGTGCTTCCTCGACCGGCGGCTCGGTGAGCTCGCCGACATCGCCACCCGATGCCGCGATCTCGGCACGGATACCGTCAAGCACGGCTCCGGACAAAAGTTCGCAGAACAGGGAGACGGCGCGAATGGCGTCGTCGTTGCCCGGGATCGGAAAGTCGATGCCGTCGGGATCGGAGTTGCTGTCGAGGATCGCCACGATCGGAATACCGCGCTTGCGCGCTTCCAGAACGGCGATCGCCTCCTTGTTGGTGTCGATGATGAACAGCAGGTCGGGCGTGCCGCCCATTTCCTTGATTCCGCCCAGCGACCGCTCGAGCTTGTCGCGCTCGCGCGTCAGGTCGAGCTGCTCTTTCTTGGTGAGACCCACGACATCGCCCTTGAGGCGATCGTCGAGCTCGCGCAGCCGCTTGATCGAGGCCGAGATGGTCTGCCAGTTGGTGATCATGCCGCCCAGCCAGCGGTGGTTCACGTAGTACTGACCGCAGCGCTTGGCCGCGTCGGCGACGCGCTCGGACGCTGCCGCCTTGGTGCCGACGAACAGGACGCGACCGCCGCTGGCCACAACGTCGCGGACCCGCTGCAGCGCCTGCTCGAGCAGAGGCACCGTCTTGGTGAGATCGATGATATGGACCCCGTTCCGGACCCCGAACAGGTACGGCTTCATCTTGGGGTTCCAACGGCGCGTGTGATGGCCGAAGTGAACGCCGGCTTCCAGAAGCTGGCGCATCGTAAATGTCGGCATAGCCATGCCGTTCTCCTTTTCCGGTTGGGCCTCCGCGGGCGTCCGTCCCCCAACTCTTGCGAATCTTGGGACACCGGAGCGAGCGGCGGGATGTCTCCCCGTCGACCGCAAACCCGCGTGCGAAGTGGCGTGTTTCTAGGGGTTTACGTTCCGAATTGCAAGCGCCAATGAAATCAATGACTTAAGGACAGCTCTTGGGCGATTTCCTCGGCCAATTTGAGAAGCGACAGGGGCGCGCTGCCCTCGGCCTTGTTGTTGGCGGTGATCCAGACCTTCTGCTTGGCCTTGAAGGCATCGGCCGCCATCCGGGCCAGGATGCGGCGGGTTTCGCCGTCCTCGTCCACCAGCCGGTCGAAGGGCTCGTAGCGCTGCTTGGCCGCCTGATAGAGGAAGCCACGGTGCAAGTTCCAGCGGACCACCAAGGGGCCGGGAACGTCGCTGTCGAGCGCCCGCAGTGCCACGGCCTGACGTTCGACTTCAGGCATCCGGTCGTGCAGGCCGACGCAATAGCGTACTTCGGCAGCCGCCAGCATGCGCATCAGCCGGGGTGTCAGCAATTCGGCATTGCGCAGTTCCAAGGCGTAGAGCGGCCGATGCTTGCCGAGTTCGCGCGGCAGGGCTGAGAAGAACGCGGCCAGCCGATCGACCAGGGTGGCAGTCTCCGCCACCAGCCCGCGCGGCAACGGTGAGACCTGGAAGACCAGGGGACCTGCCTTGGCACCCAGCCCTTCCAGGCAGGGCACGACGAACTCGCGCGTGGCGATGGCGGCATCGAGGAAATGCGGATTGGCGACTTTCGCCCGGCCGCCCTCGTCGCGCATCACGGCATCGCAGACCAGAGCCGGTGCTTTCACCACGAAGCTGAAATCGTCCGGCACCTGGTTGGCGTATCGTGCGTATTCCACGGCCGAGATGGCTGCATAGAAGGTCCGGTCGAGGCTGACGGTGCGCAGCATCGGGATCTGGGCATAGGCAGCGAGCCCCTTGCGACTGAGCGCTGTCTGCGGGTGAACACCTTCGTAGACGAGGCCGCGCCAGCCCGGAAAGAACCACGATGAGGTGCCGAGGCGAATCTCGGGTGGCAAGGCCGGTGCCTCCAGCAATGGCGATTGCGCCGCTGGAAGGACGTCTCCAGCCGCGGCACGGCGCTTGGGCGGGCTGGCCGTTTCGAACAGGCCGGGCTGGCGGCTCAAATTTCCTCCACCTGCGCAATGCCCGGCAGCATGCCGATAGCGTCACGCAGGCCACCCGCTATCGAAT
>Ga0194051_1001132_pt1 | contig 14469 bp, 12 predicted proteins | sample SepL2320m_MetaG_FD_161275 | JGI IMG/M metagenome (GOLD analysis project Ga0194051, IMG submission 161275) | Anoxic zone freshwater microbial communities from boreal shield lake in IISD Experimental Lakes Area, Ontario, Canada - Sep2016-L239-20m | ecosystem: Environmental > Aquatic > Freshwater >... | reverse complement strand
GGCATAGCCCAGGCTGTCACGATGGAAGATGCCGCCCTCGAACAGATAGGAGACGGTGGCGAGGCCGATATGCGGGTGCGGCCGCACCTCCATACCGCCACCCGGCGGCACATCCATCGGGCCGAAATGGTCGAGGAAGACGAACGGGCCGACCATCCGGCGCTTCACGCTGGGCAGCACACGTCGCACGGCAAAGCCGTCGCCCAGGTCGTGCGCCCGGCCCTGGATCAGAAGGTCGATCGGATCGGACATCTTGCTCTCCTCTATTGTTTGTGCTGCAAACAATTCGTCATGACCGTGCGCCCACGCGACCTCTCGCCGTTCTTCGCGCCCCGCAGCATCGCTGTCGTCGGCGCCGGCGAGCGCGCGACGTCCTCGGGCGGCGCCATCATGCAGATGTTGCGGCAAGCGGGATATGGCGGTCGCGTGGTGCCGGTCAATCCCAAGGGTGGCACCATATTCGGTTACGACTCGGTGACCTCGATCGGCGCCATCGATCCGCCGGTAGACCTTGCCGTCATCGTCATCCGTCCCGACGCCATCCTCGACGCCGTCCGCGAAGCGGCCGATCGCGGGATCCGCAATCTCCTCATCCTGCCTGGCGGCTTTGCCGAGGCCGGGCCGGTCGGCGTGGCACGCAACGAGGCGCTTCTGAAGCTCGCCGCCGAACGTGATCTCACCATCGCCGGGCCGAACTGCGCCGGCCTCATCCATCTTGATCCGGCCTGGCGCTTCGCCGTGACCTTCCTGCGCGACCTGCCGCCCGGTGCCGCGGCCGGCTCGAGCAACGGCCTGGCGTTCATCTCGCAGTCCGGAGCCCTCGCCGAGGAATTCATCGACAAGGCCAATGCCCGCGATCTGCCCCTGGCGTCGGTGGTCTCGGTCGGCAACGCCATCCATCTCGGCGTCGAGGACTACCTCGCCTGGCTGGGCGAGCGGCCGGAGATCGGCGCGGCGCTGCTCTATATCGAGTCGATCGAGGACCACGAGCGCTTCCGCCAGGTCGCCCGCGCCGTGGCCGCCGCCAAGCCGGTGATCGCTCTCTTTGGCGGCCGGACCGAGATTGGCGGCCAGGCGGCCTCGGCACACACCGGCGCCGTCGCCAACGGCGATGCGGCCATCGACGCCTTTTGCGCCTCGTGCGGCATCGTCCGGGTAAAAAGCCTGCGCCGGCTGTTGCTGGCCGCCAAGGCGTTCGGCCGCTTCCCGAGGGGCCTCGGGAGGCGGGCCCTGATCCTGTCCAATTCGGGCGGGCCCGGCGTGCTCTGTGCCGACCAAGCCTCGCTCGAGGGGCTCGATCTCGGCGCCCTGCCGACCGCCATGGCCGAAGTCTTGCGTCAGCAGTTGCCGCCGGAAGCCTCGGTCGCCAATCCGATCGACCTGCTGGCCGACGCCCGGGAGGACCGTTTCGGGCTCGCTTTCGAGGCAGCCATGAACCATGCCGCCCACGCCTACGACATGGTCATGATGATCCATGTGGTGCCCTTCATGGTCGACGCCGGCCCGGTGATCGCCCGGCTGGCGGACCTTGCCGCCAGCGCCCGGATCCCGCTGCTTCACAGCATGATGGGAACCCTGCCGGGAAAGGCCGACTGGTTCGCCACCATGGAGCGTGCCGGCGTTCCCATGTTCAACGATGTCGAGGAGATGGCGGAGGCTGCTGGCTTGCTGGCGAGCTATCCCGCATTGCAACAATCTCTTCGTACAGCGGCGCGGCAACCTGTGACGTTTCGTGACCGGCATCGCCGATAAGTCAAAAAATCATTCTATAACAGATAGTTAGGAACATTGCACGAGTGTTGCATTTTTGCAACTTTTTGTTGGACTTGTGGATAGTCCGTGGCCAGTATCGGCTGCAGCAGGGCATCGCGTGGGGCGTCGACCGGAATGGTCGGTGAGTTCGTTGACAGCCCTCTAATACAATTTGTTGAGTTCAATGAATCGGGAGAGACCGATGGCGTCCAAGACAACGCGCGACGAACGCGCTCAGCGTTGGCGAACCGTCCGCACTCTCGTGGCCACCATCCTCGCCGTATCCACCGTCCAGCTTTTCTGCGCTGCGGGGTCGATGGCCCAAGTCAAGGCACCTAGCAAAAACCAGCTTCGCGCGCCCGCCAAGTCAGCCGCCGTAGCCCCCAACGACAATATCCAGCCCTTCTCGATCGGCAGCGATGGCGTCGTCGTCGACCAGCTCATCAGCCTCAAAGTCGATCCGGCGGATGCCGTCGCGGCAGGCGATGCCGTCACCAAGGCCCTGGGCAAGCTGGACGCCAAAGTAACCAGCTCCGGCCGCGCCACCCTCGAATCCCAAGGCGCCAACAGGCCCAAGCGCCTGGTCGCCCTGCAACTCTTTTCCGCCAGCTCCCTGGCTGTCGAGCTCGAACGGTCGAGCGACGGCACGTTCGGTTTCAAGCTCGCGCCAGGCGCCACCGAAAGCGACGACCAGCGAGTCTCCACGGTGCCCAGTGTGGCTCCGGCCGTCGGTCCCGGCGCCCGGTCGGTCGTCGCCGGATCGGTCAAACTCGTAAAGGTCAGCAGCGCCACTCTGGTCTCCAGCCTGGCGCCGGCGGGCGCCAGTGCGGCGACGCTCAAGGAGCTGACACAGGCTTTGGCCGGTTTCGCTCCGGCGACCGCAAAGATCGAAGTTCTCCATGGCCGCACGACCGACGGCACACCACGTGTCCTCCTCGCCAGTCTCGGCGACGGGCAGAGCAAGCAGTCTTTTTGGTGGTTCGCACCTCCCAATCAACCTGAGGGCTGGTTCAACGAAGAGGGCCGTCGACTGGGCGGGACTGCTCTAGCCGAGCCACGGCCGGATTCGCGCATCTCCTCGCCGTTCGGCACGCGGCGCTACTACGGCCGCTCGAGCGGCGGCGGCTTTCACAACGGTATCGATTTCGAGGGCAAGACCGGCGAGCCGATCTTTGCCGCAGCCGATGGTGTGATCAACCACCAGGGCTGGTATTTCAACTATGGCCGGACCATTAAAATCAGCCACGCCGACGATTTCGAGTCTCTCTACGCCCACATGTCACGCTTCGCCGATGGCATGGGCCCGGGGAGCCGCGTCCATAAGGGCGACCTGATCGGCTATGTCGGCTCGACTGGCCGGTCGACCGGTGCGCATCTCCACTTCTCGGTGATCATCAACGGCCAGTTCGTCGATCCCGCGCCCTACATTTCCGAAAAGGGCGGCAATAGCGTGCTGATCGGCGAGGCGCTGGTCTCCTACCGCCAATGGCAGCAGGATATCCGGCGGGCCGACCGGCGCGGCAAACCGCAATCCGACCACGAGCGGTTTCCGGGACTGCAGGGTGCCGAACCCTGGTCGCACAACCCGTTCTCCTCCCGGCTCTGATCGGCCCTTCATCTAACCGCTGCCGAGGCGTCTACGCGACGGCGTTGCGCCGTTACGTTTGATCGCCTACGAATTGCACCATCGTCCGGGAACGGCCACGCAAGGCAGCCGACCGGGTGTCCGAGGCAACCACGAGGGAAAGATCAAATGTTGAACAAGTTTTTGGCGGCGGGCATCGCCGCGGCCACGATAGCCGGTGTCGCCACGGCGGCTTACGCGGGCAAGGAACTCGATGCCATCAAGGCACGCGGCTCGCTCATCTGCGGCGTCAGCACCGGCGTCGCGGGCTTCGCGGCGGCCGACAGCCAGGGCAAGTGGACCGGCATCGATGTCGACGTCTGCCGCGCCGTCGCGGCTGCGATCTTCGGCGACGCCGACAAGGTCAAGTTCGTGCCGACCACCGCGCAGCAACGCTTCACCGCCCTGCAGTCGGGCGAGGTCGATCTTCTGGTACGCACCACAACCTACACGCTGACGCGCGACACCGCGCTCGGCTTCGACTTCACCGGCATCAACTACTATGACGGCCAGGGCTTCATGGTGAACAAGAAGCTCGGCGTGAAGAGTGCCAAGGAGCTGAACGGCGCCACGGTCTGCGTGCAGCCGGGCACGACGACGGAACTCAACCTCGCCGACTATTTCCGCGCCAACAAGATGACCTTCAAGCCGGTGGTCATCGAGAAGATCGAGGAAGTTCGCGCGGCCTTCTTCGCCGGCCGCTGCGACGTGTTCACGACCGACGCCTCGGGCCTCTATGCGACCCGCGCCGCCAACGCGCCCAATCCCGACGACTACATCATCCTGCCCGAGATCATCTCCAAGGAGCCTCTTGGTCCGGTGGTCCGCCATGGCGACAACCAGTTCGCCGACATCGTGCGGTGGGCGCTGTTCGCCATGATCGAGGCCGAAGAGTACGGCATCACCTCCAAGAACATCGACGAGATGATGAAAAGCGACAACCCGACCATCAAGCGCATTCTCGGCGTCACGCCGGGCATGGGCAAGGCGCTCGGAGTCGACGACAAGTGGGTCTACAATATCATCAAGCAGGTCGGTAACTACGGCGAGAGCTTCGACCGCAACGTGGGCATGGGCTCGCCGCTCAAGATCGCGCGTGGCCAGAACGCGCTGTGGACGCAGGGCGGCCTGCAATACGCCCCGCCCATCCGCTGATCGGCGACCGACGGGGCACCCTGCCCCGACCATGATCGACGACCGCCGCCCGCAAGGGCGGCGGTTTTCGTTTGAGCGGTTGCCGCCAGCCGAAACGGCCGTAAACTGTGGCGGGGCTTACGAACAAAGGGGACGATAATGCGCAATATTTCAATGGCGGCAGCAATCGGGCTGACCGCGGCCGTCGTGGCGAATGCCGCTACCGCGGGGACGGTGCTCGACACCGTCAAGGCACGCGGCGCTCTCGTCTGCGGCGTCGGAACCGGCACGGCCGGGTTCATGCTGGCCGACAGCCAGGGCAAATGGGTCGGCTTGGATGTCGACGTCTGCCGGGCCGTCGCGGCGGCGCTCTTCGGAGATGCCGAAAAGGTGAAGTTCGTACCGCTTTCCTCGCAGCAGCGCTTCACTGCCTTGCAGTCGGGCGAAGTCGACATGCTGTCGAACAACACCACCGAGACACTGACCCGCGACACTGCGCTCGGCCTCGATTTCACCGCCGTCACCTACTACGACGGCCAGGGCTTCCTGGTGAACAAGAAGCTCGGCGTGAAGAGTGCCAAGGAGCTGAACGGCGCCACCGTTTGCGTGGCGCCAGGCACGACGACGGAACTCAACCTCGCCGACTATTTCCGCGCCAACAAGATGACCTTCAAGCCGGTGGTCATCGAGAAGGTCGACGAAGTCCGCGCCGCCTTCTTCTCCGGTCGATGCGACGTCTACACCAACGATTCGTCGAGCCTTTACGCGACCCGGACAGCCAATGTGCCGCCGCCGGCCAAGCCCGAGGACTTCATCGTCCTCCCGGAGATTATCTCCAAGGAACCCTTGGCTCCAGCCGTTCGTCACGGAGACAACCAGTTCGCCGACATCGTACGCTGGTCGCAGTACGCCATGGTCGAGGCCGAGGAGTACGGCATCACCTCCAAGAACGTCGACGAGATGACGAAAAGCGACAATCCGACGATCAAGCGCATCCTCGGCGTCACGCCTGGCATGGGCAAGGCGTTGGGGGTCGACGAAAAGTGGGTCTACAACATCATCAAACAGGTCGGTAACTACGGCGAGAGCTTCGACCGCAACGTCGGCATGGGCTCCCCCCTCAAGATCGAGCGGGGCCTGAATAACCTGTGGACCAAGGGCGGCCTGCAATACGCACCGCCCATCCGCTGACCGGCGCCGCGCAAGCGGAGGGATCAGGCAGCAAGAACCGGACCAGACCAAGCTGCCGCCCGAAAGGGCGGCAGCTTTCGTTTGCCGGGTTGCAAGTAGCGAATTCCCTCTTACACTGACGACAATATCGGGGGTTTTGCGGGACAACCGCAACAGGCAGGGGGACTAGCGTATGGCAGTCGAGGCACTCGGCTCCGCGCATCGCGTGAAAGTGGCGCCCTGGAACGATCCCGTCATTCGCGGCTGGGTCTTCCAGATCGTGGTCGTGGGTCTGGTCGCAGGACTTGCCTGGTATCTCGTCAGCAACACCATCGACAATCTGAACCGGCAGAAGATCGCCAGCGGGTTCGACTATCTCGGGCGCGAGGCCGGCTTCGAAATCGGCGATTCGATGATCGAGTATTCACCGGCCAGCACCTATGCCCGCGCGATCTGGGTCGGCATTCTCAATACGCTGCGCGTCGCGGTTCTGGGCATCTTCCTCAGCACCATCCTCGGCACGCTGATCGGCGTCGGCCGGCTTTCACCCAACTGGCTGCTCAACAAGATCTGCGTGTGGTACGTCGAGGCCTTCCGCAACGTGCCGCTGCTGCTCTGGCTCTTCCTCTTCTACAAGCTGATCAGCGAAGCCTTCCCCGGCCCCAAGCAGGCGCTCAGTGCGCTGTGGGGTTCGATGTTCCTGAGCAACCGCGGCCTTTACTTCCCGGTGCCAATGGCGGACCCGATCCACAAATGGATGGGTGTCGCGCTGCTGATCGGCATCGCCGGTGCGGTCGCGCTGCACCGCTGGGCGAAGAAGCGCCAGGAAGCCACCGGTCAGCCGTTCCCATCGATCCTCGCGGGCTTCGGCGTCGCGCTGGGCGTGCCGTTCGTGGTGTGGCTCCTGGGCGGCGCGCCGCACCATTTGAGCTGGCCCGAACTCAAGGGTTTCAATTTCGAGGGCGGTACGGTGATCCAGCCGGAGTTCACGGCCCTCCTGCTGGGCCTGGTGCTCTATTCCTCGGCATTCATCGCTGAAATCGTTCGTTCCGGCATCCTGGCGCTGCACAAGGGCCAGAGCGAAGCGGCAGCGGCACTCGGCCTGTCGCGCGGCCAGTCGATGCGGCTGGTGCTGCTGCCCCAGGCGTTGCGCGTCATCGTGCCGCCGATGACCAGCCAATATCTCAACATCACCAAGAACAGCTCGCTGGCCATCGCCATCGGCTATCCCGACCTGGTGGCGTCGATCAACGTCACGATCAACCAAACCGGCCAGGCGATCGAAAACATCCTGCTCATCATGGCCGCCTACCTGTCGGTCAGCCTGTCGATCTCGGCGTTCATGAACTGGTACAACAAACGCATCGCCCTGACGGAGCGCTGAGCATGTCCGACGATGCCCTGCCCGGCGGCGAACGCCGGCAACTCGCCCCACCCGTCGACGAGAGCGGCGCTCTCGGCTGGATGCGCAAGAACCTGTTCTCGAGCTGGGGCAACGGCATCACCACTGTGGTGCTGATCGTCGCCGTCGTCTGGATCCTGTCTGGCTTCCTCGACTGGGCGGTCTTCACCGCCAATTTCACGGCCTCGGTCGGCAGCGAATGCCGCGGCGGTGGCGCCTGCTGGGCGCTGATCCGCGAGAAGTACCGCTATATCTTCTTCGGATCCTTCCCCTACGAGCAGCATTGGCGGCCGTTGTTCGCGGTCATCGCCATGCTGACGATGCTGGTCACGAGTGCCGACCGGCGGATGTGGAATTGGCGGCTGCTCGTCATCTGGGGTTTGGGCTCGTTCGTCACGTTCCTGCTGATGTTCGGCCAGATCCATATCCCGCTCAGCCTCTTTCTCACCATCGCCCTCGTCCTCGGCGGCATCGGCATGAACCTGCGCAAGGCCATTGCCGAGCCCGCGGAGATGAATGCCTATCGCGCGCTGGCTGCCATCGGCCTGGTTGGCCTGGTGCTTCGCATTACCGGCATCCTGCCGGCCTGGAGCCTCGCCATCGCGCCCTTCAGCTATGTCGAGACCAGCCTGTGGGGCGGCATTCCCGTCACTATCATCCTGGCCACCTATGGCCTCGCCTTCGCCTTCCCCTATGGTGTCCTGCTGGCGCTTGGCCGACGCTCCAACCTGCCACTGATCAAGGGCCTGTGCGTGGGCTTCATCGAGTTGATCCGCGGCGTACCTCTGATCAGCCTGCTGATCATGGCCTCGGTCATGCTGCCGCTGTTCCTGCCGTCAGGCACCACGATCGACAAGTTCCTGCGCGCCCAGGTGGCCGTCATCCTGTTCGCCGGCGCCTACATCGCCGAGGTCATCCGCGGCGGCCTGCAGTCGCTGCCCAAAGGCCAGTTCGAGGCCGCCGACGCGATGGGCCTCAACTATCCGCAGAAGACGCTGCTGATCATCCTGCCGCAGGCGATTCGCGTGGTGATCCCGCCCCTCATCAACACCTTCATCGGCTTCTTCAAGGACACGTCGCTGGTGCTGATCATCGGCATCTTCGACTTCCTCAACACCGCCAACCAGGCGCTGGTCGATCCCAACTGGGCTGGCTTCCCGGGCGAGGTCTACCTGTTCGCCGCCTTCGTCTATTTCATCTTCTGCTTCTCGATGTCGCGATACAGCAAGTATCTCGAGGTTGAGCTCAACAAGGGGACGCGCCGCTAGGCGCCGCCAGGGAGCACAGACATGGCAGCAATGGCAGCAAAAGCCGTCCGCGATCTCTCCGGCGCTCCGTCGCTGATCGAGCTCAGGAGCGTCAACAAGTGGTTCGGCCAGTTCCACGTCCTGTCCGACATCAACCTCGACGTGAAGGAAGGCGAGAAGATCGTGGTCTGCGGGCCATCGGGCTCCGGCAAGTCGACGCTGATCCGCTGCATCAACCGCCTCGAGGAGCACCAGGCCGGCGACATCGTCGTCAACGGCGTGACGCTCTCCAACGACGTCAAGAACATCGAGGCGATCCGCCGCGAAGTCGGCATGGTCTTCCAGTCCTTCAATCTGTTCCCCCACCTCACGATCCTCGACAACCTCACCCTGGCGCCGATCTGGGTGAAGAAGATGCCCAAGAAAGACGCCGAAGAGATCGCCATGGCGCTGCTCAACCGCGTCCGCATCCCCGAGCAGGCGCTGAAATATCCCGGCCAGCTCTCAGGCGGCCAGCAGCAGCGCGTGGCGATCGCTCGCGCTCTCTGCATGCGCCCCAAGATCATGCTGTTCGACGAACCGACCTCGGCCCTCGATCCGGAAATGGTCAAGGAGGTGCTCGATGTCATGGTCGAGTTGGCGGGCGAAGGCATGACCATGATCTGCGTCACCCATGAGATGGGCTTCGCCCGCGCCGTCGCCGACCGTGTCATCTTCATGGACCGCGGCGAAATCGTCGAGCAGAACGAGCCCGAGGAGTTCTTCGCCCACCCCCGGAACGAGCGGACCAAGCTCTTCCTCGGCCAGATCCTGCACCATTGAAGATCCTCGTCACTGGCGGCGCGGGATTCATCGGCTCGGCGGTCGTCCGCCACATCATCCGAGACACCGACTGGTCGGTGGCGAATGTCGACAGCCTGACCTATGCCGGCAATCTCGAATCGCTGGCCGAAGCGCGCACCAGCAACCGCCACCGCCACTTCAAAGTCGATATCTGCGACCGCGCCGCGCTCGACGCGATCTTCCATGAAGTGCGGCCCGATGCCGTGCTGCACCTCGCGGCCGAAAGCCATGTCGATCGCTCGATCGACGGCGCGGCCCCCTTCATCAAGACCAATGTCACCGGCACCTACACCCTGCTCGAGGCGACGCTCGCCCACTGGCGCACCCTCGACGAGGCGGCGCGGGCGCGGTTCCGCTTCCAGCACATCTCGACCGACGAGGTCTTCGGGTCACTGGGCGCCACCGGCAAGTTCACCGAGACCACGCCCTACGCGCCCAACTCGCCCTATTCTGCCAGTAAGGCCGCGTCGGATCATCTGGTGCGGGCCTGGCACCACACCTACGGCCTGCCGACGCTGGCCACCAACTGCTCGAACAACTACGGGCCGTATCATTTCCCCGAGAAGCTGATCCCGCTCGTCATCCTGCGCGCGCTTGGCGGCGAGAACCTGCCGGTTTACGGCAAGGGCGAGAACGTGCGCGACTGGCTGCACGTCGAGGACCATGCCGAAGCGCTCACCTTGGTGCTGCGCCAGGGCCGCCCGGGCGAGACTTATAACGTCGGCGGCGACAGCGAGCGCAAGAACATCGACGTCGTGCGCGCGATCTGCGCTCTGCTCGACGAGATGCTGCCCGCAAGCCCGAACCGGCCACACGAAAGGCTGATCCAATTCGTCACCGACCGTCCCGGCCACGACGCGCGCTACGCGATCGACGCCACCAAGATCCAGACGGAACTCGGCTGGCGGCCGCGGCACAGTTTCGACAGCGGCCTCCGCGCCACGGTGCGCTGGTTCCTCGACAACCGCCCCTGGTGGGAACGGGTGATGAGCGGCGCCTACCGTGGCGAGCGGCTGGGATTGTCCGGCTAGAATTCGCCGAAGTCCCCCTCCAAGTCCACCTCTGCGATTCCAGCTCTCCGCACGCCGGAAAGCCAGTAACAGCGGGCTTTTCGCCCGCTCACTGGGCCCACCTGAATGGGCCAAATGTTGTGCTCGGAGTTGGGCCGGATTCCGAGATAAGCCGGATTCCATCGGCTTTTGGACGACTCCCGGATTCTTCTTTTGCACGTACCCCGGCGCGCCTGTTTCCCAGGCGTCGTCAAGTGTCTGTTCCCACTGAGTTATTCGGCGTGTGGTTGAGACGGGGTTGTTGTTGGGACTGTCCGCGGGTCAGGACCCGTGGCGGCTGCACCAGGCCATAAAGGCGACCCGCGGGCGTGCCGCGGGAGGTCGTGCCGGAATGAAAAAGGCCGGCGCAGTCCAAGCGCCAATCTATCGAAATTTATAGCATATTCCTGCTGAACCTGTGCATCACATTCGCGTGAGCGAATGCAGTCAGTGCCTGCACTCCCGGTCAGCGACGGTGTCGGGAGCGCCGCCAACTTCCTCTCAGGCGTCACCCTTGCCACCGCTATGACGTTCTGGCTCCAAACAAGTCTGGGCCCTAGGCAGCATCCTGGATGTCGAAGCGAGCCACCTTGCCCTCCCGAAGACGGAAAACGTGTCCGACGGTCTTGTCCTTAAGCCCGTGCGTCTGCCCCTGGAGCGACTTGCCTTCGAGATCGCGGACGGACTGCCGGACTTCTGCGACGATCGCGCCCTCCGCAGTTCGATGAAAGCCCACAGGCTCGACGTGCGGGCTGACCATGGTCCACTGGCGCGTCCAGTACTCGCGTACGGCCTCGCGGCCATGGACGTAGCCACCATCCATCCCGTTGGCCCAGGCGACATCATCGGTGAGTACGGCCAGCACGCCGTCTATGTCCCGCGCGTTGAAGCGATCGTAGATGCGTTCGAGGACTTTGACGTCATCGTCCATCGGGTCCCTCCTTGCAGAGTGCGGGTGTTGCGCCGGAATACATATGCACGTATATATATGAACCTCAGCAGGTGCAAGGGATGAGGTGCGATGGATCTGGATGTGCTCTCGACGCCCGGTCACCTGATCAGTCTCGCGGCGCGCGGGTTCGCCCGCCTCAGCGAAGCACGGCTCAAGCCGCTCGGCTTCGGCGTTGGACATCTGCCGGTGCTTGTCGCGCTTCAGGATGGCCGGGCAAGCACGCAACGTGATCTCGCCCGCTTCGCCAAGATCGAGCAGCCGCCGATGGCACAGATGCTCGCCCGCATGGAGCGGGACGGGCTGATTCGGCGCGCGCCCGACCCGGCCGATGGGCGTAGCAGCCGCATCACGCTGACGAAGGCCGCAGAAGCGCGCCTGCCGGACGCGGTCGCTACCTTGCTCCGGGGCAATCATGAGGTACTGCGCGACTTCACGGACGAGGAAGCCAGGTTGCTCGTTGCCCTGCTGACGCGCCTGATCGCAAACCTCGATCGGATCGCGAGCGTCGAAGCGTCGCCCGGCACGCCAATCCCTGAGAAGGGGGACTGACCGGACCGTCCGTTGGAGGCTGTCCGTTGGAGGCTGATTGAATCCGAACCCTAGGACAGCGTCGCCCGTATGACGGCCGCCACCTCGTCGACCTCTTCCGGCTTCATGTGCGGTCCCATCGGCAGGCTGAGCACCGTCTCCGCCAGCGTCTCGGCCAACGGGAACGTGCCCGCCGGCCAGCCGAGGTCGGCGTAGGCCTGTTGCAGGTGCGGCGGGATCGGATAGTGGATCAGCGTGCCGATGCCTGCCTTGTCGAGTGCCTTGACGAGTTCGGCGCGCTTGCCGGTGCGCACGACGTAGAGATGCCACACCGGCTCGGCCCATTGCGGCGCCCGCGGCAGGCCGAGGCCGGGAATGCCCGCGAGCCTGTCGGTGTAGCGCGCCGCGATGGCACGGCGGCGCTCGTTCCAGGCATCGAGCCGGGGCAGCTTGGCGCGCAGGAAAGCCGCCTGCAGCTCGTCGAGCCGCGAATTGTAGCCGCGCTCGATATTCACGTACTTCACGCGGCTGCCGTAGTTGCGCAGCACGCGCAGCCGTTCGGCGAGCTTGGCGTCGTCGGTCGTGACCGCGCCGCCGTCGCCGATCGCGCCGATGTTCTTGCTGGGAAAGAAACTGTGGGCGCCGGCATCGCCCAGCGCGCCGGCACGCCGGCCGCGCACCCTGGCGCCCTGCGCCTGCGCCACGTCCTCGATCACCTTGAGCCCATGCCGGCCGGCCAGAGTCATGATGGCCTCCATGTCGGCGGGCTCGCCGTAGAGATGGACCGGCATGATTGCCCGGGTGCGCGGCGTGATCGCCGCCGCAATCCGGTCGGGATCGATGTTGGGGCCGCCGGGCGTCGGCTCGACCGCCACGACCTTGGCACCGACCGCCGTCACCGCGAGCCAGGTCGCGACGTAGGTGTTGGACGGCACGATGACCTCGTCGCCGGCGCCGAGATCCCAGGCGCGCAACACCAGCTCCAGCGCCTCCAGCCCATTGCCGAGCCCGACGCAGTGACTGGTGCCGCAGAACGCCGCGTACTCGGCCTCGAACGCCTCGACTTCCTTGCCGAGCACGAACCAGCCGGATTCCATCACCCTGAAATAGGCGGCGTCGAGGTCGGGCTTCAGCTCGGCATAGACCGCCTTCATGTCGAGAAACGGAATCATGTCGCCCTGCCCGCGGCTTCGCGCTTGCCCGTGGCTTCGCGCTTGAAGGTCTCGTAGTCGCGCAGATACTCGGTCTCGTCGTAAAGCGTCGAGGCGATGACCAGGATCACCGCCTGAGGCGTGAAATCCGTGAGCTCGTGCCAGACGAGAGGACCGATATGGACAGCCTGCGAGGGATCGTCGAGCACGACCGTTTCCTTCACCTTGCCGTCGTCGAGGTGAACCTTGCAGGAGCCGTTCAGCAGCAAGGTGACCAGGTGCGACTCGCGGTGACCGTGGCGACCGCGCCATTGGCCGGGCGCGATGTGATGCAGCCAGAAAAGTCGCTTGGGCACGAAGCCCAGCCTGTCGTCGAATGCCAGGAAATTGACCTCGCCGCGCGCGTCGGCGGCGCCCGGAACCGAGATCCAGCGGCAGCCGCGCGTGGTGAGAGTGGGATTGGTCATCGGTCGGAAAGCCTATCTCAGCGATGTGTCGTCTGCAGCTTGCGCCATTGCATGTAGACCACGCCGCTCAATGCCACGAGGCCACCCAGGATCTGATAGGCATTGGGCATAAAGCCATATGCCATTGACCACAATACGGCGAAAAACGGCACGAGATTGACCCAAAGCGACGCGATGGCGACGCCGAGCCGGCTGGCGCCGACGTTCCAGAAATAGCCGCCGAGCGCGCTCGCGAACACCGCCACCGCCAGGAGCTGCGTCCATACCCAGGGGTCGGTCACGGCAAGCGGCGAGCGCGTCCAGCCCAGCCCGATCAGCACGAGGCTGAGCAGCACCGTCCAGCCCATGGCCGACAACGAGGCGACGTAAGTGCGGTGGAGCTGGCTCGCCCGGTCGAACCACGCCTGCGCCTTGAGGCTGTAGAGCGTCCATAGGGCATTGGAGGCCAGTATGATGAACTCGCCGCCGCCCAGGGTGATGGAGCCGCTGTCCAGGAGATTGCCCGCCACCAGGATCGCGCCGCCCAGCAGGGTCAGACCCAGCGCCGTGGCGAAGCCGGGATCGAAGCGGGCGCCGGTCACCACGCGCACCGTGGCGGCGGCAACCAGCGGGCCCGCGACCTGCACCGCCGCTGCCGAGATCGGATTGCTGAACTGGAGGCCCAGCGTATAGAACACGAAGAAGCCGCTCATCATCAGGCCGAGCAGGATGAAGCGGCGCAGGCCGACGTCGATCCTGAGGCCGCGCACGCCTTCCACCATGGCCACCAGCAGCGCCAGGATGATGGCGCCCGACGCCGTCCGGATCGCCGACATCGGGATCAGATCGAAATATCCCAGCATCACCTTCGACACCGGCACATTGGCGCCCCAGCTTGCGCCCACGAATATCATGGCGGCGAAAGCACCCAGAAGGTGACGATGTTCGCGGGCGATCATCCGGCCCTCCGCGCGGCCCGGGCCATCCACGTCTGGCGGATCTGCAATTGCGCGATGCCGGCCAACACGACCGCGCCGCCCGCGAGTTGGAGCCAGCTCGGCGTGAAACCCATCAGCGCGCCAAGCCCGATGGCGAATACCGGCGCTGAATTGGAAAACAGCGAGGCCACCGGCACGCCGACCAGCGACACGCCGGTGTTCCACAGCAGCAC
>Ga0194051_1001131_pt1 | contig 14469 bp, 15 predicted proteins | sample SepL2320m_MetaG_FD_161275 | JGI IMG/M metagenome (GOLD analysis project Ga0194051, IMG submission 161275) | Anoxic zone freshwater microbial communities from boreal shield lake in IISD Experimental Lakes Area, Ontario, Canada - Sep2016-L239-20m | ecosystem: Environmental > Aquatic > Freshwater >... | reverse complement strand
ATTTTATCATTTTCTTTGTGTTTTTTTAGTGCTTCTATGTGTTGAGGTTCTAGATTTCCGTGTGTGCTTGAATTGAACCGATTCAGATAATACTCATATGCTTGACCGGGCATCGGGCCTCCAGAAGATTGAGGATTGCCTTCGTTGTTTCTTGCCATACTATAGCCTGACAATTCTTCGTTGTTTCTTGCCATACGATGGGCTGACAATTTTTGGTTATATATTTTATCATTTTCTTTGTGTTTTTTTAGTGCTTCTATGTGTTGAGGTTCTAGATTTCCGTGTGTTTGTGAATTGAACAGATTCAGATAATACTCATATGCTTGACCGGGCATCGGTTTATTAGTGTTAGTATTATTAGTTTTATTATAATCTGATTCTTTGATCTTCAAATATTCGTTGAATGTTTTCATATGTATTATCCAATAGTTGTGTGACGTTTGACACCAGAAGAATCCGTATAGGTTTCTCCTTCATGTATTATATGCAAGTCAACGTATAAAAGCTAGCATCTACACTTCCAGACTCTCAAAGCTGCTCTTTGTTTGCTTTCTGGATCATTTCTGCTTTTTTCTGTTCCTGCTTTACACATTCTTGCACAAAATGATTTTCTTCTTGCTTTTGTTTTATCGGACATTTTATCAACTCCACCTTTTTTCTCAGCTTCCCGTTTAGTCTCTATTCCTGCATGGATTCCTAGTTTTTTTGCATATGATGGTTTGAGTCCACCTTCTGGGTGGTTCTTTTTTTTGTCGAAATTTTTGAATGGTTTTTTGATTTCGTTCAAAATTTCGGGATCACGATTTTGTAGCCATTCTGTGAAGTTTTGCATGTCGATATGTATGTTGGATCAATTAAATCCTTTGCCTTGGAGGTATGCAGAGTACAGGCTTTTCTCATCCATTTGGCTGAATTTACTAATAACTTCGAGTAATTTTTCCCCTAACGAAAGTGCATTGTATTTTTTGAGGATTTTTTCTTTTTCAGCGATGATAGTTCCAGAAATTGCCCATGAGATAAGCTCAGAATGGCTATTATTGATTGAGGCTTCAGGTTTTCCAGGATCAGGATGTTTAATATCAAAGCCAGATTTCGTTCTTATGCCACGTCCAAACTGTTTTGGGAAAGCTTTTTCGACTATGGAACGAATTTGTGGGCCTGAATTTTTGTTGCGATAGTGAACAACGATGGTGTCTGGGTGTTCCAAGAAGGACCAGAGGGTATCTGGGATCTTGAGTTGTATTTGATCATTGTTTTGTGTGGCGATATTATAAAGTTGAGTCATGACTGATGCTAAATTCTTGAACAAATGGTTCAAGGTGTCTCTTAATGTGGCGACATCGGTGTGGATGCTAAAATATTCCTTAAATTGCACTATGCCTTCGTCTTTTGGGCCGACTCTTTGGCGACGGTAACGTTCAGTTTGTATCTTAAAATGAATCCAACCTGAACCCTCCTCTGTCTCGACAAAGGAGGGCATGGGAATTCTAGGCATGTGTGTCGTGTACTTATCGTTAAGTGCATCAAGTATGTGGTTTTGGTTTTGTGGTGTTTCTGGTGTGTAAGTCATCATCCAATAGATAATACCGAAGACATGGTTGGTGCCTTTTTGGAGTTCGTCTAGAATCTTTTGGGCGAACTGAGTGGCAGTGCCCTCGCCAACGACTTGGCTGACTTCGGAGCATGATGATATTGGGAACGCTTTGTCCCTTTGGATCACATATTCATGGAAAGAGTTTCTCATTAAATTATATATTGGTTATGTTACAATATATATTTTTGCTTTAATATATAACATAAATGATTAGAATAAATTTCAAAAATTGGCTCTTAAAAGAAGCAGATTGGGAAGGCGACCCATCAAACTATGGTTTTTCTGATGTTAACAAAAGCTGCATGACCATAGACGAGTTCATTGATGGACTAAACAAGCAATTAGAGCGGTATCAAACAAAAGAGAAAGAAAGGGATCGATTTCCAAGACACGCTGAATTAGAGCCAGAAAAACATAGATTTCCTCAATACACATCTCATGATTTGACAAATATTACTGATCCAGAGACAAATAAAATTAGCAAAGAAACAGTAATGGATTTTGTAAAAAGCATTACTAGTATGCCTGCCACTATTTTTGATGAAGGTGAAAAATCAAAACACACCAATGAATTGGACCCAAATGTATTTACTGTGAATACCGGCATCCCTGCATTAAGAGCTATAGTTTTCGATAAAGAACATCAGAAGTTCTATTCGATTAACACATGCAAGGGAGCAGGATCATGCATAGTAGACTGTTATGCTCTCAAGGGATTCTATGTTTTAAGTGATGGCAAAAATAGAAAACTTCATCAAAGAGTAAATCTTTTAGTCAACGATCCTAAAGCCTATTATAGCAAGGCATTTTATGAATTACAGTCCGTTGCTCATAGAGAAATTCCCCAAGGCAAGTCTCTCAAAATACGATGGAACGATGCAGGAGATTGGTTCTCAAAAACTTATTACAACATTGCTGTCAAAATAACTAAAGAATTAAAGAAAAGTAAGTCAAGAGATGTTAATGGCAAAGAAATTAACTTTGCTGATAAAATTATGTCATATGGTTATACCAAACAGGGCGATTATATGGATCTTTCCAAGAAGCATGGTATTACAATGAATTTCTCTATGGGTGCAAAACAAGATGAAATCGATAAGGTTAATATTAGCAAAGCAAAAATGTCTGTTGTGGTTCCTAGCGAGGTATTCAAAGGAATATTGGAAAGGCACAAAAAAGATGAGCCTCCTGTCTATAAGTCTGGAATGAGCCAAGAAGTATTAAGAGAAAGAGTTCGTCAATGGGCTGTTAAAAATGGATATATTAAACCAGAGGAAAAACTTCTTTACACAAACGAAATCGTTCGTATCCCAGAAGATAAATCTCCATTTTGGAAAGGTGGACAGAAATACAATGTGATTGTCATGCCTTTCGGAGACTCTGATGTTGCTGCGTATCGCCACGATGTACATTACACATTTCTAATGCAACATTAATTCTCATTTAAGAGTATTTTGTTAGTTTAACATTGATTTGAGATTATTAACTTTTATTAACTTTTATTTTCATTTATTACTTGAAATTCTTCAAGTTTTTCTTTTATTTCTTATTCCGCCCACAACTCCTCCTGCTATAGCGGCAGGGTTAGTATAGGTATCAGGACTAGCTAGTCTTCTCTTTATTTCAGCCGCAGCATTAATAGATGGATCGGCAGATAGGTCTTTTAGATACCTACCATAATCACTTTTGTGCATATCTTTAGCCATAGTTCTATAAGCATCACCCATATCAGAATGAGAATGCCCAGAGCTAGGAGCTTCTACATTTGTACTGAAAATTGCTGATTTTCCTGTGCTGGGAGATTCTTGTCCTGTGAAATCATATTGTGAATCTAATTGTTTATTAGGGCTAGGGTTGCCATACCATGACTTAGGAGTAGGAACAGATGAAGATGTAGAAACTTGTTGCGAATTGATATGAGTATATTCATCTGGGTTTGGATCTGCGTGAATCTTGCCAGAAGCAAAATCTTCGGGTTTCTTGAATAGATTTTCGTCGGTTGAACCGGTGTGTGCCGTCCCATCACTATCTACTCCAGTATCCATTACAACATTTTGTCTGAGCCAATTCAATTCTTCTTGTGGTACTCCGTAATCCTTTATTTTTTGCACTATTAGATCCTGAACGTCGTGGGTGAGTTTTCCTACTCCAGCACCAATAGCAGCACCAGCACCAACTAAAAATGCCATTCTTGCAATTTCTTTTGGATTATTTTTAGCATATTGAGTAATTTCTTTTATTCTACTGGCTATTGAACTGGCTATCTTCCCACCATATCCTGATACATTTCCAGCCACAGTTCCGGCTGCGCCTCCTAATTTCTCTCCTGCCCAATCTCCCCAAGATTCTGCTTCAATGAATGCTTTAAAAGACTCAGGCTGTAACTGAGGTTGTTTTCCAGCAACAGCATTTTTAGCACCTTGAATTGCATTTGATCCAGCATTCCAAGAAGCATCAAATGCTTTATTTGCACTTTTCATGAGTGGTTGTCTAACAAAATAGAGAAGAGCAGCGAATGGAATCGCAGTAGGTCCACCAGATATTCCAGCGGCTACTAAAGCGGTTGCTAAAGGAAGAGGCACGCCTGTTTTCTGAGAAAGCATTTTTGCAGTATCGACAGCCTTGGCTAGGACTTTCTTTGCTACTTCTGAATAGTTCTCATAGTTTTTATTAACTTTCTGTTGGGCTTGATTATAATTTCCTTTGAAACTATTAGTCATAGAGTCCAAGAACGCCTCATCGTATTTTTCGTTACAATATAATGTAAATGATTTCATATTATTATATATTTGGTAAAAATAAAAAATGAAATATATTCATATTATTTCGGCAAGTTATTCTACTATCCGTTCCGCCAAAATGTAGTGATTCAGAGTCCGAATTGGATTAATTTGGAAATCCCGACAATAATCCAAACTTTGCATTGTTTCTGCCGCACGTTTTTTGCTCATGAAGGCTGATTTTAATGACATAAAAAAATCATAGTTCTGAATACATTAATGTTATAAAAAATTGAATAACCTTTATTCATATGGCTGCTGTAAACCAGTCGCATTGGGTGTCGTCGGTTGCTGTGTTTGTGATGCAAAACGATAATCCTGTTTGACTTGACCGAACAAAGCAGACATGCCAGAAAACGACTTTGGATTCCCAAGTTTCGTTGGAGTCTTTTCATCGCCTGTGTAATACGCAATCAGATCCGGTTGGGCGTTTCTCTCAAAATTGACAAAGAAGGGTGAATTCAACTGCTCTTGGATACGTGCCGAAATACGGTTGAGGATGGTATTTCCAACGTGGCCACCAGCCAATTCTGTCCGCCAGTTCCAGACAGTTTGGATCAATTTGTCCAGAGCCGACAATTGTTGGATGCCTTGTGGATGCAAGGTTTCCGTGTCGACAACGTGGACGAGCATTGTGATTAACTCGTCCTTGACTTGTGCCGAAAGTGAATTTAATGCAGTCGGATCAAGCTGCCGCAAGAATTGCATCGTGCGTGCATCGTTGCTGAAATCCCCGCCATTGTGGGCACCTTGATCTGCTGCATACGCAGCAGAGACGAGTCGTTCTAAATTCTGTGGTTGCTGAACCGAAACTGGCTGTTCGGCAGTTGCATCAACAAACTCTTTGAATTGCAGGAATCTCCGCAGGTTGTACTTCTCCATTGGAGTATGGAGTGGAGAACCTGTTGATTTTCTGTCAAATTATTTCGAAATCGTCAGTCGATTTGGGTTTTTGTGCAGGTTGGCGAGTTTTTTGTGCAAAAAGGATATATAATTTGCATATAATTTTTTTACAAAGATGTGAAAAATATTGAATTACAAGGAGGATAAGAATGTTCTTTATTTTTGGTTGGATTGTGTATGGTCTTATTGTTGGCGTTATCGCCAAAGCCTTACATCCTGGTGAAGATGCCGTTGGTTTCTTGCCAACAGTTTGCATCGGTGTTGCCGGAAGTTATATCGGTGGTTCCGTCAATTGGCTTTTAGGATACGGCAACGGCCCATTTTCCACATCGGGTATTTTGATGGGAGTAGTTGGGGGTGTCGTTTTCTGCTGGTTTTACCGCACTTATCGTTTCAATAATTTTTTAAAAACCCAAGGCAGAATGCCGGGTAGCAATTAATAAATGAGTTCGGTGGCCTATTAATCGACCACCGAACATTTGAAAGCAAAGAAAGGAGTTTTTGTCTCTTACCCAAGGATGGGAGCCGTGCAAAAAATATGTTTTATTATACGACCATATAAAAATGAAAATGGTTGGTTTTTTAACGATTACAACTTAGGTATATTTGATGAAGGTCTTACCTGTGGCACACCAGAAGTCATCCGAAGGCTCTGCTCAATTGCAAAATTAAATGATTCTTATGCGATAGCTTTTTCAGATCGTATGGTTGGCAAGCATTATTTAAATTACGTAAATCCAGAGCGTGATGGATCTCAATACTATTGGTCTGAACAAGATATGTTTTGTTGGTTTTGTCCTACTTTATTGCGATATTTCAAAAAACCACCTGAAATTATTTGGTTTGACATTTTTTCGGATAAAAATAAGAACCATTGACATGTAAGATGAACTAGAGTCTATTGATGATCCATCCGTTTTCGAGATTTTGGTCTAGTCCATAGAAATCGCCATCAGACATAGGATTTAGTTGGATTGTGCCATTATCAGATAATTCGGTATTATCTATAGTGCAATTAACGGAGTCATTACCTGCTATTATAGCTTGTAGTAGTCGATGGTGCCCATCTCCTAGGACATATTTATCTTTATGTTCTTTAGATTTGTATAGTTTGATTGGTTTGTTGTCACTGCTGTACATACCTTTTCTGATAGAATCGACAGCGATTTCCATATTTTTTTTGTCTGGCATTATATCTTCTATGGATATTTTGGTTTCAATTAATAGCCAGGATTTAAATTTCATGGAGTTATTTATTGTTATATTAAAATTAATAAAATGTTTATTTCATGATTGTTTCAGCATGTTGAATCTTTGTTTTCCACACGGTTCTGCCTGATTGTTCTAACCTAATCTGGGCATTCCTGAGGTACGCACCCGTATCCTCATTCCAGTCAGCTAAGATCTTCTGTCTTGCCTTGTGTAGTTCTTCCAATATTGGGTTTGTTTCTTCGTTATTATGCATAGGAGTTTATTTTGATTTTCTGTGAAGGTCACGAAAACTAATTTTCCCAAACTACCATCGCAATATCTTCCTGAGTGGGAATCACTATTTTAGCGTTTGGAAATTCTTGTGGAAAATGTGTTGCATATTTCATGCAAGATAACTTTTTAAGAAAAACTCTACAAACTAATTTGTTGCACCTAGTCAATAGCTTTTCTGCCAGTTGCAAGCCCTCTAGATTTAGAACGCCATCTCCCATGATAACACCAGCATATTCTTCAAATTCATTCCAATTTTTATTTAGCACGGTCTTTGGTTGATTTACAGGATGTAAATCAACCATATAATCACAAAATGGCTGAAGACCTTTAGTCATGCCCAAAAGACATACAGGAAAGTATCCTTTTATATGTTTTTTGTATAAATCAATTTCATAATCATTTGGAGATAGTGGAGGTTTTAAGTTCTGCCAATAATCTGTATTTTTTTCTATTTCCATATAATTTTTAAATTCTAATTAAAATAATTGTTGATTACAAACTGTGATAGCTGGCACGTAAGCACCTGACATACCTGAGTAGAAGTATCTCCATTTTCTGCAAGAGCATGTATTGCTTGTTAGGCAGCTTATTCCAGTTGATCCACATGTTTGGCCACAACTCTCAACAACAAATTCACTGATTACATCTAAGAACTGTTGGGCTAAATCTGTGTACTCTTCTGTTGTAAAAAGAGTTCCATCTTTCTTAGAAACGGTTATGGCGTACAACTCTGTCTTACCGCTTATTCCTTCGACGGCATGGTCATCATATTCGGTTGACTCATCATAGTAGTGAGTTATTCCATCACTAGTTCCGGGTACTATTATCAAGTGGGTAGGAGCAGTTTCATCGCTCTCTGCTTCAACAGTTTTAACAAATACAGAATATGAGTTTCCGTTTGATGTCAAGGAAAGAACGTCCGTGGCATAAGTGGTATCACCATCTGCACCAATATCTCCTGTTATAGAGAATTGGTTGATATTTACGCCTGCGGCGACCAAAACAAACATTCCGGGATACATGTTTGTAAAGTAGCTGCTACCAGCACCGAAGTAACTTGTCCCGTCCATTACACTTCCGTCAGGATTACTAGGTAGATAAGCATATCCCATTGAATCATCAGGATTATCGGCAACGTCATTTGTCATTTGCGTGTGTGTCGATGGAATGGATAGATCACTATCGCCTTCACCACCATCTATACTGCTATAAGTTTGTGTTAAATCAGTGTTATAGAAATTAGCACCATCATACATATCAAAATTACTATCTCTGATTCCTGTTGTGCGAATCTTGAATGGGCTACCGAAGCTTGCAACTCCTGATCCATTAAGTTTTGCATAATATCTCTTTGGTTGTATGAAATAGCCACCAACCCATATTTCACTAGATGAAACAATATAAATATCATAAATACAGTTGTTATAACTACTATTATCGATTCCTTCTTCATAAAAATTTGAATTATCATTGTAGAAATCTGTTGGATTTCCAAAAGATGCGTCTAAACTACCATTAATATTTAATCTGCATATGTAGTTTCTTGTACTTTCGTTGTATGAGTTAAAGTCGCCAGCAACAATTAGCTTATCGTTTGATTGAACTTTAATTTGGGAAACGTATGGATAATAAAAACCATCACCAGCATCTGGGTTGCTATAATATTGAAGTCCTGATCCTGTTTGGGAGAAGGTATCGTCATAAGTGCCATTGCTATTTAATCTTGCAATAGAAATAGCAGCGTTAGAATCTACAGTATCAAATACGCCTCCGATGATAATTTTGTTATCACTCTGCACTGCCACAGTTCTTAAAAAGCAGTCATACTCTTGCGTTTGTATAACAGTGGGTGCTGTGAAACTTCCATCAGATGTTCCGTCATCGTTTAGTTTGGCTATAAAACCTGTGCTGTCACTTTCCCCGCCTACTACAATAATTTTTACTGATGAATCTATAGCAATATCATAAATAGCAGAAACATCAAAATCGCTTTCTAAAACATTGTTGGTAAATGTTTCATCTAGAGTACCGTCGCTGTTTAGTTTAATTAGTCTTGTATGTTCTGAGTCTACGCTATAATCAAATCTGCCGCAAACTAAGATTGAGTCGTCCGAAAGAACAACAACTTTATTTACAACATGGTCTGCACCACTATCAAGTATATTGTTTAAGTTGGTGTCAAAAGTTGAATCAAAAGTGCCATCTGCATTTAATCTTGCAAGTCCCTTAGAATACAGATTAACCCAACCAGCACCAGAGTTATATTGCTGAATCCATCCACCGACTATAATTTTACCTGTTGATTGAATGCCTAGCGTGTAAACCTTTAGGTCAAATTTTGTTTTTGTAAAGCTTTCATCCGTTACGTTTGAACTACTTACTTTGGTGACATAGCTAAAGCAACATCCACCCTCAAGCTGTATGTCTAAAAAGCCTTCTCCTGCGAGAATCATGTCGCCACTAGTGTGTTCTGCAACGGCAGTTACTGATTGTCCATCGCAGTTACAATCAATGACAATAGTATCTTGATCGTCTGTAAAGTAGAATAAATCAGCTACGGTATCAGTGATCTGACCATGACCAGTATTTAATTTAGAAAGTATGGAATTTATGTTTTCCACGATTAACCTCCGTGAATTTTGGAGACAACTTATATATTATTTTTTTTATATTTCAATTTTAAAATACTAATATATAAGTTATGTTTAATAATAAGCAAAATTGTGAAAAAATAAAACTTTTAGTAGATTTTTTTGAGACTTCACAATGGAATCATATTATAAATTTTGAATATCTTTCTGATTTTAAGGTTATGACAAGAAGTGACTTGCAAGCTTTAAAAATGAAAAGATATTTTTCTTCCACCAGAACTTCTGGATCCACTGGCGAACCCGTCACTGTGGAGAAAACCATTCTTGATCATATATGGTATGTTGCTACAAATATAAGAGAGATTAAATGGAGAAAGTGGGACGTAACAAAGAATATAGCTATAATAAAACCCGGTAAAAAAGAATATGATAAGAATTCTTGGGGAATTCCAGCTTGTATTAGCAAAGATCAAGGAACGTCATTTGTCAACGGATATGTGCCAATATCAGAACTTCAATTTTGGCTAGAAAAAAAGAATCCTCATTATTTGCATTGTGCCCCATCCATCGTATCTCAACTAGACTTGTCTAAGATACCTAATTTCATAGACCACAAGGGCACAGGAGAGGCCGGTGGTTCAATGTACTCTAGTGAGGAGTGTGGAACGATTTCTATAAGATGTCCAGACAATCCTGATTTTCATCATGTCATGGAAAATCATATAGTAGAAATGGACTCTGACGGCGGGATAATAATAACTACTACTACTAATCCTTACATTAAACGCTATAAGCATGGAGATCATATAGAAATCGGAGAATGTACATGCGGAAGGAAACTACAAACCATTAAGAAAATCAATGGAAGAGTAAGAAACATGTTCGTTCTTCTAAATGGCGACAAAAAATGGCCGCTTTTTGGGTCGAGAGATTACTATGAAAGATTCGGAATCAAAAGGTACAAAATAGTACAAACTACTTTGCATGATTTAGAAGTTCAAATTATTTCAGAGCCTTTAGGAGAAAAAGAAGAAGATTTTATTGCTTTGATTAAAGATACTTTAAATTCTCCAATTAATGTGAAGGTTAAATATGTAAATGAATTTACAATGTATAAATTTGAGGAGTTTGTTTCTTTGGTTGACCACAAATAACATCATGCTGTTTAAAAAAATAATAGAGAACAAGAGTTTATTTCGATTTTCTGTGAAGGTCACGATTTTCTCGAAATTTCTTAAATGATGTGAAGATTGTATTTTCTCCGTATCTTGAAACATTTGTAGGGCCAATTGCTTTTCCGTCTTTGTACGGAGTTAGACCTATGTCATCTTGTGTTAATCTGTCGTTGTTGATTTGAGTTGTAGATTGAACACGAACCTTATCTGCTCCACCAGCAGGAATCCAATGACCTGGTTTTGCTGGATCTGGAATAAATCCAACTCCATTTCCTTTAGCTGGATATTTTTGAGCGTGCATTTTCCAATCTTGAGGAGACAGTTTTCCGTTTTCTGTTGAGTGATTATCAATTGCTTGCTGAGAAGAGATTTGTGGTGTTTGTGGTGTTTGTGTTTGTGGTGTTGGTGCCATTCCTCCATGTACTCCAGCTGCCAAAGCCCCTGCTAGAGCGGCACTTTTTCCGAACTTTTTAGCTGAGTCCCAGAAGCCTTCTGCTAAAATGGCATCAACATCATAATCTTTAGGATTGTATCCTTCTGACAACATTAGTTTGATTAGATTTTTCTTTTCCATGTGTTGTTTGAAGCTGTGTACCATTTAATTCTCCTGTTTATTATTCTAATTGCCTTTATCTTCCAGTGCTTTATATATATGATTGAAATATTTATACACGTAAGGTTTAATAACTGCTTCAGATACTTTAAAAATTTGTGATATTAGTGATTCGAAACTTTTGTCCATCATTTTAATCATATCAATAACTTCGTGTGTTTTTTCATCATTATCAAGGTTATAGATAGGAAATTCGAAAGTAAGTTGGATATTTGCAGTTTTTGGTGTTGTCCAATTTTCAATTTTAGTAGTTAGAGATACCCATTTATATTCTCCAAGCAATCTATGAATACTGTTTTTGGAAGGTGGATTGTTTTGAAATTCTGGTTCTTTGAACAAATTTAGTTGTCTTTTTTCAATCGCTTCTATTTTTTCAAGGAAAGAACCGATGACATTCAAAACTTGTAATTCTATTTTATTTTCCACATCCAAAGAAATATCTTTGATGGTAGTTTCAAACTTTTCTGGTTCTTTGGCATTTGTTTCATTGAATTCTGCTATAATGATGGGTTGTTTGATGTAAAAGATCATTCCCGTCGAACCAATTCTTGCAGATGAATCAACATCAACTTCAAAGTTTTTAAGGTTATTGAGTTCATGAATTTTGGCGTTTCCTTGATCTGCTTCTATTTCAGATATTGTTTTTGTAGTAAAGGAAGGAGCTAGAAGTTCATTATCAATTAAAACTTTATAAAGAGTATTATGTAAACTATCTTCTTTGTCCTTTACTTGATTAGTGATTTGCATACAGAATTCTCTGAATGAATCTGGATCGGCCTGACCTTCTTCGTCATATACATCAAAATGAACTTCTACTTCATTTTCATATTGACGGACTTCTACTTGATTGATTGCGTATATGTCATTATTCTTGATCCATTTTTTAAGTACTTCTTCATCTTTGTAATTGAATTCTTTAAGTAACTTTTGGTTTGGAAATTCAAAAAATATATTGGCGGAATAATGGACATATGGCTGACCATCAGAGTTTTCGACTGAATAGTAGAAAGAGGCTACCTTTGATACTTTGTTGTATTGATCAAGAATTTCTTGTGATTCACGATCATAGACATCAAGCATACTTTCAAAGTCTTTATCTTCGCCACCATAATCTGCTTCTCCTGTATCTTCATCATCATCAAAAAATTTATTGAAGAGTGTAGAGCCTGTATTATCTTGATAGCTTCCGCCCATTAATTTATAGTTTTTCAATTTTGGTCTAACTTCAAACAATTCTTTTTGGTTTTCGAAAGCCCATTTTCTTATTGTATCTTGAAGACCTTTAAGATCAAGACCATATACTCTATCTTCTGGCATAGCCAATTCGTGATCATCTTTTTTGTTTTTGAACAATCTTATTCTTAATCTTGCGAGTGGTTTAACGCCTTTGACATCTCTATCTTTATCGGAGAAGATTTCATCATCTTTGATATTTATTTTTGACACATCATCTTTAGCTACGACATATGCAATAGCTCCTGAATTTTTAGCTTCTGCGACTGCACAATTGAAATATGATTTATTAGGGGAATGGCAAGATGTCCATTTATCATGATCGCTCATACGAATGATATCAATAGGGTGTCTAGATATAACGACAGAATATTTATTTTTATTGGTTACAACTTCGAGTGATTTGATAGGATCGCCTTGATTAATCCACCAATTCTTTTCTTCTTCTGTGAATTTACCTTTTCCGAGTACATACTTGCCCATTCTCACTTGTATTTTGGATTGTTTTTGAGCATATTGTGCTGGTATGACTTTATATTTTGATATTATTCCTGTTGAGAAGTCTATATCGTATCCTTCTTTTTTTATTTTTTTTAAGATTTCTAATGGTATTTCTTCATCTTTTTTTAGGGTTTCATATGGCAATACGATTCTGTCTTCGCCTTTGAATATATGTTCAAATGGTTTATCTTTATCTTTTGCTGCATCTTTGACTTGTTTAACAAGTTCTTTAGACACTTCGTTTAATAGCCATTTTTTAAAGTTCATGAATTTATTTATATTTCTTGGAATGTTTCTAAATATATATGTGAATTATGAATTTTAAACAATGGATATTAGAAAATGACTCAGACCACGGCATAGCGTTAGCTAATACTGGTTTTTGGGGCAACCAAGGTGCTGGTTGCATTATGTTGGCTAAAAGTACCAAAAGAATACTTTTACCACATAGATCACAGAGTGTACAAGAACCAAATACTTGGGGAGTTTGGGGTGGTGCTATAGATTCCGATGAAATTCCAAAAGAAGCAGCAAAAAGAGAAGTACAAGAGGAAGCTGGTTATTACGGACACACAGAAATGATTCCTCTTTCGGTTTTCGAAAAAGGAACATTTAAATATCATAACTTTTTAGCTATAGTAGATGAAGAATTTGCACCAAAATTAAATTGGGAAACCCAAGATTACAAATGGGTAGATTTTGGAGATTGGCCAGAACCTTTGCATTTCGGTTTACAATCTCTTTTGACAAAAGATAGTCAAAAAATAAAAGAAATCATTAATTCATATGAAAAAAACAATTGAAACAGAAGATCTGTTATGCTCCGCAACTTTAGAATCGCCAGCAAAAAGAATATTTCATGGTGTAGACGTAAAAAGGTTTCAATATGAAGAATATATAGAAAATACCTCAAATAAAAAAATAGATATTAAAGATTTAATACAAAAATATTTGTTTAATAATTGCAACATAACAATGAATTGTATTATGATTAATCTTGAAAAAGATATTCAAAGATATAATAATACTATAGAAGAATTTAAAAAAATAAACATTGATAATTTTGCACACTTAAAAGGAACTTATTGGAAAGAAAAGAATAAAACGTGTGAAGATTTAACATTTGTATTAAACTTTCTGAAAGATTTTAATCCAATTATAGAATCTAAAGAAATAAAAATGGATGAGTTTTCTTTTTTAAACGATGATAACATTCACATACAAGACGGTCCATTGGCTTGCTATATCTCGCATTTAAGATCAATGATTTACGGGTATAACAACTTTAAGGATTACACAATAATATGTGAGGACGATATTAGTATCGCCAACACAGAAACGATAGAAGAATATATCCAAAAAGTTCCAGATGATTGGGACATACTAACAATGAATGCTTGTTCTAAAAACAAGATTTATGATAGTGTGCTGTACAAGTTTGATGAAGATTTTCATTCCACTCATTTCTATATTATAAACAACAAAGCCCTACCAAGTATTTTTAAAGGGATGTATCCGATAACAGATCAGGTTGATGTTCTTCTTTCAAACCTAAGAAATCAATTAAACATTTATAACATTCAAGGAACAGTAT
>Ga0194051_1001130_pt1 | contig 14469 bp, 7 predicted proteins | sample SepL2320m_MetaG_FD_161275 | JGI IMG/M metagenome (GOLD analysis project Ga0194051, IMG submission 161275) | Anoxic zone freshwater microbial communities from boreal shield lake in IISD Experimental Lakes Area, Ontario, Canada - Sep2016-L239-20m | ecosystem: Environmental > Aquatic > Freshwater >... | reverse complement strand
AATTTGTACGCGCATCGAACAGGCTTCACGATTCTGGCCTGCAGAGGATTACCACCAGCAGTATTGTGCAAAGCGTGGCATGACTTGAGTGTCATACAAGTTTTTAACATCGCTTCGCTCAATCGCTGAGGTCACTTTGTGTCACACACGAGAAACCCGTCGTCGTCGATGGTGAGTGCTGCGGGCAAAGAACTGCTTCCGAGTCTCGCATCTACTTCCGCATTCGATTCCCTACTGCGGCAAACCGCACCGTGAACGATTGTTGCACCAACGATAACGCCGCGAGAGATTCCTTCATGAGAACGATTGCCTTGGATGAATGGCGTCATGCCAAGCTCAGATCTCACGAACACGTCGGGCCAAATCACAACGCCGTTGATCACTCGGCCGAAAGTCCCTTTTTTACGAGTCACTTCGTGAGAAGCCACCGAACGATTTTCTGGGACGTTCATCGACACCAGTCCGCCCGCCTCCCGGGGTGAAAATGCCACAATCGGTTCGAGACCCCATGCGAGTTTGATGTCTCTGGCAGTTTCCTCCGCATGCTCGAGCTCTTCCGGGTTTTCAATTGCCAGAACAATGACCTCCAGCGAGAGTCCTTCAAAGGGTTCATCTTTTGCCGAAAGGAGTTGCTCCGCATGCCCAATCCATACCGTCGAACGATTTTTTCGAAGAATCTCCATCAAGAGTGGACCGGTCATCTGCGAATCAACCACAACCGATTCATACCCCGTCACGCAGCCAATCCACAGAGAAAGCGAGCCATACATCGGGTGATCCGAATGCAACGATGAAAGCAAACGATCCGTACGCCGCAACATCGTGCAAGCGTCGAAGGCTTCAATGGATGCAAGAATGGCTCGAGAACAAACGCGTCCTTCGGGCGAATGAGCACGTGAGCCAAACGACGCAAACGTTTTTCCGATTCGCAATTCCATCTGGGATTGCGAATGCTCTTTTGAAGAGTCACTCTGCGTCCAATTTGTTTTCATAGCTCGGGTAATCTGCCGAGACGTGATCGGTGTGCCTTTCGCATCAAACGCCACAACGCGACCGGAACGCCGAAGCCATCGATTCAGCCGAGAAAAAACTGCACTCGATTCATCCATTCGTCTCGCAACAGCACCAGCAGCCACCTCCTGCAGCGCCATGCGAGCCACCCCCGCGGGCGTTCCCTGCGGAAGCGCAGGACCATAGGTGAGCGTCAAGGGACGACGAAAGCCTTTCGGCCATTTCGTAAAACAGCGACCTTCTGAAAAGCTCAGCACGCTGCCCCACATGCCATCAATACTCAGTGGCACCATCTGCGCCGGACAACGATCTGCAATCCATTGAATTCCGCGCTTAAAACCAAGAATCTGACCTGTTCTCGAAATGCCCCCTTCGGGGAAAATTCCGACCACTTCTCCTCCCTTCAGAGTTGCTTGAATCGCGTCAAGCGCTCTGCCAATCGATTTTGGTTTTGGATCAAATAAAATAAACCGCCACTGTTTGGCAAGCATCTGCAGAAATCGGCCCTGCACGTTCGGACCAAAGGCCACCATGCACATTGGTCGTGGACTTGAAAGGATGACGATAAAACCATCCAGCCACGAAAGATGATTCGATGTGACGATGACCGGCCCCTCCTTGGGAACGTTGTGCGCACCTTCGATACGAAATCGGTAAAAGCCGTTTGCAATCGCCGACACAAACAGTCGCAGCGTCTCTCGTGGAATCATGAAGATCGCCGTACCGCCTGCAAGCAGCGATGCTACGGCAAACAACCCACACACGCTTTTCGCACAAAACAGCGGAGCATCTGAGATCAGTGACGACCGCAGACCTCCGTACACAAGCGACGAACCAAACATGCCCGTAAACACTAAGAGATTCGTTGCCGCGAGGATGGCACCCCGTTTTTCAGGTGGGCTCTTCTGTTGAAGATACGCCTCCAGTGGCACATCAAAAAGTCCAGCGCCACATCCTGTTCCAAACAACCAGAACATCGACCAAACCCATCCCACATTCGGAAGTCCATCGATCGTGAAAAACTGACTTGGTCCAAAGAATAAAAAGGTCTGAGAAATACCAATTATCATTGCGCCTGCCGGCACCAATCCAAGATCAATTCCTTCACCTGAAATACTTCCCGCGAGAAGACTTCCCACACCAATTCCAGCCACAAGCGCTACGAGCATGGGAACGATTTGCGATTGAGTTGTCGCGCCCCCCTCTGTGGCAAGTTGATCGATGTTCAACTGCACAACACTTGCCAGCCCCCAAAAGAAAACAATGCCGAGAGCGACGCTGCGCAGATCGACTCGGCTAAAAAGTTCTTGCAAATCCTTCCACGTGCGTTGAAATGCGTTCCAAGGCTTTCTCAATCCTGGATCCGCCGCAGGATGATGATCCAGAAGAAACGCTGTACCGAGTCCCGTCAAAGAAGTTCCTAGAAGGAGTGCGGTTGTTGCGAGGATCCCCCGATCCCTCCACCAATCGGTGCTCGAAGCAAACAGTGGCGAAATGTCAGCCAGCCAACCACCAAGCGCCATGCCGATGAGCGTGGCCGCAAGAGTGACCACGGAGAACAGACCGTTGGCTTTTGCAAGGAAGTGTGTCGGTGCAACCTCCGGAATTGAGCCTACAAGAGAAGGTGACAGGATCGCTGCCTGCGCACCAATCACCATGACTGTCATGAGGAGCAACCAGAGCCCCACCGGAAGCGATGCAATTTCACCACCATTTTTGACTCCCATCGCGATCACAATCGCAGCGGCAGCTACAATGGCAACCTCCGCGCATTTACACCAAATAATGACTTTTCGTTTGGGATATCTATCCGCAAGGTGACCAGCAAGCCATGCGAGAAAAATGAACGGAAATACAAAGCCTGCAGTTCCCACCGTTAATACTAGTGCAACGAGAGACTCATCAACTGCCCGCTTGCCGAGGCCGATGGCCAGCCATCGTAAAAGATTATCTGTCACCACCGTGAGCAGCCTTACGACAAGCAGCGCCGTCAGACCGTGGATCAATGTCGAGCTTAAAACTTTTTCTGATTTTCGATCCACAAGCAGTACCTCTCAGGAACAATGTCGTGCTGAGATATTTCTGAGCACATCCAAGTAATCAATTCCGTTTTCAGTTTGGTTTTTCAACTTTTGCAGGCCACGTCGTCAACGCCGCGTCTAGAATTGTCTCGGTGGAAGTCATGGGGCGGCTGTTGGTCTCATTTTCCGATCACTTTCTGCCTACTTGCAGTTGGTCGATACTCAATTATTTTCATGGCGTATTCTTCTCCGCTTGAACAGCTTGCCGTTCTTATAACACTGGCTCATACTGACTTTGTCTACAGCACACTCTCTGAGGCTTATCAGGTTTATGATTGACGACTGCACTCACGCAAAAATACACACTGAGCGTTTTTTCGGTCTCAAAAGTTCGGGGCTACAAACTCGCTCTCGATGGCCACGCTGTCTGTCACGGGGATTTCAATTACTCGCAGGGACGATCGGAGTGCTGGTGCTCCAGAGCGGGGTTCTGGCTGAAACGAAGCCCGATGAATCTGTGGGAATCAATCTCTTTCAGCAGCACCTTCGTGAGATTCTCTCCCATCGCTGTCTTTCTTGTCATGGTGGAGACTCAAAAGAAAGTGATTTCGATCTTTCAACTCGCGAGAGCTTACTTCTCGGCGGAACTCGTGGACCGGCAATTGTGCCAGGCGATGCTACAGCAAGTCTTCTCTACAAGCTTGCAGCCCGTCTCGAGGAACCTCACATGCCGGAGGAAGGAGAAGCTTTGTCCGTTGAAGAACTCCGCTGGCTTGCCACATGGATTGATGCTGGATCCCCATTCGATAAGCCTCTTCTCGATCCAGATGCAGATCGAGGCCCTTGGACTCTTCGCAAAGCGGTCCCTGAAGCAAACTCTTGGTGGTCGTTTCAACCGCTCACAAATCCATCGATTCCTGCACCGCTGGACCCTCTGCATTGGTGTCGCAATCCAATCGACCATTTTATTCTCGAATTGCTCACGCGCTCTGGCCTCGCTCCCTCGCAGGAAGCTGCTCCGCATATTCTTCTCCGTCGCAGCACGCTGGACCTCACAGGGCTTCCACCGAGTCTCCAAGAAGTTTCGGCCTTGAATGCCAATTCAACCGATCTTGTATTTGAACGCTGGGTGGATTCATTGCTCGAGCGTCCCGGATATGGAGAGCGTTGGGCAAGACACTGGCTCGACCTTTCACGATTTGCAGAAAGTCATGGCTACGAACAGGACTATGACCGACCTCACGCATTTCATTACCGCGATTTTGTCATTCGCGCGTTCAATGATGATCTGCCGTTCAATACTTTTGTGCAGTGGCAACTTGCGGGAGATGAACTCGCTCCCGAGAACGTTGAGGCGATGAAGGCAACCGGTTTTCTCGCTGCTGGTGCTTTTCCGACTCAGTTGACTGAAAAGGAGTTCGAATCAGCACGTTACAATGAACTCGACGACATGCTTTCGACCGTTGGAACGTCGATGCTTGGAATCACTATCGGCTGTGCTCGTTGCCACGATCACAAGTTTGATCCGATTCCTCAGGCCGACTACTACACAATGCTTTCGACGTTTACGTCAACCATTCGCTCGAACGTCGACATGCAGGTCAACTCCAAGAGTCATGCCGAAGCGATGGTGGCATGGCAGACAAAAGTCGACGCGGCACAATCGCGTCTTACGGCATACGAGTCGAATGAATTACCAATTCGAGCGAAAGCCTTTTTTTCCTCCGCGACCCCTCTCTCCGACAGCGTTTCAGAGCCTGTCTGGCAGATTCCCGAAATTGTTTCTGCAACGAGTCACGCTCAAGCCACACTCACTCCACTTTCCGATGGCTCGCTTCTGGCTGGGGGCACGCTTGCTGACAAGGATTCCTACACAATTGTCGTCGATTCGCCGCTAGAGTCGATCGCCGGTATCCGTCTGGAGGCAATGAGCGATCCGTCGCTGCCGCGAGGTGGTCCGGGACGCGTTGCTCATGGGAATTTTGCGCTTTCAACAATCTCGGTTTCAGCGCAGAGCCTTGCTGAGATTCAGAAAGTGACCGCCTTGGGTGCCTCAGCGGTGTCGTCATCAGTGCTTGAGCTCATCCATCCTCGGGCCGATTTTTCGCAGTCTCCAGAACTCGATATCGCGATGGTTCTCGACAACAACGCCACGTCCGCATGGGCGATCGATCCGAAGGTAGGCCAAAGCCATGCCGCTGCTTTTGACTGCGACAAGGTATTCAAAAGCCCTGGTGGCGTTCGACTGACTGTCACGCTCGAATTCAATAACAATACACAGCATTCGATTGGAAGACCTCGAATTGCTCTTACTTCAATCAGTGGACAATCGCTCGATGCCCCTTCTGAATTCTCGAGAGATTCTCGCCGCAAGCTTTTAGCATCGATTGATCCGGTCTCGCGAACAGCAGCAGAACAGTCGGAACTCGAGAGACTCTTCCGGTGGATCGACAAGGATTGGATTGCGATCACAACCGCTTTTGCCACACTTCAGAATTCTCCTCCTGCACCGGAATTGATTAAGGTGCTCGTTGCAAGCGAAAATGTAAAACCGATTCCACACCATGCCGACGGCCGAGGCTTTCCCCATTTTTATCCTGAGACTTTTTTCCTTCGACGCGGAGATGCTACGCAGAAACAGGGGGTTGCTCCACAGGCATTTCTGCAGGCGCTAGTCTCCCATCCCGATGGATCTGCACACTGGCAGCAATCGCCTAAGGAAACCGCTACGAGCGGACGACGAGCAGCAATGGCTCGCTGGCTGACAGATACCGAGAGTGGTGCTGGAGTGACCGTGGCCAGAGTGATCGTGAACCGACTGTGGCAACACCATTTTGGCACAGGCTTAGTAGCCACGCCGAGTGATTTTGGAAAAACCGGAGATCCTCCCTCGCATCCAGAGCTGCTCGACTATCTCGCTGGCGAATTGATTCGCGGGGACTGGAAACTCAAGCCCATCCACCGACTCATCATGACGAGCGCAACCTACAGGCAGTCCAGCGACATGGACAAAACAAAAAATGCCGTCGATCCTGAAAATCGACTCCTGTGGCGAGCCAATCGTCGACGCCTTGAAGCAGAAGCTATTCGCGACGTGCTGCTGTCACTTGCAGGAACCCTTGATCCATCACTCTACGGATCGGCCGGAATGAATGACGCAAGCTCTCGTCGAAGCATTTATCTGATGATAAAGCGCAGTCGTCTCTCTCCATTTTTACGGACTTTTGATAGTCCGGATGGAATTTCCGGCATTGCCAGACGATCTCTCACAACAACCGCTCCACAGGCACTGACGATTATGAATTCCACGACCGTACGCTCATGGGCCGAACGGTTTGCCACTCGAATTGAAGCGGCTGGTGGCGACCCTCTTCTTTCTGCCTATCGTATTGCAGTCTCAAGGCCTCCATCGCAGGCGGAGTTTCGCGATGCTCAATTATTTCTTGACCTTCAACAAGCAACCTACTTGGCCGCTGGACATGCGGATGCAGCTCATCAAGCCCTGTCTGATTTTTCCCAAGTGCTGATGGGACTCAACGAAACGCTGTCCATCGAATAACTGATTTTCAGGACTCTCTGTTCAAATCCAAAAACCGCATCTCTTATTTTTGACACTCTCTATTTTATGCCGATGTCGTGACACGCAGTTCACGCAACCAACTTTTCAAATCAGTCACCGAATGCTTGAAAGGACTTTTTCTCAATGTCCCAGTTGGAATTCGATCCGAACGTCTTTCCTTTTTTCTCAAACACTGCCGCTCGTCGTCCATGGTCACGACGAGAGTTGCTCGCGAAAGCCGGAGCCGGCTTCGGCATGCTCGGATTGGCTGACCTCCTTTCAAAAGAGTCTTTCGGTGCGAAGATCGATATCTCTGACAATCCACTTGCTCCACGAGTGGCGCACAATCCGCCGCGTGCAAAGAGCGTAATTTGGCTTTTTATCAACGGTGGCCCGAGTCATGTCGACACCTGGGACTACAAGCCCGAACTTGAAAAACGGGATGGTCAGACGCTTGTGGGCTTTGACAAAAACACCGGTTTTTTTGCCGATGCCGTCGGGGGTTTGATGAAGAGCCCGTTTGCGTTTGCCCAGCACGGCCAATGTGGTGCATGGGTCTCAAGCCTTTTTCCACACCTCGCACGCCACGTTGACAAAATGGCGTTTATCAAAAGTTGCTGGACCGATTCAAACAATCATTCTCCGGCGCTTTTGAAAATGAACACCGGCATGGCTCGCGTTGGATTTCCTTGCGTGGGAAGTTGGGTCACCTATGGACTGGGAAGTGAGAATCGTGATCTTCCCGGCTTTGTTGTCATGTACGACACAAAGGGGAGGGGACTGCCGAAGGGGTATGCCCAAAACTGGTCGGCTGGATTTCTGCCTGGTGTTTTCCAGGGAACTGGAATCGACACCGCAGGAACGCCCATCGAAAATCTTGCTCGTCGAATGTCAATGTCTGATGCGCAGCAACGATTGCAATTTGACCTCGCGGCGCGGCTCAATAGTGAACACCTTACTCGCGTCGGCGACGATCCGGCATTGGCTGCGAGGATTAAAAGCTTTGAGCTTGCTTATCGGATGCAGATGGCCGCTCCCGAAGCGTTGAACCTCGGGAGCGAGACTGCTGAAACAGCTTCACTCTACGGGCTTGATGATCCAACCTGCGGGCACTTTGCAAAGCAGTGCCTGATTGCCAGACGGCTTGTAGAACGAGGCGTTCGATTCGTTCAGATTTATAGTGGCGGAGAGGAAAATCAAAAAAGCTGGGACGGTCACTCGGATATTCAGGGAAATCATTCTGGTTTTGCTCTAGAAACTGATCGCCCCATTGCTGCTCTTCTAGAAGACCTTGCGCGACGAGGACTCCTCGATGAGACGCTCGTGATCTGGGGAGGTGAATTTGGACGACTCCCAGTCGCGCAAAAAGGAGCGGCTCCGGGGCGGGACCATAATCCTCACGCCTTCACAGTCTGGATGGCCGGTGGCGGCGTGAAGGGGGGCACAAGCCACGGAGCGACCGATGACGTTGGATTCAAATCCGTTGAAAATCGCGTCAGCATCAATGATCTTCATGCAACCATTCTGCATCTTTTAGGAATGGACCATAAGCAATTCACATTCAATTTTAATGGACGAGACTTTCGACTGACCGACGTTTCTGGCGTTGTTGTTGACGATATTGTGAGCTGAAAGAATCGCTCGTACGCTCGGGTACGATTCGAATCACCATCCCCATTTTTAGACTCACAAAGCCTCATATCCCCCGGGTGATGTCTGTCGAAAATTCAAACTGTCTGCATAAAAATCTCTCCCACATCTGATCCTATCGGGATGTGAACGATCGACGAAAATGTCACGTTTTTCGTGCCCGCATGTTCGTGTCGTAGTGGTTGTACAGCCTGTTTGCACTCCATCTGGAACGCAACTATTCTCAATGCGTAGTCTTGCGTCAGGAATATCTCACCACAAACAAATTTTCCGCGGCACGATCCCGGTAGATTGTTTGCGAAACGATAAAATTTTTTCTGTCATTTTGAAGCGAAGGAAAATCTTCTATGTGTCACCACCATCTTCCGTACAAAAATAATGTTGTTTCACAAGTACTCTGGAACGCAGTGCGTTCTTTGGTTCTGGTGTTGTTGATTGCTTCAATTCTTGCAGCCACCAGCCTCGACGCCTCGGCGCAGGCGATTGCCTATCAGACTTACAGCCCGGTTGTTCCTATGGTGCAAAACTACGTTCCCGCTTATCGACCATCGGGCAACTATGCGGCTGTCACCGCTTTTTCCCCACCCATGACAGCGGTCTATGCGACCCCCGTACTCAGCGCACCGGTTGTCGCTGCAATGCCCAGCAGTTCGATGGGAGTAACGAGTTACTACACGCCGCAGTACTCAACGAGCTACTATGCTCCCGCTGCGGTGACGAGCTACTCTCCGACCTCCGCGTTTTATGCTGCCCAACCCGTGACAAGCTACTACGCCCCAACAACGGCGTACTATGCGTCACCCACGGCTCTTCCGGTCACTTCCTACTACGCTCCAGCTGTTTCATACGCTCCAACGGCTGTTGCATGGCCGATGCGTCGACGATGGTGGGGCGGCTACCGTCCGGTTCCGATTTCTCCCGCATACGTAGTTCCTGCGTACTGAAGCAATCGAGTTTTCTTTTTTCGTGCACCTGAGCGAGCCACGAAACTGCCTTCTACCATTCAACGTCCAGCGAAGGCCGAAGAAGGGTTCAAATGCCTGTTTCTTGACCATGACTGCTTCGCTTCTATAGTACGGGGAATTCGTGTTTCTTTTTTGTGGACATTTGTAAACGGAACTGTTGGCTGCCGTTGGCAGGCTCCACCAACGTCTTTCGTTCTAATTGTCACACGTTTCTCCGTTGATTTTGTTTTCGTAGACGTGAGTCTCTCCTATGACCCATACGGTCAACATTATTGGTGCCGGTCCAGGTGGATTGGCGTGTGCAATGCTACTTGCACACGCTGGAATACGGGTGCGTATTCTTGAACGAGCCAGCGTTCCCGGAGGCCGCACAAGTACGATATCAACGCCCGAAGGTTTTCACTTCGACCTTGGGCCGACCTTTTTTCTTTATCCTCGCATTCTTGAAGAGATTTTCACCACCTGCGGGTACGACCTGAATCGTGAAATCGAAATGATCAAGCTCGATCCGCAGTATCGACTTGTGTTCGGCAACAGCGGTGAACTGCTTGCCACTCCCAATACGCAACGAATGGAAGAGGCTGTTACTGCCTTGTCACCGGCCGACGCGGGATCGTTCACTCGATTCATGACGTACACGCGAGAAAAATTTGAGAAATTTGCACCAGTTCTTGAAAAGCCATTCGAGAGTTGGTTCGACCTAGCCTCTCCCGACTTGTTGCGACTTCTTCCGCTGCTGAGCCCATGGCGCAGCCTTGATGCGGAGCTTGGCCGTTTTTTTTCAGATGAACGGATCCGTTTGGCATTTACATTTCAGTCAAAGTATCTCGGCATGTCGCCATTTCGATGTCCGAGTCTATTTTCAATTCTTTCGTTTCTGGAATACGAACACGGCGTTTATCATCCGATCGGTGGTTGCGGCGCGGTCTCCGTAGCAATGGCGCGGATTGCACAGCAAATGGGTGTTGAGATTCTTTATAACGAACCTGTTGAATCGATTCGTTTTGAGGGTCGTCGAGTCGCTGCACTGCGTACCTCACAAGCCGAATACACAGCAGACGCTACGGTGATCAATGCCGATTTTGCCCGCACGATGACTCGCTTGATTCCAGATCATCTCCGGCGACGGTGGAATAATCGATCGATCGAATCGAAACGCTTTTCTTGTTCAACGTTCATGCTCTATCTCGGTCTCGACGGAATCTATGAACACGTGCCGCATCACACGATTTACCTCTCCGAGCACTATCGTGAGAATCTTGCGGATATTGAAAAACATCACCGAATAGGAAGTGATCCTTCGATGTATGTTCAAAATGCCTGCGTTACCGATCCGAGTCTCGCACCTCGTGGTATGAGCACCCTCTACATTCTCGTGCCGGTGACGCACCGTCATCCCAACGTCGACTGGCGACGAGAGGCACCACGCTTTCGAGAGATCGCGCTTGATCAACTTGAACGCGTCGGAATTCACGATGTGCGAAAAAAAATTCGCTACGAACGCATGCTCACCCCTGACGATTGGGAAGATCAATACGAAATATACCGCGGCGCCACATTTAATCTTTCGCATAATCTTGGGCAGATGCTGCACAAGCGTCCTCACAATCGATTTGAGGAACTTGCCGGAGTGTATCTTGTGGGAGGCGGCACGCATCCCGGCAGTGGACTCCCGGTCATCTATTCTTCGGCCCGAATTACATCAAAACTGCTTCTCAAAGATTTAGGAGTTTTCCAGCCTGAAAATCGAAGCATCGATCGAAAAGAATGGACCCAGGCACCGTCCACGAGAGAAGCATCGCTGGCCTGCTCTACTGGTCTTTTCCAAAATTCACAATTAAACCCGCAGGAATGAGACTCTTTTTTCACTCGCTGTGAACCGTATGAAAAGAACCCAAAAATCTCATGGAGTGGTTGTCGTCGGGGGAGGCCTTGGCGGTCTTGCCGCTGCCTGCACGCTAGCAGCCAGAGGCTATGGAGTTACTCTTGTTGATAAAAATCCATGGCTTGGCGGAAAAGCGGCTGTTCTTTCTGAACAGGGTTTTCGGTTCGATATGGGTCCAACCATTCTGACGATTCCTGAAGTTCTCAAACGAATCTTTGCCGAAGCTGGACGGGATTTTACGAAGGCACTCGACCTTGTTCCCCTCGATCCTCAGTGGAGAAGTTTTTTTAGCGACGGCACCACGCTTGATCTGGTATCCGATGTTGCAGCCATGCAGGCCAATCTCGATACCTTCTCACCACACTCGGGATCGGGCGACGGTTATAAGCGATTTATGGATCTCGCTGAACGGCTTCATCAAATTTCTGATGATTATTTTTTTTGGCGCAGCGTCGGCGGCTTGCGTGACATGTTTGATCCCCGTCGAAGGGTCACCATCAAACTTCTTCGAGAACTCGTCGGTATGCGCCCCGGACACAGCGTGTCGGGAACAGTCCGTGCCTTTGTAAACGATCCGCGGGCAGCTCAGATGCTCGACCATTTCACGCAGTATGTTGGCAGTGCACCCGATGCTTCTCCGGCGGTGCTGTGTGGTATTGCTCACATGCAGGCCCATGACGGCGTCTGGTTTCCACGGGGCGGCACAGGGGCGGTGCCTCGGGCGCTTGCAAGCCTTGCAATTGATCTTGGCGTCAAAATTCGAACGCGGACGCACGTTCGTCGAATCGTCGTGGAAGATGGCCGCGTGCAGGGGGTTGAAACCGAGCAGGGTGATTTCATTCCTTCGTCAGTGGTCGTCAGCAATTCCGATAGCGTGCGAACGCACTTGGAACTCCTCAACGGAGCCCCGACAGAGCGGTTTCTGTCTCGGCGAAAATACGAACCTGCCTGCTCCGGAGTCGTTCTGTATCTCGGGCTCAACCGTCGCTACGAACAACTTTTGCATCACAACTTTGTCTTCTCTGAAGATCCGCACGAAGAATTTGATGCTATCTATCGCAGGGGGGAACCTGCATCTGACCCCACTGCCTATGTGTGCGCGCCGGCAATCACTGAGCCCGAAGTCGCTCCTCCTGGCGGAGAAGCACTCTATGTACTCGTGCACACTCCCTACCTGCGGCCTCATCACGATTGGTCGATCATGTTTTCTGAATACCGAGATATTATCGTTGACAAATTGAAACGCACCGCAGGCATGGAAGATTTGGAACAACGGATTGTCTTTGAGCGAGCCTTGACACCCTGCGACATTCACCAGCGGTACCATGTGCTCGACGGAGCGATTTATGGCTTGGCCAGCCACGGTCGATTTCTAGGTGCCTTCAAGCCGTCGAATCGTTCTCCCGACGTGGAAGGGCTCTACATCGCTGGAGGTTCGGCACACCCCGGACCTGGAATGCCAATGGCATTGATGAGCGGCTGGATCGCGGCAGACTGTGTTGACCAGGATGGCATCGCAGCTCGAGAAGGGGAGTTGCAGGAATCTACCTCGAATACCGATCCGGCAGTTCTCACGGGCTAGAGAACCTCTCTGTCTTTCTGCTGATCTGATCCTTAGGGGATTCTCATTCGTGCACACAACATCGCTCCCGCCATTTTCTCATCATCGTTACCGCGCCTTCATGACCTATGTCCGTTGGTACATGCGACGACATTTTCATGCTCTGCGGCTTCTTGGAGGCGATCGCCCTTCTCTCGACGGTGAATCGGTCACGATCTACACCAATCATCCCGGATGGTGGGATCCTCTTATTTTTTTGAGTGTTGCTGATGTGCTCTATCCAAAACGGCTCAACTACGGTCCGATCGATTCTGCATCGCTTGGAAAATATCGCTTTTTAGAATGCATTGGATTTCTTGGCATTGAGCCTGGCTCGTGGAAAGGCAGCGCACAGTTTTTGCGATACGCACAGGCAGCTTCACTTCGAGATGATGTCATTTTCTGGATCACCTCTCAGGGAATGTTTGTTGATCCCCGTCAAAGACCGGTGCACATACGCCCCGGAGTTTCTCACGCCGCGGCTAAAATTCAACGGGGCATAATCATTCCGATGGCCGTTGAATACCCTTTCTGGACGGAACGTTTTCCAGAGGCACTTGTTGCCTTTGGTCAACCCATTCGCCCGGCCGAATTTTGCAATCGTTCGCCGCAAGAATGGACTCATGTTCTTTCGACTGCTCTTCAAGAGACTCAGGACAAACTCGCAGCCGCTGCCTGCCGCAGAAATCCATCTGAATTTTCGACGCTCTTTTCGGGTCGGGTCGGCGTTGGCGGCTTCTATGATCTTGTGCGTTGGATTCGGGCACGGATCCGTGGTGAATCATTTGATCCGGCGCATGTGACGCTCTCTGTGAGAGACAATCCGCCATGATTTTTGCCACTGGATTTTTTTTTGTAGCCATATTCATTCTCGCAGCGATACCGGCGGTGCTGACGCTTTTGAATCTCTCTGCATTCAAGCGTTCGCCACCGGCTCCTGACGAAGTTTACCGAGTGTCGGTTCTTATTCCTGCTCGCGACGAAGAGCAGTCGATCGAAACGGCTTTGCTCGCTCTGCTTGCAAGCTCTGGAATCGATCTCGAGGTGATTGTTCTGGATGACTGCAGCAGGGATCGTACCGCAATGATCGTGGAGCGTATTGCCGAATCTGATTCACGAGTTCATCTCTTGCGTGGAAAACCACTTCCAGCGGGGTGGTGCGGCAAACAACATGCCTGCCACCAACTTGCTGAACATTCGCAGCGAGAATTCATCGTTTTTCTCGATGCTGATGTACGCGTGAAACCCGACTGCCTCTGTCGATCCGTTGCTTTTCTCGAAGCAACGAATACCGGAATTGTGAGCGGATTTCCGCTGCAGGAGACATTCGGTTTTTGGGAATGGCTCCTCTTACCGCTGATACATTTTATCTTGCTCGGCTTCCTGCCACTTTCCCGAAGTCGCCACAGCCTGAGCCCGGCACTCGCAGCCGGATGCGGTCAGCTTTTTGTTGCGAAAAAAAATGCCTACATTTCTGCGGGGGGCCATGAATCAATCAAACTCTCTCTGCACGACGGCATTATGCTACCTCGCGCCTTTCGACGCGCTGGCATCCGAACCGATCTTTTCGATGCTTCAGACACCGCAACGTGCCGAATGTATACGTGTGGAAGCGACGTCCTCAAGGGACTTGCCAAGAATGCGACCGAGGGAATGGCCTCCCCTCGCACAATCTTGCCGGCAACCGTTTTGCTCTTTGGAGGCCAGGTTGCTCCGGCCCTTTTTCTTGTCACAAATACAATCACCGGGTGGTTCGATTGGACTGATTGGCAAATTCT
>Ga0194051_1001129_pt1 | contig 14471 bp, 9 predicted proteins | sample SepL2320m_MetaG_FD_161275 | JGI IMG/M metagenome (GOLD analysis project Ga0194051, IMG submission 161275) | Anoxic zone freshwater microbial communities from boreal shield lake in IISD Experimental Lakes Area, Ontario, Canada - Sep2016-L239-20m | ecosystem: Environmental > Aquatic > Freshwater >... | reverse complement strand
CGCCAACCCCTTACCAGCCAACGTCTTCGAAATCGCAGCAGTCAACGTGGTCTTACCATGGTCAATATGACCCATCGTTCCAATATTCACATGCGGCTTCGTGCGCTCAAACTTTGCTTTGCTCATGGGAGCGTGTCTCCTGTTTTGTAGCTGTGGTGTAGCTGGGTTTGGTAGTTGAGGTATTCGTGTTGTGGTAGCGGCGACCGGTTTCGAACCGGTGACCTTCCGATTATGAGCCGGATGCTCTGACCAACTGAGCTACGCCGCCAGGGCTTTGCTCGGCCCAAAGTGGGACGGGCTGGTCGAGCCCTCTGTCGGAGTCGAACCGACGACCTACGCCTTACCATGGCGTTGCTCTACCTACTGAGCTAAGAGGGCGGGCGCGCACCTATAGCGAGACCGGAGAGCGATCATAGCGCCTCGACGGACTGACGACCACGCGATTCTGTCCGATTTCGAGACATCGGCGGTGGATCCGACCACGACCACTGGTCATCTGCCCTGCGACATGGAACCCAGCGGCAGAGCAACTGTGCGCTAGCTTGCCTTTTCTGTGGGTGACATTTCGATCCGATTGGCCACAATTGCCGATGCTGAAGCCATTTTGGAGATCTACAACCACGAGGTAGTGCACACCGTGGCCACGTTCGATCTCGTGGCGCGGTCGCTCGACGAGCAACGCCAGTGGCTGACTGCACGATCGGGAGCGTTTGCGGCCATCGTGGCCATTTCGGACAACGTTGTGGTGGGCTTCGGGTCGCTGTCGCCCTACAAGGAACGACCGGCATACCGCACCAGCGTCGAGGACTCTGTGTATGTGCACACAGGCCATCAGGGTCGCGGCATCGGCAAACTGCTCGTGACCGAATTGCTGAACGTGGCCCGGGTCTCGGGATTCCACGCCGTGTTTGCCCGCATTACTGCGTCGAGCACCGCCAGCAGAGGCCTGCACAACGCGTGTGGGTTTCATCTTGTGGGCATTGAGCAAGAGGTGGGCCGCAAGTTCAACCGCTGGCTCGATGTGGCGCTGATGCAGATTGTGCTGGCCGATTAGGGCGAGCTGATCTGGGCTTATCGACATGGGCTAGTCGACAGTGAGGCCTTGCATCTCGGCTTCGGCAGCAAGCGCCAGCCACGACTCTTCGGCCGTATCGACCTTGCTTTGTGCCTCGGCGAGTTCGGCACTGAGGCGAGCCAGCAATTGATGGTCGCCGCCCGCTGTGGCCAACTCGTTACCAAGCCGCTGACACGTCTCGGTGGCTTGGGCCAATGCCCGCTCGGCTTGCGACAACAAGCGACGCAACGTGCTCGGACTCTTGACCGAGGCCGGCTTTGGTGACGCAGGGGAAGCTGAAGCAGCGCGTGGGGTGGCTGTGACCGCCTGTGACGGCGCAGCGGCCGTGGCCTGTGCCCGTTGGGTGAGCCAACCGGCAACGCCGCCACGAACCAACTGAGCGCCTCCGGCGCCATCGAGCGCCAATACCTCGATGACGGTGCGGTCGAGGAACACGCGGTCGTGGCTCACGACCACCACGATGCCCGGCCAATCGTCGAGGAATTCTTCGAGGGCGCGCAGGGTGTCGAGATCGAGATCGTTGGTGGGCTCGTCGAGCAGCAACACGTTGGGTTGCTCAATGAGCGTGAGCAACAGCTGCAAACGGCGACGCTCGCCACCCGACAGCAACGAGATTGGCGCGAACTGAGCATCGCCGTCGAACCAAAACTGGCGCATCAGGGCGAGGTCTTCGAGCGAGGGCGCGCCCTTATCGCCAGCCACCGCATCGCGCACCCGTTGGGTGACATCGAGATCGCGACCAAGCTGGTCGTAGTAGCCCACTTTGACCGTGCGGCCACGCTCGATATGGCCCTGCGTAGGAACCAAGCGCTCGGCGATGAGGTCGAGCAATGTGCTCTTGCCAGCGCCGTTGGGGCCCACAATGCCAAGACGATCGCCGGGTTCGAGCATGTGATCGAACGGCTTGAGCACTAGGGCTCCGGGAGCATCGACATCAGTCTGCGAAGCGGGCCACGAGAAGGCCACCCCGTGCAACTCAACCCCCTTTGAACCAAGACGCTGGCTGCCGAGCGACAGGCCGAGCTCGCCGGATCGAGCAGCGGCCTCGGGCCGACGTTCGATGAGCGCCTTGGCGGCTTCGACGCGAGCCTTTGGTTTGGTCGACCGAGCCGGAGCACCCCGGCGCAGCCAGGCCAGCTCATGGCGAGCAAGGTTCTTGCGGGCCTGCTCTGAGGTAGCCGCCTGCTCTTCGCGTTCGATTCGCGCCGACAAATAGGCCGCGTAACCAGAACCGCTGTTCCAGCCAGAGGGCACGTGCAGATACGCATGGCCGCGATCGATCTCGAGCACTTTGTTCGTGACGCGATCGAGGACGTGGCGGTCGTGAGTGACCAGCAGCAGCCCGCCGCTGTAGTTGGCGAGCCATTCTTCGAGATACGCAATGGCGTCAAGATCGAGATGGTTGGTGGGCTCGTCGAGAATGAGGGCTTCCCAATCGAGCACGAGCAGCGCTGCGAGAGCCACTCGCTTTTGCTGGCCACCTGACAACTCGTTGGTGGGCGAGTTGAGCAACCCCGACATGCCAAGGCGATCGAGCATTGCCTCGCCGCGCCAGCCATGACCGACTGCATCGCGGACCGTGCCCAGTGGTAGCACTGGCTGCTGGGCGAGCACCCCGATTCGAGCCCCGCGGCCGCGGCGCACGACACCTGCCTCGGGATCGAGATCGCCGCTGATGATTCGCAGCAATGTGCTCTTGCCGCAACCGTTGAGTCCGACGACGCCAATGCGATCGCCGTCGCTGACCGTGAGCGACACATCGTCGAACAACGGTCGATTGGGTCGAGAGGCGCGCAGCCCCTGAGCATCGATCAAGATCACAGGGTCTCCAGACTACGAGTGGAAAAGATCAACGACCCTGATCGACCATTGGCAACAGCTAGCAGGCAGCGCCGACCCCGAAAAACGAAACGATCCGAACCCATTGCAGGCTCGGATCGTTGGAGATGCCTTTCGACATCAAATGGTGGGCCGGGAAGGATTCGAACCTTCGAAGGCTGTGCCGGCAGATTTACAGTCTGCTCCCTTTGGCCGCTTGGGTACCGACCCCACTGTGTTGTTTGTGCGGCCGAAGCGTAGCGGCCGCTCAGGCTGCACGCACCTGCGAGCCGCAATCGCTACCCTATGCGCATGCCAACTTTTGACATTGTCTCCGAAGTGGACCACCAAGAAGTCCGAAACGCCATCGATCAAGCTCAGCGCGAAGTCGGCAATCGGTTCGACTTCAAGAACACCAACTCGTCGATTGAGCAGAACGAACTCGTGGTCACGCTGCGCACCGTCAGCGAAGATCGCCTCGTTGCGCTGCGCCAGGTCGTCGAGGAAAAGCTCGTCAAGCGAGCCGTATCGCTCAAGGGTCTTGAGTACGGCAAGGTCGAAGAGGCAACGCAAAACACGGTGCGTCAGACCGTGACCATCAAGGTGGGAATCTCGTCGGACAAAGCCCGTGAGATCAACCGGATGATCAAGGAGAAAGGCCCCAAGGGCGTCAGCAGCCAAACGCAGGGCGAAACCGTTCGCGTGACCGGCAAAAAGCGCGACGATCTGCAAGAAGTGATGGCTCTGCTCAAGGGCGCAGACCTTGAGATTCCCCTGCAGTTCAACAACTTCCGCGACTAATCGCCGCTGCCCACCGCGCTAACGCGCTGAGCTACAGAAGGTTTCGAGATCCTGCAGTGATTGCCGCAGAGCCACGCTGATTGCAACGCTCGGCTCAGCCACGATTGCCGCGATCTCGCTATCGAGTTCGGGCATCCCGTTGGCACGATATGAGTTCACGGCGCAGGCAACACTCGGAGCCGTGAGCGACATTCCCAACGCGTTGAGCTGTTGCAGCATCACTTGCTCCTTGACGAGCCTCGCCTCGAAGTCGGCACGCACCTGACTCGTTGGGTCAATCGTTTCGGTCGTTGCCGACTCACACGCCGTCACCACAACAACCGTGCCCTTGGCTTCAACAGCGGTGGCTGAATCCGCAGGCCGAGTCTGGGCCCACAGGTTCAATCCGTTGGCCAGTTCACCGAGGCTGGCGGCGTCACGGGTAGCTACCGAGGCCCGAATGCACCCACGACCTTCGACAGTGGAGTACGTGACTGAATCGCCCGTCCATTGAGACGCCATGCGGAAGGCGAATTCGCTACCGATGGCCGGATAGAGCAGCCCGTACCAGAAGTACATGCCGAGCGATGATGCATCAGTTGTGGCGGCACCGGCAGGGGTTTCGAGACCCCGAGCCGAGTCGAGCACAGCGGCATCGCTCGAAGGCACATTGAGACCGGCGACGAAATCGCCAGCCAAGATTCGAGTGGCGACCCCCCAAGAGTTCGCGACCTGCATGTCGAACACGCCAACGAGCCACGGGCTGAGGTGCTGCGGCAATGCATCGCGGGTCGTCACCTGAGCGGCGCGCTGTGTTGCATACTCGGCAGCAAACGCTGCGTCCTTCTCGGACTTCTTGGCGATTGCGTAGCTTCCCGCCCCTTCGATCAACGACAGGTAGCCAAGCTGTTGCGCCGGAGACAACGTGTCGACCGCTGCGCCCCAACCCGTTGATTGGTCGAGGAGCGCCACGCTCAATGCGGCGAGCACACTTCCATCGTGCAGGGGCCCGCTGCTGTTGGTAACGGCATAGACGGTGGCAGTAGCGGGATCGTAAAAGGCGGTCTGTGTGAAACCCACATACTCGCCCACCTGTGCCGCGCTTGGCGCTGAACCGATCAAGCCCACCGCCCGCAAGCCGCTCATTTGGCCGTTCGTATCCGTTGCCACACGGGCCAACTCGTAGATGCCGAGCTTGGCCTCATATTCGGCTCGCGGTAATTCGACGAGCGGCACAGACCGATCAAACGGCAGACCGAACGTGGCTTCAACAAGGGCTGCAACTGGCTTGATTGCAGCCGGCCATTGTTTGATTCGCGCCGCATCTTGACGCTGCTTCAACAAGATTCCGCCACCAACCGCGAGCAAGGTGACGACGACGAACAACGCCATCAAGAACTTGCCCTTCTTGCGAGACTTTGGCTTATTGGTCGTGACGTTGACGTTGCCGTTGCCGTTGACGTCGGCCGGGCGCTGGACCATCAGTCTGTTCGGCGCAACACCATGTATGCGAGCGTCTGAGCTTGGGGCGGCGGCCTGCCGAGCGACCACAGGCTTGGGCAGCATCGGCAGCGCAACCTCGCTTGGCGCGAGAACGCTGGGCTCAACAACGGCGATCTCATCAACGACGCTGTCATCAACGGCGTTGACCTCAGGCGCGAACTGAGCCTGAGCTTGGGCCAAAAAGTCGGGAGTGAGCAACTGCTCAAGGCGAAACCCTGATGGATCAACGAAGAGCGGTTCGGGTGCCACGAGGGGGGCGATCATCGGAGCAATCCGCGGTGCCGGGCGTGGTTCAAACTTCGGCACACTGCTGTCACCGCCACGCGATCCACCAAGATCGAGCTTGAGTTTGAAGTCAAATGGCGCCCGAAAACTGGGGGGCTGCGAAGAACTCGACTCGCCCGCGCCAACACTGGCGGCCTCGGCATATTGATCGTGGGCGGACTCGCCGTTTTCAGGGGCCGCTTCGGGCAAATTGCTCATGTCATTCTTTCGGCACAGGTAGTGAGACCTTGAGCGATTTCAGACGATCTAGAGACTTAGGCGTTCTTGCAGTACGACAACACGTTGGACATCGCCTCCGCCTGCAGCGGATCCGTGGAACCCTCAACGAAGTTCGCCAATCCGCCGGTGCGGAGCACTGCGATGGCGCACGACCAAGGGCCCTGCGTTTCGGGGAGTCCCATCCGAATCAGGTTCTCGCCGATGTCTTGTTCACGCATTGGCGCCGAGTACAACAGCGTCGCATCAGCAGGACCAGTTACTTGGGTGGACGGCTCGGTTGGTTCGCACACCGACACCTTGATGAGGGTGCTCGGATCGTTCGAGATCACTGCCGAACTTGAGATCGGCAGAGATTGAGCCCAGCGCTGCAGTGCCGAGGTCATCGTGGAATTGCCGGCTGCATCGAGTGTGGTAATCGTGGCCGCGAGGCATGCACGGCCCTGAATCATTGTCGTGACCGCAGCGTCGCCCGCCCAGGTCAGCGCTGCAGCGCGTGCGTCGGTAGCGCCGATCCTCGGCAGCAGGGCCAAGTACCAGAACTGCAGGCCCAGTGTTCGCGGGCCCTCACCGGAGTTTGGCGGCGGCACGTCGACGGCAGCGTTGCTTGAGCTGCGCGAGGGGTCGAACACTGGGGCATCACTGCTCGGCATCACAATGTCGGCGAGCAGACGATCCGGTTTCGGAGCAGGCGAGGTGTGCGCACCAAAGAAGTACGAGCCAAGCACAGCCGTCAGGTAGGTGGGCCGAGCTTCCGCAGCAATGCCCACAGCGGCGGTACGCGACTGCACCTCGTAGGCCACGAGTGCTTCGAGGTGCGGATCCTTGGCAAACATGGCGCGCACGACCTCGGCGCCGACCCCGTCGACGGCAGCCCGAATTCCAACTTGCTGTGCGTCGGTGAGCGAGGCGAGATCCTTCGACCAATTGAGATTCTGATCGACCAAAGCAACGGTGAGCGCCCGCAACGTCGCCAAATCGAATGCTGGGGTGCGCCCATCCATGCGGTAGATGGTCTTATCGGCCGAACTGTAAAAGGCGGTCATAGCAACTGCAGCAATGTGCCCCACCATGCTCGGTTCGGGGACACCGCTCACGAGCCCAACGGCGCGCAAGGTTCCGAAGTGACCATCTGCATCGCTGTACGAGCGGGCGAGCACATCGATACCAAGCTTCACTTCGTATTCGGGCACCGACAGGGTGGTGACGGGAACGTCTTCGATGAACTTCGAATGCGTTGTTTCTTCAACGAACGTGGCCAACGGAGCAACGTCTTGCGCCCACGCGACCTTCTTGTTGATGAGGAAGTACCAACTGGTAAATCCCGCGCCGCCGAGAAGCGACGCCACAACGAGGAACGAAAAGAACGCTCGCACCGGGTGACGCTTTCGCTTCTTTGGAGCAACCGGCTCGGCGAGTTGTGCGCTCACGACCCGCGACTGCACGACACGCTGGGAGCCCGAGGATCGGGCGGGTTGGCCAAGATAGGGGATGCTCGCTCCACCAAGGCTGGGAGCCGCGCTCACGCTGAGATCGGCAGTAAACAGCGAAGCATCGTGGAGGACCTGAGGGCGCAGTTGGGGTTGAGGTTGGGTGAGCACAGCCACGCCGCCGGCGACTGTCGGAAACTGATCAACCCCAGCAGGGATAAAGATTTGCCCGCCCAGGCTTGGGATCGGGGGTTGCAGCAGCAGCGGTGGCGGCTGCGGAGGCTGCAACAACATCGGTGGCAACGACTGGAGCGGCGCAGGCGTACAGGGCGGAGGTGCGAGGGTGGGCGTCGGGGCTGGTGCCGCTTCGAAAACATTGAGCCGAACCCGAAGTCGATCACGAAGTGCACTCGTGGCGTCAGCCATCGACGACGAGGTGACCGGCGACGCGCTCAGTTCTCTCTCGTCGAATGGATCGGGTGACACATGGTTGTATCGGCACGCACAACGCGCAGGTTAAGGATTTCTCAATCGCATTCTGAATTGATGTATCGATCAACCCAAACAGAACTAGTCCTCGGCTGGGGCCTCAGCGGCGCGGCGCTGCAACTCGTTGACCACATTTGCATCGGCAAGTGTGGAGGTGTCGCCAAGATTGCGGCCTTCGGCAACATCTCGCAACAGACGACGCATGATCTTGCCGCTGCGGGTCTTGGGAAGATCGGGCGTGAAATAGATGGCCTTGGGCTTGGCGATACTGCCGATCTCAACGGCCACATGGTTGCGCAGCGCCTGCTCGTCGCCTTCGAAACCACCTCGCAGCGTGACATAGGCAATGATCGCTTGCCCTGTGGTTGCGTCGAGCGCGCCCACAACCGCTGCCTCAGCGACCGATGGGTGCGAGACAAGCGCTGATTCGACTTCGGTTGTTGAGATGCGATGACCACTCACGTTCATGACATCGTCGACGCGACCCAGCAACCAGAGGTAGCCATCGTCGTCGAGCTTGGCGCCATCACCTGCGAAGTAGCGACCAGCGAACCGGCTCCAATACGTTTCGCGATAACGATCGGGGTCGCCCCAAATGCCGCGCAACATCGCCGGCCATGGCTGGGTGAGGGTGAGATAGCCGCCGCCGCGCTCGACATGTTCGCCAGATTCGTCGACCAGTTCGGTGCCGATACCGGGCAGACCGAACGTGGCCGAGCCTGGCTTGGTCGTGGTGACGCCAGGCAGGGGGCTGATCATGATTGCGCCAGTTTCGGTCTGCCACCACGTATCGACGATGGGACACGTCGACCCGCCGATGTGTTCGTGATACCACATCCACGCCTCGGGGTTAATCGGCTCACCGACCGAACCGAGCAGACGTAGCGACGACAGGTCGTGCTTGGCGGGCTCGTGGTCGCCCCACTTCATGAAGGTACGAATGGCCGTCGGAGCCGTATAAAACAGGGTGACGCCGTACTTCTCGACGATCTGCCACATGCGGTCGTTGCCCGGGAAGTTGGGCACACCTTCGTACATCACTTGGGTGGCACCGTTGGCCAGCGGGCCATACACGATGTAGGTGTGACCTGTGATCCAGCCGACATCGGCGGTGCACCAATAAACATCGGTGTCGGCGTGAAGGTCGAAGACATACTTGTGGGTGAACGCTGCCTGGGTGAGGTAGCCACCGCTGGTATGCATGATGCCCTTGGGCCTACCTGTGGTGCCGCTCGTGTACAACAAGAACAGCAACTGCTCTGAGTCCATTGGCTCGGGTGGGCACACAGGGTCGGCTTGCGCCATCAATTCGTGGTACCAGTGGTCGCGGCCCTCTTGCATCGTGACCTCGTTGCCGCCACGGCGCACGACAACAACATCGGTGATGGTTGGTGTTCCGAGCAGCGCCTCGTCGGCGGTGTGCTTGAGCGGGAAGACTTCGCCACGACGCCAGCCGCCGTCGGCAGTGATGAGCACCTTGGCCTCGGCATCATTGATGCGGTCGGTCAACGAGATGGCGCTGAAGCCACCGAACACAACGCTGTGCGCAGCGCCGATACGCGCGCAAGCCAGCATCGCGATGGCGGCCTCGGGGATCATCGGCATATAGATATTGACGCGATCGCCCTTGACGACTCCGAGGCCCTTGAGCACGTTTGCGAACCGTTGCGTCTCGTCGAGCAGTTGCGCATAGGTCACTGTGCGGGTGTCGCCTGGTTCGCCCTCGAAATGGAACGCAACCTTGTCGCCTTTACCGGCCAACACATGTCGGTCGAGGCAGTTGTAACTCACGTTCAGCTCGCCACCGACGAACCACTTCGCGAAAGGAAGGTTCCACTCAGAGGCGGTGTGCCAATCCTTCGACCAAGAAACCAGCTCGCTGGCCTGTTTCGCCCAAAAGGCCGTGAAGTCTTGCGACGCTTCTTCGTAGAGCGAGTGATCAGAGACGAGCGCGTTGCTACGAAACGCATCGGAGGGAACGAACGTGCGGCGCTCCCAGCCAAGTGAATCGATTGCGTGGGCATCAGTCATCGTTGCAGTCCCTTATCCGTTGTCTCGGTTGGGAGAAACTCTAGTTACAGCCGACGCTGCAGGCGTCAGTGGTCTGATACCCGTGGACTACGCCGATCGGCGGCGAGCCGCCATCGTGAGGATGAGGCCAACCAGAACTCCGATAGCTGCGAGGAACACAGACCCCCGTGACGCTCGGCCCGTGGTGGGCAACTGAATCGACAACGCTTGGGGCGAGACGCCAGCACTCGCCACGGTTGATGAAGTCTCGCCAACCAATGTGACGGGAGTAGCGACCCCCCAACCTGGAGCAGGCGGCGCCGTGGACGACGTTGGTGTTGGCGTGATCGGCGGGAGCGCATCGACCACTCCTGTGGTTGGAGGTGCCGTGGTGTCAGGTGTTGTGGTCGCAGGTGCTGTGATCGCAGGTGTGACGACTGGTGCCGCGGGCGTTGTCGTCGGAGGTGACGGAGGTGGCGGAGGTGGCGCATTGTCATTGTTGATGATGGTGCACACGGCATCTTCGCCCGCAGAGAGCACGATCGAGTTGGCGTCCTGGTACCCGCCGACACAGGTCCAACCGGAAGGGGTGTAGCCCCCTGGGCCTGACTCTGTGAGTAGGTAGACGACCTCGGGAGCCACGTCGGCTCCAACGCCCATCCATGACAAGGCACTTGGATCTGGGCCGAGAATCGGTGTGGACCAGTCGTCAACCGACGTGGCCTGAAGATCAAAATCGGCGAGGGTTGCGGTGCCACCGTCGTCGTTGATGAGCACGTTGTTCAACGTGAGATGCGGTGCCCGAATGTCATCGTTGACCACGGTGCAGCTGGCGTCTTGGCCAGAGCGCAGCCGGATCGTGCTGCCTACCCGTGTGCCGCCATCGCATGTCCAACCCAACGAGGTGTATCCGAGCGGACCGCTTTCATCGAGAATGTAGGTGGTGTAGGCAACTACGTCGGCGCCGATGCCAATTTCATAGCTCAAGGCGGGATCGACGCCGTCGATGATTGCAACCCGGCTACCGGCCGCTGTGGCGCTGAGGCTGAAGTCACTAAATGTTGCCGTGCCGCCGTCGTTGTTGATGACAACCTTGTTGAGTTGCAAGAACGGGGTCGCTGGGTTGCAGTCGTCGCTGTTGTCGCCATGGTCGATCGAGCGGCCCGACGAGCTCGAGCGCACTGAGCTACCGCTACTGCAGCTGCCCGAACTCGAACCAGAGCTTGCTCTGGTGATCTCGGCCGTAAATCCAACGGTGATGACCGTCAGCGCTACGACAACGAAGAGCCGAACGACCGAGCGAGCCGGTCCGCGAGTTGAAGCTGCTACTCCTCGAGTATGCACCGTGTGTCCATGCATTTCGCTGTCTCCAAATTCAACGCCCGGGGGGTGGGCCAGTGAGCACACAGTACGGAGATGCGTTATGAATCTGAATAGGCCACTCGGCCCATTTTGTTATGCGTCGGCTGCGGCAGGGAGCTCGACAACGATGAAGGCGCCAAGGCCTTGCGGATCGCACAGCGCCTCTGCCTCGCGGACACGGCTGCGCATGGTGAGAGCCGCCACCGTGGGCCGCGCGGCCTGTTCGTTCCAGATTCGTTGCCCTTCGGCCACGAGGTCGTCGATGCCCCAGCGCTGCAGGAACTGACGCTGCGTGCGCACGTTGGCAACGTGTCCGCTGCTGACCAGCAATTGATCGAGCGCAACTTCAGCCGTGATGTCTTGAGTGCCGGGCTCAGCAAGATAGTGGCCGCCGCGCTCGTGGCCTCGGTAGGTACGCAACCACTCTCGCCACGGGCGGATTGCTAAGCCAGCAGTGGTAGCGCTTGCGTAATCGATAACGAGCACAACACCTTGCGAAACCAGCGCCTGTGTTTGGGTGAGCCAATTGGCGGCTTCGCGCTGCACTGGCACGCGCGAACCGTGAGCCGCCGTCTGGGGCAAGGGCAAGTGTTCGAGGTCGTCGGCAGGGCGCAGCACCTCGGCAAACGCTCCATCGGGCCGCATGATCACAAACGCCTCGCGCCAGGTGCCGTCCATGACGAACAGTCGGAACGCAAGATTGTCGAGCAGCTCGTTCGCGATGACCGCGCCCACAATGGGTTCGGTGGGCATCGATGCCACCGATGTCACCCAGTCGGGATGAGCGGCTCGCTGCTGCGCTGATACTTCGACGGCCACATAGCTCACCACGCCGAGACAATCGGGCTGTGCGGCTCGAAAGGCACGAGCCAACGTGCCGGGGCCTGCGCCAGCTTCGATGACCGTGAACTGTTCGGGCTCACCGAGCTGATGCCACAGCGCATCAACCATCCGCGCAAGAACTGCACCAAACAACGGCCCAACTTCGGGGCTGGTGATGAAGTCGCCTCGGCGGCCAGCAGAGCCACCCGATGTATAGAAGCCCCGCTCGCCGTAGAGGGCGAGGTGCATGAAGCGCTCGAAAGAGATTGCTCCGCCCGCCGCAACTATCGCGGCACGGATTTCGTCAGCGGCTGAGAGCACCGGTGAGCGCGCTGAGGTCGCCGAAGCGCAAGACCAGGCCGGGGAGAATACCGAGCACCAGGGTGCTGCTGCCGGTGATGACCAACGCTGCCCTCAACGATGGCGGCGTGGTGATGGGCGCTGTGTCGCCGTCGGGAGCGGGCTTCATCCACATTTCGCGCATGATGTTGCCGTAGTACCCAAAGGCGATGACCGTGTTGACGGCACCGATGATCGCGATTGCGTATCCGAGCGTGGTGCCAGCTTCGAGCACGGCACGGAACGCGTTGAGCTTGGCGAACCATCCGCCGAACGGAGGAATGCCGGCCAACGAAGCCAGCAGGAAGGTCATCAGCGCAGCCAGACCAGGCGCATACGAGAACAATCCGCCAAAGCTGGAGATCTCGCCGCTGCGCGTTTTGCGACTGACGGCGATGACCACTGCGAACACACCCAAGTTGGTGGCTGCATACGCCAGCAGATACACGACAACGGTCTTGAGCGATGTGCCCGTGGCCTTGGTACCGGCGACAACCAGCGGCATCAAAATGAAGCCACCCTGGCTGATGGACGAGTAGGCCAACATACGAACGATGTTTGTCTGCTTGAGCGCCACCACGTTTCCGACAGTCATCGTGAGTGCAGCGAGCACGAAGATAAACGGCTGCCACACCTTCTCGGCGTGAGGGAAGGCGAGATACAGCATGGTGACGAGCGCAACGAAGCCGCCCGCCTTTGAGGCCACCGACAAGAACGCCGTGACCGGAGTAGGCGCGCCTTCGTACGTATCGGGTGCCCATGAGTGGAATGGCACTGCGCTGACCTTGAAGGCAAAGCCAACAACGATGAACACAACAGCCAAGGCCTCGACGGCTTTGTATTGGCCGCTGATGGTGATGGCTTTGCCGATATCGACGAGCAAGGTGCTGTTGGCAACGCCGTAGAGCAGGCTCATGCCGTAGAGCAACATTGCGCTGGCGAACACGCCAAGCAAGAAATATTTCATGCCCGCTTCGTTGCTCTTGGTGTCACGCTTGCGCCATGCGGCCAACATGTAGGCCGGGATCGACAAGAACTCGAGCGCCACAAACACACCGATGAGATCTCGAGCTGAGGTCATCATGACCATGCCGAGCACACTGGCGAGCAACAGCACGTAGTACTCGCCTTGGTAATAGCCACCTTCTTCAATCTCGTTGGTGGACAGCAACACCACGACATACCCGGCAATGAGGAACATCGCTTTCATGATCAGGCTGAAGTTGTCGACCACATATCGACCGTCGAACATCGAGCGCACTTCGCTGCCAGTGACGGCGAGGGTGACCACAGGAAGCAGTGCTGCGAGCAGGCTGAAACCGGCAAGCGTGGCCGTGAGCCATTTCTTTGATTCGCTGACGAAGAGATCGACGATGAGCACGACGCAGATGCCGGCCGCGAGGATGATCTCGGGCGCGAGCGCGTGGTAGTCGACCTTCGGCGGCGTGAAGCCGCCCCCGGCAACGAGGAACGAAGCAAGCACGGGTCAGCCCTGCCCGAATGCCTTGAGGGTGAGGTTGACCGCTGGATCGATGATCTTGAACATCAGTTGCGGGTACACACCAAACACGACAATGGCAAGCAGGAACGGTGTCCACGCAACCCACTCGAAGAAGGTGACGTCGTGGATGTCGCCGGAGTGATCGTCGTGATCATGAGCGTCGTCGTGACCGTGGTCGTCGCCGTGAGCGGCATGACCGCCATGACCGCCATGCCCGTCGTCGTGGCCAGCGCTGGCACCGGCGAACTCAGGCTTCGGCTGGCCAAACGCCACTCGCTGGAACAGCCACAACAGGTAGCCAGCCGCGAGCACCGTGCCGAGCGCAGCAATCACCATGAATACGCGGAACACGTTGTGGTTCAACCCTGCGGCTGGTGAGTACGCCGAAATGATCGCTGGGAACTCGCCCCAGAAACCTGCAAGGCCTGGCAGACCGAGCGACGCCATGACGCAGAATCCGAGGATCCAGCCCATGCGCGGCATCGAGATGAGCATGCCGCCGAGACGCTTGATCTCGAGCGTGTGATAACGCTCTTTCACCGAACCGGCAACGAAGAACAACATGCCGGTGATGAGGCCGTGAGCGACCATGCCGAAGATCGCGGCGTTGAAGCCGAGCGGAGTGAGCGTCGAGATGCCGAGCATCACGAAGCCCATGTGAGCAACCGAGCTGAACGCAATGAGGCGCTTCATGTCGGTCTGAGCCAGACAGCCAAGCGCACCATAGATAATTCCGACGACGGCGAGGCCGCCGATCCAAGGAGCCCACGCTTTAGCGGCCACGGGCAGGATCGGGATGGCAATACGCACGAAGCCGTAGGTACCGAGCTTCAGCAGAATT
>Ga0194051_1001128_pt1 | contig 14477 bp, 13 predicted proteins | sample SepL2320m_MetaG_FD_161275 | JGI IMG/M metagenome (GOLD analysis project Ga0194051, IMG submission 161275) | Anoxic zone freshwater microbial communities from boreal shield lake in IISD Experimental Lakes Area, Ontario, Canada - Sep2016-L239-20m | ecosystem: Environmental > Aquatic > Freshwater >... | reverse complement strand
GTCGGCGGCCTCGCGGGTGACGAAGCCGTAGCCGCGTTCGTTGTTGTACCATTTGACCAAGGCCACGATGTATTCGCCCATCGCTATGCCGTCCGGTATCGGCGGCGACTTGGGCCCGACGGCGACCGCTGTCGACGAATCGACGTCGAGCACTTTCATGACCTGCCAGCCCTTGGGGCCGCGCACGCCGGCGCACACAACCGTAGACCCGGGCTTGAGATCCTCATGCCCGGCCTGTCGAAGTGTCGTCACATGCAAGAACGCGTCGCTATTGTCGATGTCGAGGGCCAGAAATCCGTACCCTTTGACTGCGTTGAACCACTTAACTGTACCACGCAGCTCAACAGAACCCGCGTCCCCGCTAGCTTCCCCCTGGTGGGTCGTCATTCAACGATCCCTTTTGTTATTCGGAAATCCTATCATTCCGGAGAGCGGACGCAACGTCCTTGTGTCAATCACCGGTCGAATTAGACGACACAACCACTGCAACTAGGAGGCATCACCCGATGTTCAGAGCCGATCTATTCAAAGGAAAGCGCTTCCTCGTCACCGGCGGCGGTACCGGGCTCGGCCGGATGATGATGGAGAAGTTCGTCGAGCTGGGCGCCGACTGCGTAATCTGCGGTAGGCGCGGCAGCGTGCTGGAAGAGACGGCCAAGCAGGTCATGGCCAAGCATCCCGGACGCCGGGTCGACACCCATACCGTCGATATCCGCGTCGCCACCGCCGTCGAAGAGATGATCGATCAGATCTGGGCCACGGGACCGCTCGACGGCCTCGTGAACAATGCCGCCGGCAACTTCATTTCCCAAACCAAGGACCTCAGTCCCCGCGCCTTCGACGCGATTGCCAACATCGTGCTGCACGGCACGTTCTACATGACCAATGCCTGCGGCAAGCGCTGGATCGCCGAGCAGCGCAAGGCGAGCGTGCTCAGCATCCTCACGACCTGGGTCTGGACCGGCAGCCCCTTCGTCGTGCCTTCGGCCATGTCCAAGGCCGGCGTCGCTGTCATGACCCAGAGCCTCGCTGTCGAATGGGCGCGTCACGGCATCCGCCTCAACGCCATCGCGCCCGGTCCCTTCCCGACCGAGGGCGCCTGGGCCCGGCTCAATCCGCTGAAGGAAGGTGACGACGATCGCTACAAGTCCCGCAACCCGATGGGCCGGGTCGGCCGTCCGCACGAACTCGCCAACATGGCGGCGTTCCTGATGAGCGAGGAGGTCGAATACATCAACGGCGAGGTGATCGCGATCGATGGCGCCATGGGCATCATGGGCAACGGTACCTTCTCCAACATGATGGCCTACAGCGAAGCCGACTGGCAGCGCATCCGCGAGCAGATCCAGTCGACGAACACCGCCGACAAGGCCAAGCGCAGCTAGGCCCCTGATCAGGAGTGGCCAAGCGCCGCCGTCAAGGTGCGGTGGAAGTGAGCGATGGCGCTTTCGAATTTGCCGAAAGTGAAGGCCTCGTTGGCGCCGCTGCCCAGGCCGCGCTGGATGGCCTGGACGACGGCGCGATCTTCGGCAGCATCCGTCGTGCCCACGAACTCGGCATCGCGCTTGGCCTCGGCTATGGCCTCGGGATCGCTGCCGCCGCCGTTGGTCAGCGTGTAGGTGATCTGCCGGGTGCGGTCGATCGCCATCGGTTCCAGGATCACGACGTTGGTGTGACGTGACAGCACCGTGATCAGGACGTTCGGGAACAGGTGGTAGACGTAGGTCAGCAGGCCTTCAACCCGACGTTCCTGCGGCGGCACCTTGGCCAGCTTCTTGATGCGCTGGAACGGATAGGTCACGCGGCTGTTCCGGCCAAACAGGTCGATGACGTTGAGATTGTCGAAACCATAGGGGAGGAAACTCTCCGGATGGGTCGACTTGATGTGATAGCCCTCGATGAAGCCTTCGAGCAGGATCTTCCAGTTGACCTCGAACTCGCGCTCGGCCGTGGCGAAGAGATGCTGGTCGGGACCGATCAGCCTGGTCAGGCCGGCGAGCGAATCGTCGCCCAGCGCCGGCTCATCCTGGGTCACGAACACCAGCCCGAAGCGTTCGCTCGCCGTCACCGGCACCAGCGGATGCGCTTCCTTGTCGAAGCCCGGAAAGCCTTCCTCGTGCGGGATGTGGCGCAGGCTGCCTTCGAGATTGTAGGTCCAGCCATGGTAACGGCAGACGAGGGCCCGGCTGCATCCCGACCCGCTCGCGACCTGCATGCCGCGATGCCGGCAGGCGTTGCGGAAGGCGCGGACCTTGCCGTCGGCGCCGCGCACGACGACGATCGGCGTACCCGCCGCTTCGCGGGCGACGTAGGAGCCCGCCTCCGGCAGGGCGGCCGACGGGCAGAACGGCGTCGGTGCCCGCCGCAGTACCTGTTCGATTTCGGCTGCCAATCGCTCCCCAGAGCGATAGTTCGCGACCGGCTCGCGCCAGACTTCCTGTCCGACATCGGTGGTGCCGTTGGCGATATGGTCGAGAACGCGTTGTGCCACCGATTGGTCGTCCATTGCCATCTTCATGCCTGTCGCCCCCTCGAGTCCCAGTGGGACGACCATACCGCCGGGCGCGACACCCGACAAAGAAACCGGCCAGCACGGCACGTTCCCAATGCCCGAAGTCGCTTAGCACCTGCAGCAACCGCCAATCATGTTGCATGAATGCAACACAGCAGGACGATTGATACGACGCCATGACGGCATCGACCATCAGTGGCCTCAATTGAGCCAAAGTGTGGGGGCTATCTGCCTCATCACTTTTCCAATTTGGGTCGCGATGAGATCCTACCGTGTGGTTGAGCACTAAGTTGGTCTCCCAGACATTGAACAGCCTGGTGCGTCGGCGTTTCGTCTCCATGGGCGTGCTGGTCGCCACGCAACTGGTCGCCGGCGGCGGCGCGATGGCGCAGTCCGTCGAGGCCCGTCACTGGCGAGGCATCGGTGCGTCGACCCGTCAGCCGGAGCAGGTCGTGGCCGGTACCGTCGCCGAATGGCGGGGACTGTGGAGCCGGGTCGGGATGCCGCCGCCGGACATGTTCGAGCAGGGCCGCATGAACGCTGTCGGCATCTTCCTCGGCCGCCGCGGCAGCGAAGGCTATGCCGTCAATATCCTGTCGACCAGCCGGCGGCGCGACCGCATCGTGGTCGTATTCGAAGAAATCATGCCGCCCGAGATCATGATGGCGCAGCGCGCGGCGCCGCGGCCTGTCGCGAGTGCCCCGTCCCTTGCACCCTCTCTTGGCCCGTCCCTTGGACCTTCCCTTGGGCCAGGCGGGTCCGGCAGCGCGGGATTTGCCGCTCCCGGCGCGGGGCTTCCGGCGACCGGCGGTCTGGCGCCGCTGCCGAGCCGGCCAGCCGGCCAGCCTACGTCGCCCTGGGCCATCATCCTGATCCACCGGGCCGACCTGCCCGTCTCGGTCGAGCAGCGCCTCTTCCGCTAGCGCGACCTAGTGGGAGTGCCGCGGCACTCCCCGCTTCTGTGCGATCTGCTGAAAATTGACGGCGAAGTCGAGGCAAGCGCCGGACGAGAGCTGCCCCACGAATTGACGCTGCAACTCCTGCCACGGCGTCTGGCTGGGCACGAGGTTCGGCTTCCAGGCCTTGCGGCGCTTGGCCAGTTCGGCCGTTGTGATCATGATATTGGCGGTGCGCCTGCCAATATCGACCCGCACCCTGTCCCCCGTCTTGAGCAAGGCCAAACCGCCGCCGACCGCCGCCTCGGGTGAGGCATTGAGGATCGACGGGCTGGCCGAGGTGCCGCTCTGCCGGCCGTCGCCAACGCAGGGCAGCAGCAGGATGCCGCCCTTTACCAGCCGGTCTGGCGGCAGCATGTTCACGACTTCCGCGGCACCGGGATAGCCCACGGGGCCGGCGTTGCGGATGAACAGGATGCTGTTCTCGTCGATCGGCAGCTTGGGATCGTTGATCCGGTGATGATAATCCTCCGGACCTTCGAACACGATCGCCGTGCCCTCGAAGGCGTCCTTGTCACCCTTGCGCTCCAGGTACTTCTGGCGGAATTCAGGCGAGATCACCGACGTCTTCATGATTGCGGAATCGAACAGGTTGCCGGACAGAACGGCGAAGCCTGCCGTCCCGAGCATCGGCTTGTCATAGGTCTTGATAACCTCGCCGTCGGCCGGCGTGGCGCGCCTAAGATTCTGCGCCATGGTCTTGCCGGTGACGGTGAGCGCATCGCCATGGATCTTCTTCTTTCGAAGAAGTTCGGCCATCACAGTCGGCACGCCGCCCGCGCGATGAAAGGCCTCGCCGAGATACTTGCCGGCCGGCATGCAGTTCACCAGCAACGGGATGTCGTAGCCGATCTTGTCCCAATCGCCGTTGACCAGCTTTACGCCGATATGGCGGGCGATGGCGTTGATGTGCGGCGGGCAGTTGGTCGAGGCACCCAGCGCACTCGCCGCAGCGATGGCATTCTCGAACGCCTTGCGTGTCAGGATGTCGGATGGCTTCAGGTCCTCCCACACCATGTCGACGATGCGCTTGCCGGTCTCGTAGGCGATCTGGCCGCGCTCCCGGTAAGGTCCGGGAATGGCGGCGCAGCCGGTGAGCGACATGCCGAGCGCCTCGGCCATGCTGTTCATGGAGAGCGCCGTGCCCATGGTGTTGCAATGACCGACGCTGGGGGCGCTGGAAGCCACCATCTCGACGAACTGCTCCATGTCGATCCGGCCGGCCGCCAGTTCCTGGCGGGCGTACCAGACGATGGTGCCGGAGCCCGCGAGGCCGCCGGCGAAGTGGCCGTCTAGCATCGGGCCACCGGAAAGGACGATCGCCGGAATATTGACCGTCGCCGCCCCCATGATCATGGCCGGGGTGGTCTTGTCGCAGCCGGTAGTCAGCACGACGCCGTCGAAGAAGTAGCCGTACAGGCACTCGACCAGGCTCAGGTAGGCGAGGTTGCGGTCGAGCGCCGCGGTCGGCCGCTTGCCCGTCTCCTGGATGGGATGGACCGGGAATTCGATCGGGATGCCGCCGGCATCGCGGATGCCGTCGCGCACGCGGCTCGCCAGTTCGAGATGGTGGCGGTTGCAGGGCGAGAGGTCGCTGCCGGTCTGGGCGATGCCGATGATCGGCCGGCCGCTGCGCAGTTCGGCGAGCGTCAGGCCGAAATTCATGTAGCGCTCGAGATAGAGCGCCGCCATCGTCGGATCACCCGGTGCGTCGAACCATTCGCGGCTGCGCAGCCGGCGCTTGCCTTTGCCCTTCTTGTCGGCGGCCATCCCGTTCCTCCAATTTTGTTGCCGCAACCCTGGGAGAAGGCGTCCTGGAAGTCCAGCGCCTCGCTTGAGGTTCGCCCGGCGCCGTGACAAATCTCCAGCCATGACCAACTCCCCTGCCATCGTCTGCCTCGGCGAACCCCTGATCGAATTCAACCGCCCGAAGGAAGGCGACGGCCGCACCTGGCTGCAGGGCTTTGGCGGCGATTCGCAGAACGTCGCGATCGCGGCGGCACGCCAGGGCACCACGACGGGCTACCTCACCAGCGTCGGCCAGGACTGGATGGGCGATGCCTTCCTCGAGCTCTGGAAATCGGAAGGTGTCGATGCCTCCCGCGTCACCCGCCATCCCTCAGCGCCGACCGGCGTCAGCTTCGTGACGCACAGCGCGGCCGGTCATAAGTTCGACTACCTGCGCAAGAACTCCGCCGCCTCTCTGATGACGCCAGAGACGCTGGCCGCCGACTACATCGCCGGTGCCAAGTTCTTCCACCTCTCCGCGATCGGCCAGGCGATCAGCGAGAGCGCGCGACAGACATGCGACGCGGCGATCGCAGCCGCCCGCAAAGCCGGCGTGAAGGTCTCCTACGACACCAACCTGCGGCTGCGCCTCTGGGACCTCGACGTCGCCCGCAAGGTCATCGACGCCACCATCGCCTGCTGCGACGTGGCCCTGCCCAGTCTCGACGATTCCCAGCAACTCACCGGAATGCAGGAACCGGATGCTATCGCCGACTATTACCTCAAGCTCGGAGCACCCCTGGTGGCCCTGAAGATGGGCCCCGAAGGGGCATTGGTGGCTAGCGCCCAAGACCGCTTCCGCCTGTCTGCACATCGTGTCGAGGCGGTCGATGCCACGGGTGCGGGCGACACGTTCGATGGCGCCTTTCTCGCCCGCCTGCTGGCCGGCGACGATCCCGAGACCGCGGGCCGCTACGCCAATGTCGCGGCAGCCCTGTCGACGACGGGCTATGGCGCGGTGGCGCCCATGCCCCTGCGGGCCGAGGTGCTCAAAGCGCTGTCGCGCGCCTGAAGCGACGGGGCATCAAGGCCCGCGCCAACCGACCCAGGACCGTGACCTGCTGGGTGAGCCAGCCGCGACCATTGTCGACCTCGACTTCGGGATCGTCGACGCCGGTGGGGCGGTGCTTACCGTCGTAGATTGCCGTGCCGAACATGATGTCCCAGATCGGGAACACCGGCGCGAAATTGTGATCGTGGATGTGGCGTTCGTCGGGGCCGGCCATGGCGTGATGGAGGCGATGGAATCGAGGACCCACGAGCAGCCTCTCGCCGACCCGACCGAAGCTCACGTCGACATTGGCATGCGACCAGCTTTCGACGAGGCGGCCGATCATGAGGATCATGATGTAATCGTCAGGCTGGACGCCCACGAACTGGGCAAAAACCACCAGCGCCAACGTCATCAACAGATCGTCGACGATGTGGTTGCGGTCGTCGCTCCAGACTGTCACCTGGCGCTGGCTGTGGTGCAGGCTGTGCAGAGCCCACCACCAGCCGAACCTGTGCTGCGCCCGGTGCAGCCAGTAGGCGGCGAAATCATAGAGGATGAAATAGACGAGGAACGACGCCAGCGCGCTGTCGTGCAGCCACGGCAACATGCGCTCGAGCCGCGGTGGCGCATACCCCCAGGCCCGCACAAGATGCTCGATCTCGTTGGAGATGGGATAGGTCACCATGAAGACGGCGAGCGGGACGATGCCGAGCTTGTTCAGCACCGTATAGACGCGATCCACGGCGACGAGATTGTCGTTCGGCCACTTCTCCAGGGGCCAGCGGCGTTCGAAGAACCGCATGCCGACGGCGATGACCAGGATCTGCACGACCCCGAGCATTACGATCTCCACGGCATTGAAGGCCGGCTCAAACCATTCCATCAGGCCGAACCGGAAGAGGACCGGGCTTACGAAGCTCTCGAAGATCCAGGTCTGGGCACCGATCCAAATGTCGATGAGCTGGCGCATCGGTGCGCTCGCTATTTTTGTTCGCTCGCCGTCGACGCCGCACGCACCGGTGCCCCGGCGGTCCCCGCCGCGCCAGACTTGAGCATGAGAACGCCGTGCGGCGACTTGCCGACGGGAATCGAGGCGACCACTTTCATCTGCTCGATATCCACCACCGCAATGCGGCGCAGGAACCGCTGGGTCACCCACAATTCCTTGCCATCGGGCGTGATGTCCATGCAGTCCGGGCCGCCGGGAACGCGGACGGTTCCGACGACTTTCATGTCCTGGGTATCGATCAGCGAGACCGTGCCTTCAACGCGATTGCTCAGGAAGTAGTGACGACCATCGCCTTTCGGCCAGAAATTGTGCGCGCCCTTGCCGGTTTGCAGGGTACCGGTCGTCGAGCCGTCCTTCGGATCGAGGACAACCAGTCCGTCTGCTCCAGTCAGGGCCACGAGCAGACGCTTGTCATCGGGCAACATCAAGATACCCGCCGGTGCCTCGCCGACCTTGACGTTCCATTTGATCGCCTGGGTCTGCAGGTCAAAGGCCACGACCCGTCCGGTCTGTTGAAGCGTGACGAACACCGTCTTGGAGTCGGCGTCGAACGTCATGTGGCTGGGCAGGCCATCGATGAAGATGCGGCCGGCAAGCTTGAAGTCGTCGGCGCGGTAGATATCGACATGGTCGAGCCGGTAGGCTGCGGTGACGAACCACTTGCCGTTCGGGCTGAAGCCCATGTGATAGGGGTCGATGATGTCGCGCACGACACGGCGCCGCTCGCCCGTCTTTGCGTCGAGCACCAGGAGTTCGTTGGTGGCCGTCGAGCCGACCAGCACGTCCTTGCCGTCGGGTGTCAGCAGGAGGTGATGCGGCTCGCGGCCAACCGGCAGACGGGCCAGTTCGACCCGGCCGCTGCGGCTCAAGATGCTGTAGGAGGCTTCTTCGGAATTCAGAACCAGAACGGCGTCCGCCCGGGCCGACTCGGCGACAGCCAAAGCCAGTAAAACCGCTAGAAACGCTATTTTCTTCATAGGGTCAGACCGAACTCCTTAACCTACCTTGAAGCATCTTTCCCGCACCAGCGCTAGGGTCGTTTGAGCGTCGCGGCTGCGGCGGCAAGCCGCTCGATCTGTGGCCAGTCCTCGGCAGCCACCGCATCCTTCGGCGCCACCCAGGAACCGCCGACGCAGGCCACGTTGGCAAGCGACAGGTAGGACGCGGCGTTGCCGGGACCGATCCCGCCTGTCGGGCAGAAGCGCAGCCCAGCCAGTGGGGCCGCGACCGCCTTCAGCCAGTCCAGGCCACCCGCGGTTTCGGCCGGGAAGAACTTCAGCAGGGTGAACCCCCTTTCGACGAGCGCCATGGCCTCCGACACGGTCTGGACGCCGGGCAGAAGCGCCAGGCCCGAGGCCGACGCCGCGGTCGCGAGGGCGGGCGTGCAGCCCGGGCTGACGACAAACCGGGCGCCGGCTTGCCGGGCCTGATCGAGTTGACGTGCATTCAGCACCGTCCCTGCGCCGACCACGGCATCGGGAACTTCGCTGGCGATGGCCCGCAGCGCTTCCAGCGCCCCCCCGGTCCTGAGGGTGATCTCGAGGACCCGGAGGCCTCCACGAACGAGCGCCCGCGCCAAGGGCACGGCGTCAGCCTGCCGCTCGATCGTCAGCACCGGGATGACCGGTGCCAGCGCCGCGATGGCGGACATCTCCATGGTCAGACGCTCCAGCCCCCGTCGACGACGTTCACGGTGCCGGTGGTGAATCCCGCTTCGTCGCTGGCAAGGTAGACCGCGAGTGCCGCGATCTCCTCGGCCGAGCCGAAGCGGCCGGCGGGCTGTCGCTGCAGGAAGAACTGCTTGGCATCCGCTCCCCCGCCCAGCGCCCCGATCCGCTCGTCCAACGACGGCGTCTGGACCGTACCAGGGCAGATAGCATTGCAGCGGATGCCCTTGCTCACATAGTCCACGGCAACCGACTTGGTGAGGCCGACCACGGCTGCCTTGGTCGTTCCATAGACGAACCTTAGCGCCGCCCCCTTAACCGACGAGGCGGCGGACGACATGTTGACGATCGAGCCACCACCCTTACCGAGCATCCCTGGCAGAAAAGCCTGGATGGTCCAGAACATGCTGCGCACGTTGAGATCGAAGGCAAACCGCCATTGCTCGTCCGTGGCCTCCAGGATGGATCCGTGATGGACGAAGCCGGCACAATTGAACAGGACGTCGATGGCCCCGGTCTGCCCGGCGAGTGCGGTGATCGCGCTCTTGTCGAGCACGTCGAGCTTTTGGGACTTGATGCCGGGAACACCGGCGAGCGTCTCCAGCTTCGCTGCATCCAAGTCGGTTGCCCAGACTGTGGCGCCTTCCCTGGCGAAAGCGCGGGCCGTGGCCGCACCGATCCCCTGCCCCGCCGCCGTGACGACGCAGATCTTACCCTTCAGCCGCATTTGCCTGTCTCTCCCTGCCCGACCCTTACTTGATCAGGCCTTTTTCCTTGTAGAATTTCTCGGCACCGGCATGCAGCGGAATTCCCAGGCCGTCCAGCGCCGTGTCCAGCTTGATCACCCTGCCCTTGGCATGCCCCGAGTCGAGCAGCTTGCGCGTGCTGGAATTCCAGAGCGCCGCCGTAACGGCGTAGATCAGCAGATCGGGCAATTTCGAAGAGGTCACCCAAATCGCGTTCACACTGACCGTCTTTACGCCGGCAACATTCTTGTAGGCGCCATCGGGAATCTCGTCCGTGCCGAAGAAGCTGTACTTCTTGATCAAGGCTTCGGCTTCCGGGCCATCGATCGGCACGAGATCAATCCCGGTCGTGGCGGCCAAGTCGGAGATCGCTCCCTGCGGCCAGCCGCTGACGTTGAAGAAGGCATCGAGGGTGCCGTCCTTGAGCTTGTCGGCGGCCTGCTGCGGCTTCAGGTACTCGGCCTTGACGTCTTTCTCGGTGAGGCCGTAGGCGGCGAAAATGAGCCGTGCGTCGACGAGCGTTCCCGAACCGGGCTCGTCCAGCGACACGCGCTTGCCCTTGAGATCCTTGATCGTCTTGATGCCGGCGCCCTTGCTGGCCACCAGCTGGAAGCTCTCCGGATAGAGGTTGGCGATGGCGCGCAGAGAATCGACTTTCGCCCGGCCTTCGTAGATTCCAGTACCGGTATATCCCCAGAATGCTACGTCCGACTGGATGAAGGCCGACTGCATGCTGCCGCTGGCGATTGCGGCGACATTGGCGACCGACCCGTTGGAGGCGACCGTCGTCGCCACCAGGCCCGGAACGCCGCACGACCCTCCATCGGCGCAGGCGCGCGATCCCGGCGGGTTCGAAATGGCATTGGCGATCAGGCCGCCGATCGGAAAATACGTCCCGGCCGTACCGCCGGTGCCGATGCGAAAAAACGTTATGTCCTGGGCATTGGCCGGCAGTCCACCGGCCAAGCCCCCGCCGAGGCCGCCGAGCACTACGGCCCTGCGATTGATCAACATGGCGACCCTCCCTGGCTTGCGACGATTAAACCGCGTCCAGTCGCGCGTCGCAACGATGACCCGTCAATTGACGCCGATCGCGCGGCTCATGGTCGGGCCGATCTCGGCATGAATGACGAGATCCGCACCATCGTCCTGGTCGGTCGGATCTCGATTGACGATGACCAATTTCGCGCCCTTGCGCTTGGCCACGCCGGGAAATCCGGCCGCTGGATAGACGACGAGGGAGCTGCCGAGCACGATGAAGAGATCGCAGGCCAGTGTCTCGTCCTGGGCACGCGCCATCTGGATCTCGGGCATCGCCTGCCCGAATGAGATGGTGGCTGTCTTCACGATGCCCTCGCATTTGTCGCAAAGCGGCAGCTTGCCGCCATCGAGAAACGCTCGGCGAATCGGATCGAGGCCATGGCGGTGGCCACAGTCGAGGCAGCTCGCGTAAGTCGCGTTGCCGTGCAGTTCGATCACCTTGGCATCCGGAACGCCCGAGCGCTGATGCAGGCCGTCGACGTTCTGGGTGATGATGGCGCTCATGCGGCCCTGCTCTATCAGCTTGGCCAGCGCCCGGTGACCGGCATTGGGTTCGGCCTTGAGCATCGTTTCATCGGTCGCGAACTTGCGGCGCCACGACTCCCGGCGCATTTCGTCGGACGACATGAAATCGTCGAAGTAGATCGGCTTGTACTTCGTCCAGATGCCGCCTGGAGAACGGAAATCGGGAATTCCCGATTCGGTCGAAATGCCCGCACCGGTGAAGGCCACGATCCGCTTCGCCGCCCCGATCATGCCCTGCAGTCGCTCGATGTCATCCATGTCTCGTCTCCTGTCCTGCGATCAAGGCATCAGGGCAGATGCCTGTCCAGGCTAGGATAGCCAGCGCTTGCGTCGCTTGTAATGCTTCGTGTCGCGGTAGGATTTGCGCGCCCCGCCCTCATTGAGGCCGAGGTAGAATTCCTTGATGTCGGAATTGTCGCGCAGTTTGTCGGCCGGCCCCTCGAGCACGATGCGGCCGTTTTCCATGACATAGCCGTGATCGGCCACGGCAAGCGCCATGTTCGCGTTCTGCTCGACCAGGAGAACCGAGAGTTTCTCCTGCTGCACCAGGCGGCTGACGATGCCGAAGATTTCCTCGACCAGCATGGGCGCCAGACCGAGCGACGGCTCGTCCAGCAGAACGACCTTGGGTTGGCTCATCAATGCCCGGCCGATCGCCAGCATCTGCTGTTCACCGCCCGACAGGTAGCCGGACTGCTGGTGCCGCCGCTCGCGAAGCCGCGGGAAGTATGTGTAGACCATCTCGATGCCCTGCTTCACCGAACTGGCGGCCTTCTGGACGTGGCCGCCGGCGATCAGGTTCTCCTCCGTTGTCAGGTGTTCGAATACGCGCCGGCCCTCGAATACCTGGGCGAGGCCGAGCCGTGTGACGTCGTGGGCACGCATGCCGTCGATGCGCCGGTCGCCGATCTGGATCGTGCCCTTGGTGACCTCGCCGCGCTCGCTGTGCAGCACGCCCGAGATCGCCTTCAGCGTCGTCGTCTTGCCGGCACCGTTGGCCCCCAGCAGGGTCGTGATGGCGCCTTCGCGCACGTCGATCGACACCCCCTTCAGGACGAGGATCACGCGATCGTAGACGACTTCGATGTTGTTGATCGACAGCATTGGATGTCGGGCGGCGGTTTCCCGCCGCCCGCCCGTTCTTTCGTTCAGGATTTCGAGGCTTCCGCCGCGAGGTGTTTCTTGATGATCTCGCGATAACCCTGGAACCAGTCCTTGTCCTTGACGAGCTTGCCGCCCTTGACCGTCCAGATCTGGACCCAGCCGCCGCCCTCGTGGTCGGCCGCGGTGATCTCCATCGGCGGCACCAGGCCGCCCAGGGTGAAGCCCTTGATTGCTTCCATGCCGTTCTTGACCTCCTCCGAGGTGGGCGTCGCGCCACCCTTGGCCTTGATGGCATTGCGCGTCGCCTCGACATGCAAGGCCGCGATGAGGACACCGCGGTTGTAGTAGACGGTCGAGTCCATTTCCTTGGGCGCGGCCTTGCCTTGCGCCTTGTACATGGCTTCGATGTCCTTCAGGACTTGGAACTCCTTGCCGACGCCGGCGAACTGGATGGTGTTGTAGCCTTCCGCGACGCCCATGCCGCCGGCCGCGATGATGTCGGCCTCGGCACTGCCCCACACGAAGGCGATCACCTTGCTGAGCGGATAGCCCTTACCCTTCAGCTCCTTGATCGAGACCGAAGGGGCACGTCCGAACAGATGGGTGATGACGAAGTCCGGCTTGAAGCGGCCGGTGATATCCAGCACCTGTGCGCCCATCTCGACACCGGGCGCCGGCACGGCAAAGGTCCGCATCTCGAAGCCTTCCTGCTTGGCGAGGTCCTCGAGGATGGGCAGCGGCTCCTTGCCCGCCGGATTGTCATAGAAAAGATAGGCGATCTTCTTGCCCTTGAGATTGCCGCCCAGCTTCTCCTTGGCGAATGCCACTGCAGCGCCGGCCTGCGACCAGTAGCTGGCCGCGATCGGGAAGGTATAGGGAAAGCGCTTGCCATCGGCTGCTGCTGCCGTGCCGAAGCCGGGCGACGTGCCCAGGATCTTGTCTTCGTCGAGCTTCTTGGAAAGCGCGGCGGTCTGCGGCGTGCCATAGAGGCCTTCGAGGACGGCACCCTCCTTCTTGAAGCGCTCGTGCGCTTCCATCGCGGGCGGCACCTTGTACTCGTTGTCGATCTCGATGACCTTGATCTTGTAGCCCTCGACTCCGCCCTTGCTGTTCACCAGGGCGATGTAGTCATGATAGCCGGGGCACAGATAGACGCCGACGGTCGCCGTCGGCCCGGTCCGGTCGCACTGCAGGCCGAACACCAGTTCCTTCTGCGCGAAGGCCTGGCCTCCGCCGAACGCCAGGGTCGCGGTCGTTGCCGCGATTCCCAGCCAACTCCTAACGAACCTCGTCATGGGTTCCTCCCTTCGCTTCGTCGTGATGCCCCACCCTAGTAGGAGAAGGGCCAAACCCGGAAATAGCTCCGGATATTCCGCCACAATCGGTTGAGCCCCTCGGGCTCGACGATCAGGAAAAAGATGATCAGGCCACCGAACACGCCCAGCCGCAGGCCGGAGATCACGTTCGCCATTTCAGCCGTGGTGAAGAACAGAGACCCGACGTTCTCCATCAGAATACGGATCACGATCGGCAGCAAGGTCACGAAAACCGCCCCAAGGATGGAACCAAGCACGGAGCCCAGCCCACCGATGATGATCATGGCGAGGTAGTCGATCGAGACGATGAGCTGAAACTGCTCGTAATTGGCGATACCGAAATAGTAGGTGTAGAGCACGCCGCAGACGCCGGCGTAGAAGGATGAAATCGCGAAGGCCAGCAGCTTGTAGCGATAGATGTCGATGCCGATGATTTCGGCCGCGATATCCTGGTCGCGGACCGCCACGAACGCCCGGCCGATGCGGCTGCGCACCAGGTTGAGCGTCGCCACGATCGCCAGAACGGCGAAGAACAGCAGAAAGAAATAGAGATGGCCCTGGGTGTTGAAGCTGACACCGAACAGGCTCGGCCGTTCGACCTGGATCGACGCCTGGGCGCCGCCCGAGATGGCCGGCACGTGGTTGATGGTCCATTCGATGATGAGCTGGCCGGCCAGGGTGGCGATCGCTAGGTAAAGCCCCTTGATACGGAGGCTCGGCATGCCGACGACGACACCGATCGCTGCCGCCATGAGCCCGCCTGCCGGGAGCGTGATCCAGAACGGCAGATCGAGCCTTACGGCGAGATTGGCCGCGGTA
>Ga0194051_1001126_pt1 | contig 14494 bp, 11 predicted proteins | sample SepL2320m_MetaG_FD_161275 | JGI IMG/M metagenome (GOLD analysis project Ga0194051, IMG submission 161275) | Anoxic zone freshwater microbial communities from boreal shield lake in IISD Experimental Lakes Area, Ontario, Canada - Sep2016-L239-20m | ecosystem: Environmental > Aquatic > Freshwater >... | reverse complement strand
TTCGACTTGAACAAAATCCCTAATAAACCTTTTGTTTTAACAAAAGAGCTTTTAAAGACAATTGGATATGAAGCTTGATTTAAGCAGCTTTTCGTACAAGCAAAGACTTTTGCCAAGCTACCTGCCTAGTCAATCCCTCTTCCAAAGAAACCTGAGGCTGCCAGCCAAAATCTCGGATCGCTTTGGAAATATCGGCGCCTGTAGATCGCTGATCCCCTGCACGGGCCTGCTCTTGTTTAACTTTGGCTTTACAGCCTGTGATTTTTTCGAGCCGTTCAATAATCTCCCATACCGAGGCTATTTCGCCACCACCTATGTTGTAGGTTTCGCCATCAGGTGAATTGATTGCTGCTATCGTTGCATTAACGCAATCAGAAACATAAGTATTGCCACGCGATTGCTGCCCATCACCATAAACAGTTATGGTTTCGCCATGAAGCATTGCCTTGATGAAAATATTATAGCCCATGTCGGGCCGCTGCCTTGGGCCATACACCGAGAAGTACCTTAACACCGATAAAGGCAGATTGAATTCTTCCCTAAAAGCATGACAAAGATTTTCCGAAGCCAGCTTGGTTACACCATAAGGAGAACTCGGTTGAGTGGGCATAGATTCATTGCCCGAGCTAAATTTGCCATATACGGAGGAAGTAGAGACATAAATAAATTTTTTCAAAGACTCAGAGTTTCGCAGGGAATCAAGGAGCCTTTGGGTTGCTAGCAAGTTGCAAGAGGAATAGAGGTTGAAATTTTTCCAGCTAAGCACCAAGCCAGCCATGGCTGCGAGATGAAAAACAGCAGATACATTTTTAGTGACATCCGCGAGATTGTCTTCGCGCAAATCCAGTTCATGGAAAGAGAAGTTGTTTCTTATTTTAAGAGAGATCAAGTTATTTTGTTTAATTTCGCGGGGGTAGTAAGGAATAAAGGCATCTAAGCCAACAACTTCATGACCTAAGTCTAAAAGTTGCTCGCAAAGATTCGATCCAATAAAACCAGCAGCACCAGTGACCAAGCAACGCATGGGAGTCCTTCCCCATAGTAATTATTCGACCTATTTTCCGGCATTGTGCCAGAATTTCCCACGGGAGGCTATCAAGATTCCCTCAACGGTGCAATGCAGAGATTTCATGACTTTGGCTTAATGTGTAACAAACAATGTTACTTATAAGGTGTGATTAACCCAAATTACAAAAACTTATCTATCTTTTGATTCCTGAGCGAAGTTTAAGTTCACCCACCCAGTATTCTTCTGAGCGAAGTTTTTCCACAGGCTTGGCACCACAGCAACCGCCTGTACATCCGGATTTACTCGACATCTTTCTACCCAGATAGCAGGCAGAAAAAACCACGATGATCATTACTGCGACAGATTGCCAGTCCATGATTTCAAAACCTCTGAATTTAACGCCTTCTATAAGAATAATATACCAACTTGAAAAGTTATCATCGCTGCCAAATAAGCCAAACTCGTCATATAGATAAAAGTAAATGCAGGCCAGAACCAAGTACCTGTTTCCTGCCTGATAACCATCAGAGTGGAACCACATTGGCAGCAAAGTGCAAAAAATACCATCAAAGAAAGCGCAGAAGGCACATTAAATAATAAAGGTTGATCTGGATCATCATTCCAGTGCGCCTTCTGGAGAATTTCCAAAAGCTGTTGTTCGTCCTGCGCATCTTTACCAAGTCCAAAAACAATGCTCAATGTTCCTACCACCACTTCCCTTGCGGGGAAACTGGCAAGAGTTGCAACCCCAATGCGCCAATCCCAGCCTAGAGGTTTGACCACTGGCTCGATTGATTGGCCTACTCTGCCTAGAAAACTATTCTTTTTCCATTCTAATAAAAGAGCATCTTGCTCCGCCTTATTTTCGGTCGCAGCAATGCGTTCGGGATAATTCTCACCTGTCGAAGAAACATAAGGAAAATATAAAACAGCCCAGATGAGCACCATGGTTGCAGCGATCAAAGTCCCTGCTCTTTTCAAAAACGACACCGATGCCTCATATACTCTTGCAAAAACAACTGAAAAAGAAGGTGTTTTGTAAACAGGAAGCTCCATCAAAAAAGGTGCACCCTTCCCTTTGAGTATCGTGCTTTTAAATAGCATTGCAGCAAGTGGCGCGGTTACAAAGCCAATCCCGTACATCAAAAAAAGTACAATCCCGGGAAACCACCAACCGTACCCTTCGGTCAAAAATGCGCCGATGAAAAGCACATACACGGGCAACCGGGCAGAGCAACTCATCAAGGGTGCAACTAAAATAGTAGCAAGCCTGTCTCTTTTATCTTCAATGACTCTGGTTGCAAGCACCCCGGGAACAGCACAAGCCACGGAGGAAAGAAGTGGAATGAAAGATTTACCGCTAAGCCCGCATTTCGCCATAACTCGATCCATTAAAAATGCAGCACGAGCCATATAACCGCAATCTTCAAGAACAGAAAGAAAACCAAATAGGATGACAATCTGTGGCAAAAAAACTACGACGCCCCCAACGCCCTCCAGCAACCCATCAACTAACAAACTTCGCAGCATCCCATCGGGAAGGACACTTTCGAACCCCTGCCCTACAAGGTTTTTTCCTTCCCCAATCCATTCCATCAATGGTTTCGCCAGCACAAATAATGCTGTAAACATCGAAAACATGATCAGAAAGAAAAAGAACATACCAAAGACTTTGTGCGTAAGAATCCGATCCACTCTATCTGTAAACCCGGTCACCTTGCTTTCAGGTTTACTTATGCAAGGTTGCACCAGTTCACGAATCCAGGCATAACGGCTTTTAGCTTCAATGCTAACCAGATTAATTCCAAGCGTTTTAAGTTCTGCCCTGCATTCTAAAATAGCTGGGATTAGGCTGAGCGATAATTTTTGTTCAAGCTGCTGGGCCAGAAACCCATCGGTCTCGAAGAGCAATCGCCCTGCAAGAAACAGTGAACCTTTATCACCCAAAAGACTAAGTATTTTTGCCCTGCACCTTACCACATCTTTCGAAAACACAGGTTCGGGCGGCATACGCTTTTCAGTTTGCAACGCAACGATGGCATTTTTCAGCTCATCCAGACCTTTGCGCTTTGAGGCATGAATTGCGACAACAGGTATTCCCAGCTTTTCTGAAAGCAAATTGAAATTGATCTTCACGCCAGATGCAGTGGCAAGATCCACCATGCTAAGTGCCAAGATCACTGGTAATCCGGTTTCAAAAGCCTGCGTTGCGAGGTATAAATTTCTTTCCAGATTTGAAGCATCAGCAATTACCAACAAGGCATCTGGTACCTTTTCCAATGGATTTAATCCGAGAACCAATTCAACGGAAAGAAGTTCATCAGGGCTGCGGGGCGCAAGGCTATAGGTGCCTGGTATGTCCAGAATTTCAATTGCATTGGATTGATGAACAAAGCTGCCTTTTTTTATTTCGACCGTAACGCCTGGGTAATTCCCAACTCGATGATTGAGCCCGGTAAGCACATTAAACAAAGTGGTTTTACCTGTATTGGGATTTCCCAATAGTGCAATTCGAAATGATTTTGATGGCGCGGTGATTTCATTCATGGGTAGAAAAACCATCTAGGAAACTTGAACCAGAACTAGGGCCGCTTCAGACTTGCGAATACTTAAACGATAGCCCTGCACTTTTATTTCCAAGGGATCGCCCATGGGTGCAGAAGCAACTAATTCAAATGGCTCGCCCTCAATGACTCCCATTTCCATCAACCTTTGAGCTGTTGCATCTTCCCCAATAATGGAAGATATAATTCCTTTACAACCGATAGCGACTTGATCAAGCGTAGGCATGAAAAAGATCTCTGGAAAAAAGGAGGTTTATTTGTGGAGGGAGGAAATCAAACAACCGGGCGAACCATGATCGTGCAATCGGAATAAAGACAACCCAAACTGAGCCTTGATTCACCAACTTTAAGTAAACAAGTTTGCCCCTGCTGCAACATGCAAAGTTTACAGCCATTCATCACACCTAACTCGGAAAGGCGCGATACAATGTTAGGGTTACCCGAAACATCCGTAACTTCGGCCCATTCACCAGATTCAAGCATTGTTAGCGGAATATCATTCATACTGTTAGCTGTCCCACATCTTGTTGAGATTGCGTCTCACAATCATCTTAACCTACTCATTTCAAAGGTCAAGCATTTTCTTCATGCATTACAAACTATTCCCCTTGCCTTTAATACCTAGTACCTATACTTATGTATACATAGCGCTGATGTAAGGAGTTTCCATTGATTGATACACCGCTTTACGATCTCCATCTTTTATTGGACAATCTAGTCCAAGAATTCTTGGCAAAAGCTTCTTTGCATCAACCTCCCATCGATGCTTATGCACTTCTCAACGCCAAGGCTTGGCAATTACTCGAGTTAGATGCGCCATCAATCCACTCAAAAAAATCCGTTCAAGTTTTCGATCCGAAAGAATCAGAGAGCGCAGAGGTCAAAAAACAATGGCTTGCTGCCCAATCTCTTGCTAGCTCTTTACAAAAAGAAGCCAAGCTTCGCTGGGAAAAGTCCAACGACACTCAGGCGGCCCAAGGCATTTCTTTTATCAATCTCATTGCCCAGCGCATTCTCGTACCCACACATTGGCTAAAAAACCTTGCTTTATCTGTGGATTACGACCTATTGGAACTCAAACGCATCTTCAAAACCCCTGCCTACGAAATTATCGCCTTGCGAATGCTCGACCTCGATAGCCCTTGCATCATTACTATTGTAGATAATGGACATATCTTTAAGCGTAAAAGTAATTGCTGCAATCCACCTAAAACTCTTTCTCCAACAGAGTCCATGGTTTTGAATTATGTTCACGAGAACAGTAGGCCCAAAAAAGTAAATGATCAGGGTTGGCAAGTTGCGGGTTGGCCGGTTCACCAACTCGATTGGCGCAGGGAAATCCTCCGTAGCATCCCGCCCGAATCCCAAGATTAATTACTTCTCTTCTTATCCTGCCAATTTCATAAATCCGGACATTACCTGCTCTTTTTGCTGGCAGACTCTGCAATCTGTGATAAAACATTACTTCTTGCCTACTCTTTTTACCTACGGAGATCATCGATGAACTTGTCACGCCTTTTCGCCTTCACCTTAGCTTCTTCCTTTGCTGTTTTCTCTCTTGGTTTTGCCCAAGATCCAAGCCAGACGGATGCCACCAAGGCGGGCCCAGACTTTGCCCTTCAAGGTGAGTACGAAGGATCCGCTACCCTGAATTCCGGTTCTAAAAAGTTTGGCGCACAAGTCGTCGCCAAGGGTGATGGCAAATTCATGATCAAAGTTCATACTGGTGGTTTACCCGGCCAGACTGGATTTGATCCTTCCGTAAAGCCCATGATCCTCAACGCTGCAACCAAAGATGGCAAAGTTGAAATCATAGGGAAAGATATTTCCGGTACCATTCAAAATGGCAAACTAAGCATCAAAGACAACATGAAACTCGATCTCGCAATGGCCAAAGTCGAACGCACTAGCCCAAGCATTGGCAAAGCCGCACCTGAGGGCGCTGTTGTTCTCTTTGATGGCAAAAATGCAGACGAGTGGAGTAACGGCAAACTTGTCGAAGGCAACCTTCTCAACAATGGAATTTCGAGCAAGAAAAAGTTCACCAATTTTACCATTCATATGGAATTCAGACTTCCCTACATGCCCAAGGCATCAGGCCAAGGCCGTGCGAATTCAGGCCTTTATCTGCAAGATCGCTACGAAGTGCAAATCCTTGACAGTTTTGGCCTCGAAGGTAAAAACAACGAGTGTGGTGGCATCTACACCCAGTTCGAACCTAGCGTTAATGCTTGTTTTCCTCCTCTTGTTTGGCAGACTTACGATATTAATTATGTAGCTGCCAAGTTTGATGAGGCTGGTAAAAAAACTGCTCCTGCGGAAGCGACGATTTACCACAACGGCATCAAAATCCATGACAAGATTCAATTCAAGGGTTCTACAGGTGGTGGTAAACCCGAAACCAAAGAGGCAGGGGCTTTCCAGCTTCAAAACCATGGAAACCCTGTTTATTTTCGCAATATCTGGGTTTTAGAATCCAAATAATTGTGATCGCTACTCAATCTAAAAAGCCAGGGCAGCTCGCCTTGGCTTTTTCTTTATTATCGCATCCCCTACTAAACTTCAAACAACGCAGACAGTCTTCTATCATTACATCTCAATATTTCTTATTTAAAACCGTCGCTTCACAATGGACTGTGCGATAAGATAATCTGAGATATTCATTAACTGTAAACAGTACGAATCAATTTTTAACACCCGGGCCTCATTGATGATTTTAACTTGCAAACGATGTGGCAACGCTAACCCATTAGAAGCATCGTTCTGCTTTTTCGATGGTCAGTTGCTTCAAAATGCAAACAACCCATCCCTCACTAAAAAGCCCGAACTTGCAATTCCATTTGTTTTTCCAGATGGTAGAAAATGTATCAGCTTTGATGAACTTGCTTTAACCATCCTAGATGAGTGGAATGAATCAAAGAATCTGCTCAAAGACGGGACTTTCGCAAAGTTTTTTCAAAAAATTGGCAGACCTGATCTTTCGGTCCGTTCTGAAAAATACAGGGTTTTCCCAGATGCAGACTTGGGCCTTGACGATCTGATCAATTGCCTTCCCGTATCCATCAATCTAAAGCCTGAACTTCAAACAGAAATAGAAAGAATTAATCTTGGTATTTTAAAACCAGGCGATGATCGAGATTTGTACATTCAGTTAAAAAACACTGGTTTGGGCATGATCAAAGGCTCCGCTGTTATCAATTGCCCAGATTTTTGGATCACCCTCGGCGATGGTTCGGGCACCAATCAAAAATCTCTCCATTTCATTAATGAATTTAAACTCCACATAAGAATTCAAGGCAAACGACTCCGGGCTTCCGACAAACCACTTAACGCAAAAATTATGATCGAGACAAATGGTGGATCCCGGGAAGTATTAATCACCGCAGAAGTCCCCGTCTTACCATTTTCCAAAGGATGTCTTGCAGGCGCAATTTCACCAAGAAAACTTGCATCCTTAGCCAAGGTAAACCCAAAAGATGCGGGAAAATTATTCGAAGATAATTCCGTGCAGGACTGGTACAAAAGCAACGGTTGGACTTACCCAGTGCCTGGGCCTGCAGCTTCAGGGGTTGCAGCCGTGCAACAATTTTTTGAAGCTCTTGGATTAGTCGAAGCGCCACAAGTTTTCCTTGAACCTAGATCGCACGAATGTTCAGGATATCCAGGCGACAAAATCAACCTCACCTTCACGGTCTTAAGTAGCGAAAAACGGCATGTTTATGCACACGCAACAAATACCCCCGATGCACCTTGGATCATTTGCAAGCCAACAGATTCAGAAAAAAATCGGGCTGTAATTTCAGTCGAAGTTGTTATACCTGATTCCACACCTGGCCAAGTGGAAGGCAGAATCAATATTTTCTCAAATGGCGGAAAGGTATTTAGACCCAGAATTTATTTGTCTATACTTGGATCTGCAAATATATTGCCGCCTCCGCTTCCCGAACAAAAAAGTTCCAGCTCCGAACCAAGCAATCCGGCACACCTTGGCGGAATCCCCGACCTCAACGAAATTGAACCTTATAAATTCCAAGGACTTCCCGCGATTCTTTTAGGTTCACTCTTAATGCTTGGCATATTTGTAGCCATTGTTCGTGATGTGCTTTCGTTTTCAAAACCGATGGAAAACAGCGATAGCATTTCCAAAGTGCTCAAAGCCGAAAAACCAGACATGAACCCTTTGGTATTTCTTACCTTCAACGAAAAAGACACCCAAGTTTCATTTGGTGCGGGGCTTACGGCCAAGCCTACCGGAGGTAAAGTTAAAGCCACGAATGTTGGAGTCCAAGAAGCACATATGTCTTTTTGCATCAATACGACGCCAACGGATAAAAACACCAAGGCTAAAAGGTTGATGCGTGACTCTGATGGTTTCACGAATAATGCCGTCATTCGCATCAATGGAAACGATTGGTTTTTCGGGCAGGGCCCTCTCAAATTTCGCGAAAAAGCTTCAACAGAATTCATTGAAAAGGCAAACAAACACTATAACGGCCATTGGCTTAAAATGAAGCAACTTATCCCCGAAAGCGAGACCCCATTCCTAGGCAAAGGCTACACTTCGGTTTGGGCGATGACCAACCCTTCTGTTGAAATAACACAAAGCCTACGAATTATACCTGGGGCACAAACCAATAAATTAGACACTGTCCTTGTCCGCTATAGAATCGAAAACAGGGGCAACAAGAATCTCACCATCGGATTCAGAACCCTTTTAGACACCTTCATTGGCACCAATGATGGTGTGCCCTTTTTAATACCAGGTGATTCCGAACTTTGCAGCTCCAGCAAAATCATGAACAGTGCAGGTGTTCCAGATTTCCTTCAGGCCCTCGAAAATAATGATCTTAACAACCCGGGCACTGTTGCGAACCTTAGCCTTCTAAATCCTGGATTGGAAAAGCCCTCGAAGCTAACCTTGGGATGCTGGCCTGATTATCGCCTCGAGAAAATCCTAAAAGATGGCGACAAATGCAAGGAAGCGTTTACCCTATGGGATGTGCCTGTTGCTAAAATCAACACCCTTGATCCCGCAGATTCCGCTGTGACCATGTATTGGGAACCAACGCTTATACTTCCCTTTAAAACCAGAGAAGTTGGTTACTCATACGGTTTAGGCACTTTTGCAGGCAGTCAGGGACAAGGCCAACTTGCTCTTACCGCTGGGGGCTCTTTTGCGCCCAACGGCGAATTCACCCTCACTGCATATGTTTCAGGCCACACATCTAAAGACACCCTCGACCTTATCCTCCCCGAAGGGTTTAAGTTGATCGAAGGCTCCCTTAAAACCTCGCTTCGAGATTCCCAATCTAAATACGCCATTTCATGGAAACTAAAAGCTCCTTCATCCGAAGGCGATTTCCCTTTCAAGATCCAGTCTTCAAAAAACTTCAAGGAAGAAATTGAGATAAGAATTCGTAAAGCCATTCTTGGTGGCGTGTTCGGCTAACTTAAGGACTTGCAACTTTGTCTCTTCGATTATTTGTAATTTACTGTGCATTGATTGGCGGTCTTTGTTCCTATGCGGGTTGGGCTATGGGCCTCTCTATCACAGCAGAAGGCTTTTTAAGAGCAGCTTTCAAAGGCATGTTTGCAGGTACCCTTATTGGTGCGGGTCTAAGCTTACTCGATTCCATTTGGAATGGCAGAAGCATCACTTTCACATTTTGCCACACCTTCATTGCGGCTATTTTTGCTGGCATGGGCGGATTTCTCGGAGGCATCATTGGAGAATTTCTTTTCAGCATCCATAAATCTCTTATCATTGCAGGATGGTTATTCACCGGCCTACTCATAGGCATCGCTATTTCCACATTCGAAATATTAATATCTTTCAGCAACAGTCAAGCCAGGAGCTTTGCGATTTCTAAAGCATTGAAGTGCATGGCTGGGGGCGCAATGGGTGGTTTGTTGGGTGGGGGAATTTTTTATTCAGTGCTATTACTCTGGGTGGCACGGTTTGGCCCGGGAATATTCTGGACTCCCGCAGCCATTGGTTTTTCTGTTCTAGGAATTTGCATTGGCCTGTTCATCGGGTTGGCCCAAGTGTTGATTAAAGAGGCGTGGGTTCGGGTTGAAAACGGGCGCTGGCAGGGCAAGGAATTAATCCTTGCAAAAGCTGTTTCCGTAATTGGGCGAAAAGAAGGTTGCGAAATCGCCTTGTTTGGTGATCGTAATCTCGCACCCGAACATGCTTGCATTCGAAAACGAGAGAACGGCTTTTATCTCGCAGATCTTGATAGCCCGGATGGAACTTACCTCAACAAAAAAAGAATGAAGGAAGAAACGCTTCTTCAATCAGATGATATAATTCAGGCGGGGGCGACCCGGCTTAAGTTTCTCGAAAAGACTAAAAGCCGAAATTGAGATTCTAAATTTCAAACTCACGACTTTGTAGTTCAGTTGAAACCAAAACCTAAAGGTCTCAAGAATTGTGCAAGCCGGGTTCGGGCTCTGAACAGTCTCATTTTTACCGCAGCACTTTTCAAGCCAAGCTGCTTTGCGATTTCAACAATTCTACAATCCTGAGTGTATCTCATTTCAAGAATCTGCCTGTCCTTCGAATTCAATTCCCCAACTGTCCGATTTACTTTGCTAAATAATTCCGCCTGCTCATACACAAATTCAGGAAGTGCAGTGTGGGAGTCAATCTTCTCAAAAACCTCAGGCGCCATTGTGCCATATTTATAGAAGGAACTTTTGCAATAATCTTCAGCAAGGTTGCGAACCACTTTGCAAAGCCAAGATCGTTCATAGGTAACGACATTACCAACAGTTAATTCGCGCCAATAGCGAAGAAACGCTTCTTGAGTAAGGTCGTTTGCAACATCGAAATTGAAACACCGCGAGTATGCTGCCAGCCAGACTGCACTACGGTGTATTGAATAAATCTTAAGGAACTGTTCTTGCATGATGATCTCCTTTCATGCATCTAAATCACTGTTTATTATCAGTACGAATTAGAAAGGAGAAAGTTCATCAAAAGTGAATTTAGCTAAGCTATTGCAACAGAAACTGCATAAAGAACAAAAGAAGAGATTGAATAAAAACACTCACTCAGGGATCCACGAATCCTCGGGCTTGATACTCAAACAAAATTCTGCGAGAAGAACGGCTGCGTACTCAAGGTCTTTCAAACTAACTACTTCAACCGGGCTATGCATATAACGATTCGGGATCCCGATCAACCCCATGGCAACGCCTTCTCCCACCATTTGCATGGCGTTGGCATCGGTGCCGCTCCCCTTCGGAATCCCTCTAATTTGGTTGGGGATACTAAAATCGCGTGCAATATTCATCATGCGATCGATCACTTTAGGGTTAAAATTAGGGCCACGATGAATCACCGGGCCAGCTCCAAGTTTAACTTCACCCAAATTCTTTCGATCGGTTCCAGGAGTATCTGTTGCATGGGTGACATCTACCGCCAACCCTACTTGCGGAAGAATTCCTTGCGCACTTGTAGTTGCCCCACGCAGCCCTATCTCTTCTTGCACTGTAGAAACAAAATGAATATCAATGTTGGGATTTTTCTCACTCACCAACCTCAGCGCTTCCATCACCGTCCAAACCCCCACCTTATCGTCCATCCCGGGCGAACAAGCCAAACCGTTCAGCAATTCGCGATACCCTAGGCGAACTGTTATTGTGTCGCCATTCATTACCAATGCTTCAGCTTCTTTTTTATCCTTGGCACCTATATCAACCCAAACATCAGAAAATTGGGGAACCTTGTTACGCTCATCATTGGTTAGAAGGTGAGTTGCCTTGCGTGAAAGAACTCCATTAAGAGGACCATCCTTAGCCCAAACCGTGAGGTGCTGGCCGAGAAGAATCTGCATATCCCAACCGCCAATCGGCTGAACATAAAGAAATCCGTTTTCATCAATATGCTGGATCATAAGGGCAATCTGGTCGCAATGGCCCGCAAGCATGAGTTTCTGGGTTTCGCCATGCCCCGATTGCGAACCTTTTTTCACGCAATGCACATTCCCATGTCTATCAGTACGAACTTCATCCGCAAATTTACCTGCCCACTCCCTGACGACTTTTTGAATTTTAGCCTCATAACCCGAAGGACTAGGGGTTTCGAGAAGAGTTTTGAGGAAATTCAACGATGTTTCGTTCATATTTATTGTTCCATTGCTCCGGGAATGAACCCTGCCACCTGAATTAAAGTCTGCCTAAATACCATAAATAGTATAATTACTATTAGCATAAACCGATGGAAAGGTTATTATTATATAGCTAAATGGTTTAAAGATCCCGCCAAGTAACTTTTGGTTCAATAACCTTCAGGATACATGCCATGAAAAGGTTTCAATCAATCCTCCGCAATTTAATTGCCTATTCAATAACCGCAACATGCCTTGGTTCAACTATTACACAAAATGCATTTGCAGAACCACCTGTTGATGTTGCCAAGCGAACCGAAATTTTAGGCAAGCCAGAAACAATCGAGGTTCATCCCGCCTTGATTAACTTAAGCAGCAAGCGCAACTTTACACAAGTTGTAGTAACAGGCAAATACGCAGGCGGGCTTATCCGCGACCTGACTCCTTTTTCCCTGTTTACCATCGAGCAACCCGATATTGCAAAAATCGATGGAGCCAGCATTGTAATGGCGCTTAAAAATGGCGCAACCAAACTGAAAGTGACAACAGGCGCAACCACCACCTTGGTTCCTGTAAATGTCTCCAATACTGAAAAGCCCGACCCTGTTAGTTTTCGCAGAGATGTAATAGCTGCAATGAATGTGGGCGGCTGTAACGCTGGCGCCTGCCATGGTACCCCTTCAGGCAAGAACGGTTTCAAGCTAAGCCTCAGAGGCTTTGACCCTGCTGCAGATTATTTACAACTGACGCGCGATGTTTTAGGCCGTCGAACTTCCTCCGAAGATGCTGATGCCGCACTCATGCTGCAAAAAGCATTAGGTAGAATCCCCCATGAAGGCGGGCAACGCTATCACCCCCAAGCAGAAACCACCCGCGTAGTTCGCACCTGGCTCGCAGAAGGCCTAAAAGATGATGCCCCTACTTTGGGCGTGCTTAAATCCATCGATGTTTATCCGGGCGCTCGCATTTTTCGCGCCCCTGCTGCTTGGCAGCAAATTAGCGTGAAGGCCAACTTCGCTGATGGCTCCTCCCGCGATGTCACCCCGCTCACGGTTTTCTCCAGCAGCGATACTTCCATTGCAGATGTAAACAATCGTGGCTTGGTTGAATTCAAACAACCAGGCGAAATCGCTATCCTCGTTCGCTACCTTGAAGAACTCGTCAGCGTCCGCTTCACCTACCTCGATAACCGGGTTCAATACGCTTGGAAAAGCCTAGTTCCCAGCAACTTCATCGACAACAACATTTTCGCTAAACTTGAACTTCTAGGCATTCCCCCTTCCGAAAACTGCTCGGATCAAGAATTCCTGCGCAGGGCCTACCTCGACTCTTGTGGTATTCTTCCAAACGCCAAGGAGACTCTTGATTTCCTCGAAAGTAAAGACCCCCTAAAGCGCTCTAAGCTTGTAGAAGCACTTACCCTTCGGCCCGAGTTCTCCGATTTCTGGACACTCAAGTGGTCCGACATTCTTCGTAGCAATCGTAAAACCATCCAAGTAAAGGGCGTTCATTCGTTCCAACATTGGGTCAAGGAAAACATCGAACAAAATGTGGGCATCGATCGCATGATCCGTGATCTGATCACCAGCACAGGCAGTGCTTCCGCCAACCCCGCTGCCAACTACTATCGCATCTCCCGCGACCCCCTAACACTCGCAGAAACCACCGCGCAACTTTTCCTAGGCTTCCGCATGCAATGCGCCAAATGCCATAATCATCCCTTCGAACGATGGACCCAGGATGATTACTACTCCTTCGCTGCTTTCTTCGCACGGGTGAAAGTTAAAAAAGATAATATCGATGTCGGCCCCGACCCCAAAGTCGCAGCAGGCGAAGTCGTATACGAAGACCGAGCAGGCGAAGTCACTCAACCACGCAGCGGCAAAGTGATGGCCCCAAAGTTCCCCGGTGGCGCAATTGCCACTCCTGAAAACGGCAAAACCCGCAGAGAAGCCCTTGCTGATTGGCTTACCAAACCTGAAAACCCCTTCTTTGCAAAGTCTGTCGTCAACCGAATCTGGTTCCATCTCATGGGCAAGGGCATTGTCGATCCAGTCGATGATTTCCGCGAATCCAACCCCAGCGCCAACGATGAACTTCTCGTTGCGCTAGCTCAAGATTTCGCTAAGAGTGGCTACGATTTCCGCCATCTTGTTCGCACCATCATGAACTCCAAAACCTATCAGCTAAGCGCCCAACCAACCAAAGATAACCAAGAAGATGGTAAGTACTTCTCGCACGCAAGCACCAGGCTTCTAACCGCAGAACAGTTGCTCGATTCCATCTGCGCAATTACCGAAGTGCCCGAGAAGTTTGCTGGCCTGCCTTTGGGCACCCGCGCAACCCAGTTGCCCGATACCGAAATCAACAACCTCTTCCTTAAAACTTTTGGTCAACCCGCACGCGAACTCGCTTGCGAATGCGAACGCGAATCCGATAGCAACCTTGCCCAAGCGTTACAGCTCATCAACGGCCCAACTATAAATGAAAAAATCCGCAATGCTTCTAATCGCATAGGCAGACTTCTCAAAGAAGCCAAAAGCGATAAGCTTATCCTCGATGATCTTTACCTCGCAACCCTCAGCAGAATGCCCACCGCTGATGATTATAAAGTTGCGAACGATCACCTCGCAAAATCCAAGGAAAAGCGCCAAGCTTGGGAAGACCTCCAATGGGCTCTCATCAACTCCAAGGAATTCCTCTTCCGCCACTAGGATTATCATGCAATCCGTTCTCTCCGCCTCGAGTGTGATACTAGAAAACTCCACACTCGAACCAGGCCATGTGATCCTCAGCGATGGCATAAT
>Ga0194051_1001125_pt1 | contig 14505 bp, 10 predicted proteins | sample SepL2320m_MetaG_FD_161275 | JGI IMG/M metagenome (GOLD analysis project Ga0194051, IMG submission 161275) | Anoxic zone freshwater microbial communities from boreal shield lake in IISD Experimental Lakes Area, Ontario, Canada - Sep2016-L239-20m | ecosystem: Environmental > Aquatic > Freshwater >... | reverse complement strand
TCTAGAGCATTTAATTTATCGTGGCGGGATTGCTGCAAAAGGTATTCCAGCTTGTTCAGCTTGTCATAGCCCAAATGGGGCTGGTATTCCTGCGCAATATCCCCGCTTGGGAGGCCAATGGGCCGAATACAACGCGGCACAACTGGGTTATTTCCGCGATGGTACTCGCAAAAATGTGCAAATGAATATGATCGCCGTCAAACTATCGGATCTTGAAATGAAGGCCGTTACCGATTACATGGCTGGACTCCACTAAGGTAGCGATAGACTACTTTTTTTGCGGCAAGAGGCGTTCTTTCGACAATAACTCGGTGATGGTTTCACGTTCGCGGATAACGTAGGCCTGGTTCCCGTCAACCATCACTTCAGCCGGTCTAGGACGAGTATTGTAATTTGAGGCCATGGTAAAGCCATAGGCCCCGGCCGATAAAATGGCTAAGTAATCATTTGCTTTAATTGCCAAAGAACGATCTTTTCCAAGCCAGTCACCCGATTCACAAACTGGGCCAACGACATCATAAATTTGTGCTTCTACCCCATTTTTTTGAAGCGCCACAATGGCGTGATAAGCGCTATAAAGAGCGGGCCGCAGTAAATCATTCATCGCCGCATCGACAATACAAAAGTTTTTACTCGCGCCTAGTTTGATGTATTCAACCCGCGTGAGTAAAGCGCCGGCATTACCGACCAGCGAACGTCCAGGTTCAAGAAGAATTTCTAGGTTAGCAAAGCCACGTTCAGAAATTCGGTCTAACAGTGCGTTAGTAAACTCGGTGGTAGCTGGCGGGCTTTCATTGCCATAATCAATACCAAGTCCACCACCTAAATCCAGATGGCGCAACCCAATACCCTCTTTTTTAAGTTGCGTCACTAAATCAAGCACTTTATCCAATGCATCTAGATAAGGAGCAGAAGAGGTAATTTGAGAGCCAATATGACAATCAATTCCTACTACATCAAGATGCGAAAGTAGCGCAGCTTCACGATAGGTTTTTAGAATTTCATGATAAGCAATACCAAACTTGTTATCTTTAAGGCCGGTAGAAATATAGGGGTGGGTTTGTGCATCAACATCGGGATTAACCCGCAGCGAAATTGGTGCACGACAAGATAATTCTGCAGCGATGTGATTAATTTGTTCGAGCTCAGCAATCGATTCGACATTTAAGCATTTCACTCCAACCGTGAGGGCCAGCCGAATTTCAGCAGCAGATTTACCGACGCCTGCAAAAACTAAGCTGGCCGGATCCGCACCAATTGCAAGTGCTCGCTCGAGTTCGCCGCCACTTACCAAATCAAAGCCTGCGCCAAGCTCTTTAAAACAATTCATCACGGCAAGATTGCTATTCGCTTTTACTGCAAAGAAAATTCGCGCCCGCCTTTTACCATCTGCATTCAAGCAGGCCTGCTCATAAGCTGTAAATGCAGTGACCAAGGCATTTTTACTATAAACATAAAGTGGTGTGCCAAATTGCTCTGCTAATTGAGTTAAGGGGAGTTCTTCGATAAACCAGTGGCCATCGCGTTCAGAAAACCCCGCCAAGTTTTGTGAGGCTGGCAAAGGATCGAGATGATTAGGTTTACTCATTTGTTTTCCTCAGGTGAGGCCACCATATTATCTGCATCACTATTTGGGCTTGGCGGAGGGTACAGCTTGCCCTTTGGCTCAGCTTGGGCAGGAACAGGCGGTATATTTGGCACGCTTGGCAAATATAGGGCACCTCTTACCCCACATCCTATGAGGGATATTATGATGCTAAAACTAAAGGCTCGAATAAGAATCGCTATCATGAATGTCTCTAAAACGAATGATTGAATATAGCATGCAGCATCAAGTAAATACCGCAGCCGCCGAACCCATTGACGATAAACAATTTCATCAGCTTGCTAGCCAGCTCTTACACTCGCTCGAGATTGCTCTTGAGGCTGCCGATGATCATTTAGATCTTGATTTAGATGTCGAGCGTCAAGGTGGCAATGTGATTAATATTCGTTTTCGTGACCGAAGCGTTATTGTGATTAACAGCCAGCCTCCCTTACACGAAATTTGGGTGGCAGCTAAGGCCGGTGGTTTTCATTATCGTTGGGCCGGTACGTTTACATCACCACTTTGGGTCGACTATAAAACAGGTAGAGAATTATTAAGTGACTTAACGCAATTTGTTAGCGCGCAGGCTGGCCAACCCGTTGCTTTAGAGCTGCATTAAAACTAAGCGGCACCTGTCGCTAATAAAGTTTCTTTAACTAGAATCTCAGGAGCAGTCTCAATAATGGCTGCGCCCAATGGGTCTAGCACCACATAGCGAATTTGACCACCTGCAGTTTTTTTATCTAACTGCATTAATTCTAGATAGCGCTCAAGTCCAAGCTTTGGCGCTTCAGTAGGCAGACCCATGGCATGAATTAGCCGCTTTAGGCGTTGCACCTCGGGTGCTTGAAGTTTTCCTAGGCGCATTGAGAGATCAGCAGCCATCACCATTCCACAACCAACTGCTTCACCATGTAACCATGTGCCAAATCCAAGACCAGCCTCAATTGCATGACCAAAGGTATGACCAAAATTTAAGGTTGCACGAACATTACTTTCGCGTTCATCAGCAGCAACGATGGCGGCTTTAATTTTGCAAGAGCGCAGTATTGCATGCGTTAGTGCAGTGGGTTCGCAGGCTAATAAGGCGGCCGTATTTTTTTCAATCCAGGCAAGAAACTGAATATCTGCCATCGCACCATGTTTAATCACTTCTGCTAGGCCCGCTGAAAGTTCGCGCGGAGGTAATGTTTGTAAGGTACTTAAATCAGCAATAACAGCAACGGGCTGATGAAAAGCGCCAATCATATTTTTACCAAGCGGATGATTAATGCCCGTTTTTCCACCCACCGAGGAATCAACTTGAGCTAATAATGTTGTTGGTACTTGAATAAAGCGAATGCCACGCATGAAGCTTGCTGCAGCAAAACCGGCCATATCGCCAATAACTCCTCCACCAAGAGCAATGATGGCACTATCGCGATCGGCTCCGCCTTGCAGCATCGCATCAAAAATGGTTTGTAAATGGGCCCAGTCTTTGTAAGACTCACCATCAGGTAAAACGATCAGACGAACTTGTTTTTTTAGCTGTTCAAGGGTTTTTTTGAGCGCGTCTGCATATAGTGGCGCTACGGTTGAATTGGTGACAATAAAAACTACCTCACCCCTTAGGTGGGGACGAAAGAGAGCAGCTTGGTGGATTAAATCGCTGCCAATGTAAATAGGATAACTGCGCTTACCCAGTTCGACTGTGAGTGTATTCATGGGGCTAATTCTAGTTGCATCAACAAAGTATGAACTAATTGATTAACGCTAGGTCTGCCAGTTTCAATAATATGTGTGGCAATACTCCGATAAAGTGGGTCACGTTCGGCATACAGCGTTGTCAAAATTTGGCGTGGGTCACCTTTTTGCAAGAGGGGACGCCCTTCACCACCTCTAGTGCGATGCCAAAGTTCATTCGGGTTAGCGTGCAAATAAATGACGACCCCGTGTGAGCTTAAGGCCTGCCGATTTTCAACGGCAAGAATCGAGCCCCCGCCGGTAGCCAAAATAATGTCCTGTTCTTGGGTAAGTTCAGCAATCATTTGGGCTTCACGTTTACGAAATCCAGACTCCCCTTCCATTTCGAAAATAAGGGGAATTTTGACGCCGCAGCGCTCCTCAATCGCCTGGTCGCTATCAATAAAACGGCGTCCCAGTTTGCGGGCTAATAATTTCCCCACGGTAGACTTGCCAGCCCCCATGAGGCCGATTAAGAAAATATTGCTCGAATTGTTGGGTAAGGTGTTCACACCCCGATTTTATTAGGGTTTGCTCAAGACCGTAGGGGTGAGGAAAACCAGCAACTCTTTTTTATCCTGAAGTTTGGCGCTATGCCTAAATAAATGGCCCAGAATGGGGATATCTCCAAGGAGCGGGACTTTGACGATGTCTTCACGCTCAATAGTTTGATAAATTCCGCCAATAATGACTGTACCGCCATTTTCTACGGTTACTTCCGAGCTCAGCGTTTTTGTGTCAATGGCATAGCCTTGTTCAGTTTTCATGCCAATAGTATCTTTAGTAATGCCCACCAACATCGAAATCATCCCGTCGGGATGAATTTTAGGGATCACTTCTAGACGCAGGTTTGCTTTACGAAATTGCAACTTACTGCCGCTTTGAGATGAAACTTGATAAGGTAATTCAGTGCCCTGCTCAATGGTTGCTTTGACTTGATCTGAGGTCATGATACGGGGGTTCGAAATGACCTTACCTTGGCCTTGAGCCTCTAAGGCAGAAAGCTCAGCTTGCAAAAGACCGCTAGCATTTTTTGTTAAGAGAGTAGCGGCAGCACTAACAGGGCTAAAGCCGTTTAAGCCGGCACCCGCCAAATCAAACCCCGAGTTAATTTTAGGCTGCAAATGTGAGCTTGCCCCTTCACCTAGAAAACTCAGCTTAGCACCAAGATCACGAGCAAAGCGGTCATCGGCCTCAACGATTCTTGCCTCAATTAATATTTGTTGCGGGCTCTGAGGATGGTCTCCGCCAAATGGTAAGGCTGCATCTTCGCGACGGTGTTTTTGAAAGGCATTAATTTCGGCGTAGGGACCAATCCAGAAAATATCGCCATGTCTTAACATGCTCAAACCCTTGCTAGCTAAGATGGATTGCACAGCACTACTCCAGGGAATTTGCTGAAGATCAACTGAAATCGTCCCCTGGATCGATTCACTAATTAAAAAATTCGTTTGCCCAAGACGTGCTAATTCTTTGAGCAATGTACTCACTTCAATATTGGCAAAATAGAGGCTAATGGTTTTTGCTTGAGCAGCTTGCGCAACTTGATGTGCGCCATTTAGCGCTCTATTTACAGATGGATCTGCGTAAGCCTGCACAAGGTGTAGCGCCCATACTAAAAATAGTAATCCAACAAAACGTGCGTAGCAGCTAAAATAATGACGGTTGAGAATCATGGGTGTCGTCTTAATTGAAGCGTGATGACCTGTCCAGTAACCGAAGTCATCTTGGCCTGCTCGATCCCAATCTCAGTTAAGGCCCAGTTACTCATTACCGTAGCATGAAGTGCTAAAGAGATTGTTTTATCGCCATTATTAAAAAAAGCAGCAGCCCCTTGGGCTGTTGTACTCATGCCTAAGTATTGCCAGCGACTTAAGGCAGCTTCTTCCATCTTCAATTTACGGTTAAGTTCGAGGGTTTCAGGGCGAATTGGATTTTTAGCTGATTTAGTACTGCGCGACGCTGCATTAAGTTGTGCGGTATGGATATTGTTGATCTGTTCGCTGAACTCAACGTGATAATTGAATAAAGTTTCTTCTTGCTCTGTCAGGCTTTGGCTTAGCAGATTTATTTTCGCTTCCTGGGCGCCAAATTGGGTAGAAATATTTTGCTCTAGTGGAATGAGTACGCTGATTATCCAAGCTAGTGCACCAAGACATATAAATCCCATTAAGCTTGGCATCCACTGCGCTAGTTTTATCAAATCGTGGCGCAGCGGTGGCTGGTGAGGGTTAACACTGCCATTAGTTTCTGCTTGTACAGCTTGTGCAGCTGATTTATTTTGCTGGCGTGCAGTTAGATCAGGTTCTGAGCTCGAATGTCCGGAGTTTTGTATGACTGGATCATCGCCAAGCACGCTTAAAATGGCATCAAAGGATTCGGAAGTAATTTTACGTATCGGCACCCCCTATTTTTTTCCAATCCCCCTCTTGAATCTAGCAACATAAGCTGAAAGACGCGTAGGAATAAGCCGATTTAGGGCTGGCTCTTATAATTCAAACTTATGGCGCAAACCCCTCAAGACAGGCCACCTCTGAAGCAGAATTCTCGCAATCAGCCAAATAGGCGTGTGCCTCCACGCATGAACTCCGGAGGACATTCGTTTTGGACGGCGATTCGAAGCCCACTCGTGAAGGCTTTATTGATTTTAGGGTTGGTCTTAGCAGTTTTACTAAGCTTGTTACTAGCTTACGCTTTTATTATTGCTAAGCCCAATTTGCCCAGCATTTCAGCTTTGACCGATTACAACCCTAAAGTGCCCTTGCGAATTTATACCGCAGATAAAGTCTTAATTGGGGAGTTTGGCGAAGAGCGGCGTAAATTAGTGCCACTCAATCAAATGCCGCAACAAATGAAAAATGCGGTCTTATCCATTGAGGACGATCGTTTTTATTCGCATGGCGGCGTTGATTATTTTGGCGTGTTACGTGCTGGTCTAGCTAATTTGCGCGGACGTTTAGCTCAAGGCGCATCAACCATTACGATGCAAGTGGCGCGGAATTTTTTCTTAGGCAATGAAAAAACATTTAGCCGAAAAATTTATGAAGTTTTATTAGCTTGGAAAATTGAGGCTGAGCTTAGTAAAGATAAAATTCTTGAAATTTATATGAACCAAATTTTTTTGGGACAGCGAGCTTATGGTTTTGCTAGCGCTGCACAAATTTATTTTGGTAAAGATATTCATGAGATTAGCATTGCTGAGGCCGCGATGTTAGCCGGTTTACCAAAAGCACCATCAGCCTATAACCCAGTAAGCAATTTTCGTCGCGCGAAGGCCCGTCAGGAATATATTTTGCAGCGGATGCGTGACTTATCCTACATCACGCCTGCGGAGTATGACAAAGCCATGAAGGAAGAGTTGCGCGTGCGGGGTTTAGGGAATGAGTTTAGAACCCGCGCCGATTTCGCCACCGAAATGGTTAGGCAAATTTTATTTGCACAATATGGTGAAGCAATTTATTCCCAGGGTTTAGAGGTTTACACCACGCTTTTAAAAGCAGATCAAGATGCAGCTTACCGCGCAGTACGACGGGGAATTTTTGAGTATGACTTACGCCATGCTTATCGTGGCCCCGAGGGTTTTATTGAGCTACCAGCCGATAATGTAAAGCGACAACGGGTAATTGATGATGCCTTGCTTGAGCATCCGCCCTTAGATGAACTTCAGTCGGGAGTGGTATTAGCAGTTAAGCCTAAAGAGCTTGAGGTGATGATTGCTACGGGTGACGTGATTGTTGTTAAAGGCGACGGCATGAAACTAGCTCTAGCCACACTCACGGATAGTTCACAGCCCAAGAAGCGTTTGCGACCGGGGGCGATAGTTCGCTTACTATCTGAAGATGGCATTTGGAAGTTAGCGCAACTTCCGCAAGTAGAGGCGGCGTTCGTATCGATGAATCCGGAAAATGGCGCAATCTTATCCTTGGTAGGCGGATTTGATTTTCATCGCACGCAATTTAATCATGTTACGCAGGCAATGCGCCAGCCAGGCTCGTCGTTTAAGCCATTTATTTATGCCGCAGCACTTGAAAAAGGATTTGCACCAAGCACCGTTGTTAATGATGCGCCGATTTCTATTGGTATTTTGGAAACGGGCAGTCAAGCTTGGGAGCCTAAAAATTATGATGGAAAATATGAAGGCTTGATGCGGCTACGCACTGCCTTGGCTAAATCTAAAAACGTTGTTTCGGTGCGTTTATTGCGCGCAATCGGACCCTCTTATGCGCAAGAATATATTCAGCGCTTTGGTTTTGAACCAGAAAAACATCCGCCTTATTTAACTTTAGCTTTGGGCGCAGGCTCTGTTACACCTTTGCAAATGGCAGCGGCGTATAGTGTTTTTGCTAATGGGGGTTATCGAGTTGATCCTTTTTTAATTGAAAAAATGATCGACAATAAAGGGGTCGTGTTGTTTGAGGCGCACCCCGTTCGAGTACATGAAAGTGGCACCCGAGTGTTAGATGCGAGAACGGCATTTGTGATTGATAGTATGTTGCAAGAAGTGACTAAATCAGGTACTGCTGCTAGTGCACGGGCAAAATTAGGGCGCACTGATATTGCTGGTAAAACTGGCACGACCAACGATTCACATGATGCCTGGTTTGCAGGTTATAACCCGAAGATTGTGGCGATAGCATGGATAGGCTTTGATAAACCCGCAAGCTTAGGCGATCGGGAGACGGGCGGTGGACTAGCCTTGCCAATTTGGATTTCATATATGACTACGGCGCTAAGAGGGTCACCAGAAGAGGGGCGAGTGGTACCAGACGGAGTAACGCAATTTGATGGCGATTGGTTTATTCCCGAATTTGCTCCACAGGGCGGCATGCGCCAACTAAATTAGTGACGACCTGAGTCATGGCCCGTCAAGCGCGCATCGTGATTCCTGGTCAAGCCATGCATGTTATGGCGCGCGGCAATAATCGCCAAGCGCTTTTTTTTAATCCAGCCGATCGCCGTATTTACTTAGATTGGTTACGCGATGCAGCCAAAGAATTCGGTACTGCAGTACATGCTTTTGCTTTGATGCCGAATCATATTCACTGCCTTTTAACCCCGAAGTATGAAAATTCCCTAGCAAAAACGATGCAGTCCTTGGGGCGCAGGTATGCGCAATATTGCAATCAACAGCAAAATCACTCGGGGACCATCTGGGAGGGCCGTTACCGCTCATCGCTGATTGATACTGACCATTTTTTACGTTGCCAACGGTATTTAGAATTAAACCCGGTACGCGCTGGCTTCGAATCGAGCCCAGCTGCTTCTAGTTGGACCAGTTATCTAAGCCATACTGGAGAAAAAGTTGAGCCGTGGCTAGTCGACCATCCAAGCTTTTGGGCCTTGGGAAATACGCCCTTTGAACGTCAATTAGCCTGGCAACACTTTGTCCAGGAGGGGGCACCCCAGCGGGAAGACCTTGAAATTACAGAATACCTTTTAAAATCAAAGCCTTGGATTTCACGGACAACCGCTACACAACTCTTTAAGAACACCTTGGGAGCGCTAGAAATACGTCCCCGTGGCCGCCCAAAACAGGGAATTTAACGAGTCTGTCCCCAATAAGTTAAAAATAAGCGACTTGCCTCATCTTTAATTGGGACAGAGTCATTTAATTTTTATTGCATCTAGCGGGGTATTCCCCTATATTAGATCCTCCCAACCAGCAGTACCCCTAATTTTTATAAGCGCCACCGCGAGACCGACGATGATGACAACTGAATTACGCCCAATTAAACAAGGTCTATATGACCCGCAAAATGAACATGATGCTTGTGGGGTAGGATTTGTGGCGCACATTAAAGGAAAAAAATCCCACGAAATCGTTACTCAGGGATTAAAAATTCTCGAGAACCTTGACCATCGTGGTGCAGTTGGCGCTGATCCCTTGATGGGTGATGGCGCAGGTATTTTGATTCAAATTCCTGATCAACTCTATCGTGATGAAATGGCTTTACAGGGCGTCACCCTGCCGCCATTTGGTGAGTATGGCGTAGGCATGATTTTTTTACCCAAAGAACACGCGTCTCGCTTGGCATGTGAGCAGGAGCTTGAGCGCACCGTTCGGGTCGAAGGACAAACTGTATTAGGTTGGCGCAATGTACCGGTCGATGTTCAATTACCTATGTCGCCAACTGTAAGAAAAACCGAGCCCGTCATTCGGCAAATTTTTATTGGGCGCGGGCGCGATATTATGACGACCGATGCCCTTGAACGGAAACTTTATGTCATCCGTAAAACTGCTAGCCATGCAATACAAGATTTACATTTAAAACATGGCAAAGAATATTTTGTGACATCGATGTCGGCACGGACGATTGTTTATAAGGGCTTGCTCTTAGCAAATCAGGTAGGCGCCTATTATCAAGACTTAACTGATGAACGAACTGTCTCAGCTTTAGCATTAGTTCATCAACGTTTTTCAACCAATACCTTTCCTGCCTGGGAGTTAGCTCACCCTTACCGCATGATTGCGCACAACGGGGAAATTAATACGGTCAAAGGAAACGTGAATTGGGTTAATGCGCGCACTGGCGCAATTAGTTCACCAGTATTGGGCGATGATTTACAAAAATTATGGCCACTAATTTATCCGGGCCAATCCGATACAGCCTGTTTTGATAACTGCCTTGAATTGCTGGTCATGGCTGGCTATCCAATGGCACAAGCCATGATGATGATGATTCCCGAGGCCTGGGAACAGCACAATATGATGGACGAAAATCGGCGGGCTTTTTATGAGTACCATGCCTCTATGATGGAGCCCTGGGATGGCCCCGCTGCGATGGCATTTACCGACGGACGTCAAATTGGCGCAACCCTTGACCGCAATGGCTTACGCCCGGCACGATATTACGTGACTGATGATGACTTGGTCATCATGGCATCCGAAGCCGGAGTATTGGCTATTCCCGAAAGCAAGATCGTGCATAAATGGCGTTTACAGCCGGGCAAAATGTTCATGATTGATATGGAACAAGGCCGGATTATTGATGACATTGAACTCAAAGATGCAGTTGCTAAAGCAAAACCCTATAAGGGTTGGATTGATGCAGTCCGTATTAAATTAGACGAAGTTACTGTTAGCGCGAGCGATCACCGTGATGAAAAACAAGTCATACGACCGATAGCGAAATTACTCGATCGTCAGCAGGCTTTTGGCTATACACAAGAAGATCTGAAATACTTAATGGCACCAATGGCCAGCGCTGGTGAAGAGGCTATTGGTTCGATGGGCAACGATAGTCCATTAGCTGTTTTATCGAATAAAAATAAATCGCTTTATAACTACTTTAAGCAATTATTTGCGCAAGTAACAAATCCACCCATTGACCCAATTCGCGAAAATTTAGTGATGTCTTTGGTATCGTTCATTGGACCTAAGCCCAACTTATTGGATACCAATAATATTAATCCACCAATGCGCTTAGAAGTTAGTCAGCCAATTCTGGATTTTGCTGACATCACCAAAATTCGCCACATCGAGCACTACACCAATGGTAAGTTTCGTTCTTACGAATTGGATATTTGCTATCCAGCGGCTTGGGGTAAAGCTGGCATTGAAGCGCGCCTAGCATCGTTTTGTGCCGAGGCAGCTGATGCTGTGCGTTCAGGCTATACCATTCTCATTGTTAGTGATCGTCAAGTTGACCAACATCATGTCGCAATCCCAGCACTCTTAGCAACTTCAGCAATTCATCAACATTTAGTTGAAAAAGGCTTACGCACCAGCGTTGGCTTAGTGGTTGAAACTGGCAGTGCACGCGAGACGCATCACTTTGCTTTATTGGCTGGATATGGCGCAGAAGCAATCCACCCGTATCTTGCAATGGAAACTTTAGCGCAAATGGCTAAGGGCCTGCCCGGTGACTTATCGGCTGAAAAGGCGATTAAGAATTTTGTGAAGGCTGTTGGTAAGGGCTTGCAAAAAGTCATGTCCAAAATGGGCATCTCCACTTACATGTCTTACACCGGCTCGCAAATTTTTGAGGCAATTGGTTTAAATCAAGAAGTGATCAACCAATACTTTAAAGGCACCTCATCTAATGTTGGTGGCATCGGCGTTTTTGAGGTTGCCGAAGAGGCTTTGCAGATGCATCATGCCGCATTTAGTGATGACCCGGTTTTGGCTAATATGCTAGAGGCAGGTGGCGAATACGCTTATCGGATTCGCGGTGAAAACCACATGTGGACTCCCGATACGATTGCCAAGCTACAGCATGCTACCCGCATTGGCCCAGAAAAAGGTTATCAAACCTATAAAGAGTACGCCAACATCATTAACGATCAAAGTAAGCGGCAAATGACTTTGCGTGGCTTGTTTGAATTTAAAGTTGATCCGACCAAAGCCATTCCACTCGATGAAGTTGAGCCAGCGAAAGAAATCGTTAAACGCTTTGCTACCGGTGCGATGTCATTGGGCTCGATTTCTACTGAGGCGCATGCCACCTTAGCGATTGCCATGAATCGCATTGGCGGTAAATCAAATACCGGGGAAGGTGGCGAAGATCCTAATCGCTATGTTAATGAGCTGAAAGGTATTCCAATTAAAAAAGGCGAAACCCTCGCCAGTATTCTCGGCAGCGATGTGGTTGAGGCCAATATTCCTTTGCAAGATGGCGATTCTTTACGTTCTAAAATTAAACAAGTCGCTTCGGGTCGTTTTGGTGTCACTGCCCAGTATTTGCGTAGTGCAGATCAAATGCAAATTAAGATGGCTCAAGGCGCAAAGCCCGGTGAAGGTGGGCAACTGCCAGGCAGCAAGGTTTCTGACTACATTGGTAGCTTGCGCTTTTCCGTACCTGGAGTGGGCTTAATTTCACCCCCACCCCACCATGATATTTATTCGATTGAAGATCTCGCCCAATTAATCCACGATTTAAAAAATGTTAATGCTGCCGCAGATGTATCCGTAAAATTGGTTTCTGAAGTCGGCGTTGGCACCATTGCTGCGGGTGTTGCTAAAGCGAAAGCTGATCATGTGGTCATTGCTGGTCACGATGGCGGTACAGGGGCATCGCCTTTATCTTCAATTAAACATGCTGGCTCACCATGGGAATTAGGCTTGGCTGAAACCCAGCAAACCTTAGTATTAAATCGTTTGCGTAGCCGAATTCGCGTTCAGGCCGATGGCCAAATGAAAACGGGTCGGGATGTTGTGATTGGCGCATTATTGGGCGCAGATGAATTTGGTTTTGCTACGGCGCCCTTAGTTGTTGAGGGCTGCATTATGATGCGCAAGTGTCATTTGAACACCTGTCCCGTTGGTGTTGCCACGCAAGACCCCGAATTGCGTAAACGTTTTGCAGGTAAGCCCGAGCATGTTGTGAATTTCTTCTTTTATGTTGCGGAAGAAGCGCGCGAATTAATGGCGCAGCTTGGTATTCGAAAATTTGATGATTTGATTGGCCGAGTCGATTTGCTCGATACCCGTAAGGGAATAGAAAATTGGAAAACCCGCGGTTTAGATTTCAGCAAAATATTTGCTGCACCGCGTGTGCCTGCTGATGTGCCACGATTTCAAGTATTAAAGCAAGATCACAATCTTGGTAGCGCACTTGATCATATTCTGATTGAAAAAAGCGAGCCCGCACTGGAGCGTGGCGAAAAGGTTTCTTTTATCGTGCCGGTACGCAACGTTAATCGAACTGTGGGCGCGATGCTCTCGGGAGAAGTAGCGCAACGGTATGGACATGAAGGTTTACCTAACGATACGATCCATATTCAGTTGAACGGTACAGCGGGCCAAAGTTTCGGCGCCTTTTTGGCACACGGCATCACGCTTGATTTAGTTGGTGATGGGAATGACTATGTTGGTAAAGGGTTATCCGGTGGTTGCGTGATTGTGCGTGCCCCACATGAATTCCGTGGGGATACGGCAAAAAATATTATCGTGGGTAATACCGTTTTATATGGCGCGATTAGTGGCGAAGCATTTTTTAATGGCGTAGCAGGCGAGCGCTTTGCGGTGCGTAATTCAGGAGCCACGGCCGTAGTTGAAGGCACAGGTGATCACGGCTGTGAGTATATGACTGGCGGCACAGTCGTAGTGCTTGGTCAAACCGGACGTAACTTTGCTGCCGGCATGAGTGGCGGAATAGCTTATGTCTTTGATGAAGATGGTTTATTTGAGAAGCGCTGTAATCTCAGCATGGTCACCTTAGAAAAAGTGCTAACCAGTGCAGAGCAAATTGCCCAAATGCCGAAGTCGGTGTGGCATGCCCCAATCGACGTTAAAGATGGTGGCGAGCGATTAAGCGATGAAGTAATTTTAAAAAGTTTGGTTGAGCAGCATTTCCGCCATACGGGTTCTGAGCGTGCTAAAGCAATTTTGGCTGACTGGGAGCAATCGCGTAGCCGTTTCATCAAAGTCTTCCCAACCGAATATAAGCGTGCCTTAGGTGAGTTATGGCTGAAGTCGGAAAATCAAGACAAATTAATTACTGCTTAAGTACAGTGCAAACAGAAAGAATATAGAACTTATGGGCAAGGTTACTGGATTTATGGAATTCGAACGGGTCAATGAGACCTACGAGGCACCAACGCAACGGGTTCATCATTACAAAGAGTTTGTACTGGCTTTAGCAGACGCTGAGGCGCAAGTGCAAGGTGCGCGGTGTATGGATTGTGGCATTCCTTTTTGTAATAACGGCTGCCCAGTGAACAACATCATCCCTGACTTTAATGATTTAGTTTTTCGTGGGGATTGGCTAAATGCACTTGATGTTTTGCACTCAACTAATAATTTTCCTGAGTTTACGGGGCGAATTTGCCCAGCGCCTTGCGAGGCTGCTTGCACCCTAACTATTAATCGCGCACCGGTTGGTATTAAGTCCATCGAACACGCCATTATTGATAAAGCCTGGGAAAACGGTTGGGTCAAACCACAACCCGCTAAACACAAAACCGGTAAGCGCATTGCGATCGTTGGTTCTGGTCCGGCGGGGATGGCGGCAGCGCAACAACTTGCCCGAGTTGGCCATGAGGTTACCGTATATGAAAAAAATGATCGGGTAGGCGGCTTATTGCGCTACGGTATTCCTGATTTTAAAATGGAAAAATGGCTCATTGATCGGCGTGTCGAACAAATGCAAGCTGAGGGCGTTGTATTTAAGACTAGTATTTTTGTTGGTAAAGAAGCCCTTCACGAAAAAATTAAAAATTACTCAACCAAAACCGTTGATCCCACTGAGTTACTT
>Ga0194051_1001120_pt1 | contig 14529 bp, 11 predicted proteins | sample SepL2320m_MetaG_FD_161275 | JGI IMG/M metagenome (GOLD analysis project Ga0194051, IMG submission 161275) | Anoxic zone freshwater microbial communities from boreal shield lake in IISD Experimental Lakes Area, Ontario, Canada - Sep2016-L239-20m | ecosystem: Environmental > Aquatic > Freshwater >... | reverse complement strand
TGCTTGAATCGCAGACGCTCAAGCAAGCCTGAGCGAATCGAGTCGAGTACCGTTTCAACTTCCACGACTCTTGCGCGATAGCGAACTGCGATGTCCGCAAGGATTGCGTCAGTGGCAGAAGGGCCGATATCACTTTGCACCAGCACGCGGCGCAGTTCTTCGAGAAATCCGTCGTCAACCAAACGGCCTTCACGTTTAAAAAGATCGCGAACGTCTGTAACAAGAACCTGTCTTGTGCGTTCAAGGCCGCTCCGCAGTCGCGCAAGAAATCCTGGCCGTGATGCTTGGTCAGATTCGGGCGAAGTCGATTCGGTGCGTGGAATCTCTTTTTCGGAATCGTCTTGTGAGCGTCCAAATCGGAAGAGTGCCATTGTTATGTTTCGGACGCATCCGGCTCCTGCAAAGACTCAGTCAACGGAGTGGGTGTCAGAGCAGCCTCAAGAGCCTCTTTATTCTCATTGAGAATTGTGCCGAGGATTCCATTGACGAATGCCGCCGAAGAATCGTTTCCAAATCGTTTGGCAAGCATGACTGCCTCGTCAACCACAACTCGTGGAGGCGTGTCGGTATGAAGCAATTCGTACGCACCGATACGCAGAACCGCGCGATCGGTGGCTGCCATTCGAAAGAGCCGCCAATGGGCGCTCGTTTTTTCGATCCTTGCATCGATCTGTGGGGCGTGTTGCTGCACGCCTCGCACAAGTTGTCGTGCCATAAGGACCAAAGGCGCTGTGACGAGTCGGCGCACGAGAAATCCGTCGAGTTCGCCGGGATCGCGATCGGGGTTGGCTTCTGACTGGAAGAGCACCTGAAGGGCGACTTCACGAGCACGGCTGCGACGGGTCATGTGGTGGGGTGTGTGGGAGCGTGGATGTGTCGCAGGAGTGAAATCATTTCAACCGCCGCTCGAGCGCACTCTGCGCCTTTGTTGCCTTCCGAGCCGCCTGCCCGAGCAAGAGCCTGCGCGAGAGTATCGCAGGCGAGCACTCCGAACAAGATGGGAAGTCCGTGAACGCGAGCGATTGCCTCGATTCCCTGACTCACCGCTTGGGCGATCAGCCGATCGTGCGTCGTTTCACCCCGCACAATCGCTCCTAAGCAGATTACGGCCGCATAGCGGCCTGTGGCAGCAAGACGATCGGCCACAAGCGTGAGTTCGAACGCACCCGGCGTCCACGCCACGGTGATCAATTCGGCAGGGATCTCCGCTGCAACGAGCTCAGCCAGAGCACCATCGAGCAGACGCTTGGTCACCGAGTCGTTGTAGCGACTCACGGCGATCGCAATGCGAGTACCAAAGAGAACTTTTGTAGAGTCGCCCTGATAAATGGTCGACATGACGTGACTTTCTGGAAAAACGCGAGGAACGTGTTTGAGATGCACATCCAACAGGTTCGATCAGGATTTGAGACTCAGAAGAAATTCAGCATTTGATTTGGTCTTCGACAATCTCGCTGTGAGAAGCTCCATGGCGTCGGCCGGATGCATTTCTCCAAGCACCCTTCGCAAAATACAGATGCGTCGAAATTCGTCTGGTTGAAGCAAGATTTCTTCGCGACGCGTCCCGGATCGATTGATGTCAATCGCCGGCCAAATACGTTTGTCGACCAGTTTTCGATCGAGAATAATTTCTAAATTCCCCGTTCCTTTGAATTCCTCAAAGATCACTTCGTCCATTCGGCTGCCGGTATCGACGAGTGCCGTGGCAAGAATGGTAAGCGATCCCCCCTCCTCTACTTTTCGAGCACTTCCAAAGAATCGCTTTGGCCGCTGTAACGCGCCGGCATCGATGCCGCCAGAGAGAATTTTTCCAGAGCTGGGGCATTCTGAATTAAAAGCGCGGGCCAGTCGCGTGATGGAGTCAAGAAAGATAATGACATCGCGTCCATACTCGACGAGTCTCTTTGCCTTCTCGATAACCATTTCGGCGACCTGAATATGACGGACGGCATTCTCGTCAAACGTGGAACTGATCACTTCGCAGTTGGGCCCTTTCACCTGACGTTCCATATCGGTGACCTCTTCCGGACGCTCATCGATTAAGAGCATGATCACGTAGGCATCGGGATAATTGGTGAGCACCGCCTTTGCCATTTTCTGCAGCAGCACCGTTTTGCCTGCTCGTGGCGGACTAACGATCAGGCCTCGTTGGCCAAATCCGATTGGAACAATGAGATCGATCACCCGCATGGCGATCTCTTCGGGAGTATTCTCAAGCGCCATTCGTCTATCTGGGTGGAGTGGTGTCAGATCGTCAAAGAAAACACACGTAGCGAGTTTGGCAGGATCTTCTCCTTGAATCGCCTCAACTCGCAGGAGTGCAAAATACCGCTCACTCTCCTTGGGCGGTCGGATTTGTCCTGCAACGCTCGTTCCATTTCGCAAGCCAAAGCGACGAATCTGACTCGGAGAGACGTAAATGTCGTCTGGGCAAGAAAGATAGTGATAGTCAGGGCTTCGTAAAAATCCAAAACCATCCGGAAGAATTTCAAGCGTTCCCTCGCCGAACATCAAACCGTTCAGCTTGACCCGCTCTTTGAGGATTCGAAATACGAGATCCTGTTTTTTTGCCCCCGTGATGTCACCTACCTGCTCACTGCGGGCAAGTTCAATCAATTCGGGCATCGTCATTTTCTGAAGCTGCGTGATGTACGTGTCACCCTTTTTGAGCGATTCGTAGCGATCCTGCGGTTCGATGTCACCGCGGGCAACTTCCTCAGCGATCTCTTCGGCAAGCGACATCGGTTGATCGGTGGGCTCAAGTCCTGCTGGCGAGCGTCGGTTGCGTTTCCCTGTTGCACCGTGTGCCTCAACCGGAGAACCACTCTCGTCGAATGATGCGATCTGTTTTGCAGCATGGAGCGAGTCGTCGGCTTCCTCGAGTGATTCAAGTGATGCGTGACGAGGCCGTCGTGGAGTGGAAGAGTCTTCTGTCATGGGAATGGGAGCCAGGCAGTTCACGTGGTGAAGAGAGGAATTGTGAGAGATTTGTTTTCGTAGCGGTTCGACAAAAGAGCTTCGGATTCATACACGTTCTCAAGAACGCGCAGCGTGGAGCAAATGGAAAACGGAGGCAATAACTGGGAAGAGAATTTAAAAATAGAAAAATGAGAAAAACAAATCAAAGCACAACTGCAAAAGAAAAGATCGTCGATGTGAGAAGTGAGGTGGGAAAAGCAAAGCAGAAGAGACAGAAGACTGCCGCCCCTCGGGAAGTCAACAGAATTCTGCTTCTAAAATCAATTCTCGGCAATCCGTGCCGTGATCAGACCGAAAAAACATGCCAGTTGTCTCTGGAACAGCCTCTGCGGCACAGACAGAAAGGCGTTCAAACCTTCAGCGATCGCTTCGAGGATCTGCGAGAAGTTCTTTCCAGAATGATGCAAGTAGGTTTCGGGTGTTTTCTAAAGGGCCGCTGGTATCAATGGTCGATACACAATTCGTGGTTTCTCGCTGAGCGGAAAACTCACGCAAAGACAATGCGTGATCGGTGCGAGGAGCAATCCACGCAGCCTCTCTCGCAGACTGCTGCGATCGAGATAATCCACGAAGATCGAGTCGGCGTTTTCGAACGGCTTCATCGCAGAGAACCTCAATCAAATGCGAGCACTGTTTCGCGTAGCCAGCTTGCAGCAACAGCGGAATGTCCAGCACGATCGTAGTATGCGAAGGCACGTGAGCGATCTGTGTTTGGATCTGTTTGAACACTTCCGGATGCACGATCGATTCAAGGGCGATCCTTGCCTGAGTATGTTTCTCGGTGGGACCAAAGACGATCGTGGCAAGCATGTGACGATTGATGCGACCATCATTTGACACAATCGATGTTCCGAAATATTCAACAAGACGGCTGCGAACGTCTGGAAGATCGAGTGCGGCATGAGCAATCGCATCAGCATCCACGACGAGTGCACCGAATTCACTGAGAATGCTCGCAACAGCAGATTTTCCAGAGCCGATTTTCCCGATGAGGCCAATGATGTTCATGGCGGGTCTCATTTCGTTTCAGGAGTTCTTTTGCAGGCGATTGCTATCCGAAGAAGTCGTGTCATTGCTTGTCGCATGCATCCCAGTTTGCGCCGCCGTGAATCGAAACAATCAAGGGCACATCGAGAGCCATTGCCGATTGCATTTCATCGACAAGAATCTGTCGCACCTGAGAAGTTTCTTCTGGCGGAGATTCAAGTACCAATTCGTCGTGAATCTGGAGTACGATTCCAGCCTGCATCGATTCTCGACGCAGGCGCTCGTCAACTCGCAGCATGGCAAGCTTCATCAAGTCGGCGGCCGATCCCTGCACGACGGTGTTGACAGCCTCGCGTTCTGGAAGTGTGAGAGAAAATCCTCCGGAACCACTTTTTCGCACGCCGCTGTCGCGAACTCCGCGAATCATTCGACGGCGTCCAAGAATCGTTTTGACCTGCCCTTCTTTGGCGCAGTCCTCAAGCACTCGATCGATAAACTCGGCGGCACCACAAAAGGCTTGAAAGTAGGCAGCGATGAACGCAGCAGCCTCACTTTTTGAAATTCGCAGCGATGCGGCCAGTCCAAAAGCGCTCTGGCCGTAAAGAATCCCGAAGTTCACTGCTTTGGCGTTGCGTCGCATCTCGGCAGTCACTGCTTCGGTGTCAACGTGAAAGACAGCCGCAGCGGTTTGCGTGTGAATGTCTTCGCCGGTCTCAAAAGCATGTCGCATCACCTGATCGCCGGAAAGATGAGCGAGAATCCTGAGTTCGATCTGCGAATAATCGGCAGCCACAAACTCCCATCCCACCTGCCCCGGTACAAATGCAGTTCGAATTTCTCGACCTTGTAAGGATCGAATTGGAATATTTTGAAGATTTGGCCTGCTCGAACTCAACCTCCCTGTGGCGGTAATCGACTGATTAAACGAGGTGTGAATTCTTCCGGTATGAGGATCGACGAGAGCGGGAAGAGCATCGACATAGGTACTTTTCAGCTTTGAATATTGTCGATGTTCAAGAAGTTTTTTTGGAAGCGGATGGAGTGGAGAAAGTTCCTCGAGCACCTCGGCGTCGGTACTTGGTCCGGTTTTTGTACGTTTGACTACCGGCAGTGCGAGTTCATCAAAGAGCACGGTGCGCACTTGCAGCGGTGAGGCTATTAAAAAAGGATGTCCCGCGAGCGTGTGGATCTCCTCCTCAAGTTTGGAAAGTCGCTCAGCGTATTCAGTCGACAGCCGAGAAAGCGTTCCTTCATCGATTCGCACACCGCGGTATTCCATGTCGGCAAGCAGAGACGAGAGTGGCATTTCAACCGAGGTAAACAGCGGCGATAACGCGGCTTCTTCGAGTGAGATCGACAATCGGTTGGAAAGTGTCTCGACGAGTTCTGTGACTGCTGACGCTTCGCAAGAGCTTGAAGGATCTTCGAGCGAATTGTGAGAATCAGTCGTGAGAACATCAATCTTTTGACCGTGTCGCCTCGCAATCTCGGCAAGCGTGTGATTGCGATTTCCTGCGTCAAGAAGATAATCGGCCAACAGTGAATCGAATGACTCTCCTCGCAATCTGATTCCGTGTGACTGAAGAGCGACGGACTGTCTTTTCAGATTGTGCCCCCGCTTTTTGATCGACGGATTTTCGAGAATGGCGCGCAGTCGCTCGGCCCCAGGGCTTGCCTCGAGCACCGCGGCAGCTGGAATCCATGCAGCAAAAGCGGATGGAATGCGAATGGCAATGCCGAGAAAACTTCCACGAGTGGGTTCATCAAGAAATGCTGTCGAAATTGTGAAACCGCTGGGAACGTTGAGGCTTTGTGCCAGCGATGCAAGAGCCTCATCTCCTTCGACGATGGCACATTCTTCTGAAAGCGAAGCAATGTTTGTGATTGCACGATCATCTATCGATTGGTCAAAACCAAATGAAAACTGTTTTTGTGGGGATCCCGTACGAACTGCAGGCGAGGAAACGGTTTTTGAGAGAAGAGGAGACGAACGAGCAGAGGTGAGAATCTTGTCGACAAGACTTTTGAATCCAAGTTCACGCAGAAAGTCTGCAAGGCGATCAGGATCGGGGGAGGTGCGCTTTGCCGCTTCCCAAGGAATTTCAAGAGGTACATCGCAGTCAAGTTGGACAAGTTCGCGACTAAACCTTGCGGTGTCGGCGTAGACCTTAAGATTTTCTCGCCTTTTGTTCCCCTTCACATCATCAACGTGAGCAAGTATTTCGTCGAGTGTTCCAAATTGGTTGAGAAGTTCGGATGCATTTTTTGGACCGATGAGTGGGACTCCCGGAACATTGTCGACCGCGTCGCCCACCAAGCTCAAAAAGTCAACCACCTGATCCGGTCGAATGCCCCACTCTTTTTCGAGTTCGATTGAGCGAAAGGGCTGTCCAGAACGAAGATTGAGAATCGTGACGTGGCTGGAAAGTAACTGTCGGGCATCTTTGTCTGATGTGGCGATAATGCATGATCCACCCGCTCGCACGGTGCGAGTAGCAATGGTTGCAAGAATGTCATCGGCTTCGAATCGAGTGAGTTCCAGAGCGGGAATATCCATGACAAAAAGAAGCCTGCGCACCAGATCGATTTGCGGAACCAGATCGGCGGGCATCGCAGCTCGCGTGGCCTTGTACGCTTCAAATCGTTCGTGCCGAAATGTTGGCCCCGGAGCATCAATGGCGCAGACAAGATAATCAGGCCGCTTATTTTCCACGACATCGAGTAGATCTCGTGCGAATCCGTAAACCGCTCCGACGGGTGTACCGTCTGGACTGCTCATTTCCGGCAGCGCGTGAAAAAGTTGATACACGCGGGAAAGGGTGTCAATCGCCCAGACTGTCTTGCCAGTGAGATCCGGGAGACGCTCTTGAAAGGTATGCGAATCGGACATCAGTCAGTGCGACTCAAGGGCCTTGTAATTCTCTGTCTGTAGAATATCGATTTGAAAAAGATTTTTTCGCTGCGGCTGTCAATCGACGCTCGGAGGCTCGTATTCGAAATCCTTCCACTTCATTGGACGGCGAAACGGTTCAATTCGAAGTACGACTTCACCGTTTTGAAAGAGGCGCACCGTTCCACTGGTTTCACTCACGACCACGGCGACGCTTTCTGTCCGACGCGTAATTGCCGCTGCAGCCCAGTGACGCGCTCCGAGTCCTTTGGCGACGGATACATTTTCAGCCGAAGCATCGATGTAACGAGCAGCAGCTTCGATCGTGGCGTCTGGGCCAACGATGAATGCTCCATCAAGCTGAGCAACTTCCTTGATTCCCTCGCGAACACGCGGATCGGTGAGTCTTCGTTCGGATCGGTTGTAGCCTCGCACCGGATCAAATCCGGCAGAGTGACTTGAAGAAAGCACTTTGCGTGTGTCACCCACAACAAAGAGAGTGCCGACTGGTTTACCTTCTCGTCCCTCTCTTCCGATCTCGACGGCAAGGTCAACGACAAGCTTGAGCGTTTCCAGCGGAACTTTGGTCTCGAGATTGCGCAAATCGCGACTCGTCAATTGTCCAAAATGTTCTTCCAATCGAAGAACGCTGACAGAATCGATCTCGCCTGCTTCAAAACCACTGTAAACCGCAACAACTTGCGCCGCCGAAGGGATAAGCTCCGCCGCGACACCCTCAAGCAGCGCTTGCGTGAGTCGCTCGTGAACCGGCAGTTCGGCAACGTCCAAGACCACTTTGCGAATGCCAAGGTCATCCGATCCTTCAAGCATCTGTGCTTCGTCTGCGGCAACCAGAACATTGGCCGACCCGAAGATCGCCCGCAGTCTCGGCCAGTCGAGTCGGTGGTCGATCAGGATCAGAACCGCATCCGACTCCGTCGTCTCGAGGAGTCGATTGGCGATTTCGAGCATATGCTCGAGTTGTGGTGGCAGTGACTCGGTGGACATGCGATCGCTCCGTCGAGCCCGGACGATTTTGGATGCTGTTGCCGATGGGAAAGTTGCAGCACCTACAGAAAGATTTTTTACAGATGCCGAAATGTAAGGTTCACTTCAGCGATCGGCAACTGTCGGTCTCTCTTTCGCCCGTCTTTCAACAATAGCCGCCAAGAACCGTTGCGGCGTTTATCGAGTCGCAGAACCTTTGTTCTCAGAACTCGGTGACTTGGCAGAGCGACTGTCAGGGCCTTTTTTATCGTTTGCCAACTGCGGAGCATTCGGTGAGCGAGCCTTCATCGGCCCGTGGAAAGCGGCAACACCGCCTGGGAGCACGACGCCCCATACTCGCTCCTGATAAATTGTCAGAGCGTGCAGAGCATGGCACATTGGACCAATTTTCCATTCCCGTTTGGGGTCGCTTAAAAGTGCATTGGCAAGAAAAGAAACGGCTCGGGTAACGCGAGAATTATAGAGTGATTCCTGATCGATCGATCCGACGAGAAATTCGAGCATGTGACCTGTTGTTTGAATTTTTCGATCGATGTCGTCCTTGCGATCAGCCGGATATTTAAACCATTCTGTGCTGAAACTACCATCATTATTTTGCAGACGAGTAAGCGTCATCAGTTGATAATCTCGTACAAACTTTTCAGCCCGCACATACGCGCCGTCGAGTGTTCCCGTGGCGTGTCGCCTTCGCTGACATCCGTATGCCAAGCCAAAGAGTCTGTGAGTTCCACCGCACGGGGCACCGCGGATCGGTTGCTCGAGTTCCTCCTCCACCAATTTTTCAAGCGACCATTTTTTTCCATCACGGCTCGTCCACGTTTCATCCGTTGGCAGATAGTGCGCAAGTCCGATAAGGGCAAAAGTGAGTTCGGTATTTGATCGGCATGATTTCTGTTCTTCTCGAATGAGGTCCATTACGGTGAATGATTTCGAGCCGATAGAAATGGGCGATTCTTTCGCGACGCGACTTTGTGCAAGAATCGCCAAGTACTGCGCAGCATGCCCTTGCACGCCAAATCCCTTCATCGCGATAAAATGATCATCCAGTGCAGCAAGCATTACTTGCCCCCGGCAGCGTCCAGCCATATTCATCCACCCGATTGCGTTGACTAAGTCTCCTCGCGGACCTCCAACTCGCACCTTCGTCGGGATACCAAAGGCGATAAATCCATGCATCACTTCCCAAGGAGTGTTGTCGACGGTGTTGAGCGGACGACGCATATACGTGGTAAGGGTTTGCGCGACCCGCATCCGTAGACGCTCAAGTGCGACATCGCGGGGCGCGGGTGTTCCGGAAGCCGGTTCGCGGACCGAAGGCGTCTTTTTACGCTGATTTATAACCTGTTTTGAACGAGTGTTTGTTGCAATAAATTCAGAGGAGATCGTTTCTTTTGAGACAAGTTGATCCGGAATGGTTCCTGATGGAGCGACTTTCAGGGGCCTTTTTTTTAGTTCGACCGAAGCATTCGGATCGAGTGCCGCTTGCATGACTTTGTGCGCTGAAGATGCCAGCGACAGTGCCAGTTTCTGGGCATCAGAAAGTGTTGGAGGCGGAGTAGTTTCTTTCACTAGCGGGGCGATGCGCTTGGCGGTCGGTGGGTTGGAGATTTTTGACGGTGTTTTTGTTGCTGGCCGGTTCGCTGAAGAGACACCTCGGCGAGCGGTAGTGGAGGACGGATATCCGGCGGAGGATTTTTTAGTTGGCGACGCGGCCGGTTCTTTGCCAGTGAATGCCTGCTCAATCCGATCGAGAAATGAATTTTTTCGCAGAGGAGTCGCTGAATCCGCCGGTGCTGCCGTTAACTGTCCGTGGGCGATCAGGGTGATCCATACAAGCAGTCCAGCACCACCAAACAGACAAACGCGAAAAGCACGGCCATCGCAACGTGCTTGCTTTGAGTCGGCAGCATCAGCAGCGGGATTTGTTTTCGGCTTGAGTGAAGACATGGCATTCCAAAAGTAGGATATTATCTTGTGCGTGTATCGGCATTCAAAGACGTCTACGCCCTTGAAAATCGAAAAGGAATTCCGTGCAGATTTTTGCAACCGTAGTCTGGATACCGAAAAGGTATCGGCCTTTGTGTGGTCCGAGATTTCGCCCGATAGACCGCGGCACCGCAAAAAGAGAACTTTTCGGGATACGTTCAAGACAGTCTTTTTTACCTGTCTTTACAAACGATCTTAAAACCGGAAAGAACATCATTATTTCGAAATTTGAGACGCAGGATAAATATTTTACATCGACTACGAAAGGCGGACGCAATGGCGAACATGCGTTGTTTCGGCAGTTTCTGAAAAACTGTATTTGTGGTGACGCGCGAGGCACGGTTCTCGAAATAATGGAACATTCGTCGCTGATTTTGCAATCGTGTTGAGAAGCCACATTAAAAAATCTTTCGAAATGTCTCAGTGATCGACCATGCAGCACTGCTGGAAGTTGGATCGAGCGCCCATTCTCGCCAAGCGTTCACGTCATCACCAAGATCTCGGCCACTGACCTGCTTGAGAGAGGCTACGGCTCTGTACTGCACGGCGGGATCGGGATCCTCAAGTGCTTTGGCAAGTGTCGGTATGGCCGCCTTGTCGCGAAGTGATCCGAGCGTCCGAATTGCCGAAAGACGAACATCAAGTTCAGCATCTTTTAAAAATCGCTCTCCGAGCAATGGCACTGCATCTTCGCCGCCACGCTCCCCCCAACTGTCACATGCAGAGAGTCGGACGCTCATTTCAGGATCTTCAAGTCCACCTTCACAGATTCCCAGCGCAGAAGGTGTATTGAAATTCGTAGCGATCGAGATGATTTCGCATCGCACGCGAGGGTCGTGCTCGACAACGATGCTTTTTGCGAGATCCGCAGTAAAAGCTGCCTGTTTGTCGCCATCTGCCGCAGCGGCAACCTTTGCCTGCTCGTGAAGAGTTCGAATGCGTTGATCGGCGGTCGGTCCGTATTTTTCAGTTTGTTTCGCGAGCTTTCCGGGATCTGTCCAAGGAATCCAGCTCGAGCATCCGCTTGCGCAGACGCACAGCATAAAACAGACAACGATCCTATGAGCCGATAGCGCCGATAGCGCCGATGAGCCGAGCGTTTGCGCACTTGAAAAAAGCCGCTGCGATGAATCAAAGACCCGCATGTTCATAAGTTGTCTCCGAAAAAAACTCTGCGATTGAGATCGATTTTATGGTGCCTGTGTGGCATTTTTTGCCCGAGACGAAGGTGAACGCATGTAGAGATACATGAATGAAGAGCTTCGTGATGCGGACGCTACCGGTACCCGTTTGGTGCTGCCAGAGCAGTTCTTTCAACACAAAAAGTTCTGCGCCTGACTTAGGCGAGGCCTGTGTGGGTTCCGTGGAGACAGGCACAATGGGCAAAGAGCGACTCAGGTGGCGGTATCGAGTCAGTTTTTGAGGTCGATCGTTCGTAAGAAATAGTAAATGCCCCTACGATAGAGAGGCAAAAGAGATGCTTCGGAACAGAATGAAAGACATGAGAACCGATTGCTACTGAAGACAGAGTTTTCCATGAATGCATTCGGAGTTGAAGAAAGCCGATCGACGCGGCCGCTGGAAATCCTGCGGAGTGTCATTTTACGAAGAGTCGCCAAAGGTCGCAGCATGTTGCATCAGTCGCAACCGCGTTATCAAAGCAGGACGGCGCTGGCAATGTACGTGACTCTTTTTGTGCTAGGAAGCCAAAGCGTTGCTGTTGAGATATTTGACCTTTCAGGACCAGACGGTGCTCGAACCGTGGAAGGACGGGTCGTTGTTGAAGGGGAAGATGGTGGAGTGCTTCTTGAGCAGGCGGATGAGCGGCTTGAACTGATTCCAGCAGAATTGATTCAATCTCGACAAACTCGGTCAGACTCCGAAGACGAAGAATCTTTGCATGATCATGATCATGACATTATCAGTCAACGTCTTCTCGCAGAACTTCCACAAGGTTTTGAAGTACTTCAGACGAAGCACTACATCGTCTGCTTCGATACCACTCGAGGCTATGCGCAGTGGTGCGCATCTCTTTTTGAACGACTTCACGACGCATTTCAAAACTACTGGAAACAGGCCGGGCTAGAGCTTGTTAAATCGACGCGACCGCACATCGTTGTGATTTTTTCAACAAAGAGCCGATATGTAGAAGAGTCGGCAGATGAACTTGGTCCTGCGGCGGAGAATGTGGTTGGCTATTACAACTTGATGAGCAATCGAGTGGTGACGTTCGATCTCACGGGAATGGATCTTCTCAACCCTCGCGGTGGCGGCAGTCGCAATGGTCTCGAGATTCTTCGCAGTCCAGCTGCGGCTGGGCTGGTTGCTACGCTGGTGCACGAAGCAACTCATCAGATGGCATTTAACTGCGGTATGCATCAGCGTCTGGCACCGATTCCACTTTGGGTGAGTGAAGGACTGGCGATGTATTTTGAAACACCCGATCTGGAGAGTGCGAGGGGATGGCGCGGCGTAGGACAGATCAATCGACCGAGGTTGGATCATTGGCGAACGCATCATCGTGCCGGTGCAATTGAAAAAATGATGATCAGCGACGAACTGTTTCGAATTCCTCGAGACGCTCTGGATTTATATGCCGAGAGCTGGGCATTGACCTACTTTCTACTCAAAACAAGGAAGCCTGCATTTGTCGAATACATGCGAATTCTTGGGCAGAAGCCATCGCTTTCGGAAGATTCTTCTCAACAGCGGCGAGAAGACTTTCACGCTGCATTTGGAGTGGATGCTTCTGAACTCGAGATCATGCTCGAGCGGTTCATGACAAAGGTGCGATAAACGCCCTCGTCGCCAAGAATCGCCGATAAAAATCATAAAAACGAGAGAAAGATTCATCCGAATTCATACCAGCGACCAGCGTTTTTTGTTGATCGTCACGCAAGCCTTTGCATAGACTTCTCTTCTGGGATAGCCTCGGCCATGACTTCCCTTTTCGAGAGACGCATCACATCGAAACTATTTTGAACCTCACACGAGCAGGAGTTGATCAATGCCCCGGCAGACACAAGGCGAGACAAGACGAGACTTCCTCAAGGCTTCTACGGCGGCAGTCTCAGCGGCAACGCTGGTGACTCTTCCTGCCGGAGGTGTGTTTGCCGCAGGTACCGATGCCATTCGGATTGGTTTGATTGGTTGCGGTGGCCGTGGGACCGGAGCGGCAGTGAACGCCGTAACCGCAGACTCAAACGCAAAAATCACTGCGATGGGAGATGCCTTTGCCGATCGACTTGCCAGCAGCCACGAGAATCTCGCGAAAACCATCTCCGACAAAGTGGATTGCCCTCCAGAACGTCGTTACGTCGGGATCGATGCGTATCGCAAAGTCATTGAGTCGGGGGTTGATGTGGTGCTCTTGGCATCTCCGCCGCATTTTCGTCCAGCCCACTTGGCAGCTGCGATCAAAGCAGGCAAGCATGTATTCTGCGAAAAGCCTGTCGCGGTCGATGTTCCAGGTGTTCATTCGGTCGAGCAATCATGCAAGCTGGCAAGAGAAAAAAAACTTTCGATCGTTTCCGGCCTCTGCTTTCGATACGACGAGCCGAAAGTTGAAACGATCCGCAGGATTCACGATGGCGCAATCGGCAAGCCGCTGGTCGTCTACACTCGATACCTTACGGGTCTTCTTTGGAATCATCCACGGAAGCCCGAGTGGAGTGATATGGAATGGCAGCTTCGGAACTGGCTTTATTTCAACTGGCTTTCTGGTGACCACATTGTTGAGCAGCACATTCATTCACTCGATAAGGCGGTGTGGGTGATGGGCGACGAACCACCGATGGCCGCAGTCGGTGTAGGAGGTCGTGAGGTGCGCACCGATGCGGCATTTGGAAACATCTACGACCATTTTTCAATCGTCTATACCTACGCCGACGGCAGACGTATTCACTCCTCCTGCCGACAGATGGGCAACTGTTTCACAGATGTTGAAGACACCGTCATCGGCACTGAAGGCAGTTGCGATTTGATGAAGCATGCGATCGAGGGAGCGAGGCCTTGGAAGTTTCAAGGTCATGGAAAAAATATGTATCAATCCGAACACGATGCATTGTTTGCTGCCATCCGTTCCGGCACCCCGATCGACAACGGTTCTTACATGTGTCGCAGCACACTTGTAGCGATCATGGGAAGAATGGTCGCCTACACCGGAGAGCGAATCACGTGGGATCAACTCAACGCTTCCACGGAGGATCTCACACCGCCCAGCTATGAGATGGGGCCATTGCCAATGGCTCCAGTAGCCAAGCCAGGGGTCAAACTCATTGGCTAAAGCGTGGAGTCACATCGGAGACACATTCTTCAATCATTTTTGATCGAACGTCAAACTCGGCGTGCTTTGCCTAGCGGGAACATTGTGGCGCTATGGGGAACTGCTGGAAAATCGATATGGCTGCATGATCCCACCGGCAGCGTGTCAGATAAACCCAACCGGGGCGCGGCGTCGATTCAAGGCATACAAAAAGTGAGTTGAGAAAACTGAGCGACGATTCGCTCGAGATCGCATGAGTGTCAATCGTCTGGGCCCAAAGCCTTTAAGGAATGAGAGACTCTATGAGTACAGGCCGTAACACCGTAGCACAGGCACTCAACATCGCGCTCATTGTGTTTGTCATGCTGACATTCGTGCTCGCCATCACGACCTACCTGTTTTTTTCGCAGAGAGA
>Ga0194051_1001117_pt1 | contig 14542 bp, 11 predicted proteins | sample SepL2320m_MetaG_FD_161275 | JGI IMG/M metagenome (GOLD analysis project Ga0194051, IMG submission 161275) | Anoxic zone freshwater microbial communities from boreal shield lake in IISD Experimental Lakes Area, Ontario, Canada - Sep2016-L239-20m | ecosystem: Environmental > Aquatic > Freshwater >... | reverse complement strand
AAACAGGGTCAGTGACGTGAATGACTCGCCACCGTCGGCTAGGGCTGCGTGCCGACTGACTAGGCCGCCGAATGAGTGTCCGACGACGTGAACTGGGCCGGTAGCAACCGCGTCCACAACATCGAGAAGATCCTGTGCGAACAGATCGAGGGTGTATGCGCTCTCGTCGTCAGGCCCGGGGGACTGATGTTGACCCAACTGGTCGTAGGAGACTACTGACCACCCGAGTTCAACCAGTGGTTCGAATACGGCGATGAAGTCTTCCTTCGAACCGGTAAACCCTGGCACCAAAATCACGGTTCCTCGAGAATTACCGCGTGGGTCGAGGCGTACGCCGGCCAAACTTCCCCGTCGAGTGGTGATGGAGAGGTCTTCAGCGCCATCAGGAAAGGATGCTGCGGGTGGGGTGCTCACATAACGAATCGTACGGTCCCGCCGTGGATGCCCGCACGCGGTGGCGCGATTGCATAAGGTGGTACCGATCGCCACCGACCGCTTAACTACATTTTGCCAAAGGAGTTCGACAGCAGATGGCACGTCGAATTGCGGTTGCCAGCCAAAAGGGTGGAGTGGGCAAAACCACCACGGTGGCCTCGATCGGTGTTGCCTTGGCAGAAATCGGGCAGCGGGTTCTGCTGGTAGATCTCGATCCTCAAGCGTGCCTGACGTTTTCGATGGGAATTGACCCGGAGAATCTTTCCGCCTCAGTACACGACGTGATGGCCGGTGTACGTAGCGCTCAAGACGTGATTGTTGCCACCGACGAGGGTGTAGACCTCCTGCCCAGCACGATCGACTTGGCGCAATCTGAGGCCACTCTTGTTGGTAAGTCGAACGCGGTCTTTACCTTGCAGCGTGCGTTAGCAATGATCGACGACGAGTACGACATCGTTCTGCTGGATTGCCCACCAACCTTGGGGATCTTGACGGTCAACGCGTTGACTGCCGCACACGAGGTTCTAGTGCCACTTCAGTGTGAAACGCTCGCGCATCGCGGAGTCGGCCAGGTTATTGAAACAGTGGCTGAGGTCCAACGTGTGTCTAACCCGGACCTTGTCGTTCTTGGATTTCTCCCGACGATGTACGACGGGCGCACCACGCATGCGCAGGCAGTTCTTGCCGATATCGGCACTCGCTATGACATGCCTGTACTGACCCCACCTATTCCGCGATCAGTGCGATTCGCAGAAGCACCGGCACTTGGCCGGACGGTACTGAGCACCTCTCCACATTTACGTGGCTCTGAGGTCTATCGGACACATGCGCGTCAGCTCGTTAATCGTCCTGACGTGTGCTGACGACGAATCACCGGTGGTCTAGATCGTCGGACCACCGATAACGCTGCGATCTCGTAAATCGCTGAGTTCGTGTGCGTCCAAACCGAGGACGGATCCAAGAACTTCATCGGTGTGCTGGCCGAGCAGTGGTGCGGGTTTTGGCTCGCCGGCATCCCAGCCTGAAAAGTCCAAGACTGGGCCGGGCACGGAGTAGGTGCCGATTCCTGGTTGATCGATTGCATGCAGGATTCCGCTGGTGTGCATCAGTGAATCGAGCTGCTCAACCATGTCTGTGACGGTGCGGTATCGGCCCCATAGAACTCCGGCCGCATCGAGGGCAGCGATTGCATCGTCGCCAGAGCGTGATTGGAACCATGGGCGAATGAGGTCGTTGAGAACCCGACGGTGGGTGAAGCGGTCTCCGTCGATGGCGAAGTCAACGCCGAGGGATTCCTGCAGCCTGTCGACGGCTTCGGCGACACCGGTGAGTTCGATCAAACTTCGCCAGTGCCGTGGGGTAAGTGCCACCACCATGATGCGTACGTCGTCCTCGCATTGGTAATCAATGCCGAAACCGCCATAGAGGAAGTTTCCATCGCGAACGCGCTTGGTGTTGTTGATTTCTACGTCAGCTATGTAACCAAGATTTGCCATGGTTGCCACAGCCACACTGGCCAGACTGATATCGATGTTTTGTCCGCGACCGGTGCGATTGCGGACGCGCTCAGCGGCAAGTACGGCGGTCGCGGCGTACACCCCGGTCATCAAGTCCCACGCCGGCAGAACGTGATTGACCGGTCGCCCACTTTCGATCGGGCCGGTGAGCCAAGGTAGCCCGACCTCGGCATTGATCGTGTAGTCCACTGCGGCCTTACCATCGCTACGTCCGCGAATGAAAACCTTGATGACGTCCTCGCGTTGCTTGCGTAGTTCGTCATAGTCGAGCCACTTTGCGCCGACTGAATTCGTCAGCACAAATCCGCTCTCTGGCCCCGGCTGAGCGATGAGGGCTTGGACGAGGGCGCGACCTTCACCCGAACTGAGGTCTACCTCGATTGAACGTTTGCCCTTATTGAGGCCGGCCCAAAACAGGCTCTGACCCTGTGGGGCTAGCGGTAGTCGTCGCACGTCTGGTGCACCGCCGATGGGGTCGACGCGGATCACATCGGCACCCATCTGTGCCATCGTCATCGCGCCGCTGGGACCGGCAACATAGGTCGAAACGTCGATGATGCGTAGGCCCTCAAGTGGGGCCAGAGCGTCGTGGTTAACCGAGGTCATGCTGCACTTTATTGGACGATGCTGCGTTCGTCATCTCGCGTTGTCAGGATCAGGCGAGCTCGCTTAAGGATTGGCTCATCGATCATGTCGCCCTCGAATGAGAAAGCGCCGCTGTGCTTTGCGGCTTCGGCTAACACGGCCGTAGCCCAACGTCGCTGTTCGTCGCTGATGCCGAAGACTTTGTTGACGACGTCTACTTGGGCGGGATGAATGCAGAGTTTGGCACCCATGCCTAGCGCGCGTGCGTCACCTGAATCTGCGCGGATTGCTTCGACATCTTTCATCACGATCGCAGGACCGTCGACGGGTGTTGGCAAGGAGAAGGCGCGGGACGCAATCACCAGGCGTGTACGTGGGTAGCTCAGAACTTCAGGGCTGAAAGGGGCGCCAATATCAGCGAGGTAGTCCGCACTACCAAAGATCAAACGGCCGGGACGGGCTGCGGCGATCTCATCGAGTCGCACGATGCCGAGGGCGGATTCCACGAGAGCCAAGATTGCGATGCGCGCTGGAATCAGTGAACGCAGTCGCTCCACGTGCAGGGCCGACTCGACCTTGGGCAACATGATTGCATCGACCCACGGTAGGTCGCGGGTGGCTTCCACGTCAGCCTCGAAATAGGGCGTGCCCAGTGCGTTGATGCGCACGACGACCGGCTGTTCGAGACCGAGTTGCGTCAGACCGCTGCGTGCGGACTCCTTGTCGGGGAAACCGACGCCATCTTCGAGGTCAACGATCACCCGGTGCGCATGTGTAGCCAGGGCCTTTGGAATGCGATCGGGTGTCGATGCGGGTACGAACAGGTACGAGTGTGGTTGACCAGCGTGGCTCATAGCCGATCAGCCTAGTGGGGCCTATTCGCTAGAGGGAGCCGACTCTGGAGTTTTGCGAGTACGGCGCCGTTGACGTGGCTTTGCGGTGCCAGATTCCTTGGCCGTCACAGACTTTGACGAGCTGGACTTTGACGAGCTGGAACCACGTCCGGATGAACCCTGCGATGATCCGGAATTGTTCGACGAACTTCCGGTCTTTGAGCGGCGCCCCTTTGATGCGCCCGTCTCGCCGAGATCCTCGAGAGTTTCCGCCTCCAACCCGGCACGAGTCTTAGAGGCATGTGGCAACCGCCCCTTGGTCCCTTCGGGAATCCCAAGGCCGGTGTACACATGCGGACTCGATGAGTACGTCTCGATCGGATCGGTGAACGGCAAGCCAAGAGTCTGGTTGATCATTTTCCAGCGGTGCATGTCGTCCCAGTCGACGAGTGTGATCGCCACTCCGCTGTTGCCAGCGCGACCTGTACGACCAATGCGGTGCAGATACGTCTTGTCGTCCTCGGGGCATTCCCAGTTAATGACGTGCGTGACATCCGCGACATCAATTCCTCGCGCGGCCACATCTGTAGCAACGAGTACATCGACCTTGCCATTGCGGAAGGCGCGAAGTGCTTGCTCGCGGGCTCCTTGGCCGAGATCGCCATGGACGGATGCGGCTGCGAATCCGCGTTCAGTTAGATCGTCTGCAACTCTTTGGGCATTTCGCTTTGTACGGCAGAAGATGATCGTTAACCCGCGTCCTTCGGCCTGAAGTGCGCGGCCGATGAGTTCTTGCTTGTCGAGGCTGTGTGCACGCCATACGTGCTGCTCGATGGCGTCGACTGTTGAGCCAGCGTCGTTGGGATCGGTGGCACGGATATGTGTTGGCTGCGTCATGTAGCGACGGGCGAGCGCGACGATTTGCCCTGGCATGGTCGCCGAAAAGAGCATCGTCTGGCGAACAGCTGGCACAAGTGACACGAGTCGCTCAACATCAGGAAGGAATCCCATGTCGAGCATCTCGTCGGCCTCATCGAGGATGAGCGTGGACACATGCTTGAGATTGAGATGTCCCTGCTTGGCGAGGTCGATCAGGCGGCCTGGGGTTCCGACCACTACCTCAACGCCGCGTTGAAGTGACTCGACCTGCGGCTCGTAGGCGCGACCACCGTAGACGCACAAGACACGTACGCCGCGATGTCGGCCAGCCTTCTCAAGGTCGGTAGCAACCTGAAGGGCTAATTCGCGCGTCGGCACGATAACGAGGGCTTGTGGCTTACCCTTCTTCGCATCGGCGAAGTCGTCCCACTGTTCGTCGCGTGGCGCGACGAGGCGCTGAAGGGCGGGAATGCCGAAGCCAAGGGTTTTTCCGGTTCCCGTCTTGGCTTGACCAATTAAGTCAGAGCCGCCGAGAGCCAGAGGTAACGTCTGCTCTTGGATCGGGAATGCGGTAATGATTCCGTCCTCAGCAAGTGCTTGGACGATCGCGGGGTGGACGCCGAGTTCGGCGAATGTCTTGGGCTTTGACGGTTCAATCTCCGACGACGTTTCGTCGATGTCGATTGAATCGTTCTCAGAAATGGTGCTCAGGGCCTACTCCGTAAGTTCGCCGGCATCATGGGCGCACTGCCACATGTTCGTCAGCGGAAAAGAATCGCGAAAACTGTGGTGCGCCCGGACTTGCGCCGTCGGCGGTGGTCACGGAGAAATTCGATTGTCAGCCACCGTGACCGGTTTGGACCCTTTCAGTCTACCTGCTCGACCGCCGTACCGTTGCCAAGGACCGCCCAGCGCGACAATTCACCCGCGGGATTCGAGTCATCGCAGATGAAGTGGCGGTTGGGCGAGTAGATTCTCGGTTCGTGACTGAGTCTTCGAACGAATCGATATCCGATAATCCATTGGAATCTCCCGATAAGGCTGACCCTTTATACAGGGAGGGCGTAGTCGATCTACTTGGCGTGTTGGCGTACAACGAACTCGTTGCGTTTGAGCGGCTTGCCGCCGATGCGTCGTCGGCTCCTTCGCTATCAGACAAGTCGGCACTGGCGCTCATGGCGAGTGCAGAGATTCGTCATTTCACGCTGCTTGCCGAGCGATTGGCCGAACTCGGAGTCGATCCCGCGGACGCGATGGCGCCATTCGTAGACGCAATCGAAGAGTTCCATGCCCAGACGTCACCGAGTGATTGGTACGAGAGTTTGGTCAAGGCCTATGTAGGCGATGGGATCGCGTCAGATTTCTACAAAGAAATCGCTCATCAACTTGATCCTGCGACCCGCGACTTGGTTCTCAATGTCTGTGGTGACACTGGTCATTCGAATTTCGCTGTCGCAACCATTCGCGCAGCAATCGAACGCGACCCACGCCTTGCTGGCCGGTTAGCGCTGTGGGGTCGCAGGTTCGTGGGTGAGGCTATCTCGCAGGCGCAGCGAGTTGCTGCTGACCGAGACGGCTTATCGCACATGCTTATCGGAAGTGCCGATCGACCCGGTATGGATTTTGCCGACTTAGGAAAAATGTTTGATCGGCTCACTACCGCTCATACCCAACGCATGCAGATCTTGGGTTTGCAGGCCTAATCCGCGAACTCGACCCGCACGCAGTTTGAGTCGAGTTCGCGCATGTGCCGGTGCTTAGCTCGGAGTTCCGAATCCGATGCGGCCGCGCTCACTGGCACCGATTTCGACGTAGGCAATCTTGTCGCCGGGGACTAGGACGGTGCGGCCCTTATCGTCCCCGAGTACGAGTGCCGTCCCGTTCGTCACTGCACTTGAAACGAGAGCAACGACATCTTCTGGTGTCAGCGTGCTTTCAAGTACGACCTCGCGGGCAGCCTGCTGCACACCGATCTTGACCTCCACGCTGAAAACCTCCGCTGTCGATGTGCGCTTCGCTGATGCACTCATGAGATACCTATTCTGCAATTTGGGCGGATGAGCCCCAGCACTGGGATCCGTTCGCCACGTTAGTCAATGGAAACTTAACGGTTCGACGCTGCGGACGCTTCCCAATTCACGGGGTATTCGCCATCGGCGTAGTCGTTACGCAGGTGGGTGCGACAGCGGAAAGCTCGAGATCCCTCGCCAGCCGAGTGCGCTGATCAAGCGGGTTGCCTCTTCTCTGCCAACCTGGGTGTCCCCACGGCTCCAGTATCGAGCAGCCGTCTGCAGGAGTCCGGCCATGCCGGCAGCTAGGAGAGTCGCTTCTCCGTCCTTGAGGCCCGTGTCTTGTGCGATGACCCGACTAATCAGCGCGGCGCAACGGTCCGAGGCCTCATCGATACGTAGGCGCACTGCCGGTTCGTTGGTCAGATCCGACTCAAAGACCAGACGGAAGCCACCAAGGCGATCATTTACGAAGTCGAAATACGCGGCAGTCGCTGCGGCTACTCGCTGTTTGTTGTCGGACGTGGAAGCGACTGCTTGCTCCAACTCGACGTTCAAGGTGTCGATTGCTTCATCGAGTAAGGCGAGGTAAAGATCAAGTTTGCTAGGGAAGTGTTGATACAGCACCGGCTTGCTGATCCCGGCAGCATCGGCGATGTCGTCCATGCCCGCAGCGTGGTAGCCCGAAGCAACGAATACTTCGCGTGCAACGAGTAAGAGTTGAGCGCGACGTTCATCGCGTGGCATCCGCGAACCGCGGGTGCCACCTCGGATGGGGCTCGCCGACGCGGTCATGAGGTAACCCTACTCGCCGGTAAGTTCACCGGGCGCCACGCGGAATACTCCATGGGAGTGGCCGCTGGCGAATTTGGCCGATTCTTGTACATGATCGGCCCATTTCGCCGCGCAACGAGTAGGTCGCCTCTCCTAACGTGGTGGTCATGGTCGGATCACATGGAGCGCAGAGCGGGTTTGCTGCAGCTGATGTTGAAGCCGCTCTGGCGATTGTGCCGGGCGTAGCAAAGGCTTTCGTTGGCCCTAATGACGGCAGTTTGACCTCCTCTACGGCTGCTGATGTTGTGCGTCTTGTACTTGATGCTGACGCTGATGAGTCCTTTGTTTCGTCGTCGGTGAATCGGATCTTGCGCATGCAGTTTGGCCTCGTGCTAGATGGTGGATCGATCCAGGTGTCGACGACATCGGTTCCGGCACCTACGGTGTTGGTGCCTCGTCTTTCGGTTGTCGAGTCAACGGATGAATATGTGGACTACGGTTCCACTGTGGTGCCACTCGAGGGTGATATCGCATCGTTCCTTGGTCGATTCGGTGCCACGTCGGATGGACCAGGTGATTTCCACAACGATGTTCTCACGTCGGCGGCCCGTCATCCTTCTGGTGGACGGGTGTTCATCCCGGCAGACGATTCAGCCGCGACGGATTATGCCGATGCGGATTCTGCGCCCCGTCTAGCGATCGCCCACTTGACGATAGCGGCTCAAGGCCAAGGCATGAAGGCGTCGGTGTGTCTGTCACATGGTGGCGTTGACTTCGTTGGATCAGCATGTGGGTCGTCGACATCGACGGCAGTCAATCGCTCAGTGGCCCAAGCGACTCTCGGCGCCATTTCACATGCCATCAACCACAGTGAACTGCTAGATCTAGAAGCTGTCGTGATTACGAACGTTAACGATCAGCGTGTTGCCGTTGTTCAAGTTGTTCGCCACCCCGCTGGGGGTTCCGAACGTCTGACGGGCGCTTCTGAGGTTCGCGACGACGTTCGGCAAGCCGTCATCCGAGCAACGTTGGACGCGGTGAATCGCCGACTGTCCGACCAGTTGGGCGTGTGAGGAACGCAGTCTTGCGACTCCGCCGACTGGCTTAGTCCTTAGACTGACGCCATGTCCGCGATACCTCGCACTACGCAAGACTTACTGGCGAACCTCCCGCAGCCGTGGCCGCGTGAAGAGATCCTTGTGCGCAATGGGATTCTCTCAGTGCGACGTGCGCAAGGTATCAATCCTGATTCTGAGCCAGCAGTGTTCATCCACGGCCTCGGCGGCAACTCATCTAACTGGACCGATCTGATGGCGGTGCTTCGAGATCGACTAGATGGACTGGCCGTTGATCTTCCTGGTCACGGTTGGTCTCCGCCGCCGCGCGATGGTGACTATTCACCCCAGCGCTCGGCGGACTCGATAGCAGAACTGATCGGGGAATCATTTCCGGGACAAGCAGTTCATGTGTTCGGGAATTCGATGGGCGGGGCAGTTGCACTGCAGCTTGCCGCCCGTCATCCGGAGCGGGCCAAGACGTTGACACTGGTAAGTCCTGCGCTTCCGAAAATCGGTGTCCGAAGGACGAATGCTCATCTGCCAGTAATCGCGACTCCGGGTGTTGGAATGCGTTTGTACAAGCGCTATCTCGCGGTGGATCCGACCATGCGTGCGAAGGCAACAGTTGACGTTTGCTTTGCCGACCCAAACTCCGTCCCGCCAGAACGGATGGACCAAGCCGTTGAAGAGGTGCGACGCCGCGATGAATTGCCGTATGCGGGCGATGCATTCCTTAAGTCGCTGCGCGGTTTGCTCGCAACGTATCTCGACCGTTCGCCAACGAGGCCATGGAAACTGGCTGAGGGAATCGAGATTCCGACACTGCTAGTCCATGGCCGGCGCGACAAACTCGTTGACCCGATCCACGCCCATACCAAGGCGTTTCCGAATGTTCGGGTGCTTGTCATTCCTGACGCTGGTCATGTGGCGCAGATTGAGCATCCGGTACTGGTTGCTAACGCATGGCGGGCGTTACTCGGTACGGCTGACTAGCTATCGGCGTGAGGTATGTAAGAACGACTGAGGGGCAGCCGATATCGGCTGCCCCTCAGTTATCTTCAGATATCTAGTGAGTCAGAACTTATTCTGACTTCGGCTCGTGCTCGCCGCCCTTGTGATCCAAGAACCCATGTTCGTGGTGCTCGAGATAGATCTCGTCAGCCGACGAGATGTTGTCTGGCAGATCGATGGTTTGCTTCGGACCGGTGAACCACTTCTTTGCCGACAAGTGCCAGAAGGCCCAGAGTGCGATAAGCAGTCCGCCGAGTACGAGCGGTGCGTAGTTCACGAACTTCCAGTCGAATGCGACTTCGGCGCCGCTCGGAGCTCCGAGAATGCCGCGCATCCAGTCGGGTGCACCGGCTGGATACAACGGCATGATGAAGTAGACCGAGGTGATAAGGATTTCGGCAACGGCTAGCGGTGCCATCCACTTCCACTTCTTACCAAGGTTCCATGAACCCTGCTTGAAGTTCTCGCCCTGCTTCCAGCGGTAGTAGATCGGAATCGCGAAGGCTAGGTAAAGCCCGAGAACGCCGATAGACACAATTGCGAAGAACGCAGTCACCGTGTAGATCGGAGCCTCTGGGGTTCCGATGTTGACCTTCCAGAGTGCTGGCAGGGTCAAGATGAAGCCAACAACGGTGACGGCAAGTACGGCGTTAACAGGGGTCTTGGCCTTGTTAACTCGTGACCAGTACTGCGATCCGGGGACTGCACCGTCACGGCTGAACGCGAAGAGCATGCGTGAGGCCGAGGTAAGACAAGCCGTGGTGCAGAAGAGCTGCCCCGCGGTCGCGATGAGTAGAACGATGCCGGACATGGTCGGGCTCAATGCTTGGTCGAGGATGACTTGCACGCCACCACCGCCGGCTGAAACGGCGGCTGGGTCCTGTACAGCGAACAGGAAGGCAAGAAGAAGAATCCAGCCGCCGATCGCTGAGTAGAAGATGGACTGCCAGATGCCACGAGCAGCTGCATTTGATGCACCCTGAGTTTCCTCAGACAGGTGCGCGGATGCGTCGTAGCCGGTGATCGTGTACTGCGTGAGCAGGAAGCCCAAGGGAAGTACGTAGAACCAGAAACCGGGTCCGTCCGTGTTGCCGCCGAACAGACCAGCAGTGTTATTGACCTTACCTGTGAACACGCTCGCTGCGTCCCAGTGGGTCGCACCGGACTTGAGGCCAAAGATCAGGATCAGCAGGACGATCACCGCACCGGCGACGTGCCACCACACCGAGATGTTGTTAAACACGGCCAGCAGGTGGCTCGAGAAGATGTTCACCAGTGCGGTGAGGGCCAAAATGACGACGAACATGACGAAGACGCGCTCGAGTGAGTAGTTAGCAGCCCACGACTCAGAGAAGCGTGACAGGGCGAAGTCGAGGAATGTTGCTGCCCCGTAGGCCACAGATGCCACGATCGCGATGAGGCCGATGAGGTTCAGCCAACCGGTGTAGAAGCCTGCCTTCACGCCGCCGAGCTTGCTGGCCCACCAGTAGATCCCACCTGAGGTGGGGTAGGCCGATACGAGCTCTGACATACAGAACCCGATGACGAGGATGAACGCAGCGATGATCGGCCAACCGATCGAGATCGCGATTGGTCCACCGTTGTTCCAACCTACGTAGAACGTGGTGAAGCAGCCCGCCAAGATCGAGATGATCGAGAACGAGATAGCGAAGTTGGAGAAGCCGCTCCATGAACGACTCAGTTCCTGCTTGTAGCCCAACTCCGCGAGCATGCGCTCGTCATCGGTGAGATTCGAAATATCAGTCACGTGTCCCCTCCTTCGGGAACCCCTTACAGGGTCAGATGCAGCGGCGCTGCTTCTATGTTCAAAAGTGTGTCGGCTTCCACAGAGTGCATGGTGCACGACACGCTGGAAGAACCTACAAGGCAAAGGGGCACATTGGGGAGTGTTTTGGCAGGTTTGTTCGGGCGAGCCGCAAATTCGGTTGCGCTAGTTCGCGTCGATTAGTCAGATTGAGCGGCTTGATGTAGCCAGGTCCCGAACTCGGCGCTGTCGAATTCGGTGACGGCGCGGTCGTACTTTTCTAGCCCCCACGACCAGAAATCAAAGTCCAGATCGCTACTGCCATCCTGGATTGAGGCCCACAGCATCCAGCCGTACTTACTCATTAAGCCCCACAGTCGTGCCCGCGCGGTAAGTGCCTGCGAGGAGTATCCGGTGTACGCCGAAACAAGGCGCTCGAGGTCATCGGGATTGCCGGTGGCTTCGCTCCAGATGTTACCGATCTCGAAGAACGGATCGTTGTTTCCCGAGTACTCGTAGTCGATAACCCATAGCCGATCGCCAGCATCGATGAAGTTGGCTGCCAGAAGGTCGTTGTTGCAGGGAACGTTTGGAACCGGTCTCACCGCAAGGGCGTCGGCTATTGCGCCAGTCTGGGCAGCGAAATCTAGATAGCGATCCGGAAGTTGAAAGCCGCGTTCCCGAACGATCTGCAGATAGTGCGGTTGGAGTTTGAGCATGTTGAATTCGTTAACGAATCGTGGGCCAGCATGGAGTTGACGACAGGCGGCCCCGATCCGCTCGGCGTTGGCCGGAGTGAGGATGTCGTGTTCGTCCCAGGTTCGGCCCGTAACGAACTCCACGGCCAGCAGGCTTTGCGCAGGATCGTAGGCGACGACAGGTGGTGCGGCTCCGGACTCCGCAGCGGCGCGACTGTTGAGATGTTCAGCTTTGCGATCGATGGCAAGTAGTGAACTTTGCTCGGACGATAATCTCGCGACGTAGATTCCATCCGGGGTCGTCACCTTGAGATTGCGGTTCGTAAGCCCACCGGAAAGTTCCTCCACGGTGGTCCGGTTCGCAAACTGCGGGATGTGATCGAGGCGAGCGAGTAGTTCTTGCTCAATCATGCTCGCCTCTTTCATCTGTAAAGTGCGTATGGGTGACGCGAAGACCAATCTCGGCAACAGAGTAGAACCTGCGGCATAGCTACCGTCGAGTTCTACTTAATTTTGGTGTTTGCGCGGTCATAAGGAGCGCCCAGGTGCAGGGTTGCTCGCACTACATCGCCACCAATGTTGATGTCGTAGTCGCCGGTCTCCAGGTATTCACGCGTCACGACCTCATCGCTGGGGTTCCAGATGTAAGCAAGGGCGACGCAGGCGTTCAACGTTGTTCCGAAGGCTGCTGATGTCACTTGGCCGACGGCAAAACCATCGCGAAGAACTAGTTCGCCGCCCCACATCATGGGCGCGGCGTCGTTGAGGACGAGAGATACCAATCGGCGGCTCGGCCCCTGCGCCTTGGCAGCGATGACCTGTTCCCTGCCGAGAAACGCAATCTCGGTGTTGAGTTTGCAGGTGAACAGTAGGCCCGCCTCGACCGGGTTGTACGTCGGATTGAGTTCGGCGCTGAAAGCCCGATAACCCTTTTCGAGCCTCAGTGCGTTGATGGCGTAGTAGCCTGCATCGCAGATGCCGTGGGTGGCCCCGGCGTCCTTGAGCAGGTCGTAGACCCCGCTGGCGAAGTCCGTAGGAACGTAGAGCTCCCAACCGAGTTCGCCGACGTAGGTCAGTCGAGTTGCCCTGACGGTGAACGGGCCGACGTCGATGAGCTGAGAGGTCGAGAACGGAAAGCCACTATCGCTCAGGTCGGCCCTCGACACCGATTCTAGGAGAGCCCGTGATGCCGGTCCCATCAGGCCAAGTACGGCATATGCACTGGAGACATCTACTACCTCAACCTGCATACCCGGCTCACGGTGACGGCTGATCCACGATGCATCACGAGCCACCGACGCTGATCCGGTGACCCAGAGAAACTCGTCGTGCGCGGTGCGGGTGACGGTGACATCGGCTTCGTAGGTGCCACGTGCGTTCAGGGCACCTGTATAGACGACTGCACCGACAGGAACCGCGATATTCGCAGTGCAGAGCCACTGGAGTAGCCGCTCGGCGTCAGCCCCCTTAATGAGGAGCTTGCCGAAAGAGGTTTCGTCGAAGATGGCTACGTTGTTGCGGGTTGCTCGCTGTTCGTTGTCGACCCATGGGATCCAGTTCTGCTTACCCCAGGAGTACTCGATCGATGCTTCGGTCCCAGCGGGTGCGAAGAAGTTTGGTCGCTCCCAACCCATTCGCGATCCGAAACATGCGTTGGCGCTAACCATTCGGTCGTGCACTGGGGAGCGACGGAACGGGCGAGCAGTGTCGAACTCGCGGTTTGGCCACGGCACTGAGTAATGCAGACCGAGTACCTCGCCCACGCGAGCGCGGAGCCATTGGTTGTTGCCGTTGAACGGTGCGAATCGGCGAATATCGACCCCAACAAGGTCGGTCTGTGGTTCGCCGGCCACGATCCACTCCGCGAGGGCTCGCCCCGCGCCACCCGCGGAGGCGATGCCGACGGAGTTAAACCCGGCTCCCACGAAGAAGTTTCGAAGTTCGGGGGCTTCGCCAAGAATGAATTGGTTGTCGGGGGTGAAAGATTCCGGACCGTTATAGAACTTCTTGACTCCCGTCTGGTTCAGCACCGGCACGCGGTGGAGTGCGCTTTCCATGAGGATCTCAAAGTGATCCCAATCCTCTTCTAGTAACTGGAATTCAAACGGGTAGGGGATGGCGTCGGGGGAAACCCAGGGCTTGGCAACCGGCTCGAACCCGCCAACGACGAGGCCGCCAACCTCTTCCTTCATGTACGTGTAACCGTCTGGGTCGCGCAGGATCGGCATCATTTTGTGAACGCCGTCGATTTGCTCGGTCACGACGTAGAAGTGCTCGGCCGAATGCAGGGGCACATTCACACCGGCGAGTTGGCCAATGGCCTTTGCCCATTGCCCGCCGCAATTCACGACGATCTCGGCCTCAATGTCGCCATGATCAGTTTCGACGCCGGTAGCCGCGCCATCCTTCGTCGTCACTCCAACAACGCGAACCCGTTCGAAGATCTTGGCCCCGCGCATCCGCGCTCCGCGGGCTAGTGACTGGGTGACGTCAGTTGGGTTCGCGGTGCCGTCTTTCGGCAGCCAGATCGCGCCCTGAAGATCAGAAATTTCCAGTACGGGGTAGCGCTCGAGTGCCTGCGCCGGGGTGAGAATCTCGCACTCGAGGTTGAATGCCTCGGCTTGTGCAGCCGTACGCAAAAGTTGGGTCATCCGCTCGGGGGTGCGTGCCACGGTGACTCCACCGCACTGCTTGTATCCGGTCGAGAGCCCGGTCTCGGCCTCGAGCTCTGAGTAGAGCTGGGCGGAGTACTGAACGAGGCGCGTGCCAGATTCCGAAGCGCGGAGCTGCCCGACGAGGCCGGCTGCATGCCAGGTGGTACCCGATGAAAGCTGCCCCTGCTCGAGGAGAACGAGATCGGTTACACCCAGTTTGGTCAGGTGATAGGCCACGCTTGCCCCAACGATTCCACCGCCAATAATCACAACGCGGGCTCGGGTGGGCAGCGAACTCGTAACGACCTCGGCGGTCATGGGGAC
>Ga0194051_1001116_pt1 | contig 14554 bp, 15 predicted proteins | sample SepL2320m_MetaG_FD_161275 | JGI IMG/M metagenome (GOLD analysis project Ga0194051, IMG submission 161275) | Anoxic zone freshwater microbial communities from boreal shield lake in IISD Experimental Lakes Area, Ontario, Canada - Sep2016-L239-20m | ecosystem: Environmental > Aquatic > Freshwater >... | reverse complement strand
CACCTCCGGGTGGCCCTTGTGGCCGATGAGGATGATCTCGAAGCCTTCCGCATGATGCCGCTGCGCCTCCATGTGCACCTTGGTGACGAGGGGACAGGTGGCGTCGAGCTGGAACATGTGGCGCGCCGTAGCGGCGGCCGGCACCGACTTCGGCACGCCATGGGCGGAGAACACCACCGGCCGGTCGCCATCGGGGATGTCATCCAGCTCGTCCACGAAGATGGCGCCCTTGGCCTTCAGGTCATCGACCACGAACTTGTTGTGCACGATCTCGTGGCGGACATAGACGGGGGCCCCATAGATGGCCAGCGCCCGCTCCACGATGTCGATCGCCCGCACCACCCCGGCGCAGAATCCGCGGGGGGCGGCAAGAAGGATTTTGAGAGGCGGCTTGCTCATGGCCCAAGAGATGCGGGGGGAGCCGCGCGTTGTCAACCCAGGGCCACGGATTTGCGGTGTCGCGACCTGTTGCCCGTGGTCAGGATCGCGGTATAGAACGTCATCATGACTGCGGGGCAGGGCAAGCACAGATGATGACGGTACCGGAGCAGTTCCTGCTCCTCACGCTCGACACGGAAACCGGGGAGTTTCTCAAGCTTCCGGAGGCCTATAACAGCGCCGCCTTTGCGGGGGCAGCCCTCATGGAATTGGCGTTGGCCGGGCGCATCGACAGTGACCTTGACCGCGTCTGGGTGGTCGACCCTGCGGTGACCGGCGATGCCGCACTCGACCCCGTGCTGAGCGCCATGTCGGCGGCGGGAGCCCCCTCGAACGTCGAGCGCTTCGTCGAGAAGCTCGTGCCGATGGGGGCACAGGTGCGCGAGGCCGCGCTCAATGGCCTCGTGGCCCGCGGCGTGCTGGAACAATCCGAGCGCAAGTCGCTGTTCCGCAAACCGCAGACGTCATTCGCCCTGCAGGACCGCGCGAGCCTCGCGGGGCTGAAGGAGGCGCTCGGCGCGGTGCTGCTCGGCACGGCGATGCCGGAACCGCGCGATGTCTGCATCATGACGCTGGCCAAGACCTGCGACATGATGGACCGCGTCATCCCGCCCGAGGATTCGCGCAAGGCGCTGGACCGGCTCGAGGCCTTCTCCAAGACGGAGCTGATCGGCCAGACGGTGCGGCGCTATCTCTATCTCTATGAGCGTGACATCGCGCGGTCGTGATGGCCGCCGTGCTCCTGCCTGACAAGATGACCGAGACCCGCGCCGAAATCCGCCTGCCCACCCAGGAACTCCGCGACGACCTGGCCTTCTTCACCAAGGTCCTGAAGATGCGGCTGGACATGATTTACCCGGCCGACAACCCGGAAGTCGCCGTGCTGTCAGGCCATGGCCTCAGGCTGCGGATCGAGAAGGGCGCCGCCGAACCCCCCGGCACCATCCGGATTCTCACCGAGGACCCGGACGGATTCGCCGGCGGCCAGCGCATCCTCACCGCGCCCAACGGCTCAAGGGTGGAGATCGACGAACTGAACCCGCCGCTGGTGCTGCCCATAACCGAGCACGCCTTCGTGGTGCGGCGGCTCGCCGACCAGGCACCCTGGGTCATCGGCCGGGCGGGGATGCTCTACCGCGACCTCGTGCCCTCCCGCCTTGGTGGCGCGATGATTGCCTCACACATCCGCATTCCCGACGGTGGCCCGGTGCCGGACATGGTGCATTTCCACAAGGTGGGCTTCCAGCTCATCTTCTGCATCAAGGGCTGGGTCGATGTGCTCTACGAAGACCAGGGCGGTCCGATCCGGCTGCATGCCGGTGACTGCTTCATCCAGCCCCCTGAAATCCGCCACCGCGTGCTCGAGGCCAGCGACGGCATCGAGGTGATCGAGATCGGCGTTCCCGCCGAGCATGTGACCGAGATCGACCACGTCCTCACACTGCCGACGTCACAGCTCAGGCCAGAGCGCGAATGGCAGGGCCAGCGCTTCGTCCACAATGTCGGCACGACGGGCGAATTCCGCCCCTTCCGCTTGCCCGGCTTCGTGGCGCGGGATACGACCATCAACGCCAACACCAAGGGGGTGGCCTCCGTCATGGTGGCCAAGCCCGATGGTCAGGAAAAGCGCTGGACGGTGCACCACGGTGACATCCTGTTCACCTTCGTGATGAAGGGCACCATGGTTCTGGAGGGCGAGGGCATGGAACCGTTTACACTGTCGACGGGTGATGCCTTCGCTATCCCGCCCGGGTTCAAGACCCGCTATTCCGCAGCCTCGGGTGATCTTGAACTGCTGGAAGTATCGCTCCCCGGTGTATTTTCCACAGAGCAGCTCTGACGTCAGGCGCGCTTGACTTGAATGACCATCGGCCTACTCTCGCCCCGTTCAGCACAGCGCCCTGTGCGGAAGAGACCGGGTCAAACCGGCGCCGAAGGAGCAACCGCCCCGGAAACTCTCAGGCAAAAGGACCGGCAGGGCGTAAGGTCGAACTCTGGAGAGTAGCGGGTCTGTGACAGTTCCCGCTCACCGAAGGAGCAAGCATCCGCATCCCGGATGTGAAATCTCTCAGGTCTCGTACAGAGGGGGCAGATCCGGCTTCGCCGGGTCTGGCCACGCTTTGTCCGGAGACGCGATTGAGATGAGCGACAGCGCTCCCCACCGAACTTCCCTTTACGAGAACCACGTGAAGCTGGGCGCCCGCATGGTGCCCTTCGCAGGCTATGACATGCCGGTGCAATACCCCGCAGGCATCATCGCCGAGCACAACTGGACGCGCCAGAGCGCAGGCCTCTTCGATGTCTCCCACATGGGCCAGTGCCTTCTTGAAGGCGCTGACTTCGAGACGGTGGCAAAAGCCATGGAGGCGCTCGTCCCCGCCGATGTGCTGAGCCTGAAGCCCCACCAGCAGCGCTATTCGCAGTTCCTCAACGAAGAGGGCGGCACGCTGGATGACCTGATGATCACCCGCCACGTGAAGGACGGAACGCTCTACGTGGTCGTCAATGCCGGCCGCAAGGAACATGACTACGGCTGGATGCAGAAGCATTTGGCCGAGGGCGTGAAGCTCACACGGCGTGACGATCTCTCGCTTGTCGCGCTGCAGGGCCCCAAGGGCGAGGAGGCGCTGGCGAAGCTGGCGCCCGCGGTGAAGGACATTGCCTTCATGCATTACGCTGACGTCGAGATCGGCGGCATCAGTGCCCGGGTCTCGCGCTCGGGCTACACCGGCGAGGACGGCTTCGAAATCTCGGTGTCCAGCGCCGATGCTTCGAAGCTGTGGGATCTTCTGCTGTCAGACCCGCTGGTGAAGCCGGTGGGGCTGGGCGCGCGCGATTCGCTGCGCCTCGAAGGCGGGCTCTGCCTTTATGGCCATGAGCTCGACGAGGCGATCTCGCCGGTCGAGGCCGATCTCGTGTGGTCGATCCAGAAGCGCCGGAGAACCGAAGGCGGCTTCATCGGTGCAGCCCGCGTGCAGAAGGAACTCGCTGAAGGCGCGGCGCGAAAGCGCGTCGGCATCAAGCCCGAGGGCCGCGCTCCGGCGCGTGATGGCACGGTTGTCACCGATGCTGCCGGCCGCGAGATCGGAAAGATCACCTCCGGCGGCTTCGGTCCCTCAGTCGGCGGCCCCGTTGCCATGGGCTATGTCGACACCGCAAGCGCCGCACCGGGTACGAAAATCAATCTCATCGTGCGCGGGCAACCCTTGCCCGCCGAAATCGTCACCCTTCCCTTCATTCCCAACCGCTTCAAACGCTAGGAGCCTCTCCACATGACTGCCAAGTACAGCAAGGACCATGAGTGGGTGATCGTCGAGAACGGCATCGCCACCATCGGCATCACCAACCACGCCCAGGAGCAGCTGGGTGACGTGGTCTTCATCGAGCTTCCGGCGATCGGCAAGAAGGTCGCCGCACATGAGCAGGCCGCCGTCGTCGAAAGCGTCAAGGCCGCGAGCGAGGTCTATGTGCCCGTCTCGGGCGAGGTCGTCGAAGTGAACAAGGAACTCGAAGGCGATCCGGCGCTCGTCAACCGCGATGCCGAGAGCGGCGCATGGTTCATGAAGGTGAAGCTCTCGAACCCGGCCGAACTCGACGAGCTGATGGACAAACCCGCCTATGACAAGCTGGTGAACGGATAAGATCATGGCCACCCGCCCCACATTCGCCGAGCTTGAACCCGGCGCGAACTTCATTGCCCGCCACATCGGGCCCGACTCCACCGACACCGCCGAGATGCTGAAGAGCCTCGGCGCCACATCGCTCGATGACTTCATCGCCCAGGTGGTGCCGGAGAATATCCGCACCAAGCGGCCCCTCGAACTCAAGAAGGCCATGCCGGAGCGCACGGCGCTGTCCTATCTCCGTGCCATGGCGGAGCGGAACGACGTCTTCGTCTCGATGATCGGCATGGGCTACTACGGCACCGTCACGCCCAAGGTCATCCTGCGCAACGTGCTGGAGAACCCCGGCTGGTACACCGCCTATACGCCCTACCAGGCGGAGGTGAGCCAGGGCCGCCTCGAAGCACTGTTGAACTTCCAGCAGATGATCATCGACATGACCGGCCTCGAGATCGCCAATGCCTCGCTCTTGGATGAGAGCACCGCCGCGGCAGAGGCCATGAGCATGGCCAAGCGCGCGGTGAAGACCACCGCCAATGCCTTCTTCATAGATCATGACACGCACCCGCAGACCATCGGCGTGATCGAGACCCGCGCGCGCGCCTTCGGCTATGACGTCATCATCGGTGACCCGATGAAGGACCTGAAGCCGGAGACAGTCTTCGCGGCACTGCTCTCCTATCCGGGTTCCTCCGGCGAGGTGCGCGACTGGCGCGGCGTGATCTCGAAGCTCCATGGTGCCGGCGCGCTGGCCATCATGGCCACCGACCTGCTGGCGCTGGCGCTGCTCACGCCGCCGGGCGAGCTTGGGGCGGACATCGCCATCGGCTCCGCCCAGCGCTTCGGCGTGCCCATGGGCTATGGCGGCCCACATGCCGCCTTCTTCGCCACCAAGGATGAATACAAGCGCGCCATGCCGGGCCGCGTCATCGGCGTCTCGGTCGATGCCGAGGGCCACCGCGCGCTGCGCATGGCGCTGCAGACGCGCGAGCAGCATATCCGCCGCGAGAAGGCGACCAGCAACATCTGCACCGCGCAGGTGCTGCTGGCGGTCATCGCCGCCATGTTCGCCGTCTATAACGGGCCCAAGGGCATAAGGAAAATGGCCGAACGCACCCACCGCATGGCGGAGATTTTCGCCGCCGCGGTGACGGGCTTCGGCTATGAGGTGACGACGAAGAGCTTCTTCGACACGGTGACGATCCACGCGCCGGGCCGCGCCCACGCGCTGTGGGCCAAGGCCAAGGAACAGCGCATCAACCTGCGCTTCGTCGATGCCGATCATCTCGGCATCTCGTTCGACCAGTCGATCCGCCGGCAGGAACTCGAACGCCTCCTGACCGTATTCAAGACCGACGCGCTTGAGCGCATCTCGATCGACGAGGTCGACGCCAGGGTGAAGGAGACGATCCCGGAGGCGCTGCGCCGCACCTCGAGCTATCTCACGCATCCCGTTTTCTCGATGTATCATTCGGAAACCGAAATGCTGCGCTATCTGCGGCATCTGCAGGTGAAGGACGTGGCGCTGGACCAGGCGATGATTCCGCTCGGCTCCTGCACCATGAAGCTCAACGCCACGACGGAGATGATCCCCGTCACCTGGCGCAGCTTCTCGATGCTGCATCCCTTTGCACCGCTGGAACAGGCGCAGGGCTACCAGCAGCTCTTCGAGGAGCTGGAGGAGATGCTGGCGGAGATCACCGGCTTCGATGCCGTGTCGCTGCAGCCCAATGCCGGCAGCCAGGGCGAATATGCGGGCCTCCTCGCCATTCGCGGCTATCATGACTCAGCGGGTGATACGCAGCGCGACGTGTGCCTGATCCCCGTCTCGGCGCATGGCACCAATCCGGCTTCCGCCGTCATGGCGGGCATGAAGGTGGTGGTCGTGGCCTGCGACGAGCATGGCAACGTCGACGTGGCTGACCTCAAGAAGAAGGCGACCGAGCACAAGGACCATCTGGCGGCCCTCATGATCACCTATCCGTCCACGCATGGCGTGTTCGAGACGGCGATCAAGGAGATCTGCGACACGGTGCACGCCAATGGCGGGCAGGTCTATCTCGACGGCGCCAACCTCAATGCGCAGGTGGGCCTCGTCAGGCCAGCTGAATTGGGCGCGGACGTCTGCCACATGAACCTGCACAAGACCTTCTGCATCCCGCATGGCGGCGGCGGGCCGGGCGTTGGCCCGATCGGCGTCAAGGCGCATCTGGCGCCCTTCCTGCCGGGCCATGGCGTCGTCACGGGTGTGAACCCCGCAGCGGGCAAGGACCAGAGCCAGGGTGCCGTCTCGGCCGCCCCCTGGGGCTCGGCCTCGATCCTGCCGATCTCATGGACCTATATCGCCATGATGGGCGGCGAGGGACTGAAGAAGGCGACGATGATGGCCATCCTCAACGCCAACTACATGGCCAAGCGCCTCGATCCACATTTCCCGGTGCTCTACAAGGGGCCCGGCGGCTTCGTGGCGCATGAGTGCATCATCGACCTGCGCTGGCTGAAGGAGCGCACGGGGCTTTCGGTTGAAGACGTGGCCAAGCGCCTCGTCGACTATGGCTTCCACGCGCCCACCATGTCCTTCCCCGTCCCCGACACGTTGATGATCGAGCCGACGGAATCGGAATCCAAGCGTGAGCTCGACCGGTTCTGCGACGCGATGATCGAGATCAGGAAGGAGATCGCCGAGGTGGAGGAGGGAAGAGCCGACAGGCTCGACAACGTGCTGAAGAACGCGCCCCACACCCACCGCCTGCTGCTGGGCGATTGGAAGCACCCCTACTCGAAGGAGAAGGCCTTCTTCCCGCTGAAGGGCTATCCCAACGACAAGTACTGGCCGCCGGTGGCCCGCGTCGACAACGTGTTCGGCGACCGCAACCTCGTCTGCACCTGCCCGCCCATGGCGAATTACATGGAGGCGGCGGAGTAGCGCAAAGGCCCGGCATCCCGGCGAAAGCCGGGACCCCGCTTTCCGATTGGCGGAGGCCTGAAGCGGGGCCGAGCCTTCACGGGGGTGACAGAAGGAGGTGTTGACGCCGAACGCAAACCCGTTTCTGCGCGGAAGTGTTTGCGCTAATCTCTTTCTCCGATAAGGATTCGGGGGCCATGACGCCGAACCAAGTCCTGGAAGACCTTCAAACAAGCAGGACCGCGCCGCTTGCAGCCATTCAGGCGGCGCTTGCCGACCGGGAAGCGATGTTGCCGGTGTTTCTGCAGGCATTCAAACAGGCCGCGCAGACGCCTTATGAGGGCCTGCCCTATCGCGACGCCTATGGCCTGATGCTAGAGATTCTCGGTCAGTGGGGCGACTCGCGCAGCTACCGCCCGATCGCGGCATTTCTGCGCCTCGATGAGGAGGTTTTGGAAGGGCTGCTGGGCGATTGCCTGACGGAGATCGGAAACCGCGTGCTGACAAACGTGGCGGACAGCGACCTGACGCCGCTGCGCGACATCATTCTCGATCCCAAAGCCTATAGCTTCGCGCGCAGCCAGGCGATCTCCGCCGTCGTGCGCATCGGCATTGACCGGCCGGAACAGCGGCAGGACGCCATCGCCCTCATTGGCAGCATTAAGCCGCAGCTCGAACCCGGCGCACACATGGTGGTGACGAACGAGTGGGCCGCCGCCGTCGCCATGCTGGGCGTTGGCGATTGGCTGCCGGAAGCCCGCGCGGTGATTGCCGCGGTCCCGCGCCGTGAAGCGATTTACGCGCTGGACGATTTCGACGCCATCGATCAGGGCCGGCCAAGAGATCTCTCGGATGACGGCTGGTATGGCAGGTGCTTCATCCATCCGCATCGGATCGACGCCATCGAAGACGTCTCGCGCTGGTATCGCTATTCGGAAGCCTACATCAGAGAGAACAGCGCCAAAGCGTCCGGCGCCGGCGGCTCAGCCTTTCCGTGGGACTTGGCGGACATCGCCTATAACCCCAACCGCCACGTGGGACGAAACGATCCGTGCCCCTGCGGTTCCGGCAAGAAATTCAAGAAGTGCTGCCTCGCCTGAGGTGAGTTCCGCCGCCGCTTTCCCACCCCGCATTGCCGTCCTCCCGGCGAAGGCCGGGAACCAGCTGTCCGCGTGGCCGATGCCCAAAACTGGGCCCCGGCTTTCGCCGGGGTGACGGGTGAGAGTGGGGGCGGACGACAAATAAAAAAGCCCGGGCTCTCGGCCGGGCTCTTCGATCCGTTCTGAGAAACCCTCAATTCAGCCGGTTCTTCACCGCGCCGATCGACTGCGAGATGAGCTCCGCGCCTTTGGAGCCCCTGGCCGCTTCCGCGGCAAGGTGGTGGGATGCGGCGATGGCGAGGTCGGTTGCGACGTTGCGCACGTCCTTGATCGCGGCGGCTTCGGCCTGGGCGATCTTCTGCTCGGCTTGGCGGGAGCGGCGCTCCAGCGACTCGGTCAGCTTGCGGCGCGTCTCGGTGGCGAACTCCTCGGCATCCGACTTGGCGGCGGAGATGATGGAGGCAGCCTCCTTCTCGGCGTCGAGGCGCTTCTGCTTGTATTCGGCGAGAAGCGCTTCAGCATCCTTGCGGAGCTGCGTTGCGAGCTCGAGTTCCTTGCGGATCCTGTCCGCACGGCTGTCGAGACCCGCACCCAGCTTCTTGAACGCGCCGGCATAGGCAGCGATCGCGAGGAAGATGATCAGCGCCACCAGGGCGAAGAATGTTGCGTCAAAGTGCATCGTTCTTCTCCCTTAGCCCTTGAGACCGGCAATGGCCTTGGCGGCCTGTTCTTTGCTCACGGGTGCACCCGTCAGCGCCGAGACGATCTCTGCGGCGGTTTCGGCGGCAACCTCATGCACGTCCTGCATCGCCTTCGCCTTGGTGGCGGAGATGCGGGAGTCAGCCTCGGCGAGCTTCACCGACAGGGTCTTTTCGAGGGCCGAACGTTCGGTCTCGATTTCGGCCGCGATCTTCGCGCGCGTCTCGGTGGCGATGCCCTGCGCATTGGCGCGGGCATCGGCCAGCGACTTTTCGTAGTGCTGGATCGCCGCCTCGGTCTCGTGCTTCAGCGCCGAGGCCTTGGAGAGGTCGCTCTCGATGGCCTTGTGGCGGTTCTTCAGCACCGCTTCCATGCGCGGCAGCGCCACCTTGCTCATCAGCAGGTAGAGCAGCGCGAAGAAGATCACCAGCCAGAAGATCTGGGAGGGGAAGGAATGCGCGTCCATCGGCGGGAAGCCGCCGTGGTGGCCGCCTTCAGCCCCCGTGCCCTCTGTGGTGGCCGTGGCCGCACCTTCCTCCGCCGCTGCCGGGGCAGGGGCTTCGGTGGTGGTGGCCTGGGCGATGACGAGTGTCGATTGCGACATGTCTTGAGCCTCAATAGGGGAAGCCTGTGCGGATGTTGAGGCCCGCTAGGCTTCCGATCGTTAGCCGTGAAGTGATTAGACGGCGAACAGGAGGAGAAGCGCCACGACGAGCGAGAAGATGCCGAGGCCTTCGGCCAGAGCGGCGCCGATCAGCGCGTTGGTGAACTGGGCAGCGGCAGCGGCGGGGTTGCGGAGCGCACCCGACAGGAAGTTGCCGAAGATGTGGCCCACGCCGATGCCGGCGCCACCCATGCCGATGCAGGCAATGCCGGCGCCGATGTACTTAGCTGCGATCGGATCCATTGGTCTCTCCTTGAGTTTTGTATGGATGTTGATGGTGAAGGCTTAGTGATGGGTATGCAGTGCGTCGTTGAGGTAGACGCAGGTCAGGATCGCAAACACGAAGGCCTGCAGGAACGCGACAAGGAATTCGAGAGCGGTGAGCGCCACCGCCATGCCGAGCGGTGCGATGGACCCGATGATGCCGCCGATGCCCATCGATGCCAGCAGCACCACGAAGCCCGCGAACACCTTCAGCACGATGTGGCCCGCCAGCATGTTGCCGAACAGACGAAGGCCAAGGCTGACCGGGCGCGACAGGAACGAGATCACCTCGATCACCGAGATGAAGGGCAGGATCACCATGGGAACGCCCGACGGCACGAAGAGCTTGAACCAGCCGAGCCCGTGCTTGGCGATGCCGACGACGATCACCAGCAGGATCACGAACACGGCGAGCGTGGCTGTCACCACCACGTGGCTCGTCACGGTGAAGAAATACGGGAACATGCCGAGCATGTTGGCCACGAGCACGAAGGAGAACAGGCTGAAGACCAGCGGGAAGAAGGCCTTGCCCTCGTTCCCCAGCACGCTCTTCACCATGTTGTGGATGAACTCGTACCACAGCTCGCCGATCGACTGGAGGCGGCCCGGCACCAACGCGCCGCGGGCGGCCGAGATCAGCAGGAACAGCGTGATGAATGCGACGATGATGCCCATGAACAGCGCCGAATTGGTGAAGCTGATCTCATGGCCCGCAATGTTCCAAGGACCGGCAAGGTCATGCAGCTGGAACTGATGGATCGGATCGATGGGGTTGGCCAAGGTCAGTCCTCTTCGTCGTCGTCATCAAAGGCCGCTTTGGGCGGCGGGTTCGTATTCAGCCGTTCCTGGGGAGGGGGCACCCTGTTGGCCGCGCGGGCCAGGTTCAGGAAGCCGGCTCCAAATCCCAGGAGCAGGAAAATGATCAGGCCGAAGGGCAACGTGCCGAACAACCAGTCGATGCCATAGCCGATCAGGCCGCCGACCAGTGTTCCGGCGGCGAATTCGCTGACCAGCTTGTAGCCCCTCGCATAGTCCGAGGTGCTCTGCATGCTCGTCGGCGGCTTCGCGCTTTCGGCCCGCTCCGAACGTTCTGCCGCGATGCGGCCGGAAAGCTCCTTGAGTCGCGCCGAGAGGTCGCCCAGCTCGGGATCGGAAGAACCCTGTTGCGGCCCCTTTTTGCCAGATTTCGTCATGTGACAGACCTCCAGACAAACGGCAGGCGCGCTCGGAAATTCTACCCTTCCAAAGCGGGCGCACCATAGTTGCGGGCCCAAAATGTGTCAAGAAATGGATTTTGCTTTTAAGTGATTGATAAAAATAAGAAATTTGTCCCTGGACCGGACTGCGTCGATTTGCGCCGCAAGTGGCCCGCAAACGCCGTGGAAACGCACGTTGGCGGGCCCAATTCCGCACTGCGGCAGGGAGCCCTCCGGGCAGGGCGATCAGGGATCAAGTGCCGCGAATCCGTATTTTGCCATTTTCCGGTCTTGGAATTATTGCAAGGCATTCCCGCGAAAGCGATATAAGCCGCCGGACTTGACCGGCCCCACGACAAAGGATTCGAATTGATGCGCGTCACCACGCTTGCCCTTGCCCTCGCCAGCCTCCTGGTCCTTCCCGCGCAGGGCTTTGCCGACCCCGTCGCCGACTGCAACAGCGACGAGCCGATGATCATCATCAAGGGCTGCAGCCAGCTCATCGACGGCGGCAAGACGAACAGCGACGCGCTGGCCATTGCCTACTTCAACCGCGGCAATGCCTATGACGACCATGGCGACCATGATCGCGCGGTCGAGGATTACACCGCATCGATCAAGCTGAAGCCGGATTATGCCGACAGCTACTTCAACCGCGCCTTCTCCTATGAGGGCATAAAGGATTATGACAGCGCCATCGCGGACTACACGCGCGTCATCGCGCTGACCCCTGACTATGCCAAGGCCTATTACGGTCGCGCCCGCGTTTTTGAAGCCAAGGGCGACCTCAAGCAGGCGCTCGCCGGCTACGAGGAAGCCGCCAAGCTCGCCCCCAACAACAAGTCGGTGCAGAAGAAGATCGCCGAAGTGAAGCAGAAGCTGGGGCAGTAGCCCCTCGCTCAAAGCTTATGGATGGCCTCATCCGCCACATCACCGGCCACTGACTGAACTGCCTCCGCCAGGTCGGTGCCGGCCTTTTGTGCCGCGTCGGCCAACGGTGCCTGTTCCGGCGGAGCCGTGTCCTCGGGGCGTGTTCTGCCGTCCGGCAGCGGCATCGCGTAAGCGAGGTCGCTCGGGTCCGGGCGTTTCGCATAGGGCGTCGACACCAGCAACACCTTGCCCGGTCCACGGTACTGGCGGAGATAGTCCTCGCCGGACAGCCAGTGGCTCACGAGTGAGCGGGTGGGCCGGACCACCCTGTAGCTGACGTCCGCCGATCGTGCGATCACCAGTTTGCCTTCGACAGAAATCGTCTCGCGGCCAAGGTCGATCTCCTCGACAGGTCCGTCGGCATTGACGACCACGCGGCCCTCGCCACTCACCTTGGTCTGGAAGTCGATGAAGCCCTCGCCCGCCCAGTAGGACGTCATCATGCGCTCGCGGTGCAGCCCCAGCCTCACGGAATTGTCGGATGCCCAGTAGGCGCCGTTTTCGAGGATCCACGGCACGCCATCGAGCTCGAAGCTGTGGTAGCCGCCGAAGCTCGAGGCAAGGTAGATCTCGCCGGTGCCAACATAGCGCGGCCGGATCAGCGGCTCGTCGGAAATCGAGCACTTGATCATGCTGCCGATTGATGGGAGCGGCGTATCCACCTGCACGTCGCCGCGCATGTAGCTGAGCGCACCCGCCTCGGCCCGCACCGCCTCGCCGGCGATGGTGATCTTCACCCAGCGCTGCATCTGGCTCGTCTGGATTTCGAATGTTGCCATCGCCCGCGGCCCTCTACTTCAGCAGGCCGAGTTCGCGGAAGGCGCGCTCGGCTCCGGGGTGCAGGGGTGCTGTGAGCGACTGCGTCGCCATCTTCTGCGGGTCGAGCCCGGCAAGCGCCGGCTGTTGGCGCAGCTTGTCAAGATTCTTCATGATCGCCATGGTGAGCGCATAGACAATATCGTCCGGCACATCAGCGGATGTCACAAGCGTGGTCAGGCCGCCAAATGTCGGCGTATCGGCAGGAAGACCGTAGTCCGCACCTTGGATCACGCCCTTCACGTAATAGGGCTTGGCGGCCACCAGTGCGTCAATCTTCGCGCCGCCGATCGGCACCAATGTCAGTCGGCAGGACTTGATCTCGGAATCGACGAGTTTCGACGGGTGGCCGAGGATCAGCAGGCTGGCGTCGAGCGTGTTGGCGCACATGCGCCCGGCGGCGGCTTCAGGCTTCTTCTCGGATGATTCGGCGAGGTCCTTCTCGGTGATGCCGAGTGCTTCCTTCAGCACATCCCATGTGGCGCGTGTTCCTGATCCGGGTGCGCCAATGTTGACCCGCTTGCCGGCCAGGTCCTCCGCCGAGGCAATGCGCGCGTCAGGGCGGGCAATCAGTGTCAGCAGCTCTGGGTAGAGCGACATCACCGCGCGCAGCTTTTTGACCGGCTGGCCCTTCCAGCGGCCTTCGCCCGCGCTGGCGAAGAATTGCACGTCGGACTGCACCAGCGCGAATTCCTCCTCGCCAGAACGCACCGACTCGATGTTGTAGACGGAACCCGGCGTTGCCTCGATCGAGCAGCGCAGGGGGGCTGAGCTGCCCTCCTTGTTCAGCACATCACAGATCGTCTGGCCGGTTGGGTAGTAGATGCCTGATACCGGGCCGGTGCCGAGCGAAACATACTGCTGTTCCGCCAGCGCTGCCACCGGCCAGGAGAGAGCGGCGAGGAATGCCGTCACGATGAGGGCGCAGCGGATGGAGATGTCAGCGCGCGCCATCACGATTCATCCCATTGCATGACGTGGTCATACATCTGCTTGTAGGCATCGGGGGCGACGCTCACCGTGCCCTGCAGCGGCCGGTCCATTGCCGCGATCAGGAAGATCATCACGCCGAGGAAGAACGAGATGATGCCACCCAGGATCATGTGCAGCGTAAGCCGCATGTCGAGCAGCCAGATCAGCAGGATGTTGATCAGCGCGCCGATGATCATCACGTACCAGAGCACCCCGGGGATTGCGGTGCTGACGCCGGTCAGCCGCTGCTGGCGCGCATCGTTCAACTCGCCGAAATATTTCATGCTCTGTTCCTGCAGCAGGCTCTGCGTGTGATCGATGGGTTGCAGCGAAATGAGCTTCTGCTGGATCACCTGAAGGCGCAGGTTACCGCCGTTCCACACTTCGCCCCTGTTGTGGGCGGGCCAGTCCTTCTTGATCACATATTGGGTGTAGTCGCGCAGCAGATATTGCACCTCGCCACGCAGCGGTTCTGGGTAGGCGGCAACCGTGCGGTAGAGCGAGGCGATGCTGGAAGCCTCGCGGTAGACGCTGGCCTCCACGCTGGAGGCATTGCTGAAGGCGGTGACTGACAGCAGGCCGAGCAGCAGGCCATAGAACAGGCTGAAGCCGGCGCTGGCATAATTGACGAGGTCATTCGACCCTGGCTGCTTGCGCAGCCAGCGGCGGATGAACGGCTTGAAGAAGATGATGCCGAACCAGGTGACCCCCACCATGGCCAGCGAGCAAAATAAGGCAAGCCGCGTGGGCGACAGCGTGTCCACCCAACCGAGGAAACCTTGCGGATCAAACCCCTGATACAACGAGCTCCGGTCTCCCCTTTGCATGCGCCATGCCTCCGCGCACCATTTTCGCGCGTCCGCCACGTCAGAGCAAGCCATAGACGGAACCTCTCGTCGAAATTGTACCCGAGAATGCAATCCGCCAAATGCAGATCAACCTTGCCC
>Ga0194051_1001115_pt1 | contig 14574 bp, 17 predicted proteins | sample SepL2320m_MetaG_FD_161275 | JGI IMG/M metagenome (GOLD analysis project Ga0194051, IMG submission 161275) | Anoxic zone freshwater microbial communities from boreal shield lake in IISD Experimental Lakes Area, Ontario, Canada - Sep2016-L239-20m | ecosystem: Environmental > Aquatic > Freshwater >... | reverse complement strand
CTGGATATTACACAATCTTAAATTTAGATATATAATATCCTATGATTAATCAGCAAGTATTCTTGCTGTCATAGAAATATAGTGCAGTTTATTTTGGATCAGTGTTTTGAACCCTAAATTTACACTACTGATTCTTTGAGCGACTTGATTGCCTTAACTTTAACTAAGTTGTGTGCTGGTTTTGCTTTAACGATGATTTCTTGTTTTGTAAGTTGTGAGATCATTTTCTTTTCGGGTCGATCTGGCTTATACAATTTTGTGATTTTGCAAATTCCTGGAACTGTGAAAGTTCCAACGCTATTGGCTTGTTCAATTGCGGTATTGGTCAATGAATCGAGTGCCAATTTTGCCTGATTTACTGTAATTCCAGAAGCTTCGGCAATAATTTGTCGAATCCTAGTAATTGTCATTGCCTTTAGTTTTTCGCTCATTATTTTCTCCTTTTTGTAATTGATCTACTTTCGGTCTACTTTCACTTTATGTTTTTCACAAGATTAAGTCCATAGTGGATTGATTTTTATTTGTTGAGTATCGATAAAACCCTGCTTTTTACCTGCTTTTTGTGAGTAAAAATTTTGGTTTCAAAGCGAGTAATATTGAATGAGGCTGTGAGGATGAATGGCCGTTTAGTTTAAAAAATCAAAATTCCATACTATATTAATTTGGATAAGGCATAAAATCAAGTGTTTAATCCAAAACAAAAAAACAAAACGGTCGGAACGACCGGGTTAGCCTGCTGTCCTGACATTAGACTTTCCTTAATTGAAAAGCAGTTGGGTAGGAAACCCACTCGTCTTTAGCGGGTGTGTAGTTCATATGAATTAAAGGAGAAATTAACGATGGAAACAAGAAAAGTATGGGTTATTGAGGAAGTTAAAGTTGACGGAGCGATTGCTCATCGTAAAACGGAATCATCTTACACTGAGGAATCAGATGGCACTTGGTTTTGGAATATTCCTGAAGAGCGTTTTACATCTGAATGTCAAGATGAGTGGAAGAGAATCATGGACACATTGAAGGACGTGAATGGAGAAGACATGAGACATTTGGTTTCTGCTGTTAGTTTGATGACTCACTGTCTTGAGCCAGATAGCATTACAAATTACTCTGTTTAGTTAAAAAGAGGCATATTCAATGAGTAAGAGAGTTTTACTGACGGGTCATGGTGGATTTGTTGGTCATCATTGTCTTGAGTATTTTTTAGAAAAAACTGATTGGGAATTAATTTGTATTGATAGTTTTCGTCATAAAGGAACTTGCAGACGTGTTTCAGAGGTTTCTAATGACCCTAGAGTAAAAACTTTCATACATGATTTATCTGTTCCAATAGACCATCAATTAGAAAATCTATTGTTTGATAGAAAAGTTATTTCTAATGTAGTTGAAGAAAAGCCGATTGATATTATAATTAATTTAGCTTCTGAAAGTGCTGTTGAGCGATCATTAAAAGATCCTGTTTCTTGTTTGACAAACAACTATAATCTTGCGATTAACATGTTGGAATTTGCTAGGAGATGTCAGGGTTTAGAATTGTTTGTTCAAATCAGTACTGATGAAGTGTATGGTGAGGCTTCTCCAAATTCGTCTCATAAAGAGTGGGACGTAATTATGCCATCGAATCCTTATTCTGCTTCAAAAGCGGCTCAAGAAGCATTAGCAATCGCTTATTGGAGGACTTATAATCTACCGATTGTAATTACCAATATCATGAATATTATTGGTGAGAGACAAGATCCAGAGAAGTTTCTTCCAAAGATTATTCAGAAGGTATTTTTAGGAGAGGAAATGCCGATTTATGGAGATTCTTTAGAAGACATAGGAACCCGTGTTTATTTACATGCAAAGAATGTTTCGGATGCTTTGGTTTTTATATCTAAAATTAAACCGGCAATTTACAATTCGTCATTAAAAAGTTGTGGTTCTAGACCGGATCGTTATAATATTTGTGGAGAAGTAGAATTGAACAATTTACAAATGGCCCAATTGGTTGCTGAAATCATGGGCAAGAAATTAAATTATCGTCTTATTCCTAGTGAGTCTGCTCGTCCCGGCTATGATAGACGATATATGTTAGACAATTCAAAATTAACCAATATGGGTTGGACTCCATTTATGGATTTCCGTAAATCAGTTGAGTTAATAGTTAATTGGACTTTAAAAAACAATCATTGGCTATTATGAACTACAACTTGTCTTTAGCGAGTTGGATTTATTGTCGAGATAATTTAAAAATTTTTAATTAAGTTATAATTTTTATTAAAGTTATTTAATTCTTTTAATGGCGTTTGTTTTTTGATATAATAATCTAATTCTTCTTTATTGAAAAACATATCAATTTCATTTTGTCCTAGGGTGTCGCACATATTTTTGTATAATTCTTCAAACATGATACAACATATTGCTGGGCACCTTTTTTCTTTTGTTACATTATTGAATAATTTAAATCCATTACAATGGAACATCTTTGGATTATTGGTTTGATATATTGTGTTTATGTTACAGTGCTCTTCTGTATTTATTACATTGAAGAGTTCTCTGTGAGTTAAATATAGGTAATACAATACTGTTTCGTCATATATTTCTGTTATTGATTTTACTTTTTCTTCTTTTAAGTTTTTATTGATAACATATTTTATTGTTTCGCAAAATTTCTCATCTTTCATGGTGGCGAGGGTGTAGCGTTCATAAATTGAGAAGATCTTTTCAACTTCTTCTGTTTTGTTGTAGTAAAAAAATCCTGCGTTCCAAATATTGAAACAGAACTTATTTGGATTTTTATATAATGGCAGTGGATCTCTGAGCCAAAATACATCTGAATCACAGTAAATCGTAGTTCCTTGCTTGTTGTTATTATATACATCTGGAATTCTTGAGAATAACCTCCAGAATTTGTGATTAGAGTCTCTGAATTTGCCGTTTATTTTCACGACCTCGAAATTAAGTTTATTCTGGAAGTACAACCAATCGTCATTTTGTTTGTCAGAGATATCAACAACTTTGATTTCTATTTTTGGATTTACGGATCTTAGTGTTGCTATTGATAAAATGACAGGCACGGATTTTGATATACAACTTCCAAATCCCCACCAGTGGTATACAACTTTCAATTAATTTTATCCTTGAAATGAGTCTAGAAGACTAGCAAGAGTTTATAGTTAAGTTGTCTAACGATTAATTAGACGAGGATGTTTTTCTATTGCTTCATTTAATTGCGACAAACTTACAAATTGATTAACTCCTGGTTGGTCGTCAACATGTCGATAGATTAGTTCTGCGTATGCCATATCTCCCATTACATTAACTCTAATTAAAACTTTTGTAACATTTTCACGAGTCGCTATAATTTTAATTTTTAATTTATCATCGTCACCTGCTTTGATTAAAATTGAATCTTCTTCAATTTTTTCTTCTATAACTGGTATTTTGAATTTTTCAAGAACTATTTTTATTGCATCATGGATCACATCACGATCAGTAGCATAGTATTTTGATGCTTCTCCATTTACCCACATGATTCCCAACGAAACGATAGGACCGATTGGGTTTATAGCCGAACATCCGACTAAGAATAATGTTAATACAACATAAAAATACAATCTTTTAATTTTAAACATAGTTCCTACTTTTTATTATTTAAATTTTTAAATCCTACATAGTTAGTGCGAATTTTTAATTTCACAGGTATTTAATTTTTGATTATTGGAAGAAGCTTCACGCACAGTTTTAAAATGTTCAACATATGCTTTTCCTTTTAATTTACATCCATCTGTTGCGTATATGTTATAGATTAAACCTATCGGCATTGTAATTTTTTCTAATATATTCATTTTTTCACATTTCATTTAATTGTCTTCATATTTCCCATGGCATGTTTCAGCTTGCTGAATGGCTATGATGAATTTATTGCGTTTGAAAACTACATAATACATCCAATTGGCTGTTTCCTTGTAGGATTCTGCTAGTCCGGAAAACTTAGGATGATTGTTTGTCATCTTGAGTTTTTAGGTTCGCAAGGTTTTCATACAATCTTATAGTAAGATTTCATGAAAAATTTATTTAGGAGTTAACGGCGATTCCTTACGCCCTTTAAAGGGTGTGTTTTCTTGCCGCAATCATATGAAAACAAAAATTACTTTATTTATTATATCAAACTTATTGTTTGTTGTTTTTTCTGCCATTTTAATAAATGAAAAGAATATAGTTATTCCTAATTTAAAAGAACCCAAGGTGGATGTAATAGTTCCTTTACAGGTTGATATTACAAATGAACGTCCAAGTTATTTAAATTACGAAAAACTTGTATCTCAACTTAGAAATTGGAATACAGAGGCACCGGAACTTACTGAAGTTTCTGTATATGGTAAAAGTACAAATAATAAAGACCTTGTTTATATTCGTATAAATAACAATCGCATTAAATCTGACAAGCCAAAAATTTTGATTACTGCTTGTATTCATGGAAACGAACCTTGTTCCACAGCAACAACAATGTGGTACATTGGTTATTTGTTAAAAAATTATTCTAAAGACATTGAAATAAGGAAGTTAATTGATTCACGAGATATTTATTTTGTTCCTGTAGTGTCTCCAGACAGTTATCCTAATAAGCGTATTGTAGATGGTGTAGATCCCAACCGTGATTTTCCTGGATTGAGTAATCCTAATCATCGATCAGTAAAGCCTGTGGCATCATTACAGGATCTATTTTTGAAAATCAGCCCTCAGGCCGTAATGTCTTGTCACACGTATGGAAGGGTGTATTTGATGCCTTATGGTGATGTTGTTAAAAACTGTCCGGATCACGATTCATTTAAGAAAGTTTTGAGAGAAATGTCTAATCTTTCTGGATATCGCAATATAAGAGCATGCGATTTGTACATGAGTAACGGAAAGCCAAATAGTCCTCCAATGAAAGTTTATGGACGTCCTAGAAAAGGATACAATGTATTGATGCCGATTTATGGCACAGAAGTGGACTGGTATTATAGAAACCAAGCATTATCTAATATCCAAAATGGAAAAGTTCATCAAGGTGCTTTTAGCATTGTGATGGAGATGGGCACTCACCAGCGTATTCCTTCGATTCAGGACATTAAGACTGAATTTTCCATGACATTGAGTGCTTTCTTATACTTCATAAAAGAAGCACCACTTGTTGATATATGGTGGGACAATAACGGAAACCGCATAAGCCGAGACGGTGATCAATTTCTAAATTGATGGAAAGTCTATTAATTCCTTTTAAATTGCTATTTACAGTCATAAAAAGGCCTTATTTTCAATAGTTTTACCCATTTTTCATTTAGAAAAATTAGGTGTATATATAAACATGTGAAAACTTACAAAAAATTAGTTAAATTCTTAAAAAAAACATTTCCTCAGGATTATCCAGTTAGCGTTCGTAGAATTAAGATGTCAAAATCTTATGATGGAGATTGTGAGCTTAAAAATAAATATTTTCTTATAAGAATAAACAATTGTTTGCCAGAATATGTTGCTATAGATACTTTATTGCATGAATACGCACATTGTGTTGCTTGGAAAAAATGTATTGTTAATGACCATTGCAGTGAATGGGGAAAATCTTATAGCAAGCTCTATCGATCTTTTCTTAAAGAATTTTTAGATGGGTGAATCAGTTTTGCTACCCCAAAGAGGTTTGGCAACAGTCTCATTCGCTTTGCAACCAAACTTTTGAAAAAAAGTAGGAGTTTTCTCGTTTAGGATATATAAATATGTTTGATCGTAAAACTATCGTTATATTAATGTGATAAAAACTTTTTAAAGTAATTTTAATAGATTCAATAAATAACACACTTAGTGGGGTTTGAATGTCAGTTAGATCTTTCAGTAAATATAAGCTCTTGAGAGAGTCAGCGGGAGAAATCTCTAATTCACAAGATGGACACAATGCAGTGGGTAGTAAAATTTCTTTAGGAGATGGAAATAAATTTCCTCCATTTGAAATTTCGGATGATCCAAAATCTGAGAACTATGGAAAAAATAAAAATCTTGCACCTGTTGTCAGGGCATTTAAACAAGGGGCTAATTGGGGATGGTCAAGAGACGATTCGACCGGAAATGATAAACCTGTAAAAATCAATAGCAAGAAGATTTATCTAACTGGCGGTACTGTTCGTGACCATTTGCTGGGTAAAAAACCCCGTGATTACGAATTGGCGACCAATGCCTCACTTGATGAAGTATATCACATATTAAAACAAAATGGATTTGACTATTTTGACAAAAATGGAGAATTAAAAAATTCCAAAAATGGACCTAATCAAAAAAAAGGAAGTAATCAATATTTTTGGGTAGAGCAAACAAACAAACAAGGACGTCCATTTATTTTCGGAATTGGGGTAAACGAAGACACGTATAGACTAGAAGTATTCCGAAAAACTCCAAGGGGTCTTTATAATGGCGATATTGAATCTGGAACACAAACAGAAGATGCCTATGGTCGTGATTTTACAATAAATGGGATGTACATTCTATTAAACAATGATAATGGCCCAAATAAAGAATTGTATGATTTTTTTGGAGGAATGCATCACATCGCAGCTGGAAAAGTACATACGATTGGAAACATGAAAGAAAAATTAGAAGAAGATCCATCAAGAATTCTTAGATATATCAGAATGTTAACATCTTATGGAAACCAAGATAAAGTCTCAGATGAAGAAAAAGAAACTCTCACAAGTCTTGCAAATAAAATTGGTGAATTAGATCGCAAATTTGTCATGGATGAATTTAAAAAGGGCATGGACAAAGATGACATTGATCCACGTAATTATTTAAGATGTTGTCGAGATTTTGGAGTTCTTGACCACATGTTTCCAGGAAAATTAATCGACACTAATTTTCCAAAGGAGATGTCAGAACTTGGAGATAGGCACATGCCTGTCGCTTTTATGTTGCGAATGAACAACCCATCATCTTTAGAAGATCTTGGAATGGAACCCAGAGAACTTCAAAAGATTGTTTTTCTTATAAACACACTGGGACTGAACGATAAAATTGACGCAAAACAACTTTCTGATCTTACAACTGGATATCTTGGAAGCGGAATATCAAGTAGAAAGCTTCGTGACTTTGGAATTAAACTAGGCGGTTTAGATGGAGGTCTTATGGACGCTTTTATTAATTACACAAAACAACCTAGGATTAACATTTTTACAACAAAAGACGGAGAAGATACAATCTCAGATGATTTTTTAGATCTATTTGACACCTTCAGTGATGAGATTGATCCGGATGCCGCTGATGAACGCAAACGAAAACTTGAACTAGACTCTTTCCAAAATCAGTTGCATTTCATGAGACAAAATTAGTTTTAGTTCATTTAATTTTTGTGCCAGACAATACTTTTTCACATCTTAATCCATGTAACTCTTTATTGGGTATGACTAATCTAGAGTTATGATCATATAAATAGAAAACTGTTTTTGTGATAGTTTGTCTTACAATTCTTGCTTTTCTAGTTCCTCCGATTAAAACTTCATCGTCTACATTATAATCATTATCTATTACAAAAGTTAATCCCCACACAAAATTTTCTATAGCATTTTTAAAAAAAAGTGCTAATCCGATTCCAACGCCCCACCACAATAAATCATTTATATTTGTGTCTACTATTTGTTTTAATTGAATTGCATCCATAAATTTTCCTTTTTCCATTAGGGAACAGACGGAGATTGTAAATTTAACTTTGTTAGTAGATATGCCGCTAATATGACCCATATAAGTTGAATCATAAAATTAGCTAAACTTTTCCAACGTTCATTGTTAACGCCGTATTGGTCTTCCAGTTTTGAAACTCGTCGTTCTGTTTCGTTTAACTTACTATCATTTCCAGAAGATATTAATTGTTTTGCCTCCAAAGAAGCCACTTTTTCAATAATATCAATATTTTTTGCAACCATTCCTTCAATTACAGAGTTTATATAACATTCTTTATTTTTAAGTAGTTTAACTCTCTCATCAATACGTGTGGTCAAATCAAATAATTTTTGAATATTTTCTGAATTTTTTGATATTAGTTTTTCAGAAATGTTATCTTGCATGATTTGCCCTTAATTATATCATTATAGCATATATACCATATGGACTACAAAGAAAATAACAATGTCGTTGAAGTCGAGGTAATAGAAGAAAAAAATATTCACCTCAGCCAAGATGAGCTTGATGAGATTGACTTAGAGATATTATTGCCTTCCATGAATGTGGGCAAAGAGTTAACTGCAATAAACAATGAAAAAGAATGCATAATTGGAGATTCGACTTTGGTTGGTTTATATGATGAAATTTTATCTAACTGTCGTGATGACAGAACCAAAGTGGATGAAGTTTTGTCAACTTTTTTAGAAATGGTCATCAATGATGGAGACGCAAGTTCTGCAAGTAAAGAAGCCATTGTAAATCTAATTAAGATTAAATCCGATACATCCGACAAAATGTCTAAAGTTGCAGATCTAATGACAAGAATTAAGCTTAAAGAAAAAGATACATTTCCTCGTTATCTTTCGGCACAACAAAACAATAAAGTTGTGATAGAAGGAAGTAAACGTGATTTGTTAAAATCTATTAATAAGCTTGCAAATAAAAAAGGAAGAAGTTAAATGAGCCATAAATATAATCAACTGCAATGGTTATCTGAACAAGGACCAATGGATCTTGGTGCAGCCGCAGATCCTTCGTCGGGTGGTCCTCCGGAATCTCAACCCGGTACACCTCAAGATCCAATGGGACAGAATCAGGGTCAACCTGATCTTCCTCAAACTGATCTTCCTCAAACTGAACCAGAACAAGACATTTCAAAAGATCCTCAATATCCAGATATGCCTCAAGAAGAAGAGCAAGATGATTTTGAAGTTTGGAAAATAAAATATGTAAAAGAGTCAATCAAAGGCGACCCAAACACACTTTCTCAAAAAATATTTTCTATTCGTGAAAGAGAACTTGATCCAATTCAACGAAAATTTGTAGAAGACAATTTGGATGTTTGTTTTCTTCGTCAAAACGCCAATGTACTTCAGATATCAAATGAGATTCGAAAGTTAATCAAAACAGATTTTGATCGCACCAATCCAGCCACAACTCTAGTGCGTCATATTGCGGGTGCTTTAGAAAAAAGCCCATTGCTCAATGAAGTTTACATTAAATTATTAGGTCTTGGAGGATCCAAAGGAGATCAACATCGCAAATTTTTGGCCTCTCTTACAGGTGCTGTACAAGTAGGAAGCGGTGGACAAAATGAAGATCTGATATTTGAAGAAAAAGATTATTCTATCAGAATTAGTACTCGTTTAAATGCAAGATGGGGAGATGTTAATATCGGTCGCTGGTATCTTAGGGAAGATGATCCGAAACGTTATTTAAAACAAGCAGAGATAGATCGGCTGGAAGGTGGAAGTCCAGAAGAAAAAGATGTTCTTCGTAGACGAGTTGTAATTGAGTCTATTGCCGAAGCTTACAGAGAACGTGCTTTCATAATTAACGTAGTTGGTCAAGATGGAACAGTTCAACATCTTGGTTGGGATTTAGGGACTTCGCTTAAGTCTGCATATTTAGATGGTAAGTTAGTTGTTAGAACCGGCGACAATGACACTAAAGAATCTTTTATAGACCAAGAGGGATCTGTAATTAGTGTGCCTAACATGAATATTTATTATGTTAGAGAATCTGGAGAATTTAACGAAGATGGAAACGCAGAAGTTGAAGAAGTAGAATTTATTTCTCATCGTGATGGTGTTTTGTATCTTGTAGCTCAACTCGAACTGATCAAGGTGGCTTCAACAACTTTACAAGGAATTTTATTGCGTGAAACTTTATGGCAAGGAAATCCAACTGATATTTTAAAAATTATGAGATGTGTACCTTCTTCAACAGAAATGCTGTTGAGACAATGCTAAGGAAAACTATGACACTTTTTCAAGAATTTATTATACGTAAACAAATCGAAAAACTTGCTGAAATTTGTTATGAGGCAAATATAGAATTACAGCCTTTTTTAAACGAATTGGAAAAGCAAGATTCTCATAGTGAAGAATCTCTATCACGACTTGCAGAAGCTATTAGCGGGACCATAGGAAATGCACTAGGGGCCGCTGGTGGTTTTGTAAATCCTTTGAGCAACATTGGCATTGGCACTGGAATGAATCAAGGCAACCCAAACCCAGTAACGCCTCAACGAGCCGCAGCGAAAGCTAAAGCCATGCGAACAATCAAGGGCCAATTGGATGCCTTGTATAATGTTATTCCACAATTAAATCAGCAATTACAAGTATTAGGCATGTGAGGAGTTGTATGACACATCTGGATATCAAAGACGAAAATAAAACATTACAGGCAGAGTACGATGCCCTAAAAAGGCACCTTGGAGAAATGTTGCTTGAACATAATGGGAAAAAGGAAAATCCTGAAGATTTCGCCTATTTTTCTCGTAAGTTTGAAGAAGCTCGTAGCAAGCTCAGGAGAAAATAATGAAACATCGATCTTTTGGTGATTTTGTTGATAAGAAAAAAAGAGATTCTATACGTCAACTACGTATCATTAAGAAGATTTTAGAGAAACATGGCATGCGTGTTGATAGTTTTTTAGATACCAATGAAATGCATGATCCTTATGTATTTTGCTATAATCCTAATAGAGATAGTGGATTTGATGGAATAAGGATATATAAGGTTGGTTCTAATCTTGCCTTTCGCATTCAAAAAGAGTCAAAAACTCATCCCTACGGTGCGGCTTATACATTACCAATCGAGTCTATGTTCAATGATTTTCTATCCGATGATGGAACAGATGAAGCCAAGGCTGGCAAAAAAATAATTGAAGCAGTTAACAAAGAAGTTAAAAAATTCTTTGAACGAAGCCTTGAAGCAGAACGTGATGACCGCAAACAAGGGATAGAAAATAATGCAGGGGGAAGTGTGCTTGTACGCACAACAGGAACCGATTACTCATCGCTGATTTATAATAAAGGATAAAATGGCAGGGTTATTCAATGATTTAAAAAATTTAGCTACAAATAAATATGGAATTGTAGGCAATACAGTCACTAAAGGTTCTTTAATATCTTTTGAATATCCAAAAAGTTTTTCCACTATACCAAATATAATTCACGACCCAAGACCAATGTTAATTGTTACAGATGTTTGGGAGCCAAATTATATCAGAGGTCTTAATTTACACTACCTTACATTTCCTTATATTAAAAAAATACTAGAAACTTGGGGAGGAAACCAAGGATTTAGTTACTATAACATAAAAGCCGATCAATATGTCGCACTATCTTTTAGAATGTATTCTTTAAAAGGTGTAATTAGACCAAAAAGACTCGATGTAGAATGGTTACAAACAGTACTAAAAAGTGTCAGAACTTTCGATGTAGGAGAAATTGAGAAAATAAAAAGCACTATAGAACAACAAATAAAAGCAAGATTACAGGTTAAAGCAAAAGAATTAACATCTTATGAAAGAAAAATAAAAGAAAATATAATAATTAATAATAAAAGATCCAATACGGGAGTAAATGTATTTCAAAATATTTTAAACAAAGGCAATCAAACAGGAAACATAGTTCCTGAAACACAAGAATTTAATCAGAATATGAACACTGCCACGGGGGATATTAAAACCTATCCACCGGAGAACATATAGGAGAATAAGTGGCGACAGATAATTTTGGAAGTGATGCATCGAACGAAAAAGGCCAATCTTTTTCATTTGATGTATTAGCAAAAGAGCTGCTCAAAAATACAGGTAACCCAAAAGAATATGCACCCACAGAACAAAAAACAGAACAAAAAACAGAACAACAACTAGAAAACCTTTACGAAGCTGTAAATAAAGTTGCAGAAAGAATCGATGCAAACGCTAGTAAAGATCTTGAGCAGTCACAAGTTTGGGTTGATTATATATTTTCATATTTGAATGAAAATATAGGATCAAAAAACAAGCCTATTAAAGACAGTTCATCAGACTCAACCGTTGCAATTCAGAAATCCCTCCAAAAATCACAAGAACAGGATTCTAATTGGATCGGCATATCTGATATCTCAGACACAGTTAAGCAGAAGTTAGCCGACGCTTTTGGAATGAGCGATTGCTGCAAGGCTTTGACTAAATCTTCAAAAAATTTCGGCAATCTTTTAAAAAAATTTAAAGATATAAAATTGCCAAAAACGCCGCACGGTTCAGAAGACTTATTAACTAAGATTTTTGAAAGTTTGTTATCAGCTAAAAGTGCCGAAACTGAAAGTGCCGAAACTAAAAATCCAGTTACTAAAAGTAATCAAATCTCTATTAAAGGATCAAGCGGCTTTAAAGGAATAGATGCTATTTCAAAATTAGGCACTGCTCTTTCCTACGCCGTGGTTGGCGCTAATAAATTTATTAAAAGTTTAAATCTTGTCCCAACGGATGTATTTAAATCACTCGTCTCAGACTCTATGGTTTTCTCTGAAAGCTTACGACAAATAGTGCATCAACAACAAGGCTTTGGTCGATTAAATCGAGACATTGAAAAAAGTTATTTAAACTTAGAATCAAACATCTACGCAAGTGGACAAACAAGGGCTGTTTTTCAAGAGCAGTATCTTAAAAATTTAGAACGTGGTTTGCCTCTTCTTACAAGAGAAGAAAAATTACAATCTAAATCTTTATCAAACGATAAAAAAGAACTTTTTTTAATCAAACAAAGGAAAAATAAATTAGAGGCAATACAAACATCCGCTCTATTTACTGCAAAACAACTTCACATGAGTTCAAGTTCAGTGAATGATTTATTTATGGATTGGCACATGTCGCTTGGTTTATCAGTGAACAATTTGAGCGAGATGAGTCGCCATATGCATGACGTTTCTAGGGAAACAGGCGTAACGGGACAAAGACTTGAATCCGCTATGAAAAGTACGCAACAGATAGGAAAAGATTTAAAAAAGAACGGAGGAGCAAGCATTGATGCCATGAAGAGTGTAACTGAATTTACGGTATCAGCAGAAAAACATGGTTTTGATGAGGGATCACAATTACTTAAAGACCTTAGTAGCAGAGAGAATTATCTGGCATCCGAACAAATATCCTTTCTTACGAACTCCGCACAGATGGCCCCCGACAAAGTAAAGGCACAGCAGAATCTTAACTATGGAACAACACTTCAGGATCCTGAAGGTCTTAAAAATTTAGCAAAAGGTCAAGAAAAATTCGTAAAAGACCTGTTAGGAAGGTACGATGGCGCAATTGAGAAAGCAGGATTTGGTAGTGCTGAAGAACTAGACATTGCAGGCGGCGGATTAGAAAAATTAATGAATAATCTGGCACAAAGCAAAGATTCTGAACAAAATGCTGCCTTCATGTCCATCAATACCCTATTAAAAGATGGTTTCAAAACCGACGTTGGTCAAATAACACAATTTCAAAAAACTATCCAAGATTTGCCAAAGCCGCTCGAAGATCAAATCAAAAATTTGGAAAAAAAAGCTACCGGCCAAAAAGGACCGGAACTTGAACGAATTAATAAATTAATAAAAGAAAAAAAAACAGATCAAAGCTTAGAAAGATTTAATAAAATCCAGAATGTAAGTCCTGGTCTCCAAAAAAAAATCTTTGATGGAAAAGTCGGACCAAATGACGATCTTAATGGTATGGAAAGTTCCTTTGGCGACGATAAAGAAAAAACTGTCGCATTCTTGAATAATCTTTCAAAAGAAGCAACTTCCCTTGTTAAAGGCGTTACAGAAAAGGCCGAAGCTGCGGGCATAGACTTCAATAAAGCACTTTTAACAACCAGTTTCGCTAGTATGGAAGATCTAGAAAAAGCTTTAGTATCAGGAGATGCGAACAAAAAAGATGAGGCTCTTGAAGTTTTAAACACAATTACTAAACAAACCAAAACCGAAGAAACTTCAAACGAAGATCCAGCCTCAGCGTGGAGAAAATTTCTGACAGATTTTAATACCGCCTTAGCAGCGGCTACGAACAATTGGATTGGGTTTAGTTTCTTAAAGGACATACTTGTTGCCGGTTCGATGTTTACTAGCATGTTCGCCGGTTTCGGAAATGTTATATTTTCAGTTGTTATGGGAGTTGGATCATTGGTGACGGGATTTAGTTTTTTAACAAAATTGTTTGGGCCTTTAACGAATATGATACCAGGTTTATCTGGAATTGGATCATGGTTGTCTGGAATTGGATCATGGTGGTCTGGAAGTAAAGGCAGACCTACTGCTGCGGCTAGAAATCCAAGAGGTACAGTAACCACAAGACCAAGGAATCGTGGGAATCGTGGGAGTCGTGGGAGTCGTGGGAGTCGTGGGAGGAGTCGTGGGAGTCGTGGTGTAAGAAGTAAAAGTGGAAGAGGCAAAGGTGGCAAAGGTGGTCTTCTTGCGTTTGGTCTTACTGCGGCGATTTCTTCTTTAGGAACTTATCTTTGGTCTAGTGGAGGAAATGAAAATAAAAATAAAGATGAAAGTTTAGAAGATGAGGATGAGAACAGTGTCATCTCCTGGTTGAAGAAAATAGAAATAAACACACGTAATTGTGGTGGTGGTGGTGGTGGTGGTGGTGGTGGTG
>Ga0194051_1001113_pt1 | contig 14581 bp, 13 predicted proteins | sample SepL2320m_MetaG_FD_161275 | JGI IMG/M metagenome (GOLD analysis project Ga0194051, IMG submission 161275) | Anoxic zone freshwater microbial communities from boreal shield lake in IISD Experimental Lakes Area, Ontario, Canada - Sep2016-L239-20m | ecosystem: Environmental > Aquatic > Freshwater >... | reverse complement strand
ACACAACGTCACGCTTCTCTGCCTGCCGCCCTATTCACCTGAACTCAATCCGGTCGAGAACGTCTGGGAGTAACTGCGCAAGAACAACCTCGCCCTGCGCATCCACGACACCTACGACGCCATCGTCGATGCCTGCTGCAAGGCTTGGACTGACCTGCTCGCCACCCCGCAAAGGATCGCATCCATCACAAGCCGGCGATGGGCTGAACTGTCATGAGTTCTGTCGGTTGGTATGATTGGCGTCCGGCCAGAAGTTCAGGTCCCAGACCGCGCCGGCGCCGAGTGTCGACTTGTCATAAAACCACTCGGTGACGAAGGTACCGTCCTTCCTGAAGATCTGGATACGGTTGTTGGTGCGGTCACAGACATAGACCAGCCCGTCCTTCGACACCTTGGCGCAGTGCACCGGATTGGCAAACTGCTTGGAGACCGCGGCGGACGGATCGTAGGCGGCCTGCTTATCGTCCGACGGCTTGTTGCCGTAGGCGCCCCAGTAGCGCTTGAAGGCGCCGGTCTCGCTATCGAAGACGATGACGCGGCGGTTGCCGTAGCCATCGGCCACGTAGACTTCCTTCACCGCTTCGTCGACCTGGATGTCAGCCGGCCGGCCGAGCAGGGAGGTGTCGTTGCTGCCGCCTGTCGGCCCGAGCTTGCCGATGGTCAGGACCAGCTTGCCGTCCTTGGTATACTTGAAGATGGCGCTGTCGTTGGCGTTGTTGCCCGCGATCCAGACGAAGCCCGTCCGGTCGACATGGATGCCGTGCTCGTTGGCGACCCATGGCGTTGCGTCGGGGCCGCCCCAGCCCTGGATGAAATTGCCCTCGGCATCGAATTCCATAACGGACGGTCCCGGCACGCAGCACTTGTTGCGCGGCGGCTTCAGGGTCGCACCCTTTTCGTCATCGGTGAGCGAGCGCGGCCGTTGCAGGAGCCAGACGTGATCGTCCGGACCGACTGACACGCTCGCCACCTGGCCAAGCAGCCAGTTGTTGGGCAGGGGTTTTGGCCAAAACGGATCGACCTGGAACTGCGGCACGGTCTGAGCGCCGCCGGTGGAAGAGAACGCCATGAACGCGAGCAGGGCGCCCAGCGCCCCCTTGATCAGGCCCTTCATTGTTTCCCCCTCTCGTCGTTTAGGCGGCGCGTACCGCCTTTGGCTTCTTCGACTGCCATTCGTCCAGGATGTCGCGGGCGTGGCTCTTCTTGGGATCCATTGCGCTTTCTTTGCCAGCCACTTTGGCCGCGAGCTCGATGACATAGCCATTGGGATCGCGGAAATAGATCGAGCGGATGAAGCGGTGATCGCTGACGCCCCGTACCTCGCGGCCGTCGGCCTTGCCCTTGGCAAGCATCTTGTCGAGGGTCTCGGGCTCGACCTCGAGCGCGATGTGCAGGTCGAAATCGTGCTGTTCCTTGAAATCGAACGGCATGTCGGGCGCCTCGAAGAAGGCGAGGCACGAGCCGTCATCGAGCTGGAAGAAGGTGTGCAGCACGCCGGGGCCGCCGGTCTTGCGGCCGGTCATGGTCTCTTCGATTTTGAGCGTGTGCACGAGCGGCAGGCCGAGGAAGTCCTCGTAGAAGCGGCGCGTCTCCTCGGAGTCACGGCAGCGATAGGCGTTGTGGTGCAAGCCCTTGATCATGGGACTCTCCTCAGCGATCGATCCAGACGTCCTCGAATCGCCAGTGATTATAGATGGTATTGACCGCGAGGTTCAGTCCCTTGACGTAGGGCCGCCAGCAAGTGGCGCCCCAGTCGTGCTGGATGACCGGGCGGGCGCCGTCTTCCTGCAGCTTCTTGTCGATTTCCCAGACCAGCTTCTTGCGCGCTTCGCGGTCGGTCATGCGTGACTGCTGCTCGAACATCTTTTCGATCTCGGGACTGCAGTAGTTCGTGTAGTTGCGTTCCGATCCGCAGCTGAAGGTCTCGTAGAACACCACGTCAGGATCGTCGATGCCGACGCCCTGGACGTTCATGCCGACGGTGAAGTCCTTGCGCGCCATGCGGTTGTACCAGACGGCGGTATCGAGCGGCTCGAGTTCACCCTCGATGAAGACCTTCTTCAGGTGGTCGATCAGGATGACCGCCTGGTCGCGGTAGGTCGGGATGTTGCGGGTAGAGACCTTGATCTTGAGCGGCTTGTCGGCGCTGTAGCCCAGCTCGCGCATGATCTTGCGGCCTTCCTCGCGTGCTTTTTCGTGATCGCTGCCGTAGCCCGCAACCGTGGCGAGGAATTCCGGCGGCATGCCCCATAGCCCCTCTGGCGGCGGCAGCATGGTGCCGCCTTGTCGGTTCGTGCCCTGGCCGATGATCTCGGTGAAAGAGGAGCGGTCGATTGCCAGCACCATGGCCTGGCGGATCTTGGCATTATCGAACGGCGGCTTGTCACGGTTGACCAGGAGGTTGGCCTGGGTGTTGGTGGGTAGCATCTCGCAGATGGCGTCGGGCATCTGGGTCTTGATGTCTTTCATGACCGTGGGCGAGATTTCCGCTGTGAAGGTCATGTCGAACTTACCGGCGATGAACGACAGGACCGAGGTCGCGCGGCTGGGAATGATCTGGAACTCGATGCCATCGAGATAGGGCCGGCCGGGCTTCCAGTAGTCCGGATTCTTGGCGAGCTTGATCGATTCGTTCTGCTTCAACTCGACAAACTTGAAGGGCCCGGTACCGATCGGCTTAGTGCGCATCTGCGCCGGGGTCTGGTGGCAGGGATAGACCGGCGACATGCCGCCAGCCAGCATGGTGAGCAACGAGGGTTGCGGACGACCGAGGTGGAAGGTGACTTCGCTGTCGCCGTTGGTCGTCACTTCCTTGAGATTGAAATACCACGGCTTGCGCGGGTTCTTGCGGAGCTTGGGTTCGGGCGAAATCAGCATGTCCCAGGTGCACTTCACATCGGCGCTGGTGAAGGGCTTGCCGTCGTGCCACTTCACGCCACTGCGCAGTTTGAAGGTGAGGTCCTTGCCGTCGTTGCCCCACGCCCATTCGGTGGCTAGATCAGGGACGATCTTGTCGGGGGAATTCTGCTTGGTTGTGGGATCGAAGACGACGAGATTGTTGTAAATCGACATGAAGGGCATGACCGTCGAGATGGTCGCCTCCTCGTGGATCGACGCACTGGGCGGGTTATCACGGTGGGTGACCTTGAGGGTCCCACCGGCTTTCTGCGCGAGCACAAGAGAGCTGCTTGCAGTCACGAGCAGGGCCGCCAGCAGGGTCGCGATGAGCCCGCGCGTCATGTGTTTCCTCCGCTTCTTTGTTGGCAACACGCTATCACCTTTACAGCAGGCGGCGTAGACTGTGCTCATGCGATTCATAAGTCTGCTTGTCGGAATAGCACTGGCCTTGCCTGCCGCCGCGCAGGACTACCCCAACAAACCCATCCGGATCATTGCGCCCTTCGGGCCGGGAACGGCGACGGACACGGTGGCGCGCGTCATCGCTTCCGAATTGTCGAGCCGCACCGGCCAGAGCGTGGTCGTCGACAACAAGCCGGGTGCCGAAGGTCAGATCGGCGCCCAGATGGCGGCCGCGGCGGCGCCCGATGGATACACGATCTTCGTCACGACGCAGACGACCCAGGCGATCAACCAGCACGTCTACAAGAACCTGAGCTACGATCCGGTGAAGAGCTTCGCGCCGGTGAGCGGCCTGTCACGCGGCGCCCAGATCGTCATGGTGCGCAACGACCTGCCGGTAAAGTCGGTCGCCGACCTCATCGCGCTCGCTCGCGCGCAGCCTGGCAAGCTCACCTTTGGGAGCGGCAACGGCTCGGCTCGCGGTGCCGCGGAGCTGTTCAAGATCATGGCCAAGGTCGACTTGCTCGGCGTGCCCTACAAAACCCAGCCACAGGTCATCGCCGACTTGTTGGGCGATCGCATCGACGTCACGTTCAGCGACTTCACCACGGGTCTGCCGCCGGTGCGGGACGGTCGAGCGCGCGGCCTGGCGGTGACCAGCCCGCAGCGTTATCCAGGCCTCGACCAGTTCCCGACCGTGGCCGAGAGCGGCCTACCCGGTTACGCATCTCAGCCTTGGAACGCCGCCTACGTTCCTGCCGGCACGCCTCGACCGATCATCGACAAGCTGAATCGGCTGATCCGCGAGGCGGTCCTTTCGGAGACCTATGGCAACCTGATGCACACAACCCTGGGCGTCGTCTTTCCCGGCTCGCCGGAAGAACTCGCTGCATTCCAGGAGAGCGAGATCCGCAAATGGGGCGAGGTCGTGACGCTCGCGGGAATGAAGGAACCCTAGATAGCCGGCACCCGTCGCGCCGCCGCGATCTGCCAGACGGCGGCAATGAGCACGCAGGCCGCCACGAAGAAGAAGGCCATGCGATAGCTGGCGACGGCGGCGATCAGGGCGAAGATCGGCGGGCCGAAGACCGCGCCGGAAAAGGCGAGTGCCGTCTGCACGGCCGCGACTGCAGCGGCCTCGCCGGGTGGGGCGAGATGGGCGAATTCCGCCTGCGAAGTGCCGTTCCAGCTGATGACGACCGAGCCATAGGCCACGACCACCAGGATGATCAGCCAGAAGGGCGTGTCGGCCTCGAGCAGGCCGGTCGCGATGCAGCCCACGGTCATCAGCACGCCCGTCCAACCCAGCAGCTGCATGCGCGGCACCCGGTCACCGAGGCCGCCGCTCAACAGGCGCACCCCTGTTCCGATGAGCTGCGAGGCCGCCAGCACGAAACCAGCGCGCACAATGCTGAGCCCGCAATGCTCGTAGAGATAGGTCACGAGATAGAAGGTGAAAGTATGCTGGGCGATCACATAGACGAAGGCTGACCAGCCCAGCACGCGGAGCTGCGCATGGCCTAGCACGAAGCGGATGGAGCGCGGGATGCCGGTCTGTGACTTCCCTGCTGTTGCGATCACATCCAGGCTGGAGCGCAGCGGCTCGATCAGGAGGGCGGCGAGGACCGCGGCACCAGCCGCCACCAGGCTGGCGCCCTGCCATCCCACCCAGCCCAGCAGAAGAGGGAAGATCAGCCCCGCCAAAGCAAAGCCGATCGGCACGCCGGTCTGTTTTATGGAGAACACCATGCCGAACCATTCGCGCGGCACGCGCTGGGCCAGCACATGCGCTGACGCCGGGTTGATCGGCCCCTGCGCGGCGCCGATGAAAGCGACTGCGATAACAGTCGCCGCCACGAGGGCCATGGCATTGAGGGCGAGCCCGATGGCGGCCATGAGAAGAGCCACTTGGCAGACTCGGACCGCGCCCAGGCGCACGATCGGCCCAGCGGCCGCCAGCGCCATGACGGCTGCCACCGCATAGATGATGGCGGTGAAGACGCCGACCAGCTTGGGATCGATCGCCAGATCCTTGGCGACGGCCGGCATCATCACCGAGAGCGACAGCACCGACACCGAGATCATCACCTGGATGGCCAGCATCGAGGCCACAGGGATGATCGCGCGTTTCATCGGTTTACATCCCGTAGAGGTCGGCCTTGTTCAACACTGTGTTGCGCAGGATGCGGATGGAGGCGACATCGACCATGATGCCGTCGACGTTGATGGCGCCCAGGCCCTTGGCCTCGGCCTCGGCATAGGCCTTCTCGAGCATGCGGGCGCGGGCGATGTCCTCAGGCTTTGGCGAGTAGACGTCGAGCGCGACGTCGATCTGCGAGGGATGGATCGCCCACTTGCCGACGCAGCCCAGGATCATCGAGCGCTTGCACTCCTCGCGATAGACCTCGGGGTTCTTGAAGTCGGCGAACGGACCGTCGACCGGGTCGATGCCGGCGGCGCGGCAGGCCATGACCAGGCGGAAGCGGGCGTAGTGCCAGATGTCGCCCGGGTAGCCATCGTTCTCGCCGACATTCTTGTTGGTGACACCCATCGAGGCCGAGAAGTCGCCCATGCCGAACACGAGGCACTCGAGACGAGGCGTGCTCTTGGCGATGGCATCGACATTCTGCATGCCTTCGACTTCCTCGATCAGGGCTTCGAGGCCGATGCGGCGCTTGAGCTTCAGCTTCTTCTCCATCTGGAAGAGAAGCTTGTCGGCGAACAGCACGTCGGCCGGCGTCATAACTTTGGTCATCATGATGGTGTCGAGATGCTCACCGGCGCCCTCGACGACCTCGATAATGTCCTCGTAAGCATACTCGGTGGTGAGATCGTTGATGCGCACGCAGCGCGTCTTGCCCTTCCAGTTGAGCGTCTTCAGACCCTCGATGATCTTCTTGCGGGCGTCGCGCTTCTGGCTGGGGGCCACGGCATCCTCGAGATCGAGGAAGACGTGGTCGGCCTTCGACTCAGACGCCTTCTGGATCATCTTCTCGCTGGAGCCCGGGGTGGAAAGCTGGACGCGGCGCGGGCGGCGGGGAGGGCGGTCGGTCATGTCAAATCTCCTCAGGCAACGATCTTTTCAGCTCTCAGGCGGGCAATTTCCGCGCCATCGAGGCCGAGTTCAGTCAGATAGCGGTCCGTATGCTCCCCCAGCAAGGGGGCGCGATGGCGCACGCGGCCAGGGGTTTCGGTCATCTTGATCGCCACGCCCGCCACCTTGGTCTCATGGTCGAGGCCGGGATGAGGCACCGAGACGATCATGTCGCGGGCGGCAAAGTGCGGGTCGCTGAAAATATCGCGCACGTCGTTGACCGGCGCGAACGGGACCTGGCCGCCAAAATGGGCCAGCAGTTCCTTCTTGGTGTGCTGGCTGGTGAATTCCGACACGGCGGCAATGATCTCGTCCTGGTTCGCCCGGCGGTCCTGGACATTGGCCAGCCGCGGGTCGGTGCCGAGTTTCGGCTTGCCGATCAGGCGGCAGAGGATCGGCCAATGGGCGTCGGCATGGGCCGCGATGGTGATGAAGCCGTCCTTGGCCGGGAACATGCCGAACGGGCAGAGCAGGGGATGGTGGTTGCCTTCGGGCGTCGGCACGCCGCCGGTATAGGCATGCTGGTGCACGATGCGCTCGCAAAGCGACAGGATCGCGTCGACCATGCCGACATCGACGAACTGGCCCTTGCCGGTCTTGTGGGCGCGGAAGATGGCGCTCACGATTCCGAAGGCGCACATGGTGGCGGGCATCAGGTCGCCGATGCCGGGGCCGACCTTCATCGGCGTGGTCTTGTCGGGACCGGTGATCGCCATGATGCCGCCGAAGGCTTGGGACACGACGTCGTAGGCGGGCCAGTCGGTGTAGGGACTGCGGCCGGTGCGCCAGTCGCCGAAGCCGCGGATGGTGGCGTAGACCAGCTTGGGATGCTGCTCATGCAACGCCTCGTAGCCCAGGCCAAGGCGGTCCATGACGCCGCCGCGGTAGTTCTCGACCACGGCATCAGCGTCCTTGCACAGCCGCATCACGAGATCGCGGCCTTCGGCTCGCTTGAGGTCGATGGCGATCGATCGCTTGTTGCGGTTGACCGAGGCGAAGTAGCCGCCAAACGCCTTTAGCTGATCGTCGGCGTGATAGGGGCCGATGATACGGGTGTGATCACCGTCGAGCGGCTCGACCTTGATGATTTCCGCACCCTGATCGGCCAGCAGCATCGTGCAAAAGGGACCGGCCAGCATCTGCGTGAGATCGACGATGCGGACTCCGTCGAGTGCGCCAAGCGGACTTCCGTCGCTCACTTGTCTCCCCAGTGACTGCGCCGCTTGATCAGAACCGTGCGCTCGCCCTCGAAGATGTGCTTGTCGTCCTGGTTCACGCCGTAGTGCTTGAAGCGCACGACACCGGCGTCAGCCTGCTTGGCGTCTTCCTTCTCCAGTACTTCGGTGTAGCAATAGAGCGTATCGCCGTGATGGAGCGGACCTTTTAGGCGGATCTTGTCCATGCCCAGCTCCATCAGTGCGTTCTCGGCGGTGTCCTCGGCGGCGAGACCGATGCACATCGAGATGGTGACGCCGCCGAAGCCCAGCCGCTGCCCGTAGGGTGTCGACTTGGTCAGATGCTCGTTGAAGTGGGCTTCGGCCGTGTTCATGGTCACGTTGGTGATCCAGACCTGCTCCATCGGCTCCACGGTCTTGCCGCGAGCGTGCTTCATCACGTCGCCGACCTCGAAATCCTCGAAGTAGTTGTTCTTGCCGGTGAGGGCGGAGACTTTCATCAGTTCCTCCCCCGGCCGAGCAGGCGATCCGAGATGATCCGCTTCTGGATTTCGGAAGTGCCCTCGAAGATCTTGGTGAGGCGGGCGTCGCGCCAGTGGCGCTCGACGGCATGGAGCGTGGTGTAGCCCGCGCCGCCGTGGATTTGCAGGCCCTCGCTGCAGACACGCTCGGCCATCTCCGAGGCGAAGAGCTTGGACATGGAAGCTTCCTTGTCACAGCGCTGACCGGTGTCGATCTGCTCGCAGACGAAGTAGTTGAGCTGGCGCGCCGCCTCGATCTGCGTCGCCATGTCGGCGATCTTGAAACGGATCGCCTGGAACTCCGAGATCGACTGGCCGAACTGGCGGCGCTCACCGGCGTAGCGGATCGAATCGTCGAGCGCCCCTTGAGCGAGACCGATAGCGCGGGCGGCGGTGTGGGCGCGCGCCGTCTCGAGGCCGGCGGTGGCGTAGTAGAAGGCCTGGCCTTCCTCGCCGATCATGTCGGCTGCCTCGACGCGGAAATTGTCGAAGGCCAGTTCCCAGGTCTTCCAGCCGAAATAGCCGATCTTGGGGATCGGCGCGCCGTTGATGCCCTTTGGCAGTTCGCCGCGCTTCTTCTCGACGAAGAACATGGAGAGGCCGAGATGGCGTTTGCCCGTAGGCGCGTCAGAGGTGCGGGCGATGATGATCAGGAAGTCGGCACCGTCGGCAAAGGTGCACCAGTATTTATTGCCACTGATCAGGTAACCCGAGCCGTCCTTCTTGGCGCGGCAGGAGATGTTGGAAATGTCTGAGCCGGCGTTGGGTTCCGACATGGAGAAGGCACCGAGGAACTCGCCCTTGGCCATACGCGGCAGGTAACGCCCGCGTTGCTCCTCGCTCATCATCTGGGCGCCGATCAGCAGATTGCCGCGGGCGATGATCGAGGCGACGCTCATCCAGCCGCGCGACAGTTCCTCCGTGACGATGCAGTACTCGGAGCAGCCCAGGCCAAGGCCGCCGTACTGCTCGGGGATCAGGATGCCGAAATAGCCGAGTTCCGCCATCTTGTCGCGGAGGTCCATCGGGATGTCGCCCTTCTCGGGATCGAGCTTGTTGGCGACGGGAAGCACTTCGTTCAGCGTGAACTCGCGCGCCTGCTCCTGGATCATGCGGCGTTCTTCGGTGAGAAATGTCATTGTTGCGGATTCCTGAGGCGGACGAGATTGGTGCGCTTGAAGTCGATGGCGAGGTCTTCACGCTGGTCGAAGCCCTTGGTATGCCAGGTGACGATGCCGAACCCCTTATGCGAGTCGGAAACGCGCCGATCGAGGACCTCCGATTCGGCCCGCAGCGAATCGCCGGGATAGACAGGCCGATGGTAGGTGAGTTCGTTCACGCCAAGGAACGGACCGCCGCCCTCGCTCAGATCCTCGACCGTGAGGCCAAAGACCGTCGTAAAGACGAGCAGCGGATTGGCGACGATGCCGGGATGGCCGTGGAGGCGGGCATAGGCGGCATTGAAGTAGTGCGGATTGAAATGCAGCGTCAGCGTCGAGAAGAGGGTGCTCTCCGACTCGGTGATGGTGCGGCCCCAATGGTGCTTGAAAACCCGACCGACCTCGAAATCCTCGTAACGGTTGCCCTTCGGCACCAGCCGGGCGCGGGTCCTGAAATCCTCCGACATTCTGTCTCCGTCAGGCTTTGGCCGAGGCGCGGGCGAGGTCGCCCACATCGGTGAGTTCGTCGATGCGTTCGATGGCATCATGCAGGCGCTTGGCGCCCGCGGCGCCCAGGATCGGTGTCACCAGGCTCTCGTACTTGGCCTCGAGCGCCTGGCGCTGCTTGGCGACGTCGGCCCAGGGGATTCCCGAATCGTGCGTGGCCTCGATGGTCGTGCCGTCGTCGAGCTGGATCGCCATCTCGGCCAGTGAGTGGGCCCAGTTCGGCTTGAAGTCGATATCGACCTTTTCGCGCAACGTCCGGATGCGGGGATCCTGCGTCACCGCGTCGTTGTAGGAGTCGAGGTTCGCGGTATCGACGCCGGTCAGCGCCATGGCGATGGTCTGGCGCAAGGAGAACTTGGCTTCCAGCCCGGTCGTGGGATGCGGGATGTTGCAAACCTTGTCCGAGCCTGAATCGATACGCAGCAGTATCTTCTTTACTCGCTCCGGCGGAAAATTGTTCTTCAGCCGAATTTCCTTGGCGCATTCGATGGGCGCGTGCGTCAGGTAGCAGGCGGCGTGATACTTGAAGAGGTTGTTGCGCAGATGCCAGCCGGCCGGCGGCTCGCCGAGCGCGGCATCGACGGACAGGTGGTCGCTCTGGGAGGCAGCGAAGCCCTGGTCGCATTCCAGCGAATCGCCACGCGCGGTAAAACCCTTGGCGGCCAGTCGCGCCGCACGCAGGCCATGCTCTGAGGCAGTGCCGGCGTGCAGCGGCTTGCACATCGTGCCGAAGTTGGATTTCAGCCCGGCGGCCTGGGTGGCGGCGATGCCGAAGGCGACGGCCAGCTGCTTGTCGCTGAGGCCAAGCATGCGGCCGGCAGCGGCGGTCGCCGAGAAGGAGCCGACCGTGCCGGTGACGTGGAAGCCTTTCTGGTAGTGGCTCGGGGCTACAAGCCGCCCGACACGACCGGACGTCTCGTAACCTGCGACGAAGCTCTCGATGAACAGCCGGCCAGAGGCTCGGGTCTGTTCGCCCAGCGCCAACAGCGCGGGGACCACGGTCACGGTCGGGTGGCCACCCATGGCGAAATTGACGTCGTCGTAATCGAGGGCGTGGCTGGCGGCTCCGTTGATCAGGGTAGCAGCCGATGGCAGCACGTGCTCCGAGCGGCCGACCAGCGTGGCCGGTCCCTTGGCACCGTCCTCGAGCGCTTCCGCGACGAGTATCTCGGTCAGTTCCTCCTGCGCGCCGGCAACGGTCACGGCGAACCAGTCGAGCAGGCACTGCTTGGTGCGCTCGACCAGATCATCCGGCAGGTCTTTCCAGGCGAGGTGGGCGGCTCTCTTGGCGATTTCGGCAGTGACAGGAACGGCGGTCATGGAGCCTCCTTCGATCGGGCGCCGGAGTGTCGGACACCGGCCGCTGCCTTGTCCACTTCGGTGGGCGTCACGGCTTCCGCGCAACGATATGGAAGATGTGCCAGTGCTTTGACTTGCCTCGCGGCGTGACGCCATCCGATTCCTCTTCCTCGAACATTTCGAGCTCGAGGCCTTCCAGCATCGCAAGTGCCTCCTCGCGGTGCAGGAAGGTGATGCCGGGCCGATCGGCCCAGCTGTCGCGCGGCCCGTACCATTGGCCGCTGAAACGGCCGCCGGACGGGAGACCTTCCCGGATGCGCGCCCACAGATCGTGAAAAGCCTGCGGTTCACAGAGAGGCATGGCGAAGCTCGAATTGACCAGAAGCGTCCCAAGCGGAATGGGGACTTCTTCTAAACGGGCAACGACGGGCGTCACGTCGCTGTCCGGAGGAAGAGGTCGAGCCTGAAGTTGCCGCAAGGCCTCGGGTTCGGCGTCGACGGCGACGACACGCCAGCCTCGCCGCAACAACTCGATGGCGTCGCGGCCGTCGCCGCAGCCGAGATCGAGGGCGAGCGAACTTGCAGGTACGGGCCCGAAAGTGTCGAGTGACGCCAGCAGCGTTTTGCGCGGCGGACGATCGCGAAGCTTGTCGTAGTATGCAGCCCATCCGGCGGATTGCTCGTTTTCCGTCATGCGCGTCCTCTTGCCGGCCCGCGCTTGTCGCGTGGCGCTCTGTGTGATCGTATCCTACCCAACAAAAATAAGGTCGTTGTCTGGGAGGAAATCATGAAGATTCTGGCACGTCTTGCCATCGTTGCTGCTCTTGCCTTGGCGCCCACCTTGGCGCCCATGTCGGCACGTGCTGATCTCAAGGCACTTGAGGAAGCCGCCAAGAAGGAAGGCGAGCTCACTTGGTACGTCGCCCACTACACCTCGGAAGGTGCCGAGGAACTTGGTCGTGCTTTCAACAAGACCTATGGCATCAAGGTCAACGTCGTGCGAACCACCGCGCAGGTCGCCTACCAGCGCCTGCTGCAGGATATGAAGAATAACCAGACGATTTGCGACGTGTTCTCCTCGACCGACCTTGGCCACTACGCGCGGCTCAAGGCCGAGGGCAAGTTCGACAAGTACATTCCGGAAAATGCGCCGAAGATCGACGCGGCGTTCCGCAATTTCGATCCCGATGGCTACTATCATCCGACGGCGGCAGGGCTGGTCGTGTTGTCCTACAATTCCGCCAAGGTGAAGGCGGAGGACGCCCCCAAGAAGTGGACCGACCTTCTCGACATCAAATGGAAAGGCAAGGTTTCGACGGGCCACCCGGCATTCTCAGGCTATGTCGGCACCTGGGTGCTGTCGATGCGTAAGCTCTACGAGTGGAAGTACTTCGACAGCCTGGAGAAGAACAAGCCGCAGATCGGCCGTTCGATCAACGACACGGTGACGGCGCTTGTAGCCGGCGAGCGCCTGGTCGCCGCCGGCGCCGACGGCTCAACCCTGTTCAGCGCCGCACGCGGCAATCCGCTGGCGGTGAACTATCCGACGGACGGTTCGGTGCTGATCATCTCGCCCTCGTCGATCGTCAAGGGCACCAAGCATCCGAATGCGGCGCGTCTTTTCATGGAGTTCCTCTATTCGATCGAGGCGTCCGAGATCAACGTCAAGCATTTCGGCATGCCACTTCGCCCGGAAGTCGCCGGAGGGCCGGGCACCCAGCCGCTCTCCAAGATCAAGGTGATCCGTCCGACCGTCGAGGAGGTCGAGAAGGGCATCCCGCAGGTGATCGAGCAGTGGCGCGACACGTTCGGTAACTGACGGTGGCGATGGCCGAGTCCTCGCTCGCATCTCCAGCGGCGATCCAGCGCGCCGGCCGCTGGGACCCGACGTGGCTGCTGTGGGCCGCGATCATCGCGATCCTGTTGGTCCTGGTGGTGAGCCCGTTCGTCTATCTCGTGCTCACCAGCTTCCAGGCCGAGAAAACTGGCGACTTCACGCTATCGAACTACGTCACCGCCTACGGCCGCGCGCGCTATATCGATGCCCTGTTCAACTCCTTGCAGCTGGGAGCATGGGCGGCTCTCCTGGCCGGTGTCTTCGCCATCCCGCTCGCCTGGGGTGTCGCACGCACCGACATGCCGGGGCGCGGCCTTACGCGCATGCTGGTGCTCGCGACCTTCATCACGCCGCCCTACACCGGCGCGGTGGCGTGGATCCTGCTTGCGGGCCCGAATGCGGGCTGGCTCAACCGCTTCTACATGTTCGTGACTGGCGCCGAGGCGGGGCCGCTCAACATCTACAGCTTCACCGGGCTCGTCGTCGTCATCGCGCTCTATTCCTTTCCCTACATTTTCATCTTCACCACGGCGGCGCTCGAGCTGGTGTCGTCGGAGATGGAGGATGCCGCCAACATCCTGGGGGCGGGGACCTGGCGCACGATGCGGCGCGTCACGCTGCCGCTCGCGCTGCCGGCGATCATGGGTGGTCTGATCATCTGTTTCCTGGAAGCGATCGCGCTCTTCGCCTCACCAGCCATGATCGCAATCCCGGCACGCTTCAACGTGGTGACGACGCAGCTCTACCAATTCTTCGGCAATCCGGTCCGCGTCGAGGTGGCAGCGGCCTATGCCATGCCGTTGCTGGGCGTCACCGTCCTTCTCATCCTGGTCCAGAGGCTGATCACGTCGCGCAAGGGCTTCGCGACGCTGACGGGCAAGGGCGGCGAGCGGCGGCCGATCCGCCTGGGACCCTGGCGCTGGGCGATGTTCGGCTACGCCATGCTGGTGGCGAGCCTGTCGGTGTTCCTGCCCTACATTTTTCTGGTGCAGTCATCTCTGGCCAAGGCCTGGGGACGCGGCTTTTCACTCGACAACATCACGTTGCGTAACTTTGACTTCGTGCTGTTCGAGCATGCCACGGCGGCGAAGTCGGTGATCAACAGCTTCCTTTACGCCGGTGCCGCAGCCACGGCTGCGGTGCTGATAACGCTCGGCATCGCCTACATCGTGACGCGGCGGCTGGTGCCGTTCGCCGAAGTTTTGGGTTTCCTCTGCGTGGCGCCCTTCGTGATCCCCGGCGTCGTGCTGGCGATCGGCTTTTATGCCGCCTATGCTCCGCCGCCGCTGTCGCTCTACGGCACCGCGCTGATCCTGATTCTGGCCTTCACCACGCGCTTCCTGCCGATCGGCTATGTCAACGCCAGCGCGGCACTGCGCAGCCTCAATCCCGAGATGGAGGAGGCGGTTCGCGTGCTGGGCGGCAGCAGGCTGATGGCGCTGCGGCGGGTCGTTGCACCGCTGCTCAAGCGCAGCCTGCTCGGCGCCTGGCTGCTGATCTTCATTCCGGCGACACGCGAGCTGTCGTCTGCGATCTTCCTTTATGGTCCCAACACGAAGGTGGCGTCCGTCATGATCTTCGACATGAGCGAGGAGGGGAACTTCGAGTACCTCTCGGCGCTGGCCCTGATCCTCCAGGTTCTGACGCTGCCGTTGCTCTACCTGGGCCAGCGCCGAGAGGTACTCGAA
>Ga0194051_1001112_pt1 | contig 14584 bp, 10 predicted proteins | sample SepL2320m_MetaG_FD_161275 | JGI IMG/M metagenome (GOLD analysis project Ga0194051, IMG submission 161275) | Anoxic zone freshwater microbial communities from boreal shield lake in IISD Experimental Lakes Area, Ontario, Canada - Sep2016-L239-20m | ecosystem: Environmental > Aquatic > Freshwater >... | reverse complement strand
TTTGCTCCGTCGGTTTGCTCCGTCGGTTTGATCAGCTAGCGCTTGATCCGTCGCAGAAGGATGCTGATGACCTCGGTGACTTCGGTGATCCGCAGCAAACGGGCACTCAGAAGGTAGATGAGGGCCCCGATGATCCCGACCACGCTGATATCGATCAGTGCCCCGACCTTGGCTCCACCGGGTAGGTGATCCCGGATCAGATATTGCAACCCGGCCATGACTACAAGAGTTGCTAGACCGGCGACACTCATGCGAGCAAGGCTCCGCAGGGTCGACCCAGTGTTGAGGCCCCCGAGGGTGCGCGACAGAACGGTCCAGGCAACAACGAGCGTGATCCAGTACGAGATGACATATCCGATGGCCAACAGTGAGAGGTTGGCTGGGCCGGGCGAACGTGCAAAGAAATACTCGAAGAGGGGCACGGCAATCGCGAGGTTGAGGGCGTTGAGTATGACGGTTACCCAGAACGCTGTTCGTGTCTTTTCAAGTGCATACCAGCCGCGCAGGATCACGTAGTACAGCGTGAACGGCACTAGCCCAAGTGCGAAGACGGAAGCGAGGGTCCCGGTGATACGCGCGGACTCGGTCGAGGTTTGCCCGTAGTCAAACAGCAGCACACCAGCTTGGGTTCCCAACACCATGAGCGCTACCGCTGACGGAATGATCAGGGCTGAGGCTGATCGCATGCCCGACGCGATATCGAGCGACATCGCCCGAAAGTCACGCTCGTGGGCGGATCGGCTCATCCGGGGTAGCAGCGCGGCGACGATCGACACCGTGATCACCGAGTGCGGCAGGATGAACATCAGGTGCGCGTTCGTATACGAGGTAAGCCCAGCGGGGTTGAGGCCCTGCTGCTCAGACACTGCGTTGACGCCCGTGGCTAGTCGCACCACCACCGCGTATGCGATCTGGTTGACCAGGACAAGTCCGATCGTCCAAAAAGCGAGGTTTCCGGCGGCCCCTAAACCGGCCCCGCGAAAGCCGAAGGTCGGGCGGTAGGCGTAGTCGACTCGGCGCAGAACCACGACTAGGACGAGAGCTTGCGCGACCACGCCCAATGTCGTTCCTACACCGAGCAGGGTTACTTGACCCGGCTCCAGTGTGCCGTCGGCGCCGGCGGCGGGGCCAGCGACCGCGATGAACAAGACGAACGTGGCGATAGCGACGATGTTGTTGATTACTGGAGCGAACATTGGCGCACCGAATCGGCCGCGGGCGTTGAGTACTTGGGAAAGCATCGTGTACACGCCGTAGAAGAAAATTTGGGGCAGACAGAGTCGGGCAAACGCGGTGGCCAACTGCAGTTGTTCAGGGCTGTATCGCGGGCTTGCGTAAAGCCGCACGATAAACGGAGCGAAGATGACTGCGAGCACCGTGAGTAGTAGCAGTAACAGACCGACCAGGGTCAGCAGCCGGTGCGCATACCCGTCGCCGTTGTCGTGGTCATCTTTCATGTGTCGGACGAGTTGGGGAATGAAGACGGCGTTGAGGGCGCCACCAATCACCAGGATGTAGACCACGTTGGGCAAGGTGTTGCCCAGGTTGAACATGTCGGCAACGGTGCCCGCGCCCAGTGCGGCAGCAAGTGCCATCCCGCGGAACACGCCACCGAATCGCGAGAGAATGGTGCCCGCGCCCATCACCACGCTGGAGCGCAACACACTTGCCCGGGCGTTGGCGCCACCGGGTGCTGCCCCGCCGGCGACGGTGCCCGAAGCCGCTGCGTCACTTGCGATATCTCCGGCGAGTTCCTCCCCAAGTTCGTCGACCAGTTCGCGGGTCTGCTCCTCATGGGCTTGGGACGCAGCGCGGGCTTCAGCACCAGCACCAGCACCAGCAGCAGCACTGCCGGTGACGTCGTCGTCAGGGTTCATGCTGGCCCTCCCTGCTCGGTGGCTGAGTTTGCGCGATTGCTGCGCCGACTGATCCAGTTGCGGACGAGCAGGATGGCCAGAACCGCGAATAGCGCAAGGACCACCCAGCCCGCAGCGTGAGCGTAGGCCGCAGATTTGACCTGCATGTCGACTGGCACGCCGAACGGCTGTCCATCAGGTGACAAGAGGCTGATCTGCACGCTGACTGGGCCGGTGCCAACCACGTGGGCAAGTACTTCCAGGGTTGTCTTCTGCCCCGGCGCGAGGGTGACCGCAGGGATATCGGCCGCGTTGAACCGCACCGAGGGAGTTCCGGTCAACCGGACGCCAACTCGAGCGGGGCGGTCGAGATCGTTGGCGATGGTGATGGGGATTACCCCTTGATCCCCCGGAAGCGTGACCGGCGCGCGAGACATGATGGTGACCTGTGCGATCTCGTCCGCTATCCCTGCGCGGGTGCGCATGAGTAACTCTCGACCGGTTGCCGGCGAAGCTCGCCACGCCGCTGACTCAGCTCGGGTGAGTGCGGACTCAAAATCCACACTCAGATGATCAGGTATGTCTGGCGCAACTGCCCGCAACGCGGCAAGTTGTGTACGCCCGTGGGCAACTGAGTTCAGGAAGTAGGGCGGTAACTCTGCTGCGATGTTGCGCGCGGAGTAGTCGCCACGAACACGGGTGATCTCACTTGGCGGCGCGGTCAGTAATTGGCCCAATGGCATGGGCACTGCCCACGGGGTTGAGCTCAGAGCGTTGACGAGTGCGCCGGTTACCTCGTCAGATGTCCAGATCAACGCGGGCGCAACCACCAGGGTGCGCGTTGTTGAAGGGAGTTCGAGCGTGGTCATGGCAAGAAGGGCCAGGGCAGTCTGTTCGCGAACCACCGGGTCATCGTTGAGGGCGGCCGCGGTGTTGCCTGACTCGGCATGGTGTCCGACTAGCGCGGAGATCGCGGGATCGCTGACGACCCCGCGAATGACTGAGCCGCCAGCGGCAATGGCGACTGAGCCGCTGGGGGTGTAGTTGATCGATGGGGGTGGCCGCAGAAAACTTCCGGACAAGACCACCGCTGTCGTGCCAGACGCCTGCAATACGTTCAGGGTGCCGTCGTCGATTACTCCAGATGGCGGCCAGGCGAAGTTGCCGGTGACGTCGCGGCCGAGAATTTGCCGTGGCAACCCGGCGGCGGTTGTGGTGGCCCGGGCAATATCGAGATCGAGGTTAGCCCGGTGCAGCGCTACGACGTCTGGACCGCCGTACGCAGTTGCGAACATCGGTGCCTGCGCGGTCAGCGCGGTGAGGCGAGCGAGCCATGCGGCGGCGTCCGCCCCCCCGGTGCCTGGAGTTGTGTGTTTGCCGACACCTTGAACTCGATAGCCGTCGATCATGTCGGTCAGTGACTCGAGCAGTGCTGGATCCACGACCCAACTCAGCGAACTTGGGTGTTCGCTTGCGGCATCGAGCAGGCCGCTGAGCCGGCCCCCCCGCCGCACCTCGTCCGCGAGGTGATCGTCGAGAAAGAGGTTCTCACTGGTTCGTGCGGGCGCGCTCGACAGTGGGTAGAGCCAGACCACCGAAGTGGGCGCAACTTCCGCTGGGTTGGGAAACCAAGGCAGGAGCGTGCGTGTGAAGCCGAGTTGCCTAGCCGAAAGCCCGTCCCCTGTGATGTCGCCGACTGCTTCGACGCCGAGGACTACCACTTCGGAGTTGGCTGGAAGGTGCAAGTCGGCGATCGGGGTACTCACGGTGAAGGACACTCGTTGACCCGGAGCAAGCTCGGCGGCAAGCAAGGTTTCGGTACCTGCGACGTTGACTCCGGTCCGCCCAGCAGTGCCAGCCAGGATCAGGGGAATCTCTGCACGCGACCGAACGGGAGTGGGCGAAAGCCGCAGTGCGACCCAGAGGTCCTTGATCGCTGCCGTGCTCGTGTTTGCCACCTCACCGCTGAGGGTGATTGTGCTGCCTTCAGTTGCTACTACCGGGGTTTGGCTCACGAGGGTGATCTGTACTGCGGGTACTGCTGCGTCGGCGGATACCGCTGCGACGTGACCCTGGGTTGTCGTCGAGGCGAATGCTGGGTGCCCGGCTGCTCCAGCGCAAACGGTGCCCAGCAGTGCCCCTGCCAGCGCGACTGCCGCAAGTGATCCGCCGCGCGAACGTCGCCCTCGCACGATCATTCGGGGTCAGACTCGCGGCTTAGCCCCGGGGCAGAAACTGCTGCTTCGGCGCGAAGGAGTTCGGCAACTTGGGAGATCAGCCGGCGCTCATCTCCGTAGCTCAATGTTGTCCCGACCGCTGCGAGCGGCACCCAGGCAACTTGATCCACTTCCACGTCAGCGTCGGAAAGTTCGCCCCCGATGGCCTGCAGGAGGAAGTGGTGCACCGTCTTGTGGATCCGCCTTTGGTCGGCGACGAACCAGAAGTTGATCGTGCCCAGTGGTGCCAGGATCCGACCGCGTATCCCGGTTTCCTCATGCACCTCGCGGAGCGCGGCGATCTCCGCGGTCTCACCCGCTTCGATATGGCCCTTGGGCAGTGACCAGATCAGCCGACCTCGACGGTCCTGTCGGGCGATCAATGCTGCGCACGGGGTTGGCCCAGACAGATCGAGGATGAGGCCACCCGCGCTGACCTCATCGGCACGCTCGAGGCGCGCATATGGCTCCACTGGCCGCGGACGTCCGCCTGCTGGCGGCTCGGGGCGTGGGACACCAGACATATGGGAAGGATAGCCGGGGGTGAATGCGCCTAGGCTGTCACGACGTGCCCCCCGAGTCATCGATCCCTTCGCAGCCCGACCTGCCCGAGCCGCAGGCCGGGCTGGTAGCGCGCGCCATTGCCGAGTTGCGAGACCGAGCGAGCGTGACGGTCGAACTTGGTGAAAGGTTCGCGGCTGCTGGATTTGATCTCGCTCTTGTCGGTGGTCCGGTGCGCGATGCGCTCATGGGCCGGCTCGGTGACGATTTGGATCTGACCACGAATGCCAAACCTGAGCAGGTGCTCAATCTTGTCCGCGGGTGGGCTGATGCGGTCTGGGATGTCGGGATTGCCTTTGGCACGGTTGGTCTGCGCAAGGATGAGCACAAGATCGAGATCACGACTTACCGTGCTGAGTCTTACGCAGTCGACTCCCGCAAGCCGGGTGTCACGTATGGCACGTCGTTGGCCGCCGACCTTGTTCGGCGCGACTTCACCGTCAATGCGATGGCAGTTCGTCTGCCGAGCATGGAGTTCGTTGACCTGCACAACGGTTTGGCAGATCTCGCGGCCGGGGTGCTTCGGACCCCGGGCACACCCGAGGATTCGTTTAGCGATGATCCGCTTCGGATGATGCGCGCTGCTCGATTTGCATCAACACTGGAATTCACCGTTGCCCCCGAGGTAATCGCGGCAATGGCCGCGATGTCAGGCCGGCTGGCGATTGTCTCGGCCGAGCGAGTGCGTGATGAGTTGGTCAAGCTTGTCCTCGGCGACGATCCACGTGCCGGCCTATTACTGATGGTTGAGTCCGGGTTGGCCGAACTCGTTCTGCCTGAACTTCCGGCGCTCGCGCTTGAAGTTGACGAGCATCACCGGCATAAGGATGTGTACGAGCACACCCTGACCGTGCTCGAACAGGCCATCGCTCTGGAGTCACAGCATGAGCCAGTCATTGCGCCCGACTTCGTGCTGCGCTTCGCCGCTCTCATGCATGACATCGGCAAGCCGCGAACTCGTCGATTTGAAGACGACGGTGGCGTGTCATTCCACCATCACGAGGTAGTTGGTGCGCGGATGACTCGCAAGCGAATGGGCATCCTGCGCTTTTCAACCGACTCGACTGACGAAGTGGCCAAACTCGTGGAGTTGCACCTTCGCTTCCACGGGTACGGCGATGGCGAGTGGACCGATAGCGCAGTGCGCCGTTATGTGCGCGATGCCGGTGACCAACTCGTGAGGCTGCACAAACTAACTCGCGCGGACTGCACAACTCGTAATCGAGCAAAAGCCGAAAAGCTTGCGCGTACCTATGACGACCTCGAGGGACGAATCGCACGGCTCTCGGTGGAGGAAGAGCTTGCCGCGATGCGTCCGGCACTCGATGGAAACCAGATCATGCAGATCTTGCAGATACCACCCGGACGTGATGTCGGCGCTGCCTACGACCACTTGCTCGAACTACGTCTTGACCATGGCCCGATGACCGAAGACGATGCTCGCGATCGGCTACTGAGTTGGTGGCGCGACCGAACGGCACAGCCCTCCTAAGCCGCGCCTTAGGCAGGTGAGCTGACCGTGTCGTCCTGGAGTCCGGTGCTTGTCGACGAAGAGGCGAGCTTTGCCTTGCGAACAGTTCGCGACCAATACCAACCGCCTGCGAGTATCACCACGCCGACAACAGCGAGGACGATCGAGCCCTCTTCTAGGAATGTTGTCAAGATGCTGTAGAACGCTTGCTGCGCAACGGCAAACGGGGTGCCTTGCAGAGTGAGAGTGAGTTCGTTTTGGCCGACACCAAGACCCAGTTTGACCAGCACGGCTGAGATCAGGAATGCGATCCCCACCGCCATCGTCATGCGCGGGCGATTGCGAGCGAGTAGTACTGCACCGATAAGTGCCAGCAGCACGAGGAAGATGAGCCACTGCATGATCGGCTGTGCGATCGCGTAGGCAGTGCGGGCGGTGTTCAACTGCGGTGCGTTCAGCAGCACGATCTCGCGGTCGGCCTTGGCCGGGGTTGGCAGATCGGCGGCGAAGGTCAGGCCCTTGTCGACGAGGCGTTGCTTAACTATGTCGATCAAGTTTCCGGTGTCGAGAACTACGTTGTCGCCCGAGATGGTGACTGCGCCGTCAGGATTTCCTGACAGTGCCGCGATCAGCGCCTTCTGCATGACTTTGTTGATGTCGGCCCAGATCTTGTCAAACCGGTCACTAGCTAGCAATCGCGACACCTCGGTCGTGATGAACGATGAGACGCCACCAGCGATAAGCGGTGCGAGTGGCTTGGCCTTGTCGGGAAGCAGCGCTTCGATCTTGGGCTGCACGTCGAGATGATTGATGATCGCGTTGGAGACAACACCGCTGACCGCTAGTTGGACGGTTGGGTCCTGAGACAGTGGCGCAACAGTGGCCACGTAGCGGTCAGTGTCGGTGAGGGTGCGCTGCGCCCAGAAGGCAGTGATAGCCAGTGGCAGCAAAAGCGCAGCGATCACGAAAATGACCCATGCGCTGATGTTGCGTCCGCGACCTACGCGAACTGCGGTGCCCGTTGTCATGAGTGTTCCAAAGAGATCATGACGGGCAGCCTAGGGCAGTGGGCTCCCGCGCCCAACGCTCTTGACGATGTTTATCGCTTTTTGGGTCCGTGCTGCTCGCCTGATCACGGGATTGCGGCAGGGTCGGGTGCATAACTGCGTGCCGGGTCACGTCGTTCAGCACGAATCGCCCAGGCCGCACCGGCGATGGCGGTGATCACCATGAAGGCGCACATTCCAGGTGCGCGTCCATCGAGTGGCGCGACGAACGATGTCAGCGTGACACCAGTGACGATGGCGATATTGACGGCCACGTCGTAGAGCGCAAACACCCGTCCGCGCCGGTCATCATCGATGTCTTCTTGCACGATCGTGTCGGAGCAGACCTTCACTGACTGACCCGCGAGCCCGACGAAAAATCCGCCAACGAGGAGTCCGATCAGGTTCCCAGGCGCTAGTGCCAAGGCTGCGATGGGCACGGCGACGATCAGGGTGAGTGCTGACCAGCGCACGGCGCCTAACCGACGTGATAACGCGGGGGTGAGCACTGCACCGAGGAAGGCGCCGCCGCCCGCCGCCCCAGTGGTCAGGGTCAGCGCCCGCAGTGCGGCGTCGGCGTCATCGGGGTGCAGTGCGCCGCGTACTTGAAGCACACACAGTGCGAGAGCGATGCCAAAGATCAGGCGATGAACCATCACTAGGCCGATCGCTCGCGCTGCTGGTGCGCGGGCCCGGAGGTGGGCGAAGCCGGCACTCATCCCGGTCACGACCCCTCGCACGGTCTCGCGTTCGGTGAGGGAGTCCGGACCCAAGGACCGCATAGGTTGTCGCGATGCGATCAGCGATGCGACGAGGTAGGCGCCGATCGCCAAGGTCAGGACGATTGCCGAGCCACGTTCACCACCACCGACGAGTTCACCGATTGTCACCCCAGCAAGGCCACCGGTGACCGATGCCATGGTGCCGGCTGTTGGCGCAACCGCATTGCCAGTGACTAGGTACCGGTCAGCCACCACATGCGGCAGGCTCGCCGATAGGGCGGCAAGAATGAACCGGTTTGCGCCGAGCACCATGAGCACCCAGATGCCGAGCAGTGCATCGTCGTGTCGACTGAGCACTAGGCCAGCGACTCCGATGACCATGATTGCGCGCGTGATGTTCGCCCAGATCAAAATCGTGCGACGTTGCCACCGATCAAGCAGTACGCCAGCGAACGGCCCGATGAGTGAGTACGGCAGCAGCAGGATCGCGAATGCGACGGCAACCTTGGCGGCGGTTGGTTGACGCTCAGGAGAGAAGAGCACGAACGTGGCTAGGGCTGCCTGCAGCAGACCATCGCCGAACTGGCCGGTGAGGCGCGTGCTTAGGAGCAGGCGAAACCCGCGGATCCCTAGGATCGTGCGCAATCCGACGCCATCGCGACTCATGCACCGACCGTACCTGCTTGGAGTATCAGAGCAATTCGCGGTGAATCAATCGTGGAAACGAACTAGGGCCAGAACTCCAACAGGAGTTCTGGCCCTAGTCACCGATGGGTTCATGCTAAGAACTACGACATCGCGACCCGGGGTTCAGTCAGGTGTGACGTCGCTGCGTGCAGCCGTGGCTGCGCTTTAGCGCTCGATCGTCCCTGCGATGAAGGCCTCAACTGCGATCTTGGCCTCATCGTCGCTGTACTGCACGGGCGGGCTCTTCATGAAGTAGGACGCCGCCGACAGGATCGGGCCGCCGATACCGCGGTCCTTTGCGATCATCGCCGCGCGAATGGCGTCGATGATGATGCCAGCGGAGTTGGGGGAGTCCCAGACCTCGAGCTTGTACTCGAGTGAGAGCGGGATGTCACCGAAGTTGCGGCCTTCAAGGCGGACGAAGGCCCACTTGCGGTCATCGAGCCAGGCGACGTAGTCGGACGGGCCGATGTGCACATTGCGGGGCTCGATGCCGTTGACCAGCTGCGAGGTGACCGACTGAGTCTTGGAGATCTTCTTGGACTCGAGTCGATCGCGCTCGAGCATGTTCATGAAGTCCATGTTGCCGCCGACGTTGAGCTGGTAGGTGCGGTCAACGGTGACGCCACGGTCTTCGAAGAGTTTGGCCAGGACGCGGTGGGTAATGGTCGCGCCAATCTGCGACTTAATGTCATCACCGATAATCGGGACGCCGGCGTCCTCGAACTTCTTGGCCCACTCGGGGGTACCGGCGATGAACACGGGAAGTGCGTTGACGAATGCCACGCCAGCATCGATCGCGCACTGCGCGTAGAACTTGGCCGCGGCGTCTGAGCCGACCGGGAGGTAGCAGACGAGTACGTCCGCCTGGACCTCGCGCAGGGCAGCGACGATATCTACTGCCGCGTCGTCAGACTCGGTGATCATTTCGCGGTAGTACTTGCCCAGGCCATCAAGGGTGTGGCCACGCTGCACGATGACCCCGCTTGGCGGGACATCGCAGATCTTGATGGTGTTGTTCTCGCTGGCGCCGATGGCGTGTGATAGATCCTGTCCGACCTTTTTGGCATCAACGTCGAACGCGGCTACGAACTCAACGTCGCGGACGTGATACGGGCCGAACTGAACGTGCATAAGCCCGGGGACTTTGCCCGCCGGGTCGGCGTCCTTGTAATACTCGACCCCCTGCACGAGGGATGACGCGCAGTTGCCTACGCCAACAATTGCCACACGAATTGAACCCATCGGATCCTTCTCTCTTACTTTCCGGCAGCGGACGGGGTGTTCCCGGCCGCGGACGAGGTGGTCAGCGAATGCCCCGACGGGGCTTCGGAGTTCGGTTGCGAGACGTTGGACCTGCTCGCGGGGCCAGCCAGTGGTTGCGATCGCTCGGTGGCGATCAGTTCGTCGAGCCAGCGCACTTCGCGTTCGACACTGTCGAGGCCGTGCGATTGGAGCTCGAGGGTGTACGCGTCGAGCCGTTCGCGTGATCGGGACAGCGACGAGCGGAGGGCATCGAGTCGTTCTTCGAGCCTGCTGCGTCGACCCTCCAGCACGCGAAGGCGCACTGAGGCAGGGGTACGACCGAAGAAGGCGAGCCGAACGCCGAAGCGGTCGTCGTCCCATGCGTCGGGCCCAGCATCTGCGACGAGGTGTTGGAACTGCTCCTTGCCCTCGGCGGTGAGCCGGTAGACGATGCGGCCGCGAGTAGCGGCGCTGCCAGCCTTTGGGTTGGTGGGCGCGTCTTCGATCAGCCACCCCCGCGCGGTGAGGTCCTTGAGACACGGGTAGAGCGACCCGTAGGAGATCGCATGGAAGGTGCCCAGGACGGTGGAAAGTCGCTTGCGCAACTCGTAGCCGTGCATGGGTGATTCGTGTAGGAGACCAAGGACGGCGAGCTCGAGGACGCCACTTCTCTTACTTGATCGTGGGGACATCGGCACCTCCCTCGCGTGTGGACTTGCGTGCACGTAGTGGCTTTGTGGGTATTCGGTACTGAGTACTTGCGTGATTACTGGCACTCGGCCCGCTGGCGCGGGCCGAGCGGGTAGAGCAGGCAGATAGCGTGCTTGCGGTAAGGCCAACAATCGCCGAGATGCAACGAATCGATGTATCGAGCCGATATAGCGGGGACTATATGTCCCAGCGGATCCCTGCGCAAACGGCTGACCGTTTGGCCATCGAGATAGGGCTGATCGGTCGGTCCCAGACCGTTCCTTCGTGGGCACAGACCGCTACGCCCGATGATGCCCTGGCAGAGAAATGGGCCGTGTGGGCGAAAGTTCTGCGGGCTTCGTGCCGATGTTGAACAAGTCACCCCTTCCCCGGTGAGGAGTTTGTTGTGCGTCCGCTTGCTCGCGTGAGCCTCGGCTTGTGCGCGATCGTCGTGTCATCGTCGATCGCCGCTTTGCCGACCACGAGCGCGTCCGCAACCGTGTCGCCAGCGGTGGTCATGACCACTGTGACGTCCGGCGTGCCGGCTCCTGCTAAGCCGCGGAAGATCGTCTCCGGCTGGATGCCTTACTGGAGCAACTCCGCCGCCCTTGCTTCGGTGCTGGCAAATGCGAGCTTGTTCGCCGACGTGTCGCCGTTCTGGTATCACGCGAGCGGTAGCGCACCCAATGTTTCCGTGGTGTCGCAAACGACGGGCATCAATGTGCCGTCGGTCGTTGCGCAGTTACACGCGAGGGGTATCTCGATCCTCCCGACCATTACCGATGGCAGCGGCTACCGGCAGATGAGTGCCCAACTCGACACGGCAGCGCACCGCGCTGCGATGGTTGCGCGCATCGTCGCAGTTGTCAGCGCCAACGGTTACGACGGCGTCGATCTTGATTGGGAGGCGTTCGCCTTCAACGACGGTAGTAGTTCGTGGACCACCACGAGGGCACGCTGGATCCCATTTGTCGCAGCTCTTGGCGCTGCTCTCCACGCCAAGAAGAAACTGCTCTCGGTGACCGCGCCTGGGGGCCTTTCGACGTCGTCAGACTCAACCGGCTACTGGGTCTATGCCTGGGGCGCGATCGGTCCCTATATCGACCGGCTCCGGATCATGGCCTATGACTACTCGGTATCGCATGCGGGACCCATCGCGCCAATTGGTTGGGTCGACCGCGTCGCCGCTTACGCGATCACTCAGGTCTCGCCGAGCAAGATTTCGATCGGTGTCGCCGGTTACGGCCGCGACTGGAAGACCGCTGCCACCGGTACCTGCCCGAACCTGCCTCTCGCCTCGCTGACTCCGGCACAGGCGACTACCTTCGCCGACAAGTTGAGTTGGGTCGCCGTTCGCCATAGTTTCGACGCGCGCTGGGCGGCGAACTACGTCGACAACCTGTTTGTGAGTGCAGCGGCCACCATCCCGGGCATCACTTTGGTGACCAAGCCGGTATCAACCTGGGACGCGACGGCCAAGGAGCGCACGTTCTCCTACCAGGTGAATTTTGCGGGGCGCTTCCAGCGAGCCAAGGTCACGGCAACTGCGGTCGCCGGGGTAGCTGGCTCCTCAACCATCACAGTCTCGTCCACGGTAGGAATTGCCGTTGGAACTGTCGTGGCTGGAACCGGTGTGGCATCCGGCGCCAAGGTAACCGGGATCAGCGGCAAGGTGTTGACGGTCAGTGCGGCGAACACGGCAGCCGTCACGGGGGTCATCGTCGCAACGACGCATGTCAGCACGACTGCCACCGGCGATATCGCGACGCCGTTGATTGCGGTGGCCAAGTCGGCCGGAATCCCGGTGGGTGCGGCAGTGTCTGGCACGGGCATCGCAAGCGGGGCAACTGTGCTGTCGATAGCGGTAAATAGCTTGACCCTGAGTGTTCCCAACACTGCTGCGGTTAGCGGCGCCGTGACTTTTAGCAAGGTGGTCAAGCCGGTTGCGATTGGCGGCGTTGTCGGCGCACAGGTGATTCAGGTCGGTGTTGCTACGGGGATAAACGTGGGTGCGGGGGTCACGGGGAAGAACGTTGCCCCTGGGGCCAAGGTAACTGCCATTTCGGGCCATGCGCTGACGCTGAGCATCGCAAACCTTGGTTCCGTGACTGGCTCGCTGGTGTTCACTCCGGCCCCGACCTCGGTCAACTGCACGGTGTCGAGGACAGGTTGGTACGGCGAGGCCGGCTCTGCCAACGCGCGCGCAACCTTGGTGAACAAGTACCACCTTGGCGGTATTGCGCAGTGGACCCTTGGCGGCGAAGACACCACCCAGTGGGCGGGATTGACGTCGTATGCCACCAACATTGCCCCAGTGTCATCGCTCATTACGGCCTCCGCGCCGCAAGTGGTTGACGTCGGTGCCAGCACTTCGGTCACCGGAACCGTCAAGGTCAAAGGCGCCCTAGTACCGCAAGCTTCCGTAGCGTTATCGGTTCGGCCCGTTGGGAGCACCACGTGGCCAGCACCGACAACCGTTGTCACCAATGCTGCGGGCCAGTTCACTCTCCCAATGCAAGGACAGAGCGCTGACTTTGAGTGGCGGGTCACCGCCCCGACCGACGGCTGGACCAGGGCGACCACCGCGGTTGTCGGGCAGACGACGGCCGGCAATGTGCCATCGGTGATCACCGCCGTGGGACCAGCTGGACTGCTGCCCGGGAAGCCTGGGACGGTGCGGGCGAGTGTCAGTTTCAAGAATGCGTTGCTCGCCAATGCCCCTACGACTCTCGCGGTTCAATCGGCCGGTGCTACTACCTGGACCACCGTGGCCAGTGGAAGTACTGATTCAACCGGCGCGGTGGCGCTGACCTTGCCAGCCCAGAAGAAGGATTTCACCTGGCGGATTACCGTTCCCGCCGGTGGGCTGCGTCGGGAGACATCGGTCTCGCGATCTGCGGTGATTGCCGTTGCTGCGGTTGCGAAGGCGACTGCGTCGGCCATCGTCACCTATGGTGCCCCGAACCCAGTGAAGGGGACCGTGACTATTAAGGGGGCGCCCGTCTCGGCCCAACTCAGCATGCAAGTGCTGGTCTCGGGGACGACTTCGTGGGTCACCGTCGCGTCGCCTACGTCAACGGGCAGTGGCGCATTCGCCGCTGTGATACCGAAACAGGCGCACAACTACCGCTGGCGAGTCGTAGTGCCCACAAACGGCACGACCAGGCTTGCCGCAACGGCCTCGGGCTCGGTTCAGGTGCGGCTCCGGGTGGTCGCGCATGCCAAGACGGCTGCGATTAAGGCACTTGGCCGCCCTGTCTTCATCGGGACCGTGGGCCCAGCACGTGCGGGCTATCGGGTGAGCCTTCGCACATGGTCAGGGACGGTGTGGGTCGTGCAGTCGACGGTGCTGAGCAAGGCCGACGGCACCTACACCTTGACCGCTAAGGCGCAGGCACGAGGCAGTGCCACTTATGACGTGGTGAGTTCGGTAGTGGCGGGTCAGGCCAACGTCAACGGGATGTCTGCCCGGCTCATCGTGACCGCGAGCTAGGGCGCACGGGCTGAGGCACCCAGGAACGTCCTTGCCGTCTTGTCACCGTCGGACCCTCGGGTGAACTCCGATTTGCTAGAGGATGAATCTTCTGGCTGAAAATGGGCCAACTGGGTGAATTTCTGCGCTTCCTACTTGACATTCTTATGCAGCTTAATTTAGGTGTGCGCTCACTCGAAAGGGTGTAATTCGCAATATTGTGACGAAATCTTGCTCATGTTTTCCTCTCCCATATTGTGATCATGGCCCGTGCATTGGTCTCGGCTCATTGAGCGCCATATCGCGTGAAAAAGTATGGTGTCAAAGGGATTAGCCGATTTTTGCTTCCCGCAGCTGCACCTGGTCACGCTGCCACATCTGCACGATCCGTTAGTGGCGAAATACCCTCTGTGACGTATTCACCCGCGCGGCTCCCCCTAATTGCGGTGCCCTACCCCGCTTTAACAATTGACTCTTTACCGCATTCCCCACACCCTTTTGGAGCATAGACGTATTCCTGTTCTGATCTTGTCCTGGAAGGACTCCAGCATGTCGCTTCTCACTTTCCGGCCCCTCACCAAGGTGACGGCCGCTGTGGCTGCATCCGCCCTGACAGTG
>Ga0194051_1001110_pt1 | contig 14586 bp, 13 predicted proteins | sample SepL2320m_MetaG_FD_161275 | JGI IMG/M metagenome (GOLD analysis project Ga0194051, IMG submission 161275) | Anoxic zone freshwater microbial communities from boreal shield lake in IISD Experimental Lakes Area, Ontario, Canada - Sep2016-L239-20m | ecosystem: Environmental > Aquatic > Freshwater >... | reverse complement strand
TTAGTTAGAGAAGATATATGCCAACAATGTTATTGCGAAGTGCATTACAAAAAATATTTTGGTTTATTAGACTAGTTGAGCCAATTAGTGCTACTAATCTTTTGATTGCACTAGGGCATATCTTCGGGGTAATAATACCAAGAAATTGGCAAAATAGCAAGCTTTAGCGGGTCACGAAGTTGACTAGTTTGCCTGGAACGACGATAACCTTAATAACCTCTATAGTTTTTAGTGAATCAGCCATTAGGTTGCGTGCAAGCCTTTCGAGCTCGTCCTTAGAAAATGCATCTTCGGTGCTAACGACAAATTTGCTGCGTAGCTTGCCATTGATCTGGACAATTATCGTAGTAGCATTGTCCTTTATTAGCTCCGGATCATACTCTGGCCAGGATTGCAGGTGCACGCTTGCTGAATTGCCTAGCACCTCCCACAGCTCTTCTGCTAGGTACGGGGCGAACGGTGCTAGCAACTCAACAAACGTAGCTATGGTGGTGCGCCATTGATCCTGAGATATATCTGCTTTTGCTTGTGCTTTTGTAGCATAATTTACAAATTCCATTAGCGAAGAAATAGCTGTATTAAATTTTGATGCCTGGACGTCTTCGGTGACTTTTTTGATCAGCTTATGTAGTTTAGACTGAAGATCAGCCTCGCTGGCTGAGTCATGCTGGGACTCTCTATAGGCAGCTGTACAAAGGTCCCATATTTTATTAATAAATCGTTGCGAGCCTTCAAAGCGCTTCGGATCCCAAGGCCCACCTTCATCGTAGGGGCCCATGAACATCAGGTATACACGGACGGCATCAGCGCCATACTTATCGACATAATCATCGGGGTCAATAACATTACCCTTAGACTTACTCATCTTATTGCCATCAGGCCCCAGAATCATGCCCTGATTAATTAGCTTGGCGAAAGGTTCATTAAAATCTAGGTGGCCTGTAGAGTACAGAAATTTCGTTATAAACCTCGCATACAACAAGTGCAATACAGCATGTTCGGCACCACCAATATACTGATCGACTGGCAACCACTGCTTAACTGCCACAGGGTCAAAGGGGCCATCCTGATACTCGGGGTTGGGGTAGCGCAAAAAATACCAGCTGCTATCGACAAAAGTATCCATCGTATCAGTTTCGCGCTGGGCCTGACTGCCACAGTCAGGACATTCGACATTGATAAAATCTGGGTCATCGAGCAGTGGGCTTCGGCCGTCTTTGCCGAACTTTTGTTTTAGGGGTAATAGCACTGGCAAATCTTTTTCTGGTACCGGTACAATCCCGCAGTTGTCGCAATGAATGATTGGAATTGGTGTACCCCAATAGCGCTGCCGTGATATCAGCCAGTCGCGCAAGCGGTACTGTATTTGGCGCGATCCCAAAGCGTTGGCCTCTAGCCAAGCTATTATTCCACTTTTGGCCTTATTGCTCTCTAGGCCCGTGAAGTCTCCCGAATTGACCAGCTTGCCCGTTAGATTGTGAGATTTGTCTTGTACGCTAGGTCCGTCAATGACTTGGATAATTTCTAGCCCAAATTTGCGGGCAAATTCAAAATCGCGCTCATCGTGGGCGGGTACTGCCATAATGGCCCCCGTGCCGTAGCCCATCAGGACATAATCACTAACCCAAATAGGGACATTGGCTTTGGTGGCTGGATTGACGGCATAAGAGCCTGTGAAGACCCCTGTTTTTTCAGAAGACTCCATTCTCTCAATATCTGTCTTAGAACCTGCTGACTTGATATAGGAGTGAATAGATTTACGATTATCCTCAGTGGTCAGTTCGCTTACCAGGTGGTGTTCGGGTGCAACGACCATAAAAGTTGCTCCAAATATAGTATCAGGTCGTGTGGTATAGACCTCTAGAGTTTTGTCGCTACCGTCGATAGCAAACTTAACTCTTGCGCCTTCGCTCTTTCCTATCCAATTGCGTTGCATATCTTTGATTCTATCGGGCCAGTCGAGGGTATCGAGATCTGTCAACAGAGGATCGATATAATCGCTTATTTTAAAATACCACTGTTTTAGGTTTTTGCGTTCAACTTCAGTTCCGCACCTATCACACTTGCCATTTATCACCTGCTCGTTAGCAAGAACTGTCTTATCGCTAGGACACCAATTGACCAGGCCATCTTTTTGATAAGCCTTGCCTTCGTGCAGTAGCTTCAAAAAAAGCCACTGCGTCCATTTGTAGTATTCTGGTTTGCTAGTGTTAATCATCCTATCCCAGTCATACATAGTGCCAATTTTTTTGAGCTGCTCGGTCATTATGCTGGTATTATGATCGGTCCATTCGTCGGCCATTAGCCCGCGTGCGATAGCGGCATTTTCGGCGGGCAAACCAAAAGCATCGAAGCCAATCGGCTGGAGCACATCTTTGCCGTGCATCTTGCTATATCTGGCTAATGTATCGGCTGGTCCAAAATTGTACCAGTGACCAATGTGTAGATTTCCAGATGGGTAAGGAAACATCACTAAATTGTACGACTTGTTGGTGGGTGTAGAGGGGGTTTTATAAAGACCGGACTCTTGCCATATTTTGCGCCACTTGGCTTCGTTAGTTACTGGATTGTATTTTTTCATGTGATTTAAATATATTATACCTTATTTTGATAATTATAATCGAGCTGGCTCTCTGAAGGCCACCAAATAGCACGGCAGGATGATGTTTGGTCAATATAGGTCTTTGACTATACTTTAGTAAGCCATTGTTTGAAATCTTGTATTTCGCCATGTTGGGCTTTTTTGTAAGCTTCAGACAGCCTCGAAGTTATTGGACCAATCTTGCCGTTGCCGACTGCTCGTTTGTCGATGGATAATATTGGCGTAATATGTGCCGAACTACCACACATAAAAGCTTCATCGGCGATATATAGCTCTGTTCTGTCTATAGTGCGCTGGCTGTTGGCAATCCCAAGATAGTCGGCTAATTTTATGATAGTAGCGCGCGTGATTCCCTCTAGTATGTCGGTAGTCGTATCTGGGGTTAGCAACTTGCCTTCGCGCACTATGAAAAGGTTTGCTGCAGTCCCCTCGCTGACATGTCCGCTAGCATCCAAGGCAATAGCTTCGTGGTAGCCATTTCTTAATGCTTCATTTTTCATAATACTAGCATTGACGTATTGGCCATTTACTTTAGCCCTAGATGGAATCATGTTATCAGCTGCTCTAGTCCAGCTCGATACGCAGACATCAATACCGGTGCGAGGATATATTTCACCCATCGGGTATACGTAGGCACTGATAGAATTTTTTAGGCCATGAATTCTAGGACCGGCGATGAGCGCATCGATAAAAACAGTTATTCGCACCAGGACATCTTCTTGAACACTATTTTTACGAAGAAGCTGTGCGGTTATTTTAGTAAACTCTTCAAAGCTGCATGACTTATAAAAATCATCAAAGTCCATAATTTTAGCAGAATTACATAGTCTTCTGTAGTGATCTTCGAGCCTAAATATGTTGAGCTGTTTATTTTTGTTATCCCATATAGCGTTAAAAACGGTATAAATACTTAGCCCGTATAGTATTGAGGAGCTAGCAATACTTAGATTGGCCTCTCTAAAATCGACCCAATCTCCACGCAGATAGACTTTGGTATTGGTATAATCCAATTTGGCCATAAGGCTATCTTAGGCTCCCAGCTATTATTAGCTCTAGTAGCTCTGGTGATTTTATACCTATGGTTTTTGCCTGTTGCGGAAATAGGCTCGTGTCGGTCATACCAGGCAGCGTATTTAGTTCCAAAAAATACACCTCACTGTCTTTCACCAAGAAGTCTGTCCTAGAATAGTCCTTGCAGCCATGCGCGGTGTGAATAGCAACTGCTTGGCTTTTAATTTTGTCCGTTAGGGCTTGCGGTATATTGGCTGGGGTTACTCTGGTAGTATCGCTGACTTTGTACTTCGAATCAAAATCAAAAAGTTTGTCGCCCTTAACTTGCATCTCGGTTATTTCTAAAGCCCGGGGTACTCCGTCGATTTCAAGCACTCCACAAGTAAATTCCTGGCCCTTTATAAAGGGCTGTACTGCGATATGTTTTGAAAATTTCAGTGCGCTTTCGATATTAGTGCGTAAATCAGACTCCTGCTGATTCAAAAATACCCCAATGCTCGATCCTCCATCGGCTGGTTTTACAACTAGCGGCAGCCCAAGCTTTAGTGCGGATTTGATAATTTCCTCGCTATTTTGTGCCCAATCTTTATCCTCGAAATCTAAAGTATCGATTGTTTTGAGCCCATGGCTTCTCACAATCGCTTGGCTTACAATTTTGTTCATAGCACTAGACGAGGCCTTGCTACCGGAACCAGTAAATCTAATGTTGGCATCCTCTAGGATTGCCTGCAGGGTGCCATCTTCACCAAAGGCACCATGCAAGCCATTAAATACCAGCTCGGGCTTCATTGCCTTAAGTCGTTTTATTCCTTCCTCAAAATCGAGCGTAGGCTCGGTATCTTCAAAGTTTTTTCCAAATCCCCACTTATTGCTAAGAGATATCAGAACTAAGGTGACATCATATTTTTTGGTATCTAAGTATTTCAGAATATTTTTGGAGCTTGCTATGGATATCTCGTGTTCCGAGGAAGGCCCGCCAGCTACTAATGCGATTTTGAGTTTTGCCATTATAGACCAAAGGCCTTTCGCTTTTTTCGCTTCCACTCTTTGCTTTGACGAACCAGAACATCGTTAGGGTTTAGGCTGGGTGCAAGTAGTATACGGGTGGCCTCTTCGCTAAAAACGCCGTTTTGCGAGCCCTTAACTAGCACCAAGTCTTTCTTATCGATAATTCTTTTTAAGAAATGCCCCGCTTCATAAGGAGTCTTGAAGATCTTGATATCATCCGGGCTCATGCCAGCATCTTTTGCACCAGTGACCATATGGATCTCGGCATTTTTGCCTATTGTAATTAGCATATCGGCTTTTTTAGCAGCATGCTTACCCACCTTGTAGTGCTCTGCATCGGAGGCGTCGCCTAGCTCAACCATGCTACCTAGCACTGCAATTCGTCTGCCGGCAGGAATTTCTGCCAAAGTATCTAGTGCCGAGCAAACTGCCTTAGGGCTAGCATTATAGCTATCATCGATAATCCTGCTACCGTTAGCTCCCGCCAAGAGTTTCATCCGGCCATTAACGCCTTCGATTCGTGATAGGCCTTTGGCAATCTTGCTACCTGGCATACCAATTTTGCTAGCAACTGATGCTGCAGCAAGCAAACTACCAAGGCTGTGCCGACCAATCATTTTGGTTGTTATTTCAAATTTGCCATCAGGCAGCCTAAGCTCAGCCACGAGGTACCCTTTGGAGTTTCTGGAGGTGTTACCAAACCTGACTGCACCATTTTTGAGACCGAAGCCCGTGGCTTTTTTGCTTTTTGACCCTAGCGCTGCGAGTTCGGGCTGGTCGGCGTTATAAATTATGTTGCTAGCGCCACTGGCTATCTTCCAGTTGTCGCGGATTATTTTATCGATACTTATTGTCCACTCCAAATGAACCGGAGCGACAGCAGTTACGACTGAGTACTTGGGCTTTATGAATTTCAAAAACTTCAGCATATCTTCGAGTTCATCGTCGGCCATTTCCAAAACGACAATCTCGTAGGGGTAATTTTTGCTAATTGAGTTTATTTTTTGAAATACTCTGTGCCAGGCAGAAGGGTCCCAGAGCGGGGTTGGTACCTTGAGGCCAAAAAAGCTAAGCGGCAGGCCGATATCGGTATTATAGCTATCTTCACTAAACCTTACTTGATGCTCGGTACTAAGCAGCTTGCCGATAGCCACCTTGGTGCTAGTTTTACCTACGCTGCCGGTAACTACAATAATTACTACTTCGTGGGATTTTAATACTTTTTGAATTTTATTAGCGAGTCGAGAGGCGACAATTTTTTTTGAAAGTTTTCTCATAGTTCAGATATTCTAACACAAAAAGACTATTTTTTGCGCTTTTTTCTGGTCTTGTTGTTTTTTTGATTTTTAGATTTTGAGGTCGTTTTTTTACGATGCCAAGCAGGTCCGTATTTGTCTGGTGGCAGATAAGCCCGTACAACACCAAATAGCACAAAGGCTGCAGCCACATAATTGAGCTGCCGGACTTCAGACCAAACCGCAAAAGCCAAAATAAACATCGCGATGCCCATCGGTATGCCCGCTAGGCCAATGACATAGTCGATATTGCGACCGACCAGTGGAAAAAAATGGTCGTCAGGGTCAGCCTTATGCTTACCCGAAGTAACTTCGTAACCAAACCAAAACAGGAATGCTCCGAGACCAAGTAGTACTAGTGCGATTATGCCTGTCATGCTTATTATTATAGCAAATAAAAACTAATTTTATTAGTGGTGGGTTTGTTTAAAAAAGTCAGAACCTATTTTGCAGAAAATCCCAATGAATAAAACAGAAACGATGAGGAAGAGGCAGGACGAGCTATTTTCTGGGGTTTTGGAATTTACCTGCTTCGGCTCATTTCTCGCCCGCAGGAGGGGTCTGCGGAGGAATGCGGGTGGGTTTCTTGTTGATTTTTTTGGCGAGGACTTGCAAAGAAGCAGAAATTAACGTATGATATAAAAAATAAAAGTTGTTCTTTGACAGCTAAAAAGGATCTCACAATGAATCTTAAAAGTACAACCGAACTAACAAAAATAGGAGTATCGTTCGAAATGATCACCATTCCTAATGGAGTACATACCGTTGAGGATGTTGAGCGTGCATGTAATTGCATAAAGTCAGAGGTGATTAAGACTTTGTTGTTTGTTGGTCGGAAGCCCGTTGTGGTGCTTATGACCGGTGACAAAAAGGTTGACTTGGAGAAATTGAAAAAAGTGCGTGGCGATGATTCGCTTCGTATGGCTGACAAAGAAGAAGTGAGTAACACCACGGGCTTCACTGTTGGCACAGTTTCACCTTTCGGCCTTCGGAAAGTAGATGTAATCGCCGATCAAGCTGTTCAGACTCTTAGCTCACTCATTATGGGAAGTGGAAAAGAAGACACACTCATCAGAATGACAGGCTCAGAGTTCGTAAAATCGTTCAAGGGTTCATTCGTTCCCGTCGCTCTTTGAAGATCCAAAAAAGGAGATTAGTAATGAAAGTACTATTCGTGAATGCTGATGATACGTCTCGGCATGTTTCTAGTGCCAATACGGCGATTTACCCCAACCTAGGTCTCCTCACTCTCATGAGTGCTCTGACCATAAAAATTGGTAGGGATAAGGTTGGATATATTGATGGTACAGTGTTCGGCAACGATGCCATACACAAGTACATCAATGATTATAGCGATGAGCTATCGGTGATCTGCTTCAGTGCGCTAACCTCGAACTACGGAGCATCGATTGAGTTGAGTAAACTGGCCAAGTCCTTGAACCCAAAGATCATCATAATCTTTGGGAATGACCACTTCTCTGCTTTAGCAGACCGGATCATGACCAATCAACCGATCATTGATTACGGCTTCTATGGGAATGATGTGGTGGAAGGATTCTCAAACTTCGTCTCCGACTACCTCAGTGGGGGTCTAGAGGACCTTACCTCCTATTCTGGCCTCGTTTATCGTCAACAAGGCAAGGTCAAACACTTTGCTCTTGCTGTCTTTGGCGGAAACGAACCAGGCCTTACTAGTGGTCTCATACGCAATACCGAAGACGCCACCGAGTACGGACGCCTGCCTCTCGTAGATTATGGTTTAATGGACACCGTCTGGCCACACCGAGATCAATACCTCAGTGGCCAACATAAGGTGTACTTCTTCATGCGGAATCAAGATCTTCGCAGCCAGGTGATCGACATTGGTCGCGGTTGTATCAAGTTCGCTGGAAAACGTGTCGCGGATATTCCATGCAACGCATGTGATTTCTGCGGTATCATCCCAGGTCAGAAAGCCATTACGACTCAGAGTGCTGAGCGAGCATGGCAAATCCTGGAGAACGCTTACAACCAGGGTTACAACTACTTCTACATCACTGCAGATGAACTGCCACTAACCATGTGGGGAATGCTGCACAGGATGGCGGAAAACAAACCCGACTGGTATCAAGATTTGAAGGAGAAGCCAAAAATGTTTGGGTACGCCCGAGCTGAAGGCTTCGAGACTCAACCACACAAGATTGAAGTGCTAGTCAAAGATCTGGGCTTCAATCACTTTTTCATCGGCTTTGACGGATTGTCAGAAATCTCACTCAGAGTCATGAATAAGCAATCGGCCTCCCCAAAGCATGCTAAGGGCGACCTTGTTCACCAGAATCTCTTTGCACTTCAGTCTGTGGTTGACAGGGATTGTCTTGTTACTGCAGGCCTAGTGGTTACGCACTTGGGTATCACGCAAGAGATCATGGATGAGAACTACCGGCTTCTCGAAGAAATCGTGTCAGCTCATCCTCGAACTTTCGCAGCACTAGACTTCGGCGCCCTCTGTCCGATTCCAGGCTCCCAGTCGTTTCGCTATCTCACCAACCCCGAGACGGCTGAAGCAAAAGCATCACAGAACGGCCTGAGAGTTAATCGTTCCTTCCTTGATTCAGTTAAGGAAAAATATCGGAGCAATGACACCTTTGATATGAATGACATGATTAGCGACTTTATTGAAGGATGTTGTCCTGACATCACTCCGGGCTTACTTGAGGATCATCTCTCAAGGATTACCAACCTTGCAAACCGTCACAATATCGTCGTCGGTGGAGGTGTTTAATCAACAATAACCTTGCAGTTCCATTTCAGAGATTTCTGAATGGACTGCAAGGTTTTTTTTTCATAAGCCCTCGTCGAAAAAATCAAAAATAACAGCCCCCCGTGCGGGGGCTGTTATAATGGTGGAGCATATCGGGTTCGAACCGATGACCTCATCCATGCCATGGATGCGCGCTACCAACTGCGCCAATGCCCCTTGTGTTGTAATTAGGCGGGTGCGCTACTCCGCCGCGGCGGACGCCAATGCCCCGAATTACGAAGTAATTCGCCTAAGCCAAGCAGAACCATCGTATTATACAATTTTAACCTGTAAAAATCAATTACAGAACCTTGAATATCATATTGACGGCAGATGAGAATAATATCAATATCAGTGTTCCGAGCATAAAGCCTATAAAAAATCCGAAGCCCAGCCTAAAGCCGTCTTTGAAGGTGTAATGAACCGACTTTTGGACATCCGACTCTATTAGTTCTCTGCGAAAAAACTGATCGGCTTTTTTTTCTCGTTTATCGTGTTCCATGATTACATTATAAACTATTTTTTAGCCATAACCACTACATGCTTGGGACTTCGTTTGACAATCTTATAATTACCAAAGTCGGCCTTCATTTGTCTGGCGACCCAGGGTTTGATGCGGGCCTCCACCACCAGTACCAGCAAGCCTTCGGCATTTAAATATTCGTAGCTGGTGGCGATCATATTTTCGACAACCTCACGCCCGCGGTGTGTGGGTGGGTTAGAGACGATGATATCGTAATGGTGGCTTTTGGGAACTTCATCGAAGCCATGGCTAGTTAGAACCTGCAAATTAAAAAGCTCGTTGGCTTTGGTGTTTTGCTGAGCCATTTTTACAGCAGCGATATCGCTATCGAGAGCTGTAATTTTGGATTTAGGGTTTTGGGTAGCCATCCAAAGAGCGATGGCGCCCCAACCACAGCCCCAATCCAAAGCCGTGGTGTAGGTAAACTTATTAAGGCAACTCAGCAGTAATTCGGTACCAATATCTAGCCCCTTGGGCGAAAATAAGTCGGGTTGGGTTTCGAACTTGACACTAACAGCCGAAACTCTAAAGCTCTTCATCAAAAATCAATCTCCTTGTCGGCGATTTTAATTTTAGATTCGCCAGCTTTGGCGCCGAGCCGAACTATCTGGCGCATAATTCCCTTGCGGCCTAGGATGTGGCGCAATCTTTGGACTGCCTGGTACTGGTCGGTGTTGGTGCGTCTGGCAAAGCCTTCGATTTCGGTGCCCGTAACCTCGTAGGTATTGCCGCGTTTTCTGACATCCCACATCGACGAATCGTCGAGCCTGATAATTGGCATTTCTTCTGGCTTTTGCTCGGCCGGCTGGGCTCTAATGATTTGCAGCTGCTTTTGAGTGGCCCGAAGCAGGTCAACCAAGCCCATATTAGCTACCGCCGAGATGGTATGGATGTTTTTCTTGGCGACCTTAGAGGCCTTAGCTAGGGCCTGTAATTTGGCTGGGATGTCTTGCCTGGGAACGCTCTCGATTTTGGATAAAACAATAATCTGGGCTCGTGAGCTGAGGTCTACTTTGTAGTTCTTGAGTTCAGCCTGAATGGTTGTGTAGTCTTTGGCGATATCATCCGATGTAGCATCGATGATATGTAGTAGCAGCTTGGTGCGCTCGACATGACGCAAAAAATCGTCGCCGAGGCCTTTGCCTGTGCTTGCCCCCTCAATTAGGCCCGGTATATCGGCGGCCAAAAAAGTGCCGTCGTCGATATCGACTACCCCAAGATTCGGCTCCAAGGTCGTAAAAGGATAATTCGCAATCTTTGGCTTGGCATTAGAAATAACCGAAAGCAAGGTCGATTTGCCAGCATTTGGTAGCCCCACCAAACCAACATCGGCCACCAGCTTGAGCTCAAAAGTTACTTCTTTGGCTTCGCCTTTTTCGCCCAGCTCGGCCATCTTTGGTGATCGCCTGACGGAGCTAATGAAGTGAGCGTTGCCAAAACCAGCCCGCCCACCGTGGGCAATAATAGCTTCATCGCCTTCTTTTTCGAGATCGGCCAAGACCTCGTCGCCTTGCATAATAACTGTACCGGGTGGTACTGGTAGTTCGATATCGGCCCCGCCCTTGCCGCGCTTGTTGTTGCTGTCGCCATTTGTGCCGTCTTCGGCATCCCACATTTTGCTAGCACGGTAGCGCGAAAGTGTACTGGTATTATGGCTGGCAACGATAATTACGCTGCCACCATGGCCACCATCGCCGCCGTCTGGTCCACCCTTGGCATTGCCTCGAGTACGCAAAAAACTAACGACACCGTCGCCGCCTTTTCCTGCCTTGATTTTTACTTTGACTACATCTGCAAACATAGTTTGACATTATACCATATTAGTTTGATAACTACCATAACTCAAAGCCCCTCAAGGCTTCGAGGGGCTTCGGTAGTTTTAGTGTGCTTAATAGATATACAGGAAGTGGCCAGCGGCTTCAGTTCGATAGTGCAAGACTCCAGGGCGACCAGCGTAGTTCATTTCTGAAATAGTGACGGTACCGTCGCCATTAACAGACTCAACATACACAACATGGTTATTGCGCTCCCAACCGATAGCCCCAGCTCGAGGTGCGCTACCGGTAGCATAGCCAGCGTACTGAGCGTTATAGTACCAGCTTATGGCGTTACCCCAGTTGTTAGGCACAGGTCTTTTACTTGCCACATACCAAGTACATTGGCCCCAGTAGTAGCTGTTGCCATTTCCACTAAATCTTGAGTTAGAATAAAATCCTGTTATGCTCGAGCTAGTAGCAACCCTATTGACATAGCTAGGTGCTGGAGCGGGTTTAACTCCGTCAGGAATAACCAGCTGCATACCAGCTTCGGGGGCTTTGCCTTCAAGGCCATTGAAGCTTTCAATTAGCGAAGCATTGCTTTGGTATCTATCTGCCAAAGCCAAAATATCGTCTCCTGCTTGAGCGGTGTAGAGGACTCCATTAACGGGCAATATAGCTAGGCTAGCATCTGGTTTAATACTATTTTCATCACTAATATTGTTGGCCCACTTGATGGTGTCGGTAGTAATACCAAACTTAGCCGACAACGAAGACAGCGTATCGCCCTGTTTAACCTTATAACTGATTATTGAGCGGCTTGGTGAACCTGCTGCAACAACAGAGGATCTGTTGGTCAAAAAGTCATCGCCTGAAGTCGATAATGAACTCATATTCGTTAGGTCTCGGGCTTTTTTAGAAACATCCTCGGCAATTACGCTCTGAGTGCTTGTTGCAAGAATAGCTCCTGTGGTAATCATTGAGGTTTGGTCTTTAGTCGATCCAGAACCTCTAACGCTAAGGGCCTCACTAGCGTTAATTCGGCCAATTCCGGCAATTCCAATAATAGCTAAGATGGCCACTGCGTGAACCGCGTAGCGATTAAATTTGAAGTTTAGTTTATTCGAAGCAATACTCTGCGACTTGTCGCTAGAGGTTTTTGTGTCTTGAGTTTTAGGTGAAGCCGAAGCTTCGTCACTGTTTGTTTTGGAAAAGTTTTGTTGCCCAACGCCAACGAAGTTTTCGGGGCGCACTTGTAAGGGAAACCCTATTACTTTTCTACTAATAAACCTCTCCTCTGTGCCGATTAGTCATAACTATCGTATATGGCACAATTTAAGACTGCGACTTATCTGTCTCCCGTCATTACTAGGTTCGCTAGCGAGGCTAATGACTTGCATTACTGGTGTATTGGTGCCATATGGCGTGGTCAAACACAGTAATGACGGGACCGGAGTTTTCGACCGAAATATCTCCTTACTAATCTGATAAGTTGTAACGCAGGTAAATCTAAAAAAACAAACTCTCCACTAGTGGCCACTACTCTTAAATAGTAGGACTCGGATACAGTACTTATCCTTTAAATTTACGTGGGTATAGTCTACCAAGAGGAGTTCGTACTGTCAAGTGGTACTTTGTGCTTTTATATAAGCAAAATATAGCTATTCTAGGTACTTTTTGATATTTGCCTCGTGTTCTTGGAGAGTTCGAGCCAATCTGATAACACCATTTTTATCAGCTATAAAGAACAAATAGTCTGTCTGAGCTGGGTTTAGGGTAGCCAAAATGGCATCAAGACCAGGATTACAGATGGGGCCAAGCGGCAATCCTACAATTTTATAGGTGTTGTAGGGAGAATCGACTCCTATATCGCTGGCTGAAGTTTCGGATTTGCCAGTAGCGTAATTGACAGTTACATCACTCTCTAGCTTCATTCCTAGCTTAAGGCGATTGTAAAAGACACTAGCAACTAACTTGCGGTCTTCGGTTGTGTTGGCTTCTTTTTCGACAATAGAAGCCAGGGTTATGAGGTTATTTAGCTTACTAGAGTTCTGGTATTCGGGAGGCAACTTGGGTATAACTACTGACCCAAAGCTATCGAGCATGGCGCTTATCTGATCCGCTGCAGAGGTATTGACAACCACATTGTAGGTAGCGGGGTACAAATATCCCTCCAGGCTGTTTGGATTGCTACGGTAGCTCAAAAAAGCCTGCGAGAAGCGGTTGGGTGGCGCTGAGGCACTTATGAAGTCCTGGGCTGTTCCAAAGCCTGCTCTAGCCCATTTTTGACCCATTTCAGCAATTGTCAGACCTTCCTGAAAGACTACTTTTTTGTTGGCGATTTCAGCTTTGCCAATAGTATCGGCAATCTTAGATAGGCTCATCGATGGACTAAAGAGATAAACTCCAGGCTTCAGCTTGCCTCTTGATGGCCCTAATTTTGCATATAATATAAATAAATTTTTATCTGATATTAGGCCGTTTTTGGACAAATCTGAGGCGATTTTGTCGATACCGCTACCCTGCTCAACAACAAAAACTACTTGGGTTTTATTATTGGGGTCTTTGGCCGAATTAACCGCCACCAAAACCCAGCTGGCAAACACAATTATCACCATCAAAATTACAGCAACTACCACCAGAATAATCAGCTGTAGCTTAGTTTTGGGCTTCTTGGAGGTAATGCTCGAGGATGATACAGGCGGCGTATTGGTCAATGACGCCTCGTCTGCTTTTGGGGCTGAGGTTTTTGGGGATTCTTTCTTCGGCATGTTCGGTTGTGAGGGCTTCATCTTGTAATTCAACCTTATTATTGTAACTGCCTGCGAGCTTTACGGCAAACTGCTCGGCTTTAATGGTTTGTGCAGTGCTCTCGCCTTCGATATTGCGTGGCCGACCAACCACAATAAGGTCGGGCTGGTGCAAATTTATTAGTCCTTCAATTTGTGGCCATAGCGTTGCATCATTTTTTAGAGTTATAAGTGGCTCAGCCGAAGCTTGGTCGGCCGGTTTAATTGCAAGCCCAATACGAGCATCGCCGTAATCAAAGGCTAATATTGTTTTTTCATAATCTTCTGCTCTGATATCCATAATTAATTTGTAGTAACTTTTATATCGATTGTTATTTTAGCAGACATTAGAGGCATATTTGGTAGCAAATCTGGATTCACCTCGACTTGCGCGCTAGTAATCTGGTCGCCCGATTGCTTGACGATATCCGAGACATCCTTTTTGGCCTTGCCAGCGACTTGCTTAGCGATAGTCTTCTTATCTATTGGGTCTCCATAGTAGGCTGAGGTCTTGACATTGAGCTGGAGTTTCTCGGGGCTAAACTGCTTGGTGGTGGTATAAGTTCCGTTTTGGGAGCCGTTATCATAGACCTCTTTGTTGCCTTTCAGGTCGGTTTGTATCTGGCCGTTAAAAAGCTTGTTGACATCGGCCGTTTTAGCCGCAAAGCCAGTGTATTTGATTTTTGAGGTTACGCTAACCTTATCGGCTTCGGCATCTTGAGCAACTGAGGTTTTGAATTCTACAAAATCAGCCTGGATTGTCGATTTGAAAAGTTGTAGCTCACTGCCGGCCTTTTTAGTCAGCTCGTCGGCAGCCGATTT
>Ga0194051_1001102_pt1 | contig 14632 bp, 10 predicted proteins | sample SepL2320m_MetaG_FD_161275 | JGI IMG/M metagenome (GOLD analysis project Ga0194051, IMG submission 161275) | Anoxic zone freshwater microbial communities from boreal shield lake in IISD Experimental Lakes Area, Ontario, Canada - Sep2016-L239-20m | ecosystem: Environmental > Aquatic > Freshwater >... | reverse complement strand
GAATCCTTTATTACACTGGTATGTCACACAAGATCGGTGAAGTACACGACGGTGAAGCCACAACCGACTGGATGGAACAGGAAAAAGAACGAGGTATTACAATTACTGCGGCTGCTATTACATGTTTTTGGAACCCTACATATAACGGAACTGATAAGTCTGGAATGCACCGATTCAACATCATCGATACACCTGGTCACGTGGACTTTACAGTGGAGGTAGAACGATCTCTAAAGGTATTGGACGGAGGAGTAGTAGTTTTCGACGGAGTAGCCGGAGTAGAGCCTCAATCTGAAACTGTGTGGCGTCAGGCTGATAAATATAATGTTCCTCGAATTTGTTTTATTAACAAGTTGGACCGAACAGGTGCATCTTTTGAAAGATCATATGCATCAATTCTAGAAAGACTGAACAAGAACGCAGTTCGAATGCAACTTCCAATCGGATCTGAAGGAGATTTCGAAGCGGTTGTGGATTTGTTGAAAATGAAGTCATACCACTTTGAAGGAGAAATGGGAGGAACTGTAGTTGAAAAAGAAATCCCTGAAAACATGGTAGCTGATGCAACAAAATACCGCGCTCAATTGGTAGAAAAGATCGTAGAATTTGATGATGTGATGATGAACCAGTATTTGGAAGGAAAAACTGATTTTCCAATAGAAGATTTAAAGAAAACTTTAAGAAAGGGTGTTATTGCCGGTAAAATTTACCCAGTATTCACAGGTTCTGCCTTGAAAAACAAGGGAACACAATTGATTTTGGACGCCGTAGTTGACTACTTGCCATCACCACTCGATGTACCTCCAGTAAAGGGTATTGATCCAAATACTAATGAAGAAATTGTTCGACACGCATCTGACGCAGAACCTTTTTCTGCTCTTGCATTCAAATTGCAAAACGATCCATTCGTAGGACAGCTTACTTTCTTCCGTGTGTATTCTGGAACAGTAGAAGCTGGTTCGTACTTATATAATGCAACAACTGGTAACAAAGAACGACTAGGACGAATTGTACGATTGCAAGCTAACAAACGAGAAGAAGTAAAGAAGGTGTACGCCGGAGAAATTGCCGCAGCGGTAGGATTGAAAGAGGCAAAAACTTCGCACACATTCTGTGACGAAGCTCATCCAATCATTTTGAACCCAATTAAGTTCGCGGATCCAGTAGTGTCTCTAAGAATCGAACCAAAGACAAAGGCTGATCAGGAAAAGATGGGTATCGCTCTTAAAAAACTTGGAGACGAAGATCCAACTTTCCGAATTTCTTCTAACGTTGAAACAGGGGAGACAATTATTTCAGGTATGGGAGAACTTCACCTTGAAATTATGATCGATCGTATGATGCGAGAGTTCGGAGTAGAGGCTAACGTTGGAAAGCCACAGGTAGCCTACCGAGAAACAATTATCGGAGAAGCCGAAGCTGATCACAAATATGTTAAGCAGTCTGGAGGTAAGGGACAATACGGTCACGTTAGAATTAAATTGAAAAAATTGGAACCATGGCCAGCTGACAAAAAGATGCCAAAGAACATTCACCGATCAGAAGGTTTCGAATTTATCGATTCAATCAAGGGAGGAGTTATTCCTGTCGAATTTATTCCTGCTGTTGAAAAGGGAATTATCGAAGCAATGCAAAGAGGAGTAGTTGCAGGCTTCCCAATGACAGATATTTCATGTGAGCTATTGTTTGGTTCATACCACGATGTAGACTCTTCAGAAATCGCTTACAAGATTGCCGCTTCTATGGCTTTCCAGGAAGGTGCACGACGTGCAAAGGCCGTTATTCTTGAACCTATTATGAAAGTAGAATGTGTAATGCCAGAACAGTTCATGGGAGACGTTACGGGTTCACTTTCATCTAAACGAGGTCAGATTGAAGGTATGTCAGACCGCGGATTGAACAAAGTGATTGATGCAATGGTGCCTCTATCAGAAATGTTTGGTTACACCACTGATATTCGATCAATGACACAAGGACGAGGATCAATGACAATGGAATTCCATCACTATGATGTAGTGCCACCGAATGTTGAGAAGACGATTGTTGAGGCGAAGAAGTAGGAATTTAAAGTAAAAAGTAAAACACCCGCAGAGATGTGGGTGTTTTACTTTGGGTAAACTAAACAATCATCCACCAGAAATGGTGGTTTTTTGTTTTAGTTTACCCTTACTTTTGCTTAAATATTTTCAGCCTTTGACCAGATAAAATCGAACAGGGCTTTGTGCATTTCGTAACCAGCTTGGTCTTCGATAATTATTCCAATCATTTGATCTTTTGAAAGTGAAATTTGTGAAATCTTTCCGTCATATATCTGCATTATCGATTGAAATGGTGGAGTGTCCAATTTTATGATCTTACTATCAGTGATCGTTTTGTGGTATGAAGAGAGGATCGATCTAGCTTCTGGGGTGTCTAAAAGAATCGCTTTTTTACTCACTCCTTTTTTCTCTCGTTGTTCTACATACCATTCGTTTATTTTCGGTATGTATTTATTAATTGAAATTATATCAGCGTAAGAGCGAATTATTTCTTTGCTGTACAAAGAATCCTCAAGGACTTTCCTTACACCTTCCTCACCTTCGAAAAATTGCACATTTGGTTTACCTGAGGTGAGGTTGTAATCCGATACCATCGGGCCCAGTGCGCCAGAGAGGGTAGACTCGATAGATTTAAGGTCGTCTGTCTTTCTTTGCAGAATCTCCTTTATTTTTGAAGGATGTGCTGCGGCAAATAGGGCCACTTTCTTATCGATTTTCTCTACTAAGCCCATAGAAACTAACTGCTCTATCACTTTATATCCCAAGCCACGCTTGAGGCCTGCCTTAAGGGCTGCCTTGCTGGCAGGCATAACTCCACCCTTAAGGAGGGTCTCATATATCTTGGCCTGATCATTGCTAAGTCCTGATTTTGTTAATAGTTCTTCATACATAGGTACAGCCATACTAGCATATGATATTTATTTGTTAAATTTCTGTGACAAAAATATCCAGCATTTTCAATAATCTATACAAAATAAGCCTATTATCTGGCTTAGAATATGAATGATATGTCACAATGACATTGACACAGAGTCAACGCTATGTTATGCTGTTACCAGATCAAGAACGTTACAGGAGATAAATAAAAGATTGCAGTTCACTCTTAAATGGTTACCAGAGCCAAAAATCTGGAAAGAGGAGAGAGTGAATGGAAAACAGCCTTTTATAGAATCTCGTTTCAAATAGATTAGATGTTCTGTGGTATGGCATGGCATTGAAACCCATCCCCAGCTATTGGAACTATACCTTTAAGGTCATGACCTAATCGCCCGATAATTTGCGAAGTAATTCGCAAGGACATCGATGGAATATGAGAACTAACCCCTTTCGTATTTCAAAATGTCCTTACTACCAGGAAGCCGCGTGACTATATCTTATGAGGAGAGAGTCGCGAGGAAGTGAGAGGAGAGAGTAAGGAGAACATTGAAAATTGAATATGATAGCTGGGGAACACTTAACTGACTATGTTGCAATATTTATTTACGCAGTAGTGGTGGTGTTCTCCGTCTTATTGAATTCGTAAACTAAATCACAATAAAATGTGTGAAGTTTGTGAATTCATAGGAACACTCTGTTAACCTAGACTAATGTGAGTTAAAAGACAGCTGAGCTTGATCAGTGACAAGCACAACCCCGCGCATTCAGCGCAAGAAAGGGGGTGGAAAAAATGTTGGTAAAGGAGATAAGGATCGAGGGGAGGTCTGTCGAAGAGATTCTTGGTTTGACGACCAGGGTTTCTAAGATGGATCTCGGTACGATTTTTAACCTCGAAGAAAAGGATTTTCTTCAGGTTGACGATCGACCATACCCCTTAGTCATTCAACCAACCACGCCGTCCGCTCGGAATCTCGTTCGTGAGATTCAAGTCGTGTGGACTGGAAAAGTTGAAGACGTTGGGGTGAAGGTTTTAAAGGAAACCTCTCATTCCTCCGGGGTTTCAGACTTCATTGTCTGTTTCAGATCCTAATCCGCGGTGTAATGGCACGCGGGGAGGTCGTATCTCCTGGCAACAGAATCATACGAAAAGGTTTGGGTTTTTGGAGAAATTTTTGGTTAGAAGTTTTTCCTTTCGATTGAGTTTGCGATTCATTTCGTGAATTCATAGAAATTAATTCATGGGGTTTTTATCTCTACGATTAGTGGAACGGGGCGATTCTAGAAGCCCCATTCCACTAATCGAAACTTCGATGGTTCTTTTAACAAAAACGAGCGAAATGCCGTTTGTTGCACCTGTGGTGTGACTAGAAAGAATTGTTGGACGAATAGAGAGGTGGAAAAAACCATGAATAAATTCATCTTTGTAATGCAGCACGCCCCGACCGCAGAACAGTTGACTGCAGCCGCAGGGGGCGGACTGGAAGTTGTGCAGATATCTGACAAAAAGCTGCTCATCGTTCCGGACGACGCGAATCTCGGCAAGGAGTGGTTCACCGCTCGCGCCGAGGAAATCGTGAAGGCCGTCGGCGGCATCGAGGAGGGCGACACGGCTCATATCATGGGGCAGGCCCAGCTGGCGATGGCAGTGCAGGCATTCGCCCGCAAGGCTGGTGCGACACTTGTGGAGAGCGTCACGCCCCGCACCTCGGTGGATCGTCCGCAGCCGGACGGGTCCGTGAAGAAGGAGAGTGTTTTCACGTTCTCGGGCTTCCGGACGGTACACCAGTACTAGTCCACCGGATGACTTCTGCCATACGGGATACGTATGGTTGCGACAAAATCCGGTCGTGTCAAAAAAGGTAAAAAGGTTTTGTGTGTTAGACCTTATCGCAAGAGAAAATCTGAATACTCCTATAGTGATCAAGGATGGAGGTTAATCCTAGATCGGGTTGCAGAGATGGTTCTCTGCCGATGTCGAAAGACAATGGCTTGATTCGTTAATTCAAGCTACTTATCAAACAAGGGAGAGAAATCTCACTTGTTTGTAGGTAAAGCATCAGTAAATGGAATATGCGGAGCAATCTTTGCTCACTTTAAAGCGCGTATTCCATTTACTCATGCAGGCCAAAAGCCTATCTGTCTCACGGCGGAAGTAAGGACGATTAAAATCAGGATAAAAATATTTCCTGAGTCGTTACTTTGCATGTTGTGGGTGGGTTTGTCCTATGAAAAATATTGAGAAAGTTTTGACTGTGAGGGTGATGTTGGTCGTCGGCCTGGTTCTTGGAGCTCTGTGCGCCATCACTGGTGCATGGAATTATCTCGAGCCCGTGACGGGCATCGCAACTCTTGCGGTTGCTGGAGCCACATGGTTTCAAACTCGCAAGGCAGCGAAGGCTGTCTACGCCGACAACGGCGACGGCAGCTGGGTGGTCGCCCTGGAGGTTGGTCGGCCGGTGTCCGAAGCTGTAAAGAAACAGTTCGGGCAACTCGACGCCTTCATTAAATGTGAGGAGGTCATCAAGGGTAACACCTTGGTTCTTCCGGAGCATTATGAATCGTTGACGAAAGCGGTGTATGCCGCAGTCTGTCAGGGGCAAGGGAAGAACATTCACCTTGTGATGTCGGGCCCGATCGCTTTGGCAGTTTTGGTCGGGCAGCTTATCGGTCTCATGCATTTTCAGATTACGGTATATCAGTATGTACCGTCATCTGGGACTTATGAGCCAGTGCCGCGTCCGACTCGGGATTGGTTAGAGCATCGGGGTTAGTTAACTTCAACCGGCAGGGCGACTGCCGACACGAAAGTGTAAATAGTCGCAGGGTAAATTAGAGAAATGTTTGGTAAACATTTCTCTTTCATATTCAGTTTGCAAGCAGTTGTAAATTGATAGGAAAGTTTTCCTAGTTTCTGAGTCGACGACGTTGTTTATTTTTGTACGGCAATAACGCTGATCTCACATTGTGAGATTTGAGGATGCACACGCATTCTTGGTATGAGAGTAGACCCAAAAACAATGAAGAAAGTATTGTCGTTCGATGCAGAAACTAACGGCCTATGGGGCCAAGCGTTTGCCATCGGTGCTCTCGTCTATGACGAGCAAGGCACTGAAGTCGCGCGGTTCGTCGGTCGGTTGCCGGACACGGAAGTGACCGACACCTGGGTTATCGAGAATGTCCTGCCGAAAATCAGTGACATTCCGATCACTCATCAAACCTACGACGAGGTCCTCACCTCGTTCGCCAAGTTCTACTTGGAGAACAAGAAGGACTCCGACGTGATCGCCCACATGGGCTTCATTGTCGAGGTTAAGGTCCTTCGGGACCTTCACGAGCGTAAGCTCATCGGAGACTGGGACGCGCCGTACCCACTCCTCGACGTGTCGGGAAATCTCCAGCAGGCTGGGGAAGACCCGACGTCCGTGGACAAGTATGTGCAGAAGCACGGACTGTCCGTCGGAGAGTTCGAAGGGGGGACGCACAATCCTCTCTACGATTCGGCCGTCGCGGCGGTTGTGTACCGCCACTTGATCGCGCAAATCAAGCGCTAAAAAACAAAAACGTTGAATGCTTCCGTTGAAAACATTCATGAGTAAAGATCTCATTGAAAAAACCGTGACGCGACCACGAAATAGTCGCAAAGGTTTTTGGAGAAATTCTTGGTCGAATTTCTCCTTCTTATTGAACCCGTCACACGACGTGGTAGGTTCATTGGAATTCATTCCAAAAAACAAATCGAGGCAGTCCTGCCTTTTGCTCTATCCCAAAAGGAAACGAGAAGTGCGACTTAGAAATCGCGCCGAAGCAGGAGGACGCTGGCAGTGATGTCGGCGAACTGTTTCGAGGAGAATAAAATGGAAAAAGAAAAAAAAGAAGCCCTCCCGATCGAGGCCTTCAAGAGTGAGATTCTGGGGAGCAATTCCCAATACCTCATCATTGAGGCCGAGACCGGGAGCGGAAAGTCGACCATGGTGCCACAGTGGTACCACGAGCTCGGCTTCCGAGTTCTGGTCACCGAACCTCTCATCGAGACGGTTCGGGGGACAAGTGAATATGTTGCGGAACTGATGGGAGTGCGATTCGGCACCACTGTCGGGTTCCGCACCGGCGATACGCGGCAGGATTCTCCAGAGACGGAGATTCTGTTCTGCACGGACGGGTTGGCACTGGTTCGTGAGATGTCATCGGGAAACCGGTACGACATCCTCATCGTGGATGAACTCCATGAGTGGAACACCAATCAGAGCACTTTGGAGGCCTGGGCGTGGAAACACTTGCAGGCAGGCGACAGCTTCTTCAAAAAGATCGTCGTCCTGTCGGCCACCTTGGACAGTGCAGAGCTCTCGCGCAAGCGGGGTAATGCACCAGTGTTCAAGGTGCCCGGTCGGCAGTTTCCGATCGTGGACCGGGTTGCAAGTCGTGACCTTTCGGTTGACGTGAAAGCGTTGGTCGTTGAAGGATTCGATGTTCTTGTCTTTCAACCTGGTGAGGCAGAGATCAAAAAAACAATCTCGGATCTCACTGATTGCGGCGCTGAGCTCATCCCGTTCTACGGAAAGTTGGAGCGCGCAGAGAAAGACAAGGCGTACAAGTCGTACTCGAGGCCGAAAGTGATCGTGTCGACCAACTCTTTGGAGACAGGTCGGACTATCCTTCCTTCATCCGGGCGCAAGCTCGCGGTGGTGGATTCGGGAATGGAGCGTCGGATTGAGCTCATCGATGGGATCGAGAGCTTGGTTTTGGCACCGATCGCCAAGGCTCGAGGGAAACAGCGTCGGGGTCGGACGGGTCGCGTGGGCGAAGGGGTCTATATCGACCATTGCCCTGCGAGCACTCGTCCTGAATACCCGGTGCCGGAAATTCTCCGGACTCGCCTGGATCAGACGGTCCTTCGGTTGGCGATTGCAGGCTATGATGCGACTGATTTGCCGTTTTTCCATCAGTTGGATACGGCGGTCATCGCGGATGCCAAGCGGTCGCTTCACGCTCTCGGAGCCATGGATGAAAACGGTGCGGTCACACGGACTGGCAAGTTCATGGCTCGTCTTCCAGTCTCTGTGCAGTATGCGCGGATGATTGTGGAAGCAGAGAGACTCGGTGTGATGGATGACGTTCTCACGATTGTCGCCATTCTCGAACAAGGATCGGTCCGCGCGCGGGATGGCAAGTGGACAGCACTAACTCAGGAAAAGGGGAGCGATCTCTTGGCGGAGCTCGACGTGTGGATGGCGGCAGAGAGGATGTCAGGGCAACAGATGCGCGAAAGCGGCGTCTTCGCTCCAGCGATCTTCAAGGCTAAAGACCTCCGTCGGAAGCTTGCCAGTGTGCTGCCTTCGAGCATGCGCCATGCCAACAACACGCACGCCACAAGAATGGATATTCTCAAAGCGTGTGTGGCGGGAATGGTGGATCATCTCTACCGGAACGAACATGGCTCGTATCGGAACGGAGGGTCGGGCACTCGCGAGCTCGCTAAAGAGAGCGTTGTGAAAGGTGGCGCTGAATGGGTGACTGCAAAACCCTTCACGATCAGCGGAAAAAACAACCGCGGTCGGCCGTTCGTTCTCAACCTCATCACGCAGGTGAGCAAGGTTGATCCCGCGTGGCTCGTGGAGATTGCACCTCAACTGGTAAAGATCGAAACAGGACTCAGTCCTGCCTACGATCCGAACCAGGATGCGTGCACCTCAGTGTCGCAAACCCACTTCAATGCCCAGAAGGTCAAAGAAGATCGGCTGTTGACGCCGGAACATACTGAGGCTTCGCAAAAGTTTGCGGAGTGGATTGCGTGCCAGATGGTCTAGGAAGACCGCATGAGTAAAGATCTCATTGATAAAACCGTGGGGCGACCACGAAATAGTCGCAAGTACTTTTAGAAAAGGTTACTGAAAAAATGTTGGTTAACATTTTTTCTTATTATTGAGCTTCTGAACATTTAAATATATTCGGAGGCTCATAGTGAGTTCTTTTGTTGATTGCTTCATCTAGTTTCGGAAAGCGTGTAGTGCGGGAATGAGTAATTTGAAAAAATCTCTCTCCTCTAAATTCTTGCATTACACGCTTTCCAAAACTAACGGGTTTTAAACAGGTGTACCCGAAAAAACAATAACACCAGAAGTGTCGCCCGGAGGGGCAAAAAAATGCAAAAAATAGTCATGAAAATTCTTGCCGCGTCAAAAGCACGGCAAGAAGAAGCCAGGCGGATGAACGTCCGTGCTAGTGAGAGCATGTTCAAGGTGTTCTCATCGCTCGAGCTTATCGCTTGGGTGATGGAGCGTCTTGCGGGAGCTCGGCGGATGACGGAGATCGTCAACGCTGAAGCGTTGCGGCTGCCGGAACTCGATCAGGCGATTGTCGGGAAAGTCCTCACGGACAATCCCGATAAGATCGTCGTGCTCGGTCGCGAGGTCACGGTTGAGTATCGCACAAGCACACCCCGCGTCGCGATCGACTTCCGTGGGGAGCAAGCCAAAGATTGGCTTAAGCTTCCGGCGGAGGGGATTCGACTGCCGGGTGGTCGGGAGGTTTCAATGTATTCCGTCGTCGAAGGATGCGGGTACTATATCGAGGCTCCCTCATCTCAATTTGTCTCGAAGGTCCGCGAGATCTTCAACAAACAGGCGTGGGACAAGTTCGTTTCGGCTGAAAAGCCTGCGATCGCGGTTCCTGAACTGCCGCTCAGTTTCAACACGCAGATTCCTGAGGTGTGCGAATACCAGTACGGAGAATGTGTGGTGACTGACGAACCACTCGTGGCTTTCGGTGTTGTGTCCTACACACCAAAAAGTTACTGGGCCTCGGAGAAATTCGAGGCGAAATGGTTTAGCAGTCGCGCTGAGGCGGAGGAAGTGCGAACCAAGTCGGTCGAAGTTGTGCCGACCAAGCAAACTGAACTTGCGGAAATTGCTAGCAGAAATGCGGGCGATATTCGCGAGGTCACCATCGATCGGCGCGGACAATATCGCAAGCCTGAGTTGAACGGGTGCAGGATCGACAATCGCGACAATAGCGGTCTAACCCCAGCGTTCTTCTGGGATGATCTCCTGGAGCTCGTTGAAGCATCGGGGCGTGGATCGAAAGCTTTTGCGATTTATCGCGGGGACTATCCGATCCTTGTATATCTCAGTCGCGAGAAGATCGAGGAGGTTCTGCCTCAAGTGCAGAGTCTGATCAAGACGCTCGGGGACGGGACCACCGAACCTAATTCCGAAGAGAAGGAAAACTTCTGGCGCAAGCTCGAGGAATTCCGGACAAAGGAAACGGGTGAGGCTCGATCACTTCGCGAGAAGCGCAAAGCCGCTCAGCATGCGGAGCAGGAGGCTGAAAGGCTTCGTGCCGAAGCAGTGCAATCCAAACTGGATCAGGCTGGTAAGAATGTCGGACTGAACTCCCTTGGCGATGCGTTCGCTAAGTTTGGCCTGTAATTGCTGAAAGTTGTAAGTTACCTTCCAAAACTTTCATGAGTAGAAATCTCATTGAAAAAAACCGTCATTGCGACTGTCGAAAATTGTCGCAAAGGTTATGGAGAAATTTTTGGTTAAAAATTTCTCTGTCTTATTGAGCCTACGAAGTAATTCTTAGGCTCATAGGAAATATTCCTTTAATGATTTAGGAAAACAATAACGGATAACACTTTGAAAATAACCCGTTATAAAAATCATATATGAGGTTTGTGATTACCTCGAGAAAATAAAGATCATAAAAAAACATGGACCTCGAAAAATTTGTGAGGGTCGCAATACGTGAAAAAGGGGGATATGACAGCTCCCACCTGGCTGGAGTCCAGGAGGAGGACTGGGCAAAGAACCAGTTCGACAACGACATGAAGTTGTCACACCCCTCATATTCTGAGGGAGTTGAAAAAAAACTGTTCCTGCACTATCACGGACGGGTAAACGTAATCCCTTCCGAGCCGTCAGTGACGGCGATCACCACTCTCGTCCCAGACGGAAGCAGGATGCTCGGTCGTGTCGTGTTTGTAACTCAAGGTGGATCCGTGTCAGTTGGACCCTCGGGGTTCAATCTGAACGATGGTCCTACTTGGAGTAGACACGACTATGGGGCTATTGCAGACGCCATCAGGAGAGCTGCAAGAGGAGAGTAGTCGATGGATTTAACAACAAACAAACAGGTCCAAACCCTGTCGTCTGCAAAGTGGTGGTACCGCGATGCAGTGGGGAATACGTAAATTCTCCATCTTTTCAAGCCCACAATATCCATTGTTAGTTTGTAGGATTTCAATTAATCCCAGCTATGCAGATATCAAATTTAAAATTTAAAGGTGATGTGAGTAAGTATAAAAACTCTCTCCTCTAAACTTCACCCTATTTGGTTCATTTGGTGTCTGCGTAGATGGGTTTAAAATTACTCTATTTAATAGAGTGCAATATCGCTTTTCTTGGGATAGAATAGAAATATATGGAAGGACTAGAAAATAAATTAAACGGTAGCATAGAGGAAGATGATTTTTTGGATGCTTATGAATATGCGAAGAATAATGATGAATACAAAAAAGAATGGTCAGTTGTTTACTCGAAATTAACAACACCTAACGATTTTTTTAGTGAGGAAAATTTGGTCGCTATGCGAGATTGGGAGCCAGGCAAGAGGATGTATTTTTTTACTTTAGTAGGGAGAAATATTCGTATAGCTCCAACTGATGCCGACTTATATTTTCAGGCATTTCCCGAAGATTTACAAGGCTTCAAGGATAAGGTTGTTTTTGATAAGACACCTTCTACGTCCTCAGAATATGCATTGTGGTCTTTGGTTGCTCCTCATGTTTTTGAGCATAACAATGCTGATGGAATGCATTTCGGAAGAAATAAATGGCTCGATGTTGCTGAAAGAAGAAACCTTGCCCCAAGTCATCTCTTAGATGTAGATAATGGAAACTTATCTTACAGAATAAGAGGATTTGGTGAAGCGACAAAAGGTTTTGCTGAGACATATAAAATTGCTTCATCAAATCCGTTAGGCTTAGATGAACGTCTAGATACTAAAGGTATGTATTCAAGTGAGGATTTTGAATCCTTAACTTCTGAAAAAAAATCTGAATTACTTAGGTTAAATTTAGCAGAACTTCAAGGTGTTCTAGTTTTTTACGAAGCAAACAACTCTGCTTTTACAAAACATAGGGTGGAGGAAGATAATCAAAGATTAAGATCTGCTGGGCGAGATTCATATCCCCACAATGCTGCACACTCGATGCTTTTTGGGACTTTTCAGCCAAGCAATGCATATAATTTATCCCAAGCAAGCTTTGACTATGAGATGGACCACACCGCTGATACAGGAGGTGGAGTAGAAGAGTACCCATTCCATAGAATGATACTTGAAATTTTTAAGCAATTTAAGACACTAGAACCAGATAATGAAAACGTAGATACAATCGTAGAATTCTGGGATAAAAATAAAAATCCAATTTTTGCGAATGCTGTTGTTGAAGCACTCACTGCGCAAGGTCCCTCAAGAGCAGCAAGTAAGTTAATGGAAAGAATAAGAGGAAATTCTACAAACAAACATGCGTTAGCGGCGATTTTATATAGAATAGAATTTGGACAAATTGGAATTTCTAAAGATGGAGTTAAATACCTAGAGAGTGTTTATGATTTAGGAGAATTAAATAATCCTGATCTTTATGCTCAGCGACTCACTTCTGAAGGTGATATAGGAGTTTTTGATAGTAATCATGCCTTGATACGATATTTTAATGCAGACTGTGCTTCCCTGGAAGAAGAAAAAGTTAAGGTCAAAGTGAGGGATTTTGTCTATGAGACACTCTTTGTTGCACCTAAAAGTGAAACTGAAGAACAAAAAACAGAGAGGTTAAAATGTTTAGATGATTTTCAAAAAAATTATTTTTCATATTTCGCCAGTGATTTTTTTAAGAATACAGGTCTTCAGTTTAATAATTTTTCATTTCAGGAGCAAGGCTCGTTTGTGGCCTTTACAAGGAACAATTCTGACGAGATTAAAAAGAGAGCTTTTGATTTTGTAAAATCAAGAAGGGAGCTTGGTTTTGAAGCTTTACTTTCATTGCAACCAGGGTTGGATGACAAGACAAGAGATCTGTTGTTTTCATTGAATACCAATGTTCCTTCAGAAACCATGACTGCTATTTTAGTAAAATTTAATGAATTAGATCAGCTTGCTAATAGTGTGTTTGCCATGATAGATGAAAATAAGAAACAAAATGGGCTTCTGAGTCATACTATGAGTGGACAGGTTTATTTAAATTCTGTTCATGCTCCTGATCTTTATTTTTCAATCAAAAATCAAGCTTGTAAACTTCTGAAGAAAGCTAATGCAAAAGTTGACTCCTTAAGAACTCAAGGTAAAAAAATTACAGAAAAAGATTTAGAGAGTACCCTTTTTGAATTTGATAGAGAAGGAATTAAACTTCGAGCCACACTTGGGGTTGCGGTAGAAGATCCAAAAGAGCTAAATATTGAACAAATCCCCAGCCTTGCCCTAGAACGCTCAGAAGGATATGAGATCTCTCAGAGAGATAAGAGGGATATGAAAATAATTTATGAAGAAAATTACGCAGATAAGCCAAAATTTGCTGGAAGACTTGCAAAGTCTATAGACGATTTTACTGGACCTACGTATGAAGGACACAGAGAATTTTGGATCTTAAGAGACGATGAAAAAGTAGCTGGGTTTTTGGCTTTTGAATATGATGGTAACAGTAAGTCTGTAAAATTTTCAAAATTTAACGTTCATCCAGGATATAAAAGCATTTCTCTCGGGACAAAGATGATGGACGAAACATTAGAAGATGTGGCAAATCATTGGATTGTAAAAGCCGAGACAGATGTTCAGTCTCAAATAGCAGAAGAATATATTAATAATAGAGGGTTTATAGCTACCAAGTGTGTTTTGATCGATGAAATAAAAGCCCTAGAATTAGTTCGTAACGACAGTAAGAATCTGTTTATTTCAAAGATGCCTGAGTATGGTAAAGATAATATTCGAAAAATGTTGGGTTCAAAAGATGGGTGGGTTGAATTAGATTATTCGATTAAGGCATATTCATGCAAGGTATCTGAGTTGCCTGAAAATATATTTGATATATTAAATACACATCAAAAAGATGCTAGTGGCAGATATGTTTCCTATGCAATTACAAGATATTATAGATTTCCAAACAAGAATGGTGATGAAAAGGTTGTTATAATTTTTGAAGGACTTGAGTCAAAAGATATGGATGATTTTGGGAATAAATTTAGAGAGGGAGGTCAAAAAATTGATTGGGAAGGTGGGGGTGCTATAATTATTTAACTCCAACCGTTGAGAAGACGATTGTTGAGGCGAAGAAGTAGGAATTTAAATTAAAAAGTAAAACACCCGCAGAGATGTGGGTGTTTTACTTTTGCTTAATTTAATGAGATATTTAAAGTCGTTTTAGTTCCACCTCAACAACACAAACAGAAAGGTTCATATCATGAAAACAATTATTGGTTTGCTCACGCTCGTATTTTTCGGGCGTTTTGCGGATAAGAGAATGACAATGGCAGAAGGTAGGTTGTTCGTTCTACCGCAGATCTTGGTCAGGGTAAAGATGATTGGTGGGTCCAGAAAAGATAAAAATCTCGATGGAGTACCGTCAGCATGGACCGATACGGTTTATGTGGCGGAGGAATTCAAAATAGACCCACTGGGTTTTTTCTTCATCGAAAAGTTCGTACTCGATCATCCTGTCAAAAGGCTTC
>Ga0194051_1001100_pt1 | contig 14643 bp, 14 predicted proteins | sample SepL2320m_MetaG_FD_161275 | JGI IMG/M metagenome (GOLD analysis project Ga0194051, IMG submission 161275) | Anoxic zone freshwater microbial communities from boreal shield lake in IISD Experimental Lakes Area, Ontario, Canada - Sep2016-L239-20m | ecosystem: Environmental > Aquatic > Freshwater >... | reverse complement strand
CGGCATGTTGCCGGGGTCCGGCGGTTGAACGCGGTTCCTTCGGAGGCGATGGAACCGCGAACAACCGACCGGATGAGCCCAACTCCGGGTTGGAGCAGACTCATACGGTAAGTAACGTCGGGGCGACAGGATTTGAACCTGCGACTTCTTGACCCCCAGCCAAGCGCGCTAGCCAGACTGCGCCACGCCCCGAAATACCGCCGGAACAGTCGGAGCTCTCGCACCACCGCTTGGCGACCCCAACACTATCGCACAAACTCCATTTCACTTCAACTCAGCTCAAACCCTCGCTTTACTTGTTTGTCAGTCCAATCCAACATAATTCAGACATCCTTTGCCGGTTGCTTGGCCATCTTTTTCGCCTCTGATTCAAGGTCTCTTTCCTCTAACCACTCTCTCATTCCCCAATGACAACACACCCCTTCTCCATCCGCCTGGCCGCTGCCCTTAAACACCGCCGCACGCCCGCCTGCATCGGTCTGGATCCCCGCCGGGAATCGCTACCGCCGATCTTCAATGCCCAAGCCACCACTGATCCGAAAACTCTCGCCGCCATCTTCAAACAATTTTGCTGCGAGGTGATCGATGTTGTCGCGCCACTGGTGCCGATCGTCAAACCGCAACTGGCCTGCTTTGAAGCGATTGGCCCGCACGGCATGATGGCACTGGCCGATGTGATCGCCCACGCCCACCAGAAAAATCTGCTCGTGCTGGCCGATGGCAAACGCAGCGACATTGGCTCAACCGCCGAATCCTACGCCGAAGGCTGGCTCGCCGGTTGCTGGGGCTGCGACGCACTCACCGTCAACCCTTATCTCGGCCTCGACTCCATCGAACCGTTTGTGAAGGTTGCCACCCAACGACAGGCTGGGCTATTCATTCTTGTGAAAACATCCAACCCCGGTAGCAAAGACTTTCAAGATCTCTCCGCAGACGGTTCCACGATCTACGAACATGTGGCGGCAGGCGTCGAACAACTCGCCATCCGCACCGCCGGCGATGGCAACTACGGCGCTGTCGGAGCTGTCGTCGGCGCAACATGGCCTCGGCAACTCGACACGCTCCGTGCCGCTATGCCTCACACCTGGATTCTCGTGCCCGGATTTGGCAAACAAGGCGGCCGCGCGGCCGATGTGCGGGCTGCCTTTCACCCCGATGGTATGGGGGCGATTGTTGTCAGTGCCCGCGATGTGATCTTTGCGCATTCGCGGGCCGACATGAACGGCGGACTCTCCGCCGAGCAGTGGCAGACCGCAGTCGATCGCGCGTGTCAAGACATGATTGGGCGACTCGCTGCCGAGACTCCGGCCGGTCGACTCAAAACAGATTGACCGACAGACTCTGGATTTAGACTTCGCTGGGCGCCTGAAACCAACAGGCCAGCGACGGATCCCATGCGAGGAGTTCGGCTGGTAGAAAGTAGATGTCGATTTCACGCGTCGCTGACTCGGGGGAATCCGAGGCATGCACGAGATTCATCTGCCGGCTGGAACTGTAATCGCCACGGATCGTGCCGGCCAAAGCCTTCAGCCCACTGGTCGCACCGAGCATCTCCCGCACCACCCGAATCACCTCGGGGCCTTCCAGCACCGTCGCAACAACAGGCGACGCTGTGATGAACTCCTCTAAGCTGGGATAGAAAGGCTTCGACGCATGTTCGGCGTAGTGCTGCCGGGCGAGCGAAGGCGTGACTCTCAGCATTTTCATCGCCACCAGGCGCAGACCCTTTTCCTCAAACCGGGAGAGTATCCGACCCAACAGCCCGCGTTCCAAACAATCGGGCTTGAACATCACAAACGTCCGCTCCATTGACCGTAACTCCGTTTTGATTTTTGAACGTGCACTCTTCGGACGCTTGCCGAGAGCTCCAGCAGTCTAGGAAAAAGAGCCGTCTTTTCACAACGATCCCTCTTGAACCCGCTGGCCCAGAAGCCTAACCTCCCGCCCTGTCTGCGGCACTACGTAAACCCACACGGCCCGTGAGCCTTTTGATTGCCATGGTAAGAGAGCACCACCGTCTCATGACATTCGCTCCCATACCGATTGCTCACAGGGCTGCTCTTGCCGTCGCCCTCATGCTGGCTCCGACAATCCCGTCGAACCTACTCGCGGCCGATCTACCATCGCCACTTGTGGCCAGTTTTACCAAAACCGTTCAGCCGCTCTTACTGAATAAGTGTGCAACAGGTGCCTGCCATGGCGGCCCTACAGCCCACGCCCCAAAGTTTTGTCGCGGTGATGTCGCCAACCGCATCGATCGAAAAGACACGCTGGATAACATCAGCATTTTTATCCAAGCCGTCGGTACGACCAACGAACCGGCGTCTCTCTTGGCCTTGATCAGTGCGAGGCACCCTGCCTCGGCATCATTGCACGCTCGCACTGCGAGTCCACTCAGTCCGCAAGAACGCCTGATTTTAGAGACGTGGCTCAAGGCCGCTCTGGATCACAATCATTTTGCTCAGCGACACGCTGTCGTCCAAGCGTCGGCCAGCGAGACTCTCATACCCTCTCTCCCGACTCCCAATCGGTTTCGAGCCATGCTCGACGCCGCTGCCAATCCGCTACCGTTACCGCTGCCGCGAGAACCGCAAGGCCTCATTCTGGGAAAACCAGCAGCGATTGACGACGATTGAGTGGCCGCACAAACAGGTGGCAGAAAATTTCAAAGACTGATCTGGCCGCTTTGCAACCCTTCGAGAAACTCGCGGTTGCCTTCCATTAAAGTCGGATCATTGAGCATCTGCTCGATCGACAGCCAAAAAACTTCGTCAACTTCAATCGGATGCGCCACAAGCACTGACTCCGACGAGAGCACAACGGTCCACCACGAAAGCGCGGTGCCCCATGCTGTGACATTGCGCCAGACGCATTGGATCGGTTCGACCACCGCAGCCAATTCCTCGGCGCACTCCCGTACCACCGCTTCATGCTCCTCCTCGCCGGGTTCGATGTGACCGCCCGGAAAACAAACTCGGCCCCCAGCCACCACCGTCTGGCCGCGGCGAATCGCCAAAAAAAGTCCGTCGCGTTTGGCAATCGCGATGACGCCCCGCTTCAGCACAGGAATGCCTGAAGATTCTCGCTCCATAAAAAGGGTTTCCACTACCTTCGATTGCGACCCTACCGATTGATCCACAGTGATTCTGGCAGCCGAGGTGGTCCGCCGTGGCCGAATACCCGGTATACACTACACTGATAGCCAACGGTGGCGATTAACTGTTTTATAAAAACCCCTTGAGAGCGTGCTGTCGATGGATAATGCTCCTCCTCCCCCTAAGAAGGTTCCCGCAAATTCGTCCCAACCCTACGGCCGCCCCTTCGGCCTGCCTGTGATCATCATGCTGATCTTGGCAGGCTTGGCAATCGTGACCATCCTGGCTCGCGAGCAGAGTGCTGCTCCAGAGACAATCAGCTACGACGCCTTTGTCCGCGAGGTGAAAGCGGGCAATGTGGCGAGCGTGCAGATCATGGGTAACACGCTGCGAGGGGAGTTTCGCGGCTCGCTTGCCTCCGATGCCACTAGCGACAAGAGTTCGGGCAGCGATCGATCTATCATCAGCACGCCGCCCAAGACGTTCTCGCTTGAACTCTCGAGCTACATAGGCGACGGCCTCAACCAACTGCTGCTGGATCATTCCGTTCGCACCGAAGTCAAACAGCCGACCGACGGCACGGGATTTTTACTCGGCCTCTACATGCTCGTGCCGCTGCTGCTCATGGCTGGATTCTGGATCACGCTCAAACGCGCCCGGGATCCGCTCGGTGGCACTGGTTTTCTGGGTAGCTTTAGTAAGTCGCCCGCCAAACGCTATAGCGCTACCGACAAGCAAACTACATTTGCTGATGTGGCCGGGCTCGATCAAGTGAAAGAAGACCTTCTTGAAATTGTCGAGTTTCTCAAAGATCCCAAAAAGTTTCAGCGACTCGGGGGCCGTGTGCCCAAAGGTGTGCTGCTGATGGGTCCACCGGGAACTGGCAAGACGCTGTTGGCACGGGCCGTAGCTGGCGAGGCAGGCGTGCCATTTTTCTCGATCTCAGGCAGTGAGTTTATTCAAATGTTTGTCGGCGTCGGAGCCTCAAGGGTGCGGGATCTCTTCAAGACAGCCAAAGACGCGTCGCCGGCCATCCTGTTTATCGACGAGATCGATGCCGTCGGGCGGGTGCGTGGGGCCGGCTTAGGTGGCGGCCACGACGAACGCGAACAAACTCTCAACCAAATTTTGAGTGAGATGGATGGATTCAGTCCAACCGAATCGGTGATCGTTCTGGCCGCGACAAACCGGCCCGACGTGCTCGATCCAGCCCTCTTGCGACCCGGTCGCTTTGATCGGCATGTCTCCGTCGATCGACCCAATCAAAAGGCGCGGCTGGCCCTCTTCAATGTTCACACTCGCAATGTCCCATTGGCTAAAGATGTCAATCTCCAACGCCAAGCCAGCGGCACTGTCGGCCTGACCGGTGCCGATATTCGAAACCTCGTCAATGAAGCGGCGCTGTGGGCCACGCGGCACAATAAAGAAGCTGTTGAGTCCTCTGACTTCGATTACGCCCGCGACAAAGTGCTGATGGGACCGAAGCGGGAGGATGTTTTGATCGGCCGAGAAAAAACGATGACCGCCTACCACGAGGCCGGGCATGCGCTCGGAGCGTGGCTTTTGCCGGGTGTCGACAAATTGCACAAGGTGACGATCATCCCCCGAGGCCGAGCCTTGGGAGTCACGCAACTGGTGCCGGAGGAGGATCGGCTCAATATCGGTGAGTCTGACTTGCACAACCGTCTGGTTTTTATTCTGGCTGGACGGGCGGCTGAGAAACTTGTTTTTGGTGAATACTCTGCCGGAGCCGAAAACGACCTCGTGCAAGCCACGCGATTGGCTCGGCGAATGGTGGCCCACTGGGGGATGAGCGATAGGGTTGGCCCCGTGGCCTGCCATGGCTCTAACGAACATCCCTTCCTTGGCCGCGATGTTTATGAGCAGCGTGAGTTTGGCGAACACACCACGCAAATTATCGACGAGGAGGTGACGCGTTTGCTGAATGAGGCCGCCGTGCGGTCAACGCATCTGCTGACTGAAAATCGTAAGAAGCTCGATGATCTGGCGAGTGAACTTGAAGAGCGTGAAATGCTCGACGACACAGAAGTAGTCTCGATCATCGGTCCCGCTACCCCACGGCGTTCAAATGAAAACGCATCGCGATCAGAACCTGGGGCGTCTGTGCAAGCCGCTCGCGATTCACAAGCGAGCTAGGGTAGGCCTGCTGCCGCGGTTCGCACTCTCATCTAGTAGGTTTATGTTCATGCTTTCTCACACCGTTTATTTTTTGCTCAAGGACCGTTCGGCCCCAGCGGCGGCAGCTCTCGTGGCGGGTTGCCGCACGCATCTCACCGGTCATCCCGGCACTCTCTGGTTTGCCGTTGGCACCTGTTCGGAGTACGACCGCCACGTCAACGACCGCGACTATGACGTGGCTCTGGAAATCGTTTTTGATTCGCATCAGTCGCACGACAATTACCAGACGGCCGATCGCCACAATCTTTTTATTGCCGAACACTCGCCAACATGGGCAAGGGTGCGAGTCTTTGACACAGACCTTGTAGATTTCCATTCGCAAGCTGTTGCCGGCTCGTCTAAAGAATGCACGCCCTAGCTCGCTGCTTTAGACCACCCGGCCCCGCGACAAAGCGATGCCACCTTTGAAGCAAATATCCACATCACAGCCTGCTGTCCGCGGCCGCTTGTGGTAAGGCGAAGCATACTGCCAGCCGTTTTCTGTCGAGCGATACACAAGCTCACACGGAGATGCATCGATCGCACAATGGATGATTGCCGGCTGGTCACTCGGGAAATCGCCTACAGGCAACGCCGGAAAATTGAGATTCCAAAACTCCCCCGGCAGTTGTTTGCTCAAGGGAAACTCCAGCAAAACGCGTTTCAGCCAGACGACACTCCGCTGCCAATCGATGGCCGTCTGGTGGCCGTGGTATTGCGAGACTGCCAGCGCGTGGCGGCCATGCAAGGCCGCTTCGCGAGCGGCCGCAACCGTCCCTGAGTGATGCACGTCAACGCCCAGATTGCCGCCGGCGTTGATCCCAGAGACCACGCACTCTGTTGCCGCTGCGATCTCGGCTAATCCAATCCGCACGCAGTCAGCCGGCGTGCCGTCGACGCAGTAGCGATTGGGCCCCAGACACACAACGCGAAGCGGTCGGTCAGTTGTAACGCGATGGCCGCAGCCAGAGTGGGGCAGCAGCGGAGCCACTACGACTGCCGTCGCCCCCAAACATTCAATCGCCTGCGACAGGGCCACTAGCCCCGGAGCATCGATGCCGTCGTCATTAGTCAGCAGGATGTTCATGGGGCGAGTGACCTAGCCACACCGTTCGCGACACTTGTTGTGTCACTTGTTTGGGTTTCATTTTTTGCAGCCGCCAGCGTAGCAAGAATGCCCCAGACACCCTCAGTAGAATTCCCTGCCATGCGACAGACTTCCTCGGCATCGGTCTGCGTGATCGCGTCGGGCAGGGCCACATTAGTGACCACTGAAACAACCACAACCCGCAGCCCCATGCTCCACGAGGCAACCACTTCTGGCACAGTTGACATGCCCACAACATCAGCGCCACATTGTCGTAAGAGCCGATACTCAGCCCGCGTCTCATAGCTTGGTCCACGAAAATACGCATACACCCCAGAACGGGCCACCGTGCCTGCCCGCCGCGTGGCAGCCATTGCCATGCCGGACAACTCCGCGTCGTAGTAGGCCGACTGGCAATTGCCGGCCTGCTCGGCTGTGGGCAAAAGCGCCTCGCTCCACGGCTGCCGCACAAAATCGATGTGGTCGCTGATCACCACCACTTCACCTGTCTGCATGTCGGCCCGCAGACCCCCAGAGGCATTGGTGAGCAGGATCGTCGTGGCCCCAAGCGCTGCCAAGAGTTCCACGCCGCGAGTCAGGGATTCCGCCGGCAAGCCCTCGTAGCCGTGAACGCGGCCTTGCAGCACGACGAGATTTGTGCCGTTGAGCGTGCCGGTAGCGATCCGACCGGCATGACCTGTGGCCCGCGCTTCTGGCAACCACTGAGTCTGCTTCGCCTCCATCGACCACACATTTTCCAGTCGCGTTACCAGTTCACCCAGCCCTGTGCCGAGCACGACGCCAACTGATCCTCTTGATCCCCCCGCCGCCACAATCCGCGTTGCTGCCAAAACGGCCGCAGGTCGCGGGCCGCACGGGCCTGAGCGGGCTGCGGCATGAGGGCTGTAAAAAATGCTCATTGAGATCCACAATTCAAGTCAGACTTGAGGACGCCTTGGGAGCCTCGTTGTGCCGATAAAGAGGCGTCTTTCCTGCCCATCAGACAACTGCTCTTTGCCGCGTCGGGCTAAAAATTATATCCTCGCGCTGCAATAAGGTTTGGCGTTATTCATCGCCTTGTGCCACGTTCGTATTTTTTATCCCACCACTCTCCCACTCCAGCAAGGATTTTTCCAGATGACCACGCGTGCCGAGAAGTTTGCTGGCCTTTCGGTTGCCATTGTCACACCGTTTCGAGATGGACAAGTCGATTATGCCCGGCTCCGCGAGCAGATTGACTTTCAGGCTGAGGCGGGCGTGACGTGCATCTGTCCGGTGGGAACAACGGGTGAATCGCCGACGCTCACACACGACGAACATCAGCGAGTGATCGCTGAGAGCATCGAAGCGGCGGCGGGCCGCATGCTTGTGATGCCGGGCACAGGTAGCAACGCCACAGCAGAGGCTCTACGACTCACTCGCTATGCAGCCAACAGCGGCGCTGATGCGGCACTGGTGGTCTGCCCGTATTACAACCGCCCCACTCAGCAGGGAATTTACGAACACTTCAGAGCCTTGGCCGAGAGCGTTGACATTCCGATTTGTGTTTACAATATTCCCACTCGCACCGGCCGCAACATCGAGCCCGAGACAATCCTCCGTCTGGCCGAACTGCCTGGCATCGGCATGGTGAAGGAAGCGACTGGCTCGATGGATCAAGCCTCCCAGATTCTCTCCTCGACAAATCTCACGGTGCTCTCCGGAGACGACAGCATGACGCTGCCGCTATTATCGATCGGAGCTCGCGGGGTGATCTCCGTAGTCGGTAATCTTGTGCCGGCCGACATGCGGCAACTCATCGAGGCCTTTGAGGCCGGCGATCTGGCGACGGCCCGCTCGTTCCACAACCGTCTCTTCACACTCTGCCGCGATCTGCTGGGCCTGGCAAGCAATCCGATCCCGATCAAACGGGCCTTGGCAATGGTTGGCCGTGACACGGGAGAAGTCCGATTGCCGCTGGTGAGTCTGGAAGCCCCTCTGGCCGACAAACTGCAAAAAGTGTTGCGTGCCTACGGCCTAGAGCTACAAAAGTCCCTAGCCTAAGGGCTTGCACTTCGAGGCCGGTAGTCAGTCGATGACTCGCAGCATCGCACCTTGTGTGTCGAAGCGGGCGATGATCATTTCGTATTGCTGGGCTAGACCCAAGGATGCAAACTTTTCAATCAACTCGCCGGCCGCTTCCAGCGATTCGCAACAAGCCATCACTGCCGGTCCCCAACTGCTCTGCGCACAGCCGCGAATCCCAAGTTCTCCGAGTAGTTCAATCAACTGCGCCGTCGATACCGCATGCGGCAATCGGGCCGACGCCTGCTCAAAAGGCTTGCCCGCTAATTCTCCGTAACGAAAGACCGCATCGCAAAACTCAACAAAGTTTTCTTCCACCGCCGCCGGCAATAGCTGCATCAGCGCTAAGCGGGCGAGTTCTGCAGAAATCTCCACTGGCACTGGCGGCAGCGTTGCAAACGCAGCCTTCTCTGCCTCACCATGCAGGCCGATGGAGTCGCGTTGAACGATCACAACACACCGCCACAGCGACGGCAGCTTGACGCGGGCCACCATCGGCGAGATGTCATGGGTGTCAGCAAGCCCTGAATCAACCGGGCTCGCGGCCACAAACCGGCCCGCCTCAATGATTAGGCCGCCCCGGCTAAACCCGTAGACGCCGACACACGAACGCCGGCCGCGGCCCACCGCTTTCGCCAAATCCAGAGCGTCGGGAGTGTCAAACAGCCACTCGTTGTCGGTGGGATGAATCTCTGAGCCATGCTCTTCCGCAGATGCACCATCGGCTGAAATAAAAAGTCGACGCATGCCAGCCGCCACGGCAAGGGCCATCTGCGTGCCACTGCCGAGGCCAACGTGGGCGCGGGGCGTGGCCAGCACCTCGATTGCGCAGGCCGCCTTTTCAGTGAGATTCCAAGCCCGGGCGGCCCGCTTGGCAAACTCGATGGTCCGTTCGGCCAGCGGCCCTCTGGCCACAAACTGGTCTGCTCGCTTCAGACGAATCTGTACGCCCGGGCGATCGACCATCACGCCGACGCCCCCAAAAGATCGCACTGACGGTACGCCAAAGGAGAGCATTCCCAAATGCAGCCTAGCGGGAGTGCGGACTTCGACAGTTGTCAGCTTGTTGCGAGGCGATATTTTTTCGGATGCCATACGCTTGAGTAGACAAACCATTTTGTGCGTCGGCAAGAGACCCCCATCTGCTACCGGTGTCCCTTGTCAACCCAAGACCCAACCCAAGCGTTGATGCCTTGGAGCGGCTATTGCTGCTGCGGTTGAGTCGCCCGATCCACTCCGGTTTCCACTCGGGATTGTAAAATGTGAAACGCTTGGTGCTCCTGAGTGCCGCCTGTTTTTTCGACCAGCACAGCCAAGTCCTGCAGGCGTCGACGCACCTCTTCAGCACCCAAAAGATGCAGCCTTGAAATCAGGATTGCTCCCTCCACAACCGCGTGCTTCGCGCGGCTAAAACCCACAAATGGCCGACTCTCGTGGCTGGCCACAACGCGGCCCACTAACCTTGTCCGCTGCCCAGAGGTATCGGCCTGTTCAATCAAAAACTCATAACTTCGGCAGGCGTTGTCCAAGATCCAGCCCTGCACAGTGGCGGCAGGCCGACACGCCGGCGGCAGAGCCTGGGAGCCGGCTACAATTTTAGCCAGCAGCAGCACATCATCGCAAAGGTGAAACACTCCGGCTGGATGCGTGGCCAGATTGGCCGCCGTCTGACTCGTGTCAAACGGTTTAAGAATGAGCTGTTTGACTGTGCCACTAAGCACTTCACGTTCATCAATCTCTGGCCCCATGGCAGCCACATGCATCCGGCCAGCCGCGTCCATGGTTGTGATAAGTCCTTCGAGAATCATCGCTTATCAATCTCCTCTACAAAGCCATGCAGAAATTACAGTCTATCCTTTCATGGCTCACTCACGGCAGAGGCTCTCATGCGGGCCCCCCGTCCTCTCGCACAAAACCCGCGTTATCGGCACCGATAAATCACTTCATTTTTGTTAGAATACGTCTTTTATTCGCCGCCTACTGATCACTCACCAGAACCAATGAGCCTGTGACTGTCCTCAAAGAAAATATCCACTTCGTCACCGGCAAGCTCGCCGAACACTCTCTGCGGCAGGTTTTAAAGAGCCTCGCGCCCCGCGTCGGCTTCGACTACACCGTCGGCGTACTCAATATCACCGTCGCAGCCCTGATGACAACTCCCTGGATCGCGCGCAAGCTGGAAGTGCCAGCCGGCACGACGAGGATCATTGTGCCGGGCAACGCCAGCGGGCCCCTTGAAGCACTCGCGGCGGTGACTGCGCTGCCAGTCCAGCGCGGCCCCGAAGACCTGCGTCGTCTGGACGAGTTCTTTGGACAGCAGTCCCGTGATCTCTCCAACTACGGTGCCTTCGACATCGAGATTTTAGCGGAGATCAACCACGCCCCGCGACTCTCACGCGAGGCGATCCTCCATGAGGCCAAGAGCCTCGCGGCCGATGGAGCCGACTGCATCGACTTAGGCTGTGATCCCGGCAGTATCTGGGGGGGCGTGGGAGATGCTGTGAAAATGCTTCTCGACGCCGGGTTGCGGGTTTCGATCGACAGCTTTGAGCCCCGCGAGGTCTCAGCGGCGGTGCGGGCCGGTGCAAGCCTCGTGCTCTCGGTCAATTCGACAAATGTGGCTGCCGCTGCCGACTGGGGCTGCGAGGTTGTGGCCGTGCCCGATGTGCCCGCCGCCATGGCCGGGCTTTTCGACACCATTCAGCGGCTCGATCAGGAAGGGGTTCGATTTCGGATTGACCCGGTGCTGGAACCCATCGGCTTTGGTTTTGCAGAAAGTCTGGGACGCTATCTCGATGTGCGACAGCGGTTTCCTGCCGCCGAGATGATGATGGGAATCGGGAATCTCAGCGAACTCACCGATGTTGATTCAGCCGGCGTCAATCTGATGCTGATCGGTTTTTGTCAGGAGGTGGGTATCCGTTCGGTGCTCACCACGCAAGTCATTCACTGGGCTCAAAGCAGCGTGCGCGAATGCAGTCTTGCCCGGTCACTCACCCACCACGCCGTCACCCACCGCACGCTCCCCAAGCATGTCGAACCCCGCCTGATTACGCTGCGATCGGGCAAGCCGCAGGTCCACGGCGACGAAAGCCTTAAGGCTCTATCGCACGCCATCCGCGATCCGAATCTGAGAGTCTTTGCCGAACGCGGTGCGATCCATCTGGTGGGAGCGGGTCTGCATCTAGAGTCGCGTGACCCTTTTGATCTTTTTGAAGCCCTCCAAGCCGCTCGGCCCGCGGAGATCAGCGTCAGCCACGCATTTTACTTAGGCTATGAAATCTCAAAGGCCGTCACGGCACTCGTGCTGGGCAAAGATTACCGTCAAGACCAGCCACTCGACTGGGGCCATCTCACCCAACCCGAAATCGGCCACGGGCCCTCGCACCGCCTGGCAGCAGTTGCCAAAGCGATTGCCTCGCAGAAAACAGCACAGGCTACTCCATCACCATGAGTTCTCACGAAACGCTGGCAGACCCAGAATTTTCTTTGGCTGCGATTGTGCGGCAGTGGTTCACCGCATCGGGTGCAATGGTTGTCGAACTCGATCCTTGCCTGTCAGCCACCGCTGTCCTGGCACACTTGCAAGGCTCGCGGCACCTTTTGTTTTTGGACAGTGCGGATCAGAGTGCCGATTCTGGTCCCAGTTCCAATGACGAACCAAAACCCGCAGCAGAACCAGCGGCAAAAAAAGCCCCTGCTTCACAATTCAAACAGCCCCCACCAACGACCCACTTAAGCCTCAGCCGTTTTTCATTCGTGGCAGCCGACCCGATTCACTCGGTCGTTGTGCCGCCGTCTCACGATCGAAGCCCAGCAGGCGTAGCCGCGCACACCGAAGCCCTCGCGCGGGCCTTCGACTCGCTGCGGCAGATGCTGGCCGAACTCTCGACGCCGACGATCCCGGGTCTGCCGCCCTTTCAAGGAGGCGTGGCGGGGCTTGTCTCGTATGAGTGCGGTCTGGTGCCGCTGGCCGCTGGAGCGAGTTTTGCCCGCGAGCCTGCCGTGCCGCTGATCTCGCTGCATATCTACGATGTCGTCTTTGCATTTGATCATGAGCTCGGCCGGGCATGGATCATTTCGCAGGGCCTGCCTAAGCAGGGGCCAGCCGCGCGGCGGCTGCGCGCCCGCGAGCGATTAGAGAGTTTTTTATCCCGACGCGATCGGCCAGATTCAGCGGGGAGTCCGCTGGCTCCCCCAGAGCCCGGAGGCCCGCCTGAAAACGCCATCACGCCCCTTTACAAAAATCTTGTCATCCGCTCCACGCACTCGCCCCAGTCGTACCGAGAAATGGTGCAAGCGGGAATCGAACTGGTGCGAGCCGGCGATATTTTTCAAGCCAACCTCTCGCAGCGATTTTTTCTGGCGGCTGCAATCAACCCGCTCAAACTCTATCTGCGATCGCGTCTGATGAATCCAGCGCCCTTTGCCGGTTATTTTGCCGCTGGCAGCGTGCAGATTGCCAGCATGTCGCCGGAGCGATTTTTGCAGGTGGTACGAGGCACCGTCCGCATGCACCCGATCAAGGGCACGCGGCGGATCATTGCCAGCCCTGAGGCTGATCTCTACGCCGGTGACGATTTGGGGGCCAGCCAAAAAGATCGCGCTGAGAATATCATGATCGTTGACCTTGTCCGCAACGATCTCTCTCGAGTCTGCACGGCACCCAGCGTGCGAGTGGAGTCGCTTTGCCAATTGGAGCGGTATCGCTATGTGCAACACCTCGTCTCAATTGTTTCAGGTCGACTGCAACGGGGTCTGACAGCCTTGGACGCACTGCTTGCGGCCCTGCCGGGCGGCAGCGTGACTGGTGCGCCCAAACACCGCGCGTGCGAGATCATCAGTCAACTCGAAGCGGGCACTCGCGGTGCTTACTGTGGCTCTTTGGGCTACATCGGCTTTGACGCAAACGCTGATTTCAATTTGTTGATTCGCACATTTGTGATGACGGGCGACTCGATCGAGTTTTCTGTTGGTGGCGGGATCACGGCTCAAAGCGATCCTGCGGCCGAGTATGCCGAAACACTCCATAAGGCCGAGGGAATGCTGAGAGTCCTCGCTTCGTTTGGCGTGACGGGCTACCCCGCTGACAAACCTTTTACGCCAGGAGCCTCCCCTAGAGCAGCGGCCACCGGGACAGGAGCAATGCCATGATTGTTGTGCTCGACAACCGCGACAGCTTTGTCTTTAACCTCACCCGTTATTTTCATCTGCTCGGAGTGCCCGCCGTTGTGCTCCCCAGCCACAACGTGGATGTTGCAGAAATCAAACGGCTGGCCCCGCAGGCTCTGGTGATTTCGCCCGGTCCCTGCACACCTCATGAGGCGGGTTGTTCGGTGGCCTGCGTGCAAGCCTTTCGCGGCCGAGTGCCTGTGCTGGGCGTCTGCTTGGGCCATCAAGTGATTGCAGCGGCCCTCGGAGCCCAGATCATTCGTGCCCACGAGCCTGTACACGGCCGCACCAGCCGCGTGCTTCATGATGGCAGCCGTCTGTTTGCCACTATTCCCAACCCAATGATTGCCTGCCGCTACCACTCGCTGATTGTCGATTCCAAAGCGCTGCCGGTAGGATTGACGGTGACAGCGACCGACGAGACCGGCACGATCATGGCTCTTGAGCAGGCAGCCGACAAGCTCTACGGCGTGCAGTTTCACCCGGAATCGATTCTGACGCAGCACGGCTTTCAGTTACTGGCAAACTTTTTAGACTTGGCCGGTGTGCCGCGGCACGATGAGTTGCCCCACATGAACGATTGCAATGGGATCGAAGATGCAATCGCCGACGACAGTCGCATCGTGACTTTTTAAAGACTCGATGGCGATTGAAACTCAGGATCGCACTCTCACCAAAACCCTGCGAAACGTGCCACCGGCTTACACGCCGCGAAACCCACCGTTGACTTTGACCACCTGCCCCGTCAGAAATGCTGCCTGCGGAGAAACCAGCCAGTGGACGGCGGCGGCGATATCCTCTGGCGTGCCCCAGCGGCCAAGCATGCTTTCGCGACGAGCTCGTTTCTGCCAGACCTCGCTGGCCCCCTCGCCCCACGCCGTGCGGATCCAGCCCGGCGACACACAATTGACCCGCACGTGAGGCGCCAGCGACTTCGCCGCACTCCGCGTAAATGCCGTCACCGCCCCCTTTGTCGCTGCAAAGAGTTCGCCGCTATCCCCCTCCATGCCTGTGTCGGACTGATCCCAGCCCACCGTCACAATCGAG
>Ga0194051_1001098_pt1 | contig 14658 bp, 12 predicted proteins | sample SepL2320m_MetaG_FD_161275 | JGI IMG/M metagenome (GOLD analysis project Ga0194051, IMG submission 161275) | Anoxic zone freshwater microbial communities from boreal shield lake in IISD Experimental Lakes Area, Ontario, Canada - Sep2016-L239-20m | ecosystem: Environmental > Aquatic > Freshwater >... | reverse complement strand
ATCACAAGCCGGCGATGGGCTGAACTGTCATGAGTTCTGTCGGTTGGTATTAGTTCTGGGTCAATGACTTGAGGATCGTAGCCGAACACCGATCCCGAACAAACAAACCCCGTTCAGGCGAGGCACGGAAGGGTCCACGCCTACTTCAGGTTCGCGAGAAAGTTCTGGACCAGCGGCTGCCAGATCGGCGCGCCGCTCTCGCTGCCCGCCAGTTGGTGACCGTCGCGGCCGAACGCGCCGACCGGCCGGAAGGTTGCTCGGCCGCCAGCCGCATCGTAGGCGGCAACCATCCGCTTAACGAGGGCCGGCGCGAAGAAGCTGTCGTTCTCGGTATAGATCCAAAGCATCGGCGTGCGCGCCGTGGCCCCGTACTTGGCCGCGGCCTGGACGAGCGCGTCGGGCGCACAGTTGCCGAGCCCGCCGCCTGGCAGTTTCATGTGGCCGCCGCGACCGCCCGCGAAGTTCACCATGCCCGACACGCCCGGCGGGTTCAGGCTGGAGAGCGCCACCGTTGCCCAGCCGCCGGCCGACTGGCCGACGACGATGGTACGGTCGGGGGCAACGAACGGCTGGCCGCGCATGAAGTCGATCGTCGCCCTGATGTCGGCTGCGCCCTGCAGGCCGGCGCCGTAATAGTCGGGACTGTCACATTTGCCGTAGTTCTCGGCCCAGGCGCCGCCGGTTTCGCCATAGCCCCGGCGCATCGGCAGGGCGACGACGTAACCTTGTGAAACGAACCACGAGGAAATCGTCGAATAGCGCGCGCGCTCCATTTTGGGCCGCTGCGCGCTGTCTGCCGGTGAGCCATGGTTCATGACCACCAGCGGCCGCCGGGCCTCGCCCGCTGGCCGCAAGACGGTGGTGACCAACATTGCGCCGCTGGCGGCAGGGATGCGGATGACCTCCTCGCGCGGCGACCCTTGCGCCCACCCCGGCGTGGCGACGGCGAAGGCGAACAGGGCCGCGATCAGCGGCTTCAACGAGATGCGCATGTTTTTCCCGCTCAGCGTCCGCTGCGGCGGCCGGGCCGGCCGCCGGCGCCGGAACCGGTGCGCACGCCGCGGAAGACCCGGGAATGCTGCATCTTGCCCAGGTGAACGCCGACGTTGGCGCCTGCAGCCTGCCCGGGCAGTTCCAGTTCGTTGACTTCGAGCCGGCGGATCTCGTCGCGGATGCGGGCGGCTTCCTCGAACTCGAGGTTGGCCGCGGCGTCGCGCATGCGCTTTTCCAGGTCGGCGATGTGGGTGCGCAGATTGTGCCCGACCAGATGGACGTCGCCCGAGACGCCGGTGTCGACCGTGTAGTGGTCGCGCTCGGCGGTCGACTGCAGGATCTCGCCGATGTTCTTCTTGATCGACGCCGGCGTGATGCCGTTGGCCTCGTTGTACGCGGTCTGCTTGGCGCGGCGGCGGTCGGTCTCGCTGATCGCGTACTTGATCGAGTCGGTCATCCTGTCGGCATAGAGGATGACCCGACCGTCGATGTTGCGCGCGGCGCGGCCGATCGTCTGCACCAGCGACGTCGGCGAGCGCAGGAAACCCTCCTTGTCGGCGTCGAGGATGGCCACCAGCGCGCATTCCGGGATGTCGAGGCCCTCGCGCAGCAGGTTGATGCCGACCAGTACGTCAAAGGCGCCCAGCCGGAGATCGCGGATGATCTCGATGCGCTCCAGCGTGTCGATGTCCGAATGCAGGTAGCGGCAGCGTATGCCGGCCTCGTGCAGATACTCGACGAGATCCTCGGCCATGCGCTTGGTCAGCACCGTCACCAGGACGCGCTGCGCCTTCTTCGCGCAGTCCTTGCACTCGGCGATCAGGTCGTCGACCTGCTTCTCGACCGGGCGAATGATCACCGTCGGATCGATCAGGCCGGTGGGGCGGATCACCTGTTCGATGAAGGTGCCTTGCGTGCGTTCCATCTCCCACGGGCCGGGCGTGGCGCTGACGAAGGTCGTCTGCGGACGGAGCGCCTCCCATTCCTCGAACTTCAGCGGCCGGTTGTCGATCGCCGAGGGCAGGCGGAAGCCGAACTCGGCCAGCACGCTCTTGCGATTGAAGTCGCCGCGGAACATGCCGCCGATCTGCGGCACGGTGACGTGGCTCTCGTCGCAGATCAGCAGCGAGTGCTCGGGGAAGTACTCGAACAGGGTAGGGGGGGGCTCGCCCGGCTTGCGGCCCGTGAGATAGCGCGAGTAGTTCTCGATGCCGGCGCAGGCGCCGGTCGTCTCCATCATCTCGATGTCGAAATTCGTGCGCTGCTCGAGCCGCTGCGCCTCGAGCAAGCGGCCGGCGCGGTTGAACTCGTCGAGCCGCTGCTTGAGATCGACCTTTATCTGGTCGATTGCCTTCTGCATCGTCGGCTTGGGTGTCACATAGTGGCTGTTGGCGTAGACGATGATGTCGGACAGGGTGATCGTCTTGTCGCCGGTCAGCGGATCGAACTCGGTGATCGATTCGATCTCGTCGCCGAACATCTCGAAGCGCCACGCCTTGTCCTCATAATGGGCCGGGAACAGGTCGACCGTGTCGCCGCGTACGCGGAAGGTGCCGCGCTGGAAGGCGTTGTCATTGCGCTTGTATTGCTGTTCGACGAAACGGCGCACCAATGTGTTGCGGTCGATCTTCTGGCCCTTGTGCAGGCGGAAGGTCATCTTCTGATAGTTCTCGAGCGGGCCGATGCCGTAGATGCAGGAGACAGAGGCCACGATGATCACGTCGTCGCGCTCCATCAGCGCACGCGTGGCGGAATGGCGCATCCGGTCGATCTGCTCGTTGATCGACGAATCCTTCTCGATATAGGTGTCGGTCCGCGCGACGTAGGCTTCGGGCTGGTAGTAGTCGTAGTAGGAGACGAAATACTCGACCGCGTTGTCCGGAAAGAAGCCCTTCATTTCGCTGTAGAGCTGCGCCGCCAGTGTCTTGTTCGGCGCCATTACCAGCGCCGGCCGACCCTGCGAGGCGATGACATTGGCCATGGTGAAGGTCTTGCCCGAGCCGGTGACGCCCAGCAGCACCTGGTCACGCTCACCACTCTCGACGCCGGCGATCAGCTGCTTGATCGCCTCGGGCTGGTCGCCCGCCGGCGTGTAGTCGGACACCAGCTTGAAGGGCCGGGCGTCGCTTTCGAGCTCCGGCCGCCGCTGGATGTACGGCATCAGGAGCGGCACGGTCGCGACTGCGAGATTCTTTGGGGGCATGGCCTCCATTATATGATGCGCGGCCTGCGTTCCGGCAATGCTAGCGTGGCCCTCCGCATGCCTGATCTGTTGGCTCTTTCCTTCCTCGTTTCCGCAGCCGTTGCTTGCATTGCAGGCATAGTGCGGGGCTTTGCCGGTTTTGGCGCGGCGATGGTGATGACTCCGGTGTTTTCCGCCCTCTATGGGCCGGCGGTCGGCATCGCGCTCTGCCTGATACTCGAGATCGCAGTCGTCCTGCCGCTGTTGCCGTCCGTGGTGCGGTATGTCGATTGGCCCCGGATCGCGTTGCTCATGGTTGGTGCTGTGGTCTTCGTGCCGGCCGGTAATTTCGTGCTGACGCTCGCCGATCCTGAGCCAATGCGCTGGGCGATTTCCGCCATCGTGCTCACGGCCGTAGCGTTGCTGGCGAGTGGCTGGCGCTATCCTGGCCAGCCGCGCCCGGCCACGACACTCGCTGCCGGTGCCGTCAGCGGCTTCCTCAACGGCCTATCGGGCATGGCAGGTCCGCCGATCGCTTTCTACTATCTCGCCGGCCAGGAGACGGTGACGCGCGTGCGGGCCAACCTCACGACTTACTTCGTCTTCGTCGACCTGGCGGCGACGGCGATGTTCGCTTCGCGCGGCCTGATCGGCTGGAATACGGGCGTGCAGGCCCTCTTTCTGGCGCCGGCGGTCATTTTGGGCGGTATCATTGGTGGGCGGCTGTTTCCATTGGCGAGCGAACGTTTCTACCGGCGCCTCGCCCTCTGTCTCCTGGTCGGCGTGGCGATCGGTTCCCTGATGTTGTAAGCGAGCGGACATGAGGATCTGGGACATCATTGCGGACAAGGCGGCACAACTCGGGATCGGCGGGCCGATCGGCGCGCTGCTTGGCATGGCGCCGCCCGAGACGGATGAGAGCGTGCATCCCGGCTTGCGCCAGATCGGCTTCACCATCGGCGTGATCGCACTTGGCGCCAAGATGGCGCGGGCTGACGGAGAGGTTTCCGACGTGGAGGTCGCGGCCTTCCGCGAATTCTTCCAGATACCGCCCGGCGAGGAGCGCAACGTTGAGCGCTTCTTCGATCTCGCCAAGCGCGATGTCGCAGGTTTCGAGACCTACGCGCGTCAGGTGGCCGATCTCTTCCCCGACGCACCCGAAATCCTCGAAGGGGTGATCGAGGGCCTCTTCAGCATCGCGCGCGCGGACGGCAAGGTCGATGTGGCGGAAGCCGACTATCTCGCCAAGGTGGCGCGCATCTTCGGCCTCGACAGCGCCCGCTTCGAGCGCGCCAAGGCCGCGGCATCGGGCGTCGTCGAATGCGAGCCCTGCATCATTCTGGGCATCGATCCGATCGCGACCGACGAGCAGATCCGCGACGCCTGGCTGCGCCAGGTCCGCGCCAATCATCCCGACCGGCTGATCGCCCAGGGCCTGCCGGAGGAGGCGATCACCATGGCGACCCGTAAGCTCGCGCTGATCAACGACGCCTACGACCGCCTGCGGCGCCAACGCGGCCTCGTTGCCGCCTGACCGTGAACATCGTCGACCAGCCGTCGCCCAATCACGCGCCGCGGCCCGATGGTGTGGTCGTCGATATCCTGGTCCTGCACTACACCGAACTGCCGCTGCAGGAGTCGCTCGACATCCTTTGCGATGGTGCGCGCGAGCATCGCGTTAGTTCACACTATGTCCTGGCGGAGGACGGCACAGCCTATCGCCTGGTGCCGGAGGATCGCACCGCCTGGCACGCCGGCCGTTCGCATTGGCGCGGTCGCGAGGCGCTCAACACCACGTCGATTGGTATCGAGATCGTGAACCTGCACGGCGATCGCCACGACTATCCGCCGCGCCAGATCGCGGCGTTGATTGAACTCTGCAAGGGCATTATGGCGCGCCATCCGACGATCGAACCACGCAATATCGTGGGCCATTCCGACATCGCACCCAAGCGGAAGATCGATCCCGGCCTTCGCTTTCCGTGGATGGACCTGGCCGCCGCCGGTGTCGGGCTCTGGCCGAGAGCCGGGGGACGGCCTCTCGACGGCGACTTCCACAAGGCCCTCCAGCGCTTCGGCTATGCGCCGCCAATCGCAGTGCCCCCCAAAGACATCGTGAAAGCTTTCCAGCGGCATTTCCGGCCGACCCAAGTCGACGGCATGGCCGACCCCGAGACGCGGACGCGGCTGGCCGGCCTGCTTGACCAGGTCGGGGGAGCCGCCTAGCTAGGGCCGTGGGTCAGACGGCTGGATGGCTGCGCTGTCGCGGGCAACCGCGATGGTGAGGAAAGTCCGGGCTCCACGGAGACACGGTGCCGGATAACGTCCGGCGGGGGCGACCCCAGGGAAAGTGCCACAGAAAACAGACCGCCGGGTTGGCCCGCTTTCGAGCGGTAAACCAGCCAGGCAAGGGTGAAACGGTGGGGTAAGAGCCCACCGCGCGACCGGCAACGGAAGCGGCATGGCAAACCCCACCGGGAGCAAGACCAAATAGGGGCGACACGCCGGGCAACCGGCAGCGGTGTTTCCGCGTCGTCGTCCGGGTCGGTCGCGCGAGGCGTTCGGTAACGGACGTCCCAGAGGAATGGCCATCCATCGTCCCCGGCTTGCCGGGGGCGTGGACAGAACCCGGCTTACAGGCCGTCTGACCCGCCTTTGTTGCTCGAATCGGGCAAATTCTCAACCTATTGTGGTTTTCGGCCAATGGTGCACAATACATATTGTGGCTAACGTCTTCAGATTCCTCACCGAATCCTGCTTTTCAACATTGCTTCCCTGAATATCCCATGATATCCCATATCATCCCGTAAGCAGGGAAACGCAGGGGCGTGGGGCACCTGCCGTGGATTTAGGGGGACAGGGGTCGTGGCCTTTCGGTCCGAAATCCTGATCAAGCTCGACAAAAAAGGCCGGGTGTTGTTGCCCGCAGCCTTCCGCGACGAGCTGCCGGCCGACGACCGCGGTGCCTTCGTCCTCTATCACTCACCCAACGTACCGGGCGTCGTGAACGGAAACTCGCGCGCGGGCTTCGACGCCATGCTGGAGCGGCTGCGCGCCGAGGCGCTCGGTCCCAAGGGGTCGCTCAAGGTGGCGCTCGACGACGAGGCCTTCGACCCTGCCGGCTATCTCTCGGCCAGCGCCCGCACCATCGCGATGGAGCCGGACGGCCGCTTTTCCATGCCGGCGGAATTCTCGCAGGCGCTGGAAGCCGATGCGGGCGTCATGCTGGTCGGCAAGGGCGACAAGTTCCAGATGTGGAATCCCATGCGCTGGCAGGCCCGCCGCGACGGCGACCGCGACAAGATGGCGGCCTTCGTGCGCAGCCTCGGCGGGAGCGACGCATGAGCGGACATGTTCCCGTGCTCGCCCTTGAAGTGATCGATGCACTCGAGCCGCGCGATGGCGGCCGCTACGTCGACGGCACCTTCGGCGGCGGCGGTTACACCGCCGCGATGCTGGATCGCGCCGACTGCCGGGTAATCGCCATCGATCGCGATCCCGATGCGATTGCCGCCGGCCAGGCGTTGGCCGAGCGTTACGCGCCGCGGCTGCGGCTGATCGAGGGTCGCTTCGGCGATATGGCGGAACTGTTGTCGGCCGAAGGCGTCGAGGATGTCGATGGCGTGACGCTCGATCTCGGTGTCTCGTCGATGCAGTTCGATCGCGCCGAACGCGGCTTCTCCTTTCGCGGCAATGGCCCGCTCGACATGCGCATGGAGAAGCGCGGCCCGTCCGCGGCGGACCTCGTGAACGAGGCGGACGAGGTGGAACTCGCCGACATCTTCTGGCGTTACGGCGAGGAGCGCCGCAGCCGTCGGGTCGCGCGCGCCATCGTCGAGGCCCGCAAGATCAAGCGAATCGAGACGACCGGCGAATTGGCCGAGATCGTGCGCCGCGCCGTGGGTCCCTCGGCGAAGGATGAGAGCGATCCCGCGACAAGAGCCTTCCAGGCGTTGCGTATTGCCGTGAACGACGAACTGGGCGAACTGGAACGCGGCCTCGCCGCGGCCGAGTCCGTCCTGGCGCCGGGCGGCCGCCTCGCCGTGGTGTCGTTCCATTCGCTGGAAGACCGCGCGGTCAAGGAATTCGTGCGCGCGCGCGCCGGTCGCACGCCCAGCCCGTCGCGCCATGCGCCGCCGCGCGCCATCGAACGCGAGGCCACGCTGCGCGACCTCACGCGCAGGCCGGTGCTGCCGACGGAGTCCGAAGTGGCCGCCAATCCGCGCGCCCGCTCGGCCCGTCTGCGTGTCGCCGAGAAGCTCGGCGTTCCCGGAGGCCGCGCATGATCCATCGCGGGCTCGTCTTCTGGTCGATCGCCGCCGTTGCCACGGCGGTGGGCCTGTTCACCGTCAAGTACAAGGTGCAGGACCTCGAGGAGCGGATCGACCGCACCAACTACAAGATCGTCGAGAGCCAGCAGGCCACGCACATTCTGCGGGTCGAATGGGCTCACCTCAACGAGGCCGAGCGCATCGAAAAGCTCGCCCTGAAACATCTCAAGCTCGAGCAGGCCTCGATCAAGCAGGTCATCCGGCTCGACTCGCTCAAATCCGAATCTGTCCCCCCGCGGCGCGATCCACCACTCCCTTCCCCCCCACGTACGGGCAACGACGTCCCCTCGTCGACTTTGCCCGGTGGTGGTCGCGTCGCAGCGGAGGCCGGCAGCCCCTCGCCGGCCTCCGCACCCCCTCCAGGGCGTTCCACCGGACCCACGACGCCCCCTCGACCGGCCTCAATCCAAGAGCCGGCAACATCGGGTCCGGTAGGCGACAACCAGAGCGTCGCGGCTTCGATCGATGAAATCCTCTCGCGAAATGATGGAGGACGTCGGTGAGGCTGTGGCGCAAGTCTGGCTCGCCCGACCCGGCCGCCGCGGTAAACGCGGCGGCCGGCGCGCGTTACGGGTCGCCGCAGGATCGCCTCAAGGGCGATGCGCAGGAAACGGCCCGGCAGAGGCTCGTCATCGCTTCGGCGATCTTCGCGATCGCGTTCGTCGCGGTCGGCTTGCGCATGGGCTACGTCTCGCTGCTGCGCGACGGGGCCGAGCCGACTCAGCGCGTGGCGGCGCGCGGTGGTTCGATCCAGTCGGAGCGCGCCGACATCGTCGATCGAAATGGCGCGGTGCTCGCGACGTCGGTGCCGGTGATGTCGGCCTTCGTAAATCCGCGTCTGCTGCTCGATCCCCAGGATGCGGCACGCAAGATCGTCACCGCCTTGCCGGACCTGAAGTACGACGACGTCAGGGAAAAGCTCGAGGGCGACAAGACCTTCGTCTGGGTCAAGCGCGGCCTCAGCCCGCGCGAGCACAACCTCGTCAATCGTCTCGGTATTCCCGGCCTCGAATTCCAGGCCGAGGAGCGGCGCATCTACCCGCAGGGGTCGGCCGCAGCGCACATCATGGGCTACGCCAGCGTCGACAATGCAGGACTGGCCGGAGTCGAGCGCTACTTCGACCAGCAGCTGCAGAGTGGCGAGACTGTACAGCTGTCGATCGACCTCAGGCTGCAGCGCATGGTCGAGCGCGAGATCGCACGCGCCGCCCAGAAATTCTCGGCGATCGGTGCCACCGCCATCGTCATGGATGCGACCAACGGCGAGATCCTCGCCATGGCGTCGCTGCCGACATTCGATCCCAACAGCACCAAGACGCTGACCAACGAGGCGCTGTTCAACCGCGCCACGCTCGGCGTCTACGAGCAGGGCTCGACCTTCAAGATCTTCAATACGGCGATGGCGCTCGACACGGGCCGGGTGACGATGACCAGCGTCTTCGACGCGACCTCGCCCATCAAGATCGACCGCTTCACGATCAACGACGACCATGCCCAGCGTCGCCCGCTGTCGGTACCGGAGATCTTCAAGTATTCGTCCAACATCGCCTCGGCCAAGATGGCGGTGGAGATGGGTCCCGAGACCCAGCGCGCCTTCTTCGACAAGATCGGCTTCCTGAAGGCGCTGACGACCCAGCTTCCCGAATTGGCGGCTCCGCTCTACCCGCGCCACTGGATGAAGATCAACACCATGACCATCGCCTTCGGGCACGGCATCTCGGTGACGCCGCTGCACCTCGTGACGGGGTCGGCGGCGGTGGTCAACGGCGGCATCCTCTATCAGCCCAGCCTGGTGAAGCGGAACGCTGCCAGCGATCCGGGCCGGCGCGTGATCCAGACCAAGACGTCGCTGAGCCTGCGCCAACTGCTGCGGCTGAACGTGGTCGAGGGCACGGGCAAGAATTCCAACGTCGCGGGCTACGAGGTCGGTGGCAAGACCGGTACGGCCGAAAAGCCGTCGCGGGGAGGCTACCGCCAAAAAGCCCTAATCAGCTCGTTCGTTGGCATGTTTCCCATGAACGATCCGAAATTCGTCATTTGCGTCTCGCTCGACGAGCCGAAGGGCCTTCCCGAGACCGGCGGCTATGCCACGGCCGGCTGGGTGGCTGCGCCGTCGGTCAAGGCGATCATCGAAGGTATCGTCTCGCTGTACGGCATCCTGCCGGGAGACCTCAAGGAAGGCTTGCCGCCTCTCGAGATCGCCTCGACTCCGGTGCCCGCGCCGGTGGTGCCGCCTCAGTTCGCGCCCGCGAACGCGCGTCATCGCGGATCCGAGCAGCGCAAGGCTCTGCCCGTGCGACCCGGCCCAGCGCAGACCGCGTCCGCCCCCGCGGTGGGAGTGCGTCGCGTTGCGGCTGAGTGAGCTCATGCGCCGCAGCGCACATGAAACCGCGACCGTTCCCGCGCCGCCGCGCGATCCCGTTCTTGCCGGCCTGACTCTCGATTCCCGAAAGGTCCAGCCCGGTTACCTTTTCGCAGCGCTGCCGGGAGCGCATCACGACGGCGCGGCGTTCGTCGCTGATGCAGTGGGGCGCGGCGCGGTGGCGATCCTCGCCGCTTCCGGCGCGCCGTTGCCGGCCCTCGATCCCGGCATCGTCGTCGTACGCGATGCCAACCCGCGCCGTCGCGTGGCGTTGATGGCGGCGGCGTTCGCCGGCCTGCAGCCCGGAACCATCGCCGCAGTCACCGGCACCAACGGCAAGTCTTCGACCGTTCATTTCGTGCGCCAGCTCTGGACATCGCTTGGTCTCAAAGCGGCAAGCGTCGGAACGCTCGGCATCGTCTCGCCGGGATTGACGCGTGAGGCCGGCCTCACGACTCCCGATCCCGTCCAGCTTCACGAGGACCTGGCCACGCTTGCGAGCGAGGGTGTTGGCCATCTCGCGATCGAGGCGTCGAGCCACGGTCTCGACCAGCATCGCCTCGATGGCGTCCAGCTGTCGGCGGCGGCCTTCACCAACCTCACGCACGAGCACCTCGACTACCATTCGTCGATGGATGCCTACTTCACCGCCAAGGCGAGACTGTTCGACAGCCTGTTGCCGTCCGGCGGCACGGCGATCGTGAATGCCGACAGCGATCGCGCCGAGGCACTGTCCACGATCTGCGTGCGGCGCGGCATCCGCTTCTGGAGTTATGGCACGACGGGCCGCGACATCCGGTTGCTGGCCGACGATCCGACGTCGACCGGCCAGCACCTGACGATGGAAGTGCTGGGCACGCGCCATGAGATCGACCTCCCGTTGGTCGGTGGCTTCCAGGCATCCAATGCGCTCGCGGCTCTTGGCCTCGTGGTGGCGACGGGCGGCGATCCGGCGCGGGCCGTGGCCGGGCTCGGCAGTCTGACAGGCGCGCCGGGCCGCCTGCAGCTTGTGGCCCGTCATCGGTCGGGTGCGCCCGTCTACGTCGACTACGCCCACAAGCCGGAGGCGCTGGAGACCGTGCTGCGCACGCTCCGTCCCTTCGCGCGCGGCAAGCTCGTCGTGGTGTTCGGTTGCGGCGGCGATCGCGACCGCGGCAAGCGGCCGGTCATGGGCGAGATCGCCACCCGGCTCGCCGATCTCACCATCGTCACCGACGACAACCCGCGCAGCGAGGAGCCCGAAGCGATCCGGGCGGAGATCCTGCGCGGCATTGCAGCCGACCGGAGGAACTGGACCGAGATCGCCGACGGCCGGCATGTCGCCATCGAAACCGGCATGGCGGCCCTCCGCAGTGCCGACGACCTGCTGCTGATCGCGGGCAAGGGTCATGAGACCGGTCAGACCATGAAGGGCGTCACGCACCATTTCGACGACGCCGAAGTCGCACGCGAGCTTGCAGGACTCTCCGCGCCAGGGAAGGCGCTGACATGAGCGCCCTCTGGACTTCCGACGAAGTCGTCGCGGCGCTGTCACCGATCGCAGCCGTCGCGCCCTTCGAGGCGGACGGCGTGACCTTCGACAGCCGTGCCGTCGGCAAGGGCGACATCTTCTTTGCGCTTGCGGGAGAGACCAGCGACGGCCACGGCTTCGTGGCTGATGCGTTGACGCGCGGTGCTGCCGCGGCTGTCGTCTCGCGTGAGGTCGAGGGTGCTCGGGGCACGTTGATCCGCGTTCCCGACACGATGAAGGCGCTGGTCGATCTTGGCCGTGCCGGCCGCCGCCGCAGCAAGGCTCGCATCGCGAGCGTCACAGGTTCGGTCGGCAAGACCAGCACCAAGGATGCGTTGCGCGCCATGCTGTCGGCCCAGGCGGCGACCTCGGCCAGCGTGGCAAGCTACAACAACCATGTCGGGGTTCCGATCAGCCTGGCGCGGCTGCCGCGCGAGGCGCGTTACGGTGTCTTCGAGATTGGCATGAATCACCCCGGCGAGATCGAGCCGCTGGCCCGCCAGGTCGAGGCGCATGTCGGCGTGATCACCAACGTGGGTGCAGTCCATATCGGACACATGGGCAGCGAAGAGGCGATCGCCGACGAGAAGGGCTGCGTGTTTGCCGGCATGGCCGAAGGCGCCGTCGCCGTGCTCAATCGCGATAGCCGCCACTATAACCGCCTTTCGGATCACGCCCGGCGCTTCGGTGTTTCCCGCATTGTCGGCTTCGGCCGCAGCGGGCAGGCCGAGGCTCGACTTCTCGCCTGCGACCTGCATGATTCTGGCAGCGACGTTACAGCCTTGATCCACGGCCGCCGGATCGAGTATCGACTGGGCGCGGCGGGCGAACATTGGGCGCTGAACAGCGTGGCGGCGCTTGCCGTCGTCGAGGCGCTTGGCGCCAACGTGGCGATGGCGTCGGCGACGCTGGCGAGTGTCAAGGCATCGCCGGGACGCGGCGCGCGCCGGATGCTGAAGTTCGGGTCAGGTGCAGTCGAACTGCTCGACGAGAGCTACAATGCCAACCCTGTGTCGGTCCGCGCGATGCTCGCTGTGTTGTCGCGTACCGCGCCCAAGCCCGGAGGCCGGCGGATGCTGGCGCTGGGCGACATGCGTGAGCTGGGTGAGGGCGCCGATGCCGATGCCTATCACGCGGATCTGGCCGATGCCGTGGCGACGAGCGGAGCGGCACAGGTGTTCCTGTGCGGGCCGCACATGCAGGCTTTGTGGCGGCGCCTGGCGCCGGCACAGCGTGGTGTGCATCGGCCCGACTCGGTAGCGCTCGCGGGTGATGTCGCCGCGGCACTTCGGGCCGGTGACGTGATCGCGGTCAAGGGTTCACTGGGATCGAAAATGAAGATCGTCGTGGACGCCATCGTGGCGACAAGCGGCGGCGAGGCGGGACACTAGGGAATGTTCTACAATCTGTTGTATCCGTTGGCGGACGTGTTCGGGCCGTTCAACCTATTCCGTTACCTGACGTTCCGCTCGATTGGCGCATTCCTGACGGCGCTGGTGTTGAGTTTCCTGATCGGCGGCGCCTTGATCCGCTGGCTGCGCAGCAAGCAGCGCCAGGGTCAGCCGATCCGGGACGACGGCCCCGCTAGCCACCTCATGACCAAGAAGGGCACGCCCACCATGGGCGGCCTGCTGATCCTGATCACGCTCACCACCGCCACGCTGCTGTGGGCCGATCTTGCCAACCGATATGTCTGGATCGTGCTTGGTGTCACGCTGGCGTTCGGCGCGATCGGACTGTGGGACGACTTCCTCAAGGTCACCAAGCGCAATTCCAAGGGCGTACCGGGCAAGGTGAAGCTCGCCTTTTCGATCGTGGTGGCTGGCATCGCGGCCTACCTGATTGCGCAGTCCTCGCCGACTCCGTTGCGTTACATGCTGGCATTTCCGTTCTTGAAGGATGTGCTGCTGCCTCTCGGCGTCGTGGGGTTCGTGGCGTTCGGCGGCCTTGTGATGGTGGGGGCATCCAACGCCGTCAATCTGACGGATGGCCTCGACGGGTTGGCGATCGGCCCCGTGATCATGGCGTCGGCGGTGTTCGGCCTGATCGCCTACGTGGTCGGTAACATCATCCTGACGAACTACCTCTTTCTTCATCATATCCCGCGCTCCGGCGAACTCGCGGTTCTGCTCTCGGCGCTCGTCGGGGCCGGCCTGGGTTTCCTGTGGTTCAATGCGCCGCCTGCCATGGTCTTCATGGGCGACACGGGCTCGCTCGCCATCGGCGGCGCGCTGGGCGCCGTGGCCGTGGTCACCAAGCACGAGATCGTGCTCGCCATCGTGGGCGGCCTCTTCGTGCTCGAAACCATCTCGGTGATCGTCCAGGTCCTGTCCTTCAAATGGACCGGCCGCCGGGTCTTCCGCATGGCGCCGCTCCATCATCATTTCGAGCAGAAGGGCTGGGCCGAACCCACGATCGTCTTCCGGTTCTGGATCATCGCCGCCATCCTGGCGATGGCCGGCCTCGCCACGTTGAAGCTGAGGTGAGTGGATGATCGATCTCGCCGTCCTCAAGGGTTCGTCGTTCGTCGTGCTGGGGCTCGCGCGCTCCGGCCTGGCGACCGTGCGCGCCTTCGCGGCGGCAGGGATCGAGTGTGTCGCCTGGGACGACAATGCGTCGTCGCGCGAGCAGGCCGCGGGCATGGGCGTAACGCTCGTCGACCCGACCGCCATTGATTGGTCCCGTGCCAACGCGTTGATCATCAGCCCGGGCATCCCGAGCCGTCTGCCCGAGCCGCATCCGGTCGCCGTGGCTGCGCGCGCCGCGGGCAAGCCGATCCTCTGCGACGTCGAACTGCTCGCCCGCGCCGAGCCCAAGGCGCAGTTCGTCGCCATCACCGGGACCAACGGCAAGTCGACGACGACGGCGCTGATCGGCCACATCCTCGAGGAGGCGGGGATGCGCTCAGAGGTTGGCGGCAACATCGGCCGCGGCGCGCTCGACCTGGCGCCGCTCGGCACGGGTGGCATCTATGTCCTCGAACTCTCCTCCTATCAGCTCGAATTGCTCGCGACGTTTCGCGCCAACATCGCCATCTGGCTCAACGTCACGCCCGATCACATCGACCGTCACGGCGACATGGCGGGCTACGTCGCGGCGAAGCAGAACATCTTTGCCCGACAGCAGCCTGGCGACTGCGCCGTGATTGGCACAGATGACGAGCCCTCCCGTGTGGTCGAGCGCGAGATCGCCGCCCGGTCCGGCATCGCCTGCGTACCCGTAGCGCTCGACAGGCCCGTGGCCGGTGGCATCTCGTATCGAGCCGGCATGCTGATCGACG